>Ga0335075_10016518_pt1 | contig 11013 bp, 8 predicted proteins | sample Lox_Sample_24_FD_206723 | JGI IMG/M metagenome (GOLD analysis project Ga0335075, IMG submission 206723) | Soil microbial communities from Loxahatchee National Wildlife Refuge, Florida, United States - Lox_Sample_2.4 | ecosystem: Environmental > Terrestrial > Soil > Wetlands | place: USA: Florida... | reverse complement strand
CCAGGGTCCCCGGCTGCTGGACTCGATGGCAGGCACCACCCGCCTATATGCCGCCATGCAGGGAGAGGCGGCTAAGACGGCGCCGTACGTCCTCAGCAGACGTCCTCACATGCCGCCGACCGCGCGATGCGGAGACCGACACGCGGCGTTTTGCCCAGGCTGGCGAGCCCGCGTGCCAGATTTGCCCGAGGCGCGCCCGGACGACAACATCGCGACGCCATGTCATTATTAGCGCTATGCGGAAGGGTGTGATCGCCCGTCGGCTGGCGGCGATCGCACTCGTGCTCCTCGTAGCGGCCGGGGCGCTAGTCCTCAGGCGTCTGCTGATCACCAGGGGCATCCCCTGGACTGCGGACTTAGCCAGTGTCCTTGCATTGATAATCACGATTGGCGGTCTTGCCTTCACGGCCATCCGGAAGTGGTGGCACGGCCCGGCGGCCAACTCGACGCTCACTGTTGACGAGGCCGTCGACGAACTGGTCAGGCGGCTTGCCATGCGTATCGACCAGGGGAACAAGGACCGTCAGGTGCACGACCCAGCTCCGATGCCCGTTCGATACAACGTCCGTGAGTTTGCCGAGTCCGCCATGTCGACGGTCTCGTTCGGCGGGGATGCTGAGTGCACCAAACCGGCCACGCGCAGCCTGTCTGGTGGGTTCGACGAGATAGTCGATGTCTTTAATCGCATACCGACGCGACGGCTGGTGATCACTGGGCCGGCAGGGTCCGGCAAGAGCGTACTCGCGGCAAAGCTGGCTGGCGACCTTCTTAACTCCGCCAAGTCGGGGACCTACCTCTCAGACCCCGCGGGCTCGCATCGTCATAGCCAGGAACGCCTCCTGCCCGTAGTGCTCTCAGCAGCGAGCTGGGATCCTGGGGATGACCTCCTGAGCTGGATCGCGAGCGCACTGATCAACATCGATCAGGGCCTGTCAATGCTGCCACGGGACTCAAGCGACAGCATCACGCTCGCACAGGCGATAGCCGCGAGCCATGTCCTGCCGATCATTGACGGAGTTGACGAGCTCCCGGCCGGGGCCTGGGGCGAGGCGATTTCCAAGATCAACGAGGCCGGCTCCGATCGGCCGATGGTCGTGACAAGCCGTCCCGCCGAATATGCACGCGCTGTCGAGTCATCGGGCCGCGAGATCTCGCGCGCCGCAGTCCTCGAGATGCTCCCATTGAGCGTTCCGGCAGTCCGCGGCTATCTGCGAGAGGCAACCGCACAGGCAACCGTCGCGGCCTGGAAAGTTGTCTTCGCCAGGATTGAGGCCGAGCCGAAGGGATCGCTCGCCGCGGCCTTGACAAATCCGCTGATGCTATGGCTCTGCCGCACCATCTACGGAAGCGGCGACCTCGATCCCGCCAGGCTCGTTGACCGCGACCTCCTGAGTGACCAGATCGCCGTCGAGAATCACCTTCTCGACGCATTCTTACCGGCGATCTACCGTGCGAAGAGCTCAACGTCCGGCGATCGTTGGACCGCCGATAAGGCCGGCGACTGGCTCGGCTTCCTCGCCTCTGAGCAAACCACAAAGCGTCTGCCCGATCTCGGCTGGTGGCGACTTAACTCGGCGGTCCGCGGGATGCGTACCGCTGGAGCGGCTATCCGTGGCGCCTGCCTTGCGGTGCTCGGCTGGCAACTCGCCGCATGGGTCTTGAAGCGCCAGCATGACTGGAGAGGTGGCGTCTACGCGGGGCAAACAGGCCTGAACAAGATCCTGCTCTCGGGTCCGGTTGGGCTAGCTGCCCGACCCAGCTTGGACCACTTCATGCGGCTCCTAGGCCTGAACAAATCAAGACCATTTTTCGACAAAGTGGGAATGACTTTCTCGTCGGTCATGTCCGTGCATTCAATGACCGTGTTCGCGGTGAAATGCGGTGTAATTATTATCGCGATGCGGGTCATATTTATGCCGTGGGGGAAAAGCCGCACCGCGGCACCGATGAGAATAGCGCTTAGCAGACTGTTTCCGCTGCTAGGAAAGACCCTGCTTGCGGTCGCAGCGTTGTACATAGTAATCGAGTTCACGCGGCAGTCACCTGCCGCGCAGCACCTTCTCACCGGTACTCCAGCCGGGCTGATCTCGATAGCGCTGCTCGGTGGCATGCTCGCCGCGCACGTCGCACTGGTGATAGTACGGGCCGACATCGATGCCAGCGGCACGCCATCTGGGATACTGCTTGGAGACAGGCTATCCGCCATTCTCGCCGAGACTAGGAGCAAGGCGACACTGACCGCTCTCCTGTGGCTTTGCTGCGGAGCAGACATCGCAACAGCCGTTGCCGTATTCTGCGCCGCTGGCCTCATTTCCATAGCCTTCCTGGGTGGTGGCCGCCGCTGGGCATCGAGCGCGTTCACCGACTCTTGTTTCTGGCTCGCCATATCTGGTCGCCTGCCATGGCAGATGCTCGCCTTCATGCAGGACGCTGCCGAACGCGGCGCACTGAGCTGTGTTGGCAGCGCCTATCAGTTTCGGCACCTGCGCCTTCGGAGCAGGCTCGCCGAACAGTATGCCGAAGGCAGCATCTGGCAAGTACGTCGCGGGCATCGCGGCAGCCGCGCCTGGATGTGGTTCGCCGATCAGATCATCGGGATACCCGAGTCAACCGCCGCCTGGACCTACCGGATCTGGTCGCGTCGCTTCGATGAGATGGCCAGGGCGATCAGCACTCACGTAGGTAAAGGCACGCTGCTGGGGGGAGTCCACGCCGAGGGCCCTGGCATGGTCCAGAGATTCCAGAGCGCCGACGGCCAGAACTGGCACATGTGTGCGTTGCCTGGCCGAGCACCGGTGCTTGTCTCGAACGCGATCTGGACCATGCTGCGCGACGTCCGGACCCGATCACTCGAGCCCTACGCCGACAGCATCGCGGCTATCGGGTATCCGGCTCTCCGCCAATGCGTCCCCCTGCAAAGCAGGATCGTGCCTGCTGACGCACCGGGTGTGGATCTTGCCGGAGGTCTCCTGGGCCCTGCACGCCTCACACGTGGCACCGCTGACCGCGAGTGGCGTTGGGTGCCTGGTGCTGCGATCGAGTACACGACTAAGTTGAGCGGCCACCTACTGTTCCGCAGTGGCTTCGAGTGGCATTCTCGCCTCCAGGTAGCGCTGAGCCTTCGCCCGGCCCACTCCGATATCCGCATGACAACCGCCCTACGGGACAGACTGCTAGTGAAGCTTCAGGGATCCGACATTGCGCGAACCATCAGCTCGGTCTGGCGCGTTGCCGGCGATCCGCCATCCTGGACGCCCTATGGCCCATATAACGACGGCAAGGTCCTCGGCTGGCACATGACGGCTACCGCAACCGATCAGGAGAGGCTCGTAGCCGACATTGGGGTGCACGTCCGCGCCAGCAACTTCCTCGGCATCTACAGCCCTGGCGAGCTGCTTAGCATTTGGGTGAACGTCAGCCTGGCCGAGCTACGGGAGCGGCGTCACGCTCCGGGGTCGCACATACCGCCAGGGGGCAGGCTCGGCCTGTCGCTGATCGATGCCCGTGCTGTACTGACCGCGGCCTGGATAACAGCAGCAACCGCCATAGCGCCGGCGATCCTGGCGGGCAACATGACTGCTCTTGCGAGTGCGCCCAGTATGGCAGTCATCCTCGTCCTCCCATGCACGCAGGAGGAGGCCGTCCGCTACGGCGTACCGCACCTGGACAGCACGAAGACTTCGATGCTCGGCGGCCGGATTAATAGACTCGTCGAGCACCGGGCCTCGATCGACGGTCCTGTCCTCTGGACGCGCGATGACGACCGTCTGGCCTACATCGAGGAAATGCTCTCTTACCTAGCTCCCGAGCTCGGGTACGACCTACCCCCGGACTGGGCTACGCCCCGCGTCGCCTCCACAATTGGAGATCTTTGAAGCCTGTTTCGTTACCGTACGATCGTCCTCGGCTAGCTTGTCGTCAGAGTGGCCGCTGTCACCAGCGATGGCGAGCCGCGCACGATTTCGCATCCTTCGGCGGCGCCGATGGCGGCGTAACGGGGGCTTGCTTCCAGCCGCGCATGGCTTGGACTGCGGCGTGGTGCGCGCAGCAGGTCGAACGAAAACCGACCTCCGCCGCGCAGCCCGACCCGAGCACCAGCCATCGTCATTAACGCCAGCATGCGAGACCGGCCTGCCCTCAATCCATCGGCCAGCCACCGCTGGCGCATCGCGCTGCCGGTTGCCATCCCGGCTCACACAGGACACCGGGCCACGCCTCCTTGCGCGGGCTCGGGTTCCAGCTCGTCTCCGGAGTCCCGCATGGCAACCACGACACGACCCACCACCGGATCCCGCGACACTCGGGCGCGCGGTCTTGGCACGCTCCGAGGCGGCCGGGCGCGAAGCGCAGTAGGCCGCCGATCATCCTTCCCTCCGTCTCCTCCTCTTGCTGCTCCCGCCAACGCACTGTCTCGGTATAGACGCAAAGCTTCGAACCACCCGCTGGTGGCCTGCCATGATCCGGCCGGATGGCGCCGGGGCGCGAGGATGAACCTGCGGGCACTCGCGGCCGCCGATCCTGACACTCCCATGCGGCAGCGCAACTGCGGCGCCGTGCCGGTCGGTGATCAGGTCGAGATCCGGGTCAAAGACGGCAGCGCCTACTACTGCGGATTAGAGACCTGCGGCAACGTCTGGCTGTGCCCCGTCTGCTCCGCCAAGATCCACAACCGCCGCGCCGCGGAACTCCGCGGCGCACTAGAACGGTGGGAGGCCGACGGGCATGCGGCGAGCTTGGTAACGATCACCGTCCCGCACGACCTGGACGATCCGCTCGCCAAGCTCGTCGACGCCGAGCGCGATGCATGGAAGCGAGTTACCCGTGGCGCAGCCTGGCAGCGCCTCAAGCGCAAGCTCGGGATTGCTGGCCACATCATTGCCCTGGAGTTCACTTGGGGCGACGAGAACGGCTGGCACCCGCATTACCACGTCCTGCTCGTCCACAACCAGGACCTCGACGCTGCCGCCATCACCGCCCTGCACGGCCACATCCACACCCGGCTAGCTGCCAGCTGCCGCGACAACGGCCTCCGCCAACCCGACCAGCTGCACGCCGTCCGCATCGACCCCAACGTCTCCGCCGCCGAAGCCGGCGCCTACGTCGCCAAAGGCGGCGACTGGACACCCGCAGAGGAAATCACCCGTGGAGACTTGAAGACCAGCCGCACCGGCAGCCGCACCCCCCTCCAGGTCCTCGCCGACTACTACCAGACCGGCGATACCCGTGACCGCGCTCTCTGGGACGAATACGCCCGCGTGACGCGCAGGCTCGCCGCCGTGCGCTGGTCACGCGGTCTCCGCACGGTTGTGCTCGGACCTGCAGGTATGCAGGAGAAGACCGACGCAGAGCTAGCTATCGACAGCGCCAATGGCGAACTGGTGACCGTCATGGACATAGCGAAATGGTCGCAGATCCGGATCTCAGCCTCGACCACGCAGTCCTCGTCGCTGCCGAGCATGGTGGGGTTGGTGCTCTAAATTCGGTCATCTGCCATTGGGCGACGACTTGCAAACGCTCGTACCGATGAATTCACTGGTTCGAGTGCTGCGGCTCAGCTACAAGCGCTGCTTCAACAGCGTCAACCAGAATTTCGGCACTCATGGAATCAGTCCAAACAACCAGTGAGATGCGCTTCTGCTTACCTGGATTCTCATCACTGGGAAGGCTTAAGTAATCAGTAACATACGCAGAAGGGCTGGTGTTAGTAACCAGAATAGTAAACAAGTTCGTCGGCGCTCTCTCGACGATGCCGCTAACGTCGAGAATAGAAGTAGGCCCGGAGTGCCGATACTTTGCGACGAGACAACATGCACGGTCGTTTCGGCTAACTAGGAAGTCATATCCCGCGCCTGCTGTTGCAGTAACTACATTGAATCCAGCGCCTCTCAGCGTAGACGCAATGCGTTCTTCAAAGACCAACGCAGCCCTGTTGTCTTTGATTTGCGCGAACTTCACTTTGGGGCCGCGAGTGGGTGTGACAGACAGAAGTGAAGATAGGCGCGCCATCTGCGCCAACGCTGCGATCACGTCGCCAGGCGGAAGAACGCGTGTCTCCTCATGAACCAGAGCATTGCGCATCGATAGGATCCGCCGAAAGATCTGCGAGTCCTCTGGCGTCCATAGCTGCATTAATTCGACTGCAGATATAACTCGGCCCAGTCCTGCAGTGTCAGCCACCTCGCCGAGAAGTTCTTGGGACCGTTCCCTGAGAAGGTCCTCAAGGGCTGCAAACGAACTAACGAATGTCATACCGGCCGAGGCCGAGGCCCGTCTTGTGCGCTTGCGTCTTTCTTGCACAACTATCACCGTCGCCGTTGCGGCGGCCGCTCCAGCAAAAATGCTGCCTACGCTTAGGACGAGTGAGCCAATCGAGCCCGTGATCTGAGCCACTATCTGAACCGTAAGCGCCACTGCTGCAAGAAGAACCGTAAACAGCGTTCTGAGCGGCGCGACACCGCGAGTCGCGGATTTACTGGGGCCGATGCTACTCAAAGCTGACTCGATATCAGAAGAGCGGATAACTTTCCCTGATCCCCTAGCAACTCGAGAACTCTCGCGAAGCAGTTGCTGTCGATAGCTTTCGACACTTTGCCGCAAAGCCTCAGAGGCCGCGGGAGTGAGGCTCCCGGCATCCTGGGAAGAACCCTGAAGGAGTGGAATCCGTTCAGTGCTCATTTGCGCCTCACGATGACGTATGAGTAAATATAGAACCCGACCGCAGCGGCTCCGCACAGCAACGTTGTAACCCAGTGCCATGCTCCGTGTAATGCCGAAACGCTGAATACAACGGGTGTTCCTATTCCGAACGCGAACGCCGCAGTTTGGGTGAGCATGTAACTTCGTCTACTCGTCGGCTCTTCAGTTTTGGGCGGATTACGCAATGCATCATTAGCTTTTACAACCATTGTTGCAGTCACTTCGGGATTGTCTATACCTTCAGCCCGCTGCGCCTCTTCCAGCCTCGAGGTCTCCCGGGCAAGCGACTGACCAAACCTCCTAACGGCGTCTTTGTACTTTACTATGGCAGGTTCGGTCATACCACTGAGTATATCAAGATCAATAGTGACAGAGGGTTGTAGATTGGTTGAAAGAGGCTCAATCCTGCCTGTGGCTGGAGTGGCCGCTGGAGCTTGCGCCGGAACGGTCGATACGTCGGCGGCGATGACAAGCTCTTCATCGATCTCGTTATGTTCAGACATGGGTAGTATGTGTGGGCCAGGTTAGGTGGTTGGGTGTGCGGCGCTTAATGGTAGTCCTGCCGCTCGCCTGAGGGCGTTCGTCGGGCTTCGATAAGTTCATGTGGCGTTAGAAGCATGTTGGTAACGTCCTGGCGGCTGGTGGTGGTATGGGGCCTACCTGGCCGCGCGCCGAGGATCGGGACGGCTTGCACGCATGCGATCTGGCAGGTCTCGTCGTCTGGCGCACATAGGGCCGTAGCCCTGCCGTTGGCGGCTAGGTGGCTGTCGAGGACCATGCAACTGAAGACCGGCGCAACAGCGCGAGTAGTCCACAAGCGTCCGCCGGCGAACTCCGCTGGCAACCGCGCTACCACGCCCTCCTGATCCCGGGCCAGGATCTCGGCGCCACCGCAATCACCGCGCTCGATGGCCACATCGACTAGCGCCCCTCTACGGCTTGGAGTGACCGAGGCCTCCGCCAACCCGACCAGCCGCATACCTTCCGCATCGATCCCGACTGTTACTAGACGGCGACACCGCGACCGCGGCCTCCGGCAGGAACAAGGCCGCGTCGTGCGCAGACGCGCGGCGGGTGCGATGGTCGCGCGGTCAGAGAGCGGCCATGCTCGACTGCGCTGTCGAGCGTGAGCGGTAGGAGCAAGAGCTGGCTACCGAGGACGTAAGTGGTGAACTGGCGAGCGTTCTCCCGATTCCCGCTCGGCTGCGAGTCCGAGTCGTCGGCCCCGATCACGCAGTACTTGTTGCAGCCGCCCGCGGTTGGCTCCTCTGCCGTGTAAGCACTGATGAGTCGGACGAGGGACCTGAGAGGCCTCAACGTGGCGACCTTCAATCAAACAAGGTCAAGGCGACAACTTTCGTCGCCGGTGATACTAGGGGAGTGATGGACAGGTTGCGCCGACCGCTCAACGCCGCCAGAGGGGCGCTTCTAGCGCTGGTGGTTGCACTGCTGATTGGCCACGTAGTCCGCCCCAGCGCCGTCAACATCGACGCTTCAACGCTGACGCTCCTGTTCCTAGCGACGGTCATAGTCCTCGCCCCGACGCTCAAGTCCGGTGTGGCCACGAACGTTACAGCCAGAGTGAGACAGTCGTAAGCCCTTGCTAGTTCCATTTCCGGGCGGTGAGCGGCGGATCGGCTACCGTTTGTACATGTCAAATGTCGTGGCCCCGCCTGCGGGCGAGCCGGGCGACGACAGGTACGAGGCGGCCCGCAAGCGACTTGAGGCAATAGCCAGGAACAGGTGCTCGACTCCCCGCTGATGCCTGCGGGTCCTGAATACCGCGGTCGTCAATGATGGCGTTGCCGCGGATCTGTGGACGGTCAGGGTCCGTGCGCTCGGCGCCGCTCACCGGCTGCGCGGATTGGCTCCCTGTTTGGCCGCCCGGCGGGACGCCATAATGATCTCTGACCCCTTGACTGGCAAGTTTCCGCGGCCTCACAGCGCTGCGAAATGCCCGAGTAAATGGCGGTTGATGCGCGGCATCAGGCAGAGTGCAAAGACCGTTTTCTGAGGAGACTGGCTCCCCTTAAGGCTAGCCTTAGGGTATCTGTATTCGAAAAATGCTAGCTGCCAGTCGGGACGGCGGGATTTGAACCCGCGACCCCTTGACCCCCAGTCACGATCTGGCCGTGGCTAGGCGTCGCCTGGGAAGGCTCAGCAAGCCGGTGAACTGCGGGAACTTGGCCGGGTGTTGCCTAGCGCGGCCAGGCATCTGCCTGAGTTGGCTCCCCGTTTGGCTCCCCGAAAAATCGATTCATTTTCGGCCTCGCGAACCAGGGAAATACCAGTTCGCACGTGCTCGTAATGCGCGAGCCAACAGCTCGCTAGGCGATTGACCTGCGCGGATAGTTGCTGGGCGACGGCTTTGCGCTGCCAGGAAGATGCTAGCCCTGGCCTTTCTTGGCTCTCCGAGTCACAGCGGCCCGCCCACCGGTCGGCTTTCTCGTCGGCATCGCGGACCTCGATGGCGGCTTGCGCGATCGGCTCGATAGCTACTTCTGGGGGAGCCGGTTCTAACAGCAACTGTCCGACGCGCGCCCATTACCTCAGCATCACGGGATCCGATGGCTTCGGGAAGTCGAAGGCATAGCCACTGACCGACAGAACAGTCGTGCAGGCCTCCCAGCGCCGCAGGCCCTTCTGCGGCCTGGCAATGAAACGCTCCTCTGCCGATCGCAGCTGGGTGAGTACCAAGACAAGCGCGATGAGCCAGATTGTGTCGGTGCTCATCGCCGCAGTCTGAAAGTTAGGCGCTTGCTGAAGCTGCCGACAAGATCGAGTCCCGTAGAAACTCGTCGTGGATCTGGCGGGCATAAGTCTCGGCTCGGCGAGGATCGTTCGGCAGGATGGTCTCGCAAACCTTGTGGAGGGCAAGATCGGACTTGTATTCATCGGTGATCTCGTCCGTCGCTGCCTTTGCGAGTTCGAGAAGTTGGCCGCTAAGCCTGGCATCCGATTCTGTAATAAGTACGCCAATTTCGGCCAGTGCACTTGACCGCTGGGCAGGGTCGGCCACGCCTCCTGCGGCTTCGCGAGCCAAATCTAGGATCTTCCGGCCGCGGGCCTTGTCCAACAAGAACTCTAGCGACGCCACCTTCGCCAGTAGCACGGCCCGCTCCGGCGCGGACGGTACCAGGCTCGATGCAGATGCCGCGTCGTCAGCTATCGAGATGAGCGATGCCATAATCTGCGGGTCTTGTGCTGGGCCGCATGCCTTGGCCGTTAGCGAAAGCCCAACCCTAAGCAAACTTTGCGCGCGATCGGACGGCGAGGTCACCTCAGCCGCGCTCGCTCTGGCGTCGCTCAGGAACAGCGCGCTCGCTTCCGGATTTGCCTTTCGCGCAAGCGCAGCCAGGTACGCCTGGCTCCTTGCACGCGATGCCGGACTCTCGAGCTCGCTGACACTCTTCCGGGCTTCCAACAAGACCGACCGGCTCAGGGATTCCGCCGTCTCGGCGGTGAGGACGCCTATGTACGCCTGCACCTCGGCTCTCGTCCGCGGGTCTGCGACCTCGGCGGCGAAGCGGACTGCATCTATGAGGGCCCGCTCGGCGCGCGGCCAATCCTCAGTCGCTGACAAAACTCCGAAATACGCCACGTAGCAGGCCCGGCTCACAGGGTCAGAGTTTGTGCGAATGCTCTTCTCCGCCGACCCCTTGCCGCAGGAGCTACTCATGGAACGACCCGGAAGTCGGACCGAAGCGCTAAACATGCCGCTATCCCACGCTGCCACTTGCGCCTCGGAGATAGTCGGCGGCGCGAACTCACCGTCTTTCCCGGTGCCGACGCTGGCGACAGCGATAGCCGCAGGCACTCTGACTACAGTGATGCCGTTATCGGTACGGGAAAGGGGTCGGCCCTCGGTACACGGCGCGAGTCCGGGGTGGCCTGCGGCATGCTCACCTTTGGCATCGGCGCTTCGACTGAAGGAAGGCCTCCACGTCGCCGGGCCCTGCCCACGGCCACGGTCGCTGACCGCAAGCGCGAGGCGAGAGGGCCGAACGGGCCTGTAGCTATCACCCCGAAGAACGAGCCTGCGGCCAATACGGCTAGGACGATGCTGATCTGCACGGGCCATCTCGCAACCTGCCCCGCAATCGCCAGACCGGTTGCACACACGCATACCGAACCGAACCAGGCTGACCACTTACCGTCATCTTTCCCCACGAAATCGATTGTGGCAGATGTGATCTGGCGGAGTGAAGCGTCCAAGTGCGGGCGGCGCCGTTAACGGGCTAGAGCTAGCCAGATCGGGTCTGTCATCAGCGCTCCAATTTCGATCCCCAGGCAACGAGGCGACTGCCCACCTTGAGC
>Ga0335075_10016517_pt1 | contig 11013 bp, 7 predicted proteins | sample Lox_Sample_24_FD_206723 | JGI IMG/M metagenome (GOLD analysis project Ga0335075, IMG submission 206723) | Soil microbial communities from Loxahatchee National Wildlife Refuge, Florida, United States - Lox_Sample_2.4 | ecosystem: Environmental > Terrestrial > Soil > Wetlands | place: USA: Florida... | reverse complement strand
GACCGGGGCTGCCCTCCCAAGAGGGCCGCACCGGCCCTCGCGTCGCACGTACTGACGTCAGGAGGGCCTCCCGCGGGGGGCGGCCGAGAAAGCCACCCACCACCACACAAGGTACCTGGATTTCCGGCCCGGTTAAAGTACTCCGAGTTGTCCCTTTTCCCAGGCTATGCCCCGAACCTACGGTTACGTTCGGCGTACGAGCGCAGTGCCCGCAAAAAGTCAACCCGCCGGAAGGCGGGCCAGAAAGCGTCGCAGAAGTAGAACTCCGAGTGCGTCGACTGCCAGAGCAGGAACCCGCCGAGCCGCTGCTCGCCGCTGGTCCTGATCACGAGGTCCGGATCGGGCTGGCCCGCGGTATAGAGGTGCTCGGCGATGTGCTCCACGTCGACGGCCTCGGCCAGTTGCTCAATCGTGGTGCCCTTGCTCGCGTGGTCGACGAGCAGCGACCGCACCGCGTCGGCGATCTCCCGGCGCCCGCCGTAGCCGACCGCGACGTTGACGAACAGGCCGGGGTTATGGCTGGTGGCCTCGGCCGCCTGCTTCAGGACGCGGGCGGTGTGATCGGGCAGCAGGTCGAGGGCGCCCACCGGGTTCAGGTGCCAGCCCTCGTCGACGAGGTCGTTGACCGTGTCCTCGATGATCGTGAGCAGCGGGTCGAGTTCTTTCCGCGGGCGGGTGAGGTTGTCGGTCGACAGCAGCCACAGCGTGACCACCTCCACACCGGACTGCTTGCACCACTGCAGCAGCTCGAAGATCTTGTCGGCGCCCTTGCGGTGCCCCTTGTTCACATCGGTGTGGCCGGCGGACCTGGCCCACCGCCGGTTGCCGTCGCACATGACGCCGACGTGCCGCGGTATCGGCTTACCTGACAGCGAGGCTTCGAGCCGACGCTCGTACAGCCGGTACGCCAGGTCGCGAAATCCCATGAACCGACCTTCCTCGCCAGAGCACGCCTGAGTTCCTAGTCACGGTATCCGACCAGAGCGACGCGCGGGCGGCGAGACAGGCCGGCTACAGGGACGGCCCCTGAGCGCGCACCTGCTCCACGTGGCGCAGCGCTTCGCGCAACTCGGTCAGCCACGTGTCGGCGTGCTCGCCAGTCAGCCGCACGCACCACGCGAGCGCGTCGCTGCGGCTGCGGGCGACGCCGGCGTCGACGAGGGTGTCGAGCACGCGGCGTTCGGACTGCCGGAGCCTGGTCATCACCGGGACCGACAGTGTGGTGAACATCTCACTGCGCTCCGCGCAGCGGACTCCCCAGGCGACCTTGCGGCGGAACCGGTGTTCGGCCTCGCGCGCGATCTCGATCCGCTTCGACCGGGTGTCCTCGCGGAACCGCTTGATCCTGCCCTCGGCCGCGGCCGACCGTTCCGCGTCGGTGGCCGCGCCGCCGCTGCCCGACTCGGGCTCGGGCAGCGTCCCGACGATCGTGATTTCCTCGCGGTCGACGACGATATCCGCCGGCTCGGTGAACCATTCGCCGGGCAGTCGCCCGGCGAACCAGCCCTTGATCTGATCCCCGATACCGTTTCCTGGCGCGGACCCGGTCCCGGCTTCGTCCGCGTCGCTGGCGTCTTCGCCTTGGCCCGTACTCATGTAATCATGATTACATCCAGGTTGATGCAGGTCAACCCATTGACCGACCCGAGGCGCGGTGAGCGAAACGCTGGACAACGCCACGTCGTTGAATAACACTCCAGATGGAGAATACTGAACATGTTATCGTGACGCGTGAAGTTTCGAGGCCTGTGTTCGATAGCGGCTGCGTATGCGCGAACAGAAACGGAGCTCGGCAACGTCATAGCTGTCAGGGAGGCTCCATCGAGGGTGGAACGGCGAAGGTGGTACGGGCGTGACGGCTCCCAGTGACAGGTCTGGAGCGGATGCGAATCTGGACTCCGCCGACCAGAGCGGAGACGCGGCCGCCCAGAGGCGTGAACTTGTCGCCCAGTTGGCGCGCAGGCGCGCGGCGGCCGGGCTCTCGCAGGCACATGTCGCCAGGCTGATGCAGACGTCGCAGTCCGCCGTGGCAAGGCTTGAATCTGGCCGGCACGAGGCACAGCTTTCTACGCTGGCCCGGTATGCCGAAGCTCTCGGGCTCTCACTGGACTTGGCCCGGGACGCGGGGATGCGGGACAACGGCCCCGTAGAGCTACCCCCGCCCGCGGCCAGGCCGGGGGGACGGCCGGGACGGAAGCCAAAGGACACCGTGCCCGCGGTTACCCTCCAGACGCCGGACAGGCCCGATCCCGATTACGTGCTGACCTCGCGGCAACACAAAGTGCTTCAGGTCATCAGGGAATCGATAGAGAAGCGCGGCTATCCGCCGTCACAACGGGAGATCGGCGATGCGGTCGGCCTGGCCAGCACGTCGAGTGTCTCCTACCACCTCCGCACGCTGCAGCAGGCGGGCTACCTGCATCGGGATTCGGGGCGGGCGAGGACCGTCGAGGTGCGCCTGCCCGACCACACCGCGGTGCTGCGGGTCCGGTCGGGCACGGGCTTCGGCCTGCGGCGGAACGCGGTCTCGGTGCGAGCCGATGACCGGCCGGACGGCCAGGGCTGGGATCTGGTGTCGACCCGCTTCTCCGATATGGGAGAGCTCGCCGGGTACGCCTGCTCCTTCGGCGAGGACGTGGTCGTGCTCGGCCCTCCCGATCTGCGCGAGGCCGTGATCGCACGGCTCACGGTGACAGAGCTGGAGGACCGGTCGGCGATGTCCAGGCCGGCCGCCAAGCCCGAGGCGGCCGCCGGGGGGAGCGCCCGAGCCAGCTCCCAGGCCGCGAGGCACGCCGGCATGCCGGACGACGACAGGGTTGGAGAGGTGGCCGCCCGGATCGGCGCCGCCCTGGCCGCGGGCCGGAGGGTGCGCCTGCGCTACTACAACTCGAAGAACGACGAGGTGACCGAACGCGACGTCGACCCGATACGGCTGTTCGTGGAGCCGGGACGGCCGGCACCGTACCTGGAGGGCTGGTGCCGGCTCCGTAAGGACATGCGGTTCTTCCGGCTGGACCAGGTGCTCGCGCTCGAGGTGCTCGACGTGCCCGCCTCACCTCCGGCCGCGGCCGGACACATCGACGCCGCCCGCGGCCTGTTCCAGCCCTCGAAGGACGACGTGCGCGTGGAACTCGAGCTGTCCGCCCCCGGGCGCTGGGTAGCGGAGTACTACCCGTGCGAGGAGGTGTCCGAGCTAGCGCACGGGAGGCTGCGCGTTGTGCTGCGCACCCCTGACAGCCGCTGGGTACGCCGGCTGGCGCTGCGCCTCGGCGAGGACGGCCGGGTCGTCTCGCCGCCCACCCTGGTGGCCGAGATCCGCGACGCGTCCGCGGCCGCCCTGGCGAACTACGGCGACTTACCGCTGAGGTCAGGCGACGCGGGCGGCGACCGCGGCGGCCTGAGCCGGGTTGACGCGAACCGCGCCGGCGAACTCGCTGCCGAAGTCCGCGGGCACGATCTCCACGTGCTCTCCCGGCGCCGGCGCCTGGATCATCCAGCCGTTGCCCAGGAAGATCGCGACGTGCGAGATGTACGTGGGGTCGGTCGGGTCGGTGTGGTAGAAGAGCAGGTCGCCGGGCTGGAGTTGGGTCACCGGCACGGCCGGGCCGGTCAGCGCCTGGTCGGCGGCGACCCGGGGCATCACGATCCCCGCCTGCGCGAACGACCATTGGACGAGGCCGGAGCAGTCGAAGGCACCCGGGCCGGCCGCGCCCCAGATGTAGGGCAGCCCCTCGCGGCTCTCCGCCGCCTTGAGCATGGTGTCGAGCTGGGCCGGGGCCACCGCGGTTTCTGTCGACGGCCCGGCGCCCGCCGTCCCTGAGCTGTTCACGGTGGTCTCGCCGCCCGGGACGGTGACGACCGTGACCAGCGGCTCGACGCCCGCTCCCTTGGGGATCAGCCGCCCGGCGGCGGCCGCGTCCGCGGTGTAGTCGCTAGCGGCCATGCTGACCACGATCGCGTTGCCGGCCGGGGCGCCGAGCGAGCGGGCGACCGAGTCGGACACGACCGCGTTCACCCCGCCGACCCCCATCGTGCCGAAGGCCACCACGCGCAGCCGCGTCGTGGTGCGGCCCGCTGCCACGACCGTGCCGCCGAGCGGGAGCTTGTCGAGCTTGCCCATCGTGTAGGAAACGGCGATCCCGCCCCCTGCGACGCCTTCCCACAACGCGTTCGAGGCCCCAGTCGGCCGCGCGGCGAACGTGCGGAACACGGATGGGTCGACCCCGAGGACCGCGGTGTACGCGCCGTTGATCCGCATCCGGACCGCCTCGATCTGCTCGGCGCCGGTGACTCCGGGCAGCCGGGAGACGGCGGAGAACACCGCGGGCGACAGCGAGAATGGCGCCACGATAAGAAGGTCTGCCTGGAGCGTGCGGCGCAGCGGGGCCACCGTGGGCGGCGCCGGCCCGGGGAGCCGGGCGGCGGGAATCGCCTGCCCGGACAGGAGCCGGGCGCCGGTCTCCAGCGCCATCCCCGGGATGACCGGGGAGTCGCCGGTGGACGGGCGTACCGCGGGGAGGCCGAGCACGGAGGACGCGGACCCGGCGGGCGGGTTATCCCGGGGTGCCCCGCTCGCAACGGCCACGAGCACCCCGACGATGGACCCGAGCACCGCGAGCACGGCGACGCCGGTCGGCACCAGACGCCGTCGTCCGCTGCGCGTGACCGCCTGCGTCAGTCGCCGGCCGCCATTCGCCAGGTGCACAGAAATAACGATGCCGTAAAGATCACCAATTCGTCTATGTCTAAATCCTTAGGGCTTCTTCTGAACGTACAAGGTTTCGCGCAATTCGGCGGGAGTCGTGACCGGGGCCAGGCAGGTGAAGCCGCGGCACACGTACGCCGCCGGGCCGTCCTTGACCAGGCCGCGGCCCGCCAGCAGCGCCACCGCCGGGGATTCTGGCGCCGTCAGGGAGTTCGCTCCAGGGCCGAGCGCGAACACCGCGCCGGGCGGCGCCAGGTGCAGGGCGGCGCGCAGCAGGTCATAAGTGCGCGGGTCGTCGCCCGGGCCGACGATCGCGATCTCCGCCGGACCGGAGAGCAGCGCCTCGGCGACCGCGAGGCCCGTCCCGCCCGCCCGCGGGGCACGGGCGGCGATCGGCGGCAGCACGCGCAGCGCCGCGACCGCGGCGTCGCGGTGCGCGCCGGACCCGCTCAGCGCGCCGTAGCTGAGCAGCGCGTCGGCCGCCGCGAACGTCCCGGACGGGGTGGCGCCGTCGACCGGGTCCGCGGGCCGGAAGATCAGCCGCTCGCCGTCGGCAGCCGTGTCGTAGAAGCCGCCGGAGCCGTCGCCGAACTCGGAGAGCACCACCTCGAGCAGCGCGGACGCCACCGGCACCCAGCGGTCCCCGCCGGTGACGCCGTACAGGACGAGGAGCCCGGCGGCGACCGCCGCGTAGTCCTCGAGCAGCCCCGCGCTCGTTCCCGCCACCCCGTCCCGCGACGTCCGGAGGATCCGCTTGTCACGGATGTGCACCGAGTCCAGCAATTCGGCCGCGTCCTGCGCGGCCGCGGTCAGGTCTGGGCGGTCGAACAACACCCCGGCTTCGGCCAGCGCGGCGATCGCCATGCCGTTCCAGGCGGCGACCACCTTGTCGTCCCTAGCCGGCCGGGTCCGGCCCTCGCGCGCTGTCAGCAGGATGCCGCGGATCCGGTCGAACCGCTCGTGGTCGGCCGGGTCGGCGCGCCGTTGCAGGACAGACGCGCCGTGCTCGAACGTGCCTGCCCCCGTCACGCCGAACACCTCGGCCGCGAACGCCGCGTCCGCTTCGCCGAGCACTTCCCGCAGCTCGGCGCCCGTCCACACGTAGTACACGCCTTCCGCGCCGTCGCTGTCCGCATCGAGCGACGCGGCGAACCCGCCCTCCGGCGTGCGCAGCTCGCGCAGCAGGAAGTCGCACGTCTCCTCGGCGACCCGGCGGGCCAGCAGCGACCCGGTGCGCCGCCACAGGTGCGTGTACACCCGCGCCAGCAACGCGTTGTCGTACAGCATCTTCTCGAAGTGCGGCACGGTCCAGGTCGCGTCCACGCTGTACCTGGCGAACCCGCCGCCGAGCTGGTCATACATGCCGCCGCGGGCCATGCCCTCGCAGGTCTGCTCAACCATTGCCAGGGCTTCCGGCGACTCGGTGCGCTCGTGGTGCCGCAGCAGGAACTCCAGCACCATCGACGGCGGGAACTTCGGCGCCCCGCCGAAACCGCCGTTCGCCTGGTCGAAATCGGCCGCGAGGCCGGCCACCGCGGTCGCGGTGATGTCGGGCGGGGAGAAATCAGCCGTGTCCGCGCCCAGGCCGGTCCAGGCGGCGGCGTTTTCGGCCAGGGTGGCGGCGATGCGTTCCGACTCGCTCTTCACTTTTTCCTTGTCCTGCCGCCAGGCCTGCCCCACCGCGGTCACGAGCTGGGTGAACTGCGCCCTGGGGAAGTACGTGCCGGCGAAGAAGGGCTCGCCGGCCGGGGTCATGAACACGGTCATCGGCCAGCCGCCCTGGCCCCGGTTCATCGCCTGGGTCGCGGTCATGTAGACGGCATCGATGTCCGGCCGCTCCTCGCGGTCCACCTTGATGGCGACGACGTTGTCGTTGACGACGGCGGCCGTCGCCGGGTCCTCGAACGACTCGTGCGCCATCACGTGGCACCAGTGGCACGCCGCGTACCCGACGGACAGCAGCACGGGCACGTCCCGCCGCCGCGCCTCGGCGAACGCCTCGTCGCTCCACGGCCACCAGTCCACGGGGTTGCCCGCGTGCTGCAGCAGGTAAGGACTGGTCGCGCTCTTCAGCCGGTTAGTCATACCTTCCATTGTCCCGCTGTCCCGCCGGGCTAAGCCCGGCAGCGGGGGCTCCGGGGGTCCTCCGCCGGGCTAACAGAGCATCCGGAACGTACCCGGCTGACTCCAGGTCCGCTGATTGCTCTTCCGCGCCGGGGGCCGGGAACAGGTCGATCCCCTGGTCGGCCGCGTGGGCGACGAGCAGCCGGCTGATCAGCCTGGAGAGCGTCGCCTGGTCCCGCGGCGGCAGGCGGCCGAGCAGCGCCGAGACGTCGGCCTCGAAGCTCGTCGCTGCCTGGGACACGAGCGACCGGCCGTCGTCGGTCAGGCTGACCAGGACCGCCCTCCGGTCCGTCTCGGAGGGAACGCGCATGACCAGGCCGCGGCGCTCGGCGCGGTCGACCAGCCCGGTGACGCTTGACTTGTCGAGTCCCAGGAGCCGGGCCAGCTCGTTCATAGTCGGCCCTCGGTCGCGCAGCACGCCGAGCAGGCGCGTCTGGATCATCGAGAGGTCGTGTTCCGCGGCCCGGTGCTCGAGCATGCCGTGAATGAGGAAGGAGAGCTGCGCCAGCCCGTCGACGGGACTCAGCTGCTCGCGCCGGGCCGCCGTCGCGAGCCCGGCGCCTGATCGGGACGCCATGTCCGCAGCCTACTTGATTTAGTACGTGACACCAACTAAATTTAGTACGTGCCACAAACTAAAGGACGCGCAGAGGGGAACGCCGCATGGCGACAATGAACGCGGCTGTCGTGACATCGTTCGCGGAGCCACCGCACTACCAGCGGTTCGAGGTCCCGCGACCACGCAACGCGGACGAGGCGGTTGTCGACGTCCTAGCCGTCGGCCTGCACCCGCGGGTGCGGACCGGCGCCGCCGGGGCGCACTACACGAGCACGGGCACGCTGCCGTTGATCCCGGGGATCGACGCGGTCGGGCAGCGGGCCGACGGCAGGCGAATCTACTTCCTGGCCGCCGACGACGCGATCGGCACGATGGCCGACAAGTCGCTCGCCAGCGCGCGGCGCTCGATCGAGCTGCCAGCCGGCGCCGACGTCGCGAAGGTAGCCGCCGCGATGAACCCGGCGATGTCGTCGTGGGTGGCGCTGCGGCGCCGCGTCCGGCTCGAGCCCGGGCAGAGCGTCCTCGTTCTCGGCGCGACCGGCAACGCCGGAGCGATGGCCGTCCAGGTAGCCAGACGGCTCGGAGCCGGGCGCGTGGTCGGCGCGGGACGCGATGCCGGCCGGCTTCAGGCGCTGGCGCCGGCCGGGGCCGATGAGGTCGTCCAGCTGACCGGTGACGCCGACGCCACTGGCAGGGCCCTGGCCGCCGCGGCGGCCGAGTCCGACATCGTCCTCGACTACCTGTGGGGCACGCCCGCGCAACAGGCGATGATCGCGCTCCTCACCGCCCGGTCCGATCGCGGTCGCGCGCTGGACTGGATCCAGATCGGCGCGGTCGCCGGCCCGGCGATCGAGCTGGCGTCGGTGGCGCTGCGCTCGGCCAACCTGCGCCTCCAGGGCAGCGGCCAGGGCGCCGTGCCGGCGGAGATCTATCGAGCCGAGCTGCCCGCGCTCGCCAGCGAGATCACGGCGGGCACGATCACGGTCAAGGCGAACACGGTGCCGCTCGCCGAGGTGGAGGAGGCCTGGACGCGGGCGGAGGTGCCGGGCGAGCGCACCGTGCTGCTGCCGTAGGCACCCGCGTGACTTCGTGAGCCGTCCTGACACCGTTCCCGATTCGCCCTTATTGACAATCGTTACTATTATCAATAAGGACCGTGGATGATCGTCAATGGCTATCGAAGGGCAGGCCGGCTAACTTGCGAAGCATGACAGTGGAGCAACCGCCACGCGGCACGAAGGTACGCGGGACGCGGCAGGCGTCAGCTATCGCCGCCGCGCTGGCCAGCCTCCCTGGCTTCTGCAGTGCCCAGGACATCCACGCGGAGATCAGGCGGGGCGGCGAGACCGTCGGCCTAACCACGGTGTACCGGCACCTGCAGGTCCTCAGCGAGCAAGGCGCCGTCGACACGATCCGCGATCAGTCGGGCGAGACGCTCTACCGCAAGTGCGGCTCCTCCGCGCACCACCACCACCTGACCTGCCGCGTCTGCGGCAGCAGCGTGGAGGTCGAGGGCCGGGTCGTGGAGCAATGGGCGGAGAAGGTTTCGGCCGAGGCCGGCTTCACCTCGGTCGACCACACGCTTGAGCTGTTCGGCCTCTGCCCTGAGCACTCCGGCTGAGGCCCCGCGCCGCCGCCACCTGCACGTGCAGACCGCCGCCCTCGCGGCGCGGACCGGAACCTGCAGATCCGCACAATTACGAATGCCGCTCGGTGTAGCTATTGTCGCGAGCCAGTTGGGTGCTGTATAGATACATACGGTCTTTATCCGGCGTATGTAGCTAGTGTGACCTAACCGCAGATTTGGGTTGCGTGGTAAGTACAGGCCGTTCGGGCGGGGCGAACCGGCATGTCCCTGATGCTCACGGCTAACCGCAGCTAGCCGCGGGGATCGCGATCTCACAGGACGGCGCAAAGTACATGATTCGCATGAGAAGCGCCCGGCTCGCGGCCGGGATACTCCTGGGAGCGGGTCTGGTGGCGGCCCCCCTGACGGCCTCAACCCCGGCCGTGGCCTCCACCCCCGGCCCGAACACCCCGACACAAGTGCTCTCGGGCATCAACGCGGCCGACATACCGGGCGCGTCGGTGTTCGGCAACACGCCTCCAAGCACCCCGGAGACCGTCTCGTTCGTCCTCAGGATGCGGAACGAGGCGTCGCTCGGCACCGCGGTCGAGCAGGGCATCCCGAGTTCGGACTACCTGTCGGTCAGCCAGTTCGCCGCCGAGTACGGCCAGTCCGCGTCCAATATCGGCGCGCTGACCCAGTACCTGGCCGGCTTCGGCATCACGACCAGCGTTTACGCGAACGGCCTGGACGTGGTGGCCAGCGGCACGGCGGGTGACTTCAACAACGCGCTGACCATCACCGAGGAACAGGTCACGGTTCCCGCGCAGTCGGACCAGGCCGCGATCGGCCCGTCTAGCCGGCAGCAGACGGTGTACACCAACAACAAGGCGCCGCTGCTGCCGTACCGGCTAGCCAGTTTCGTGACGGCGATCCTCGGCCTGTCGGACTACGGCGCGTACGACTCCGACATCGCCAAGCCAGCCAGCGCCGACCACCCGCAGCAGGGCAACTCGAACACCTGTGTCGCTGACTTCGGCCTGACCAACGGCTGTCACCTGCCGCAGGACTTCGCCAAGATGTACGACCTGAACCCGCTGTACGCGAAGGCGGACGGCGCTGGCCAGACCGTCGGCATCGTCACCCTGGCGGCGGTCGACCCCGGCGCGCCCGAGTACTTCTGGGCGAACGTCGCGCACGTGAACCGCACCGGCACGTTCACCGTCGACAATGTGGACGGCGGCCCGGGCGCACCGAGCTCCACCTCTGGTTCGGGCGAGACCGACCTGGACATCGAGCAGTCCGGGGCCCTCGCCCCCGGCGCGAACGTCATCGACTACCAGGCGCCGAACACCGACTACGGGTTCGTGGACGCGTTCTTCACCGCCGCCAGCCAGGACCTCGCCAGCGGCGTCTCAGCGAGCTGGGGCGGGTCCGAGACCTCTATTGAGGCGAGCATCCTGTCCGGGACGGAGTCCGCGGGCTACGTGCAGTCGTTCGACGAGGCCTTCCTCGAGATGGCCGCGCAGGGCCAGTCGGCGTTCACCTCGTCGGCCGACTACGGCGCCTACACGGCGGTCGCCGACATCGGCACCACCAACCTGTCGGCCGACAACCCGGCCGACAGCCCGTACGTCACCGCGTGCGGCGGCACCTCGCTGCCGGGGACCACGTACCTGTCCGGCCCTGACGGGACCGCTACGGCCACAACCACGAGCACGCGCATCTGGGGCTGGGATTACCTCTGGGCGGGAATAGCGCAGGTCAGCGGCACGACTCTGGCCGCTACCGCGGAGAGCAACCCCATCGGCAGCGGCGGCGGCTTCAGCGTGCTGGAGTCCGAGCCGGCCTACCAGAAGGACGTGTCGGGCACGAGCGTCTTCCACGCGGTGGAGTACCTGACCCCAACCGACTACACGCAGGTCGCCCCAGGCCTGACCGAGCCAGAGGCGTGGACGTTCAACCCGACGCCCAGCGTGACGTCCGGCACGGGTACCGGCCGGGCCGTGCCTGACCTGGCCACCGACGCCGACCCGCAGACCGGTTACCTGGTCTACG
>Ga0335075_10016516_pt1 | contig 11014 bp, 11 predicted proteins | sample Lox_Sample_24_FD_206723 | JGI IMG/M metagenome (GOLD analysis project Ga0335075, IMG submission 206723) | Soil microbial communities from Loxahatchee National Wildlife Refuge, Florida, United States - Lox_Sample_2.4 | ecosystem: Environmental > Terrestrial > Soil > Wetlands | place: USA... | reverse complement strand
CGCTCGCTCTTCGCCAAGGGCGCCTCGGCGATCACCGCGCTCTCCTTCCAGTTCGCCTCCACCAACCTGGTCTGGGAGCTCGGGCTCGTCCTCTGGGTGCTGATCGGCTGGCAGTTCACGCTCGCCGAGTTCGTCGGCGGCTTCATCCTGATCGCGCTGATGGCGGTGCTGCTGCGCCGCTTCGTCTCGCCGGCGCTGGAGGAGCGGGCGCGGGCGCACGCCCAGGCGGCGGCCGGCGACCACGAGCACGACCACGGCTCCGGCGCCTCCCTCCCCTGGCGCGAGCGCCTGCGCTCCGCCGACGCCTGGCGCGAGGTCGCCGCCAACTTCCGCATGGACTGGTCGATGCTGTGGAAGGAGATCGCGCTCGGCTTCCTGCTCGCCGGCTTCATCGGCCTGCTCGGCGACGACTTCTTCAACGTCCTCTTCATCACCGACGCCCCGCCCCTCCTGCGCACCCTGGAGAACGTGATCGTCGGCCCGCTGATCGCCGTCCTCAGCTTCGTCTGCTCGGTCGGCAACGTGCCGCTGGCGGCGGTGCTGTGGTCGGGAGGGATCGGCTTCGGCGGCGTCGTCGCCTTCCTCTTCGCCGATCTGATCGTGATCCCGATCGTGCTCGCCTACCGCAAGTACTACGGCACCTCCTTCGCCCTGCGGATCACGGCGCTGATGCTGGTCACGATCATCGTCGCGGCGCTGATCGTCGACGGCCTCTTCGGCCTCGTCGGCCTGGTCCCGACCGGCCCGCGTCCCTCCCGCACCGACGTCTTCGGCTCGGTCGGCCTCGACTACAAGCTCGTGCTCAACCTGATCGCGACGGCGATCTTCATCAGCCTGATCTGGCTCTCCCGCGGCGCGAACCACCGCGGCCACTGTCAACATCATCTTGATGAGAAAGGTCAAGAAAAGCGTGGTTCCGCCCCGACCGGGGTATAGGCTCGAGCTAAGTGCCCGCCTCTGAGGCGATCGAACAGCCCCAGGGAGGAGCTTCCTCCGTCAGCTACCAGGGCGCTACCAAGCGTTACGGGAACACCTCGGCGCCCGCCGTCGATCACCTCGACCTCGAGGTCGAGGCCGGCGAGATCTGCGTCCTGGTCGGCCCCTCCGGCTGCGGCAAGACGACCTCGATGCGGATGGTCAACCGGATGATCGAGCTGAGCGAGGGCGACATCCTGATCGGCGGCGAGTCGGTGAAAAAGCGCGACGCGGCGAAGCTGCGACGCGAGATCGGCTACGTGATCCAACAGGTCGGCCTCTTCCCCCACCGCACGATCGCCCAGAACATCGCCACCGTGCCGCAGCTGCTCGACTGGGACAAGGAGCGGATCCGCGCCCGCACCACCGAGCTGCTCGACCTGGTCGGGCTCGACCCGGACCTCGCCGACCGCTTCCCGGTGCAGCTCTCCGGCGGCCAGCAGCAGCGGGTCGGGGTGGCCCGGGCGCTCGCCGTCGACCCGCCGGTGATGCTGATGGACGAGCCGTTCGGGGCGATCGACCCGATCAACCGCGAGCGCCTGCAGAACGAGTTCCTCCGCCTCCAGGCGGAGATCCGCAAGACGATCCTCTTCGTCACCCACGACATCGACGAGGCGATCAAGATGGGCGACCGGATCGCGATCATGAAGCAGCACGGGCGGGTCGAGCAGTACGCAACCCCGTCGGAGATCCTGATGTCGCCGGCGAACGAGTTCGTCGAGGACTTCGTCGGCGCCGACCGGGCGCTGAAGCGCCTCTCGCTGCTGCGGGTCGGCGACATCGACCTTTGGAAGGCCCCGAACGCGCGCCCCGGACAGTCGACCGCCGAGGTGCGGGCCGAGCTCGACGCGCCCGACGTCGAAGTCCCCTACGCCCTGCTGGTCGACGCCGACGAACGGCCGCAGGGCTGGCTGAGCCGACGCGACCTCGCCGGGGACACCGTCCCGGCCACCGCGGACGCGCCGCTCGGCCCGGTGCTGGAAACCGGCGACGTGATGCGCGACGCGCTCGCCGACCTGCTCCAGGGCGAGTCGATGTACGCGGCGGTGGTCGACCACCAGGGTCGCATCGCGGGCATCCTCTCGGTCGAGATCATCTCCGAGTTCCTCGCCTCGCCGGTGGCGAAGACCGAAGAACAGTCCGCCGTCGAGCGCCCCGTCGAGCACCCCGTGGACAGTCCCCATGATTAGCGCCCTGTCGGCGCTGCCGACCGCGGCGGTGGGCGAAGTCGGCGAAGGGTTCCTCAAACATCGGACCGGCGAAACGCTGCCCTGCCAGGCCCATACGTCCCACCTCTTCTGCTGGGACTGGGCGACCGAACACATCAACCGCTTCGGCACGCCGGCCCTGCAGCAGTTCGAACTGGTGGTGATCTCGGTGCTGATCGGCTTCGCGATCGCCTTCGCCTTCGCCCTCTTCGCCCATCGCTACCGGCCGCTGCAGTGGCCGCTCCTGGCGGGGACCGGCGTCCTCTTCGCGATCCCCTCGATCGCCTTCTTCCTGCTGCTGCTGCCGATCACCGGGCGGGGCCGGGAGACGGCGATCATCGCCCTCAGCGCCTACACCCTGCAGATCATCTACCGCAACGTGATGCAGGGGCTCGGCAACGTGCCCGAGTCGGCGAAAGACGCGGCGCGCGGCATGGGCTTCACCCAACGGCAGATCCTCTGGAAGGTCGAGCTGCCCTTGGCGGTCCCGGAGATCGTCGGCGGGCTCCGCATCGCGACGGTGAGCACGATGGCGATCGCCACCCTCGCGGTGTTTGCCCACGCCGGGGGGCTCGGCACGCAGATCTACGCCGGCGGCAACGAAGTCTTCCCGACCGCGATCATCATCGCCGGCGGGATCGCGATCCTGATGGCGCTCGGCATCGACGCCGTGCTGCTCACCGTGCAGCGCTTCGCCACCCCGTGGCGGCGCGCGGCGGCGGAGGCGGCGTGACCGCGGCCCTCCTCACCCACCCCCTCTTCGCCGGCTTCACCGGCGCCTTCGAATTCATCTTCTCGAAGCAGGAATCGGACGTCACCGGCGGCAAGAAGGTCGGTGGCATCGAACAGGTGCTCGAACTCGCCTGGACCCAGATCGAGCTCAGCGTGCTGGCCTTGCTGCTCGCGATGCTGATCGCGATCCCGGCCGGCCTCTACTTCGGGCACCGTGGCAAAGGCGAACTGATCGCGGTGGGGATCGGCAACGCCGGACGGGCGATCCCGGAGCTCGCGGCGATCGCCCTGGTCGCGACGGTCATCGGGGTCGGATTCCCGGGTCTGGTGTTCGTCCTCGCGCTCCTCGGCGTCCCACCGATCCTCACCAACACCTTCGTCGGCGTGAGACAGGTCGACCACGCGACCGTCGACGCGTCCCGCGGGCTCGGGCTGACCGAGTTCCAGGTCATCCGCAAGGTCGAGCTGCCGCTGGCGGTGCCGAGCATCATGACCGGCATCCGCGGCGCCACCGTGAACATCGTCGCCACGGCGACCATCGCCCCGCTCGCCGGCGTGCTCACGCTCGGCGACTTCATCCTCGGCGAAAACGTCTACGGCGTGAACGGGGTGCTGGCGGGAGCCATCTGCACCGCGATCCTCGCCTTGCTCTTCGAGTTCGCCCTGGCGGGGTTGCAGAGGCGACTCACTTCCAAGGGCCTGCGATTGCAGCAGGCCCAGTGATCCGTCCCAAACACACAAGGAGGCACGCAGTGAGGTTCAACCACAAGAAGCCGCTGATGGCCCTGGTCATGCTGATCGCGGCGCTGGCGCTGGCGGTCGGCATCTCGGCCTGCGGCGGCGGCTCGAGCAGCTCCGCCACCGAAGCCACCGAAGCGGAATCGACCGAAGGGACCGGCGGTGAAGAAGGCGGCGGCGAAGCTGAAGCGATCACCTCGAACCCGGAAAACGCCAAGGTCAGCCTGACGATCGGCTCGAAGAATTTCCCCGAACAGGAAATCCTCGGCGAAATCTATACGCAGGCTCTGGCCGCGGCGGGCTACAAGGCGAAGAGCGACCTCAGTCTCGGCTCCGAAACGGTGGCGCTGAAGACGCTGAAGTCCGGGCAGATCTCCGGCTACCCGGAGTACGCCTCGACCGCCCTGACCTCGTTCTTCGGCCTGGAACCGGAAGAAGTCCCGTCCGATGCCACCGCAGCCTGGGAAAAGGCGAACGCCGAATTCGAAAAGGAAGGCCTGGAGGCGTTCGAACCGACCCCGTTCGCCAGTGCCAACGCGGTAGGCCTGCTCAAATCGACGGCGGAAAAATACAACCTGAAAACGGTCTCCGACCTCGAAGGCGTCAGTGAAAAACTGAGCCTCTACGGGTCGCCCGAGTGCCGCCAGCGGATCGACTGCCTGGCCGGCCTGGAAAAACTGTACGGGCTGAAATTCAAGGAATTCAAACCCGTCGACATCAGCCTCCGCTACACGGTGTTGGAAAAGGGTCAGGCGGATCTCTCGATCCTCTTCACCACCGACCCGCAGCTCGCGGCGGAGAAGGAAAAGTTCGTGATCCTGGAAGACGACAAGCACGTCTTCCCGGCCGGCAACGTCATCTTCGTGACCAAGAAGAAGGTCGCCGAAGAAGCCGGCCCGGACTACGAAAAGACCATCCTGAACGTCCAGCAGGGCCTCACCCTGCCGGTGATGCAGGAGCTGGACGCCCGGGTCGAACTCGAAAAACAGACCCCGAAGGAAGCCGCCGCGGCCTACCTGGAATCGGCCGGCTACGTCGAATAGCTGAGCTGTCGCCGGGCGGCGCGGGTGAAGATGACCCGCGCCGCCCAGGCGGCGCTGAGGCCGGAGACCCCGGCCAGGATCAGGGCCACGCGGGGGTCGTAGGCTTCCGCCAGCCAGCCGGCGAGCGGGCCGCCGATCGGGGTCGAGCCGAGGAACACGATCGAGAAGAGGGCCATCACCCGCCCCCGCATCTCGGCCGAGACGGCGAGCTGAATCGTCGAGTTGACCGAGGAGACGAAGATCACCGCGGCGCCGCCGAGGGCGGCGAGGACCACCGCCTCGGCGATCAGGCCGGGCATCGCCGCGGCGGCCAGCCCGGCGACGCCGAAGGCCAGCGCGGCGGCGGCGATCACCCGGCCGCCGGTCTCCCCGCGGTGCCCGTTGACCAGCGCGGCGAGGATCGAGCCGACCCCCATCGCCGAGACCAGGAGCGCGTAGGCGCCCGGGCCGCCGCCGAAGCTGAACTTGGCGAGCAGCGGCAGCACCACCTGGAAGTTGAAGCCGAGCGTGCCGACCAGGGCCATCAGGGCCAGCGGCACCGCCAGCTCGGGGGTCTGGCGGACGTGGCGCAGGCCCTCGCGGATGGCCCCCGGCCCCCGCACCGCGGGCGGCGCCGACTCGAGCGCCCGCGGGTCCATCGAGAGGAGCGCGGCGATCATCGCGACGAAGGTCAGCAGGTTGATCGCGAAGCAGGGGACGACGCCGAAGGCGGCGATGATCAGCCCGGCGAAGGCGGGGCCGATCAGGCGCGCGGTCTCGAGGATCACGCTGTTCAGGCTCACCGCGTTGACGAGCCGGTCGGGGCCGACCATCTCGATCACGAAGCTCTGCCGGGTCGGGTTGTCGACGCAGTTGACGGCGCCGAAGAGGAAGACCGCGACGTAGATCATCCACGGCTGCTCGACGCCGAGGAAGGTGACGAGGAAGAGCCCGGCGGCGGGGATCGTCATCAGCGACTGGGTGATCAGCAGCAGGCGCCGCTTCGGCATCCGGTCGGCGAGCAGGCCGCCGTAGGCGCCGAAGAGCAGCATCGGCAGGAACTGCAGGGCGGTGGTGAGGCCGACCGCGAAGCCGGAGTTCGTCAGCGTCAGGATCAGCCACAGCGCGGTGACGTTCTGCATCCAGTTGCCGGAGAGGGAGATCACCTGGCCGACGAAGTAGCGCCGGTAGTTGGGGACCTCGAGCGAGTTGAACGAGTGGCGCAGGGCGGCGCTCAACCCCGCTCATCCTCGCGGATGCGTTCGAGCAGCTCGGCGGCGCGGGCCAGGGTGTCGACCTCCGCGGGGTCGAGCTTGCGCAGGCGGCGGGCCAGGTAGGCGCTCTTGCGGCGGCGCAGGCGGGCGAGGCGCTCGCGCCCGGCGTCGTTGACGGCGACCAGGAAGCTGCGGCCGTCGGCCGGGTCGGGGGTGCGTTCGATCAGCCCCTCGCGCTCGAGGCAGCCGAGCGTGCGCGTCATCGAGGGTCGCTTGACCCGCTCGAGCTCCGCCAGCTCGCTCGGGGTGAGCGGGCCGGAGCGGTTGATCGTCGCCAGCGCCGCGGTCGCGCTCGGGCTGAGACCGGTCTCGGCGGCCGCCTCCTGGCGCAGCGCGCGGGAGGTGCGGACTATCGCGTCGCGCAGGTGCGAGGCGGTGTCGGTGAGCGAGGTGTCGGTGGTCTTGGCCGCCATTGAACGTTAGTATCGCTAATTAGCTTAGCAAACTATTTTCGTGACCGCCCGTTCGGAGGGGCCGGTGGGGCGGGTTCTCTAAGGTGGGCGACGTGAATCTCGCGGAGGCTCGCGCGATCGACTCGTCCCGATACCCGCCGCACCTCTCCGAGGCCGGGTTCATGCAGCCCTGTCCGCGGCGGATCCGCGCCCGGCGCGGCGGCAAGGTGGTCCTGGACACGGTCCGCGCCTTCTACGTCTGGGAGGTGCCGCACTACCCCGCCTACTACCTGCCGGTCGGCGAGGTCGACGACGCGGTGCTCGCCCTGCCCACCACCGAGACCTTCGAGAGCGGGCCGTTCGCCGGGCTCGCCCACGTCGCCTGGGACTCGGTGGACGCCTGGTTCGAGGAGGACGAGGAGGTCTTCGGCGGCCACCCGCGCAGCCCCTACGCACGGGTCGACGCGATCCGCTCCTCGCGCCGGATCCGGGTCGAGATCGAGGGCGTCGTGCTGGCCGAGTCGAGCGCGCCGGTGCTGCTCTTCGAGACCGGCCTGCCGACCCGCCACTACGTCCAGCGCACCGACGTCGACTTCGCCGCGCTCGAGCGCACCGAGACGACCACCTACTGTCCGTACAAGGGGACGACCAGCGACTACTGGTCGGCGCGGATCGGCGACCGCGTCCACCGGGACGTCGCCTGGTCCTACGCCTATCCGTCGCCGCAGGTCCTGCAGATCGCCGGGCTGGTCGCCTTCTACGACGAGCGGGTCGACACCTTCCTCGACGGGGTGCCGGTGGCGCGGCCGCGGACCAAATTCAGCGAGGACGACTCGTGACCACCGCCGCCGACGCCCGCGACAAGCGCTGGATCGCGCTGATCCTCCTCTGCGTCGCCCAGTTCGTCGTCGTCCTCGACGCCTCGATCGTCAACGTCGCCCTGCCGACGATCAAAGAAGCGCTCGACTTCTCCGAGGACAGCCTGCCCTGGGTGGTCAACGCCTACGTCCTCACCTTCGGCGGCTTCCTCCTGCTCGGCGGCCGGCTCGCCGACCTGCTCGGCCGGCGCCGCCTCTTCATGGCCGGGCTGATCCTCTTCGCGCTCGCCTCGCTGGCGGGCGGCCTCGCCGCCGACTCGGGCCAGCTGATCGCCGCCCGCGCGGTCCAGGGCCTCGGCGCGGCGATCCTCTCCCCCGCCGCCCTCTCGATCGTCGCCGTCACCTTCAAAGACGGCGCCGAGCGCAACAAAGCGCTCGGGGTCTGGGGCGCGGTGGCGGGCTCCGGCGGCGCCGCCGGGGTGCTGCTCGGCGGCGTCCTGACCGAATACGTCGGCTGGGAATGGGTGCTCTGGGTGAACGTGCCGATCGGCATCCTCGCCGCGGCGATCGCCCCGAGCCTGATCGCCGAGACCAAGGCGGAAGTGGAGACGCGCCATTTCGACCTCGCCGGGGCGGCGACGATCACCCTCGGCCTCTCGGCCCTCGTCTTCGCCCTGCTCGACGCCGAATCGGCGGGCTGGGGCTCGGCCCAGACGATCGGCACCATCGTCGGCGCCCTGGTGCTGCTGGGGGCGTTCGTCGCGGTCGAGCTGCGCTCGCGGGCGCCGCTCGTCCCCTTCTCGATCTTCCGGGTGCGCACCGTCACCGGCGCCAACGTGGTCGGGATCCTGGTCGGCGCCTCGCTCTTCTCGATGTTCTACTTCATCTCCCTGTACATGCAGCAGATCCTCGGCTACAGCCCGGTCAAGGCGGGGATCTCCTACCTGCCGCTGGCGGTGACGATCATCCTCGCCGCCGGGATCGCCTCCGGGCTGGTGACCAAAGTCGGCTTCAAGCCGATCCTCGCGACCGGCATGGTCTGCATCGCCCTGGGGCTGCTCTGGTTCACCCAGATCGACGTCCACGGCAGCTTCCTCGCCGACATCCTCGGCCCCTCGATCCTCGCCGCGCTCGGCCTCGGCTTCGCCTTCGTGCCGGTGACGATCGCCGCCGTCTCGGGGATCCCGGACCGCGAGCAGGGCCTCGCCTCGGGCCTGATCAACACCTCCCAGCAGGTCGGCGGCGCGCTCGGCCTGGCGATCCTCGCCGCGATCGCCAACGCCGTGGTCGGCTCGACCGAAACCCCGGCGAAGCTGGTCGAAGGCTTCCAGGCCGCCTTCGGCGTCGGCGCCGGGTTCGCCGTCCTCGGCCTGCTCGCCACCCTCTTCCTGATCCGCAGCTCCGACAGCCGCGCCCACGTCGAACTCGGCAACGAAGCTCCGGCCGTCGTCGACTGACGCCGCGGCCCGGCGGCGGAGGTAGACGACCTCGACGCCGAGTTCCGGAGCGATCCGCCAAGAACGCCGTTTCGACGCGCGCGATCGCGGCGCCGTCCCAGTGCTCATAGCGGGAGGGGGCCCTTGATCGTCGCCACAGGTTGCCGACGAAGCTCGTGTCACAGATCAGCGTCTCGCCCGGCATGGCCGCCCCCGAACTCCCTCATCATGATCTGGAACCACCTCTCGTGGTCCTCCGTCCATGGCTCGCGGAGGGCGTATTTCCCGCCGGGCCGGGCCTCCGCCGACTCATCTTCGCTCTGCCGCGCCCCGGGCCGATCCGTCTCGCCCTTCAGTTTTCCGCCTTCGTCCGCCATCGCCCCGCCACCATAAGCAGACAAAGCCCCTCGCCTCAAGCGTTGTCACAAAGTTGGCACAGAGAGGGGCGGAGGTGGCACTTGTCGAATGGGTTTCGGTGAGCTCCGCCGACGTGAAGGCCACCGACCCGAGGATCGGGGACCAGGCGCCCGTGCGCTACCCGCCGGGGATGGACGAGCGCAGCACCAGGGTGGCCGAAAAGCTGGCGACGCCGATGCTGATCGCCGCCGCGCTGGTCCTGCCCACGGTGGCGCTGTCGGAGTCGCGACCGGGCGGGGCGCTGGAGACGATCGCGATCACGCTCAACTGGATCACCTGGATCGCCTTCCTGGTCGAGCTGGTGGTGATGCTGGCGGTGGTGCCGGAACGGTGGACGTGGCTGAAGCACCACCCGCTCGACCTGGTCATCGTCGTCCTCACCCCACCGGTCCTCCCCGCCGGGCTCCAGAGCCTGCGGGCGCTGCGCCTCCTCCGCCTGCTGCGGCTGCTGCGCCTCGCCCAGCTCTCGCGCGAGGTCTTCTCGCTGCAGGGCCTGCGCTACTCGGCGCTGCTGGCGCTCCTCACGATCGTCGGCGGCGGCGCCGTCTTCGGCGCCTTCGAGAAACACTCCCAGCACCTCACCTTCTGGCAGGACACCTACTGGGCGATCACCACGATGACCACGCTCGGCTCGAACATCTACCCGACCACGACCGGCGGCCAGATCGTCTCGACCGGCATCCTGCTGATCGGGATCGGCTTCGTCGCCCTCCTCACCGGCGGCTTCGCGCAGCGCTTCCTCGCCCCGGAACTGAGCGAGATCGAGCAGGAGCTGGCCGCCGAACAGCTGCGGCCGGAGGAGGTGGCCCTGCGCGAACTGGCGAGCGTCCAGGAACAGCTGCAGGCGCTGCAGCTGGCGGTCGAGAGGCTGGCCCGCGAACGGGCGGCGAGCGAGGCGGCGCGGGCCGGGTCCACCGCCTGACGGCGGCGCGCGGTCAGAGCCCGGGCACCAGCGCGTCGACGATCGTCCCCTGCTCGAGCCCGGCGATCACCGCCGCGGTCCGCTCCATGTCCTCGATCAGCCCCTGCTCGGCGAGGGCGATGATCCGGTCACGCGGGCCGATCGTGGCCAGGGCGCTGCGCACCGTCCCCTCCGGCAGGACGATCGGCACCGCCACCGTGGCCGCCCCGATCTCCGACTCCTCGTCGCAGATCGCGTAGCCGCGCTCGCGGATCCGGCTCATCTCCGACTCGAAGTCCTCGGCGTCGACTATCGAGTTGTCGGTGAAGCGCGCCATCCCGCCCCCGGCGGCGATCAGCCGCTCGCGCTCTTCCGGGGAGACGTAGGCCAGGATCGCCTTGCCCGACCCCGCCACGTTCGGCGCCATCGGCTGCCCCAGCGGCACCGTCACCGTCATCCGGTTGGGGTCGATGGTCGGCAGCGAGCGCACGCAGATGATCGCGTCGTCGACCACCGAGGCGAGGAAGAAGCACTCCCGCCAGCGGTCGCGCAGCGCCGTCATCCCGGCTTCGATCGAGGCGCCGCGGCCGATCTGGGTAACCATCCCGGCCAGCTGCACCAGCCCCGGGCCGACGCTGTAGCGCCGGGTCAGCGGATCGCGCTGGACCAGCTCGTCTTCGGCGAGCGCCGCCAGCAGCCGGTGGCAGGTTGCCGCGGGCAGGGAGCAGGCGTTGGCGATCTCGACGAGCCCCCCGCCATCGGGCCGCCGGGCCACCTCCTCGAGGATCGAGACGGTACGACTGATTATCTGCATCGGCGGCGGCGCTTGAGCAAGGCCTAGCTAGCTTTCGTCGTCGGCTTCCTCCGCGATCTTAGCCTCCAGTTCCTTCATCACGTCCGGGTCCCTCAGCGTCGTCACGTCGCCGAGCGCCCTCCCCTCGGCGATGTCGCGGAGCAGGCGCCGCATGATCTTGCCCGAGCGGGTCTTCGGCAGGTCCTCGGCCCAGACGATCCGCTTCGGTCGGGCGAATCTGCCGATCCGCGTCGCCACCGCCTCGCGGATGCCTTCGCTCAGCTGCTCGGAGGGCTCGATCCCTCCCC
>Ga0335075_10016514_pt1 | contig 11014 bp, 9 predicted proteins | sample Lox_Sample_24_FD_206723 | JGI IMG/M metagenome (GOLD analysis project Ga0335075, IMG submission 206723) | Soil microbial communities from Loxahatchee National Wildlife Refuge, Florida, United States - Lox_Sample_2.4 | ecosystem: Environmental > Terrestrial > Soil > Wetlands | place: USA: Florida... | reverse complement strand
GCGCTCAGTGCCTCGCGGCCGGCCTGGTGGGCCAGCTGGGCGGCCTCGGGCAAGCCTGTCAGGTCGGCGGGAAGGGCATGAGCTGTGGCCAGCGCGGCCTCCCCCCGGTTGGCCAGCGCCCGCCACGCCCGCTCGTGGAGCCGGCGGCGCCTGCCCTCGTCCATGTCGCGGTAAATGGCCCCGGCCACCAGGTCATGGCGGAAGGCGGCCCGCCCGGCCCCAGCGCTGTGCAGCAAGCCGGCTGTGAAAAGCGTGCCGATACCAGCATCGGCGGCGTCGTGGCCAAGACCGGTCACCTCCTCCACCAGCCCTAGGCGGAAGGGACTGCCCAGTACCGCCCCGGCCTGGGCGCAGCTGCGGGCATCGGGGGCCAGGGTGCCGAACGACGACAGCAGCACTGCCTGCCGCATGGCCTCGATCACCTGGGGTGTGGCCCGCTCCCCCGGCTCGGTAACCGGCCCGGCCGCCCGGGCCGCCTCGCCGACCAGGAGAGGATTGCCCGCGGCCAGGCGCACCACCACATCAGCCTGAGCGCGATCGCGTCCCTCCGGCGCCTTCGCCAGGTACAGGGCACGCGCCGCCCCGTCGCTCAGCGGAGCCAGGCTCTGCAGCTCCGCGATACCGGCTCCCGCCAGGTCACCCGCCAGGGTGGCAGCGCCGTCCGGCCACGGGCGCAGTGTGGCCACGATGGCGACCGCAGCCTTGGCCAGGCGCCGGCACAGGAACGACAACAGCGCCAGGGAATCCTCGTCAGCCCAGTGCAGATCATCCAGCGCCAGCAGCACGGGGCCAGCCGCCGCCTGCCCGGCCAGCCAGTCCCGCACCCCCAGGAACAGCCGCACCCGCAGGTCGGTCCCGGAACCCCCAGGTGCCCTGCTCATCAGATCGGTGTAACCGAGACCCTCCAAGGCCTGGCCGAGGTAGGAGAAGGCCAGCCCGGTTTCCATCGGGCTGCCTGTGGACTGGCCGACCGAGGTCCACCACCCTCCGGCACGGGCACGCTGAAGCACCTCGGTCTTGCCCAGCCCGGCCTCACCCGCCACAAAGAACGCGTGGCCACGGCCCGCCTGAGCAGCGTCAGCCACCCGGGATAGCGCCGACAACGCCTCCTCGCGCTCCAAGAGCCCGCCCAGGCCGCGCTGCTGCCCATCCCGTCCACCCGGCACTGCACCATCATCCCTCCGGCGCGGCGTCCACCCCAAGAGGCCACCACGCCAGTCAGCGGACCCATGCGGAGAGATCAGTGGAAGCGGCCTGGATGATGGCTGCCATATTCAGATGCCCCACGGCCGGTCTACATCGGCGCGGCGTGGCTCACCCCGCAATCACCCCGGTTATCGCCCCGGGCGGCGACGACCAGACCGGTGGTGCTGGGTGAGAGTCAGCCCATGACTACACATGGGAGTCCGCTGTGAACTCGACCACTGGATGGCCCAGCATGCGGTCACCACCGCGGCGATCACCGACGCGCTGCTGTTCATGGCCATCGCCATGGTGCTCACCCGCACCGCCGCCCTGGCCCTGCGGGCCCGCAACTTCGGCCCCCACGACACCACCCAACCCACCCAGCACGCCGCCACGCCAGCACGATGACACCCCGCCTGCGCCCCGCGACAAGAGACTGGACCTTGGTCCAGCTGGCAGCCTGCCCCGATGCCCGAGGGAGCGGCACGTCCGGCTGCCCAACATGAACCCCGTCATGCCGCCCATCAGGAACCGGAAGGATGATGCCGTCTTGCTCGCCTACAGCGTCACTGACCGCCCTGCCCGCCACGTGGTGACCCCCGGCCGCCCGGCCGCCATGCCGGTGGGTGCACGGGGTTGCCAGCGGCTTCTTCGAATCGGCTCGTGCCTGGTGATCATCGGGGACCTGCTCGCCGGCCTGTGGCGACGCCAGTGCCTCGCGCAGGCCAAGCAGGCCGAACTGACGGCCACCCAGACCCAGCTGGCCCAGCAAGAAAACATCCGGGCCCGAGTGCTGGAAGAGCGTGCCCGCGCCGCCCGGGAGATTCACGACGTGCTGGCCCACACCCTCGGCGGTCTGGTAGTCCAGCTCGAGGCCGCCGACGCCCTGCTGGGCGACGGCGGCGATCCCCAACGCGGGCGCTCCCTGGTGACCGGCGCCCGGCGGCTGGCCATCGAGGGCCTCAACGAGACCCGCAGGGCTATCAGGGCCCTGAGCACGGACCCGGTCGCCCTGCCCGAGGCGCTGGCTGGCCTCGCCGCCAGTCACGGCAGCACCCAGCTCAGCCATCAGGTCCACGGCAGCCCCCGCCAGCTCCCCCCTGAGGCGGGCCTCACCATCTACCGCACCGCCCAAGAAGCCCTGGCCAACGCCCGCAAGCACGCCCCCGGCGCCCCGGTCACCATGACCTTGTACTTCATGCAGCACCAAACCACGCTGAACGTCACCAACGCCCGGCCGCCGGGCGATGCCCCCGGCACGCCCAAAAGATCCCCCGCAGTCGCCTGTGACGGCTACGGGCTGGAAGGGCTCACCGAACGCGCTGCGCTGCTCGGCGGAACCCTCCAGGCTGGACCTGACCGGCAAGGCCGCTGGACCGTGGAACTTCGGATACCTACATGACCGAGCAGGCGCACGGTGGTGGGTGTGGGAGGAGACGAGGGCGCGTTCGCCGCTGAACCGCTCCCGTTACCCCGCGGTGGAGACAATCGTCTGGTCGAGCGCCGCGAGCGTCATCGCGAGCATGAGCGCGCCGATGATCAGCAGGATCGAACGGCGGCTGAGCCGGTGCCGGCCGCCGCCGGCGTCGCTTCGGACGGTACGGGGGAAAGGGGCCGGTGCCGTCGCCGGCGGGGGTGAGTTCGGGGACCAGATCCAGACGGCGGCTCACACCGCAATCACCCCGGGCATCGCCCCGTGCGGCGATGACTCCACCGGGTCTTAGGAGCGAGGGTCGGACACGCCAACAGGGGCCAGAAAGCCCCGGCGGCCTTGCCGATGATGCTTGCGGCCAGCACCGCCGCCGCCATCAGGGTCACGGCCAGCCCTGGGCAGTGAGGAGATCGGACGCGATGGTACCCAGCACATATCACGCCTACTTCGGTGGCTGCGCCTCCGTGGCTGGCACCCTCATCGGCCTGCTGTTCGTCGCCATCTCGGTCTCCCCGCACAAGGACACCGGCCCCCGTGCGCCGCTCAGCTTCCACGTGCAGTCCGGGGTGGCGTTCACCACGCTGGTCGACGCGCTGGTCATCGCGCTTGCCGCCCTCCTCCCCGGCACCAGCCTGGGGCCTGCCAGCGTGCTCCTGGCGGGCAGCGGAATCAGCGCGGCAACCGGCATGGCCCTGCTCAGCCTCTGGCGCTGGCCGGGCCGCCGTCAGATATGGGGCCTGGCTGTCATCCCCATGCTTGGCGGCCTTTTCATCCTGCAACTACTGAACGGGATCCGCCTGCTGCAGAACCCGGCAGACCGCGGCTCCGTCCATGCCCAGGCCCTCCTGGTCATCATCTTCTTCGTGATCGGCACCACCCGCGCATGGCAGATGATCGGTGCCCGCAACACCCGCGTGCTGGCGCTGGCGGGAGGCCTGGTGCGGGAACGAAGCGGATCGCCCGGGGAAAGGCGGCCGGGACCGCCTGACCGCCAGATTCGAGGGCGTCGACCAGTGGAGTCACGTAGGAGGTGTCACAGCCCAGCCGCCTTGCGAGCTGGCGCACGGAAATCGTCTGGTTGAGCGGGAGGACGAGCAGCGCTCGCTGCGGGGCGAGCGGCAGCGGCGGCCGGTTAGGCGACGGGCTCGAGAACGACCATGGGAAATGCGCGGTCAGTGTGCTTCTCGTACTCCCGCAAGTCTGGCCAGAATTTGGTGAACTCCTCATGCAGGCGGTCACGCTCGGCCCCGTCGCGAAGCACCCTGGGCTGGACCTTGATGGTGCGTTCGCCCAGTTCGATAGTCGTCTGCGGCATGGCTTCCAGGTTTCGCACCCAGAGCGGCTCTTTGCCGTCGCCGCCGTTGGAGCCGGCCAGAACGTAGCTGCCGCCGTCGGACATGCACAGCACGGGCTGAACGTACTCCTTCCCCGTGCGCCGCCCGACGTGGTGGACAAGCGTCACCGTGGTGTCCTTGAAATGCCCGCCCATCGCCTCGGTCACGACCCCGCGATTCGCGCGGAACTCCGCAATCACGCCATTGTTGAGATCGCTCACGTAGAAGAAACCTAACTCTGTGTGCTGCGGCTGATTCAGCCGCAGGCTAGCCGACTGCTTGCCTGGCCATCGTGCCGACTCGGAGTCGACGTCTGATGAACGAACTGTAGATGCCCCGGCTGGCTTGGGCGGGGCCGCGATGACCGCCGCCGTTACCCGGCCGTACATGCCAGCCGCCTCCGCATCGAACGGCACCGGGTCAAACCACAAATTGGCTCGTTCGGCATGAATCTTTAGCAGACGACTTGACTGGTCCGGTCCGGCGGCGCAATCTGTCGCCAGGGGAGGGAACATTATGAATGAACTTCGCGAGCCCGCCGGAGCCATCACCAAAGCCGTCACCAGGGTGGCGACCAAAGCCGGTTCGGTGGCGGGCGGGAAGAAACCGACGGTCGTTACCAAGCCCAGGTCGGACGCGAACGGGGAAACAGCCGCCCAGAAGGCGGTCAACGGTTCTCCGTCGTCGTCGGCCAACCAGGACCCGTCGGCGCAGAAAAAGGAGGCTATCGAGCTGGCCATCGATGCCGGCTGGACGATGGCTCTGCTGTTCGGGGAACTGCAGCCCGCGCCCGGCCGCCCGCCGGCGGTGAGCGACCGGCTGCCGACCGAGCACGAACTCCCGCCCGACCAGCGAATGCAACTCGAGGGAAAGCGCGTCAACGCGCTCCTGGCCCGGCTCGGCGCGCTGCTCTCGGAGACCCCCGACCCGAAACCGGGGGTGCCGCGCGTAACGCTGTCGGCCGGCTCCCCGGGCGCGGCCGGAGCCCTTGACCGGGCCGGCCTCAGCCAGCTCAACCTGGACATCCTGGAGTGGCTGGCGTGCGCGGGCCGCGAGTACGGCATCGCCTACCAGCTGGGCCGCTCGCTCCGCGACACCGCTAATCCGCCGCTGCGCCTGGACGGCGAAAGGTCGGACACCGACAAAAAGGATATAGCCGCCCGGAAAACCCAGCTGACCCCTAAAGCGCCCTCGACGGACCCGCGAGAAGCCGCGAAACAGGAACAGGACGCGGAAGACCAGTCGAACTGGGAGTTCGGCGCGCGGGAGGCGCTGATCAAGCAGCTTTCCCGGGCCAGGGTGGCCAAGATCCAGGAGTGGCTTTCCACCCTCACGCCCGACCTCACCAATGACGCTGCGGCCATTGTCGGCGCGTCGATCGGACGGTGGGCCGATCTCACCAACACGATCTTCGATCCGAACAGCCCGGGCCGGCTCAGCCGGGGACAGTCGGAACTGGAAGTCGCGGGCGAACTGACCCGCAGCCTGCTGCCCCAGGGCGACGCGTGGATCAACCTGCTGGTCGGCGCGGAGTCATCGGAGGGACTGCTAACGCCCGAAGCGTTCGTGGCCGCGGGCGAGGCCGCCATGGACCGGACGGCGAGGATCCTCAGGAAGATCGCCACGCGTTACTGGTACGTGCTGCTGATCCTGGCGATCGCCGTGGCCGCCGCGCTGTACTTCGCGGCCCGTGACGTCGGCGGCGCGGCCAAGGTGTGGACGCAGATCGCCACGGTAGCCGCGGCCCTCGGCATCACGGCCAAGGGCATCGGCACCGCCATGGCCAGGCTCTCCGCCGACGCGGAGAAGCCGATCTACGGCCTGGAGAAGGTCGACGCCATGGCCTGGTCGGTGACCACCATCCCGGACGACCTCAAGCTGACCATCCGGGGCGTGAGCGCGCTCAGGCAGAGCGGGATCACGCCGCCCAGGCCGATGGGCCGGTCCTAGAGGCGTCCCACCGCTTCCAGCACGACGCGCACCGGATGCTCGTCATCACGGCCCCCTAACCCGGCTCTGCCACAGCAGACGAGGAACATGCCAGTTGCTTTGTTCGGCATGATGGTCCTCAGCACTGTGTCGCACCTCGGGAGTAGGGATGACACCTGATGAGCTCTTTGAACCAGAGGCCCTATTCACGCGTGCGCAGTTTGGTGCGGCCCTTGAGAGGCTCCGGCACCACTCAAAGATGGACATATCCGACCTCGCCCGGACAGCCAGAGTAAGCCCGGATACGGTCAGGGGCTTCTTGGCCGGTCATTCCCTGCCAATCTCATCGGAATTGCATAACTTGCTGCTCGCGCTCAATATTCGCAATCGTGAGCGAGAAGAGCAATGGGAGCTTGCTTTAGCACGCGTCCAAGCCGAGCAAGCCTTCAAGCTCAATATTCGGCCCTACGTTTTCACGGATGCCCAGGCAGCTTCTTCACATAATCAGGCCAGAGCGAAATCTTCCCATAGCCAGGAAGGCGGCCGCGGAAACCTTCTTTTCCGCATCTACATTCCGTCTGGACGCCTTTACGCCGCCGAGGCCAGCAGGCTGCTGTCTCTATTTCATGAATGGCTTACCACGACTCGCGGCTATGCTGTCCGGCAGTCCGGATACCGTACAGCTTCCGGCGAGATGTACGAGTTCCTGGCCGACGCTTCTGTAGTTCAGCCGGACCTGAGAGAGGAGTTCGACAGCTTCTCCGACTTCCTGACGCTCTGCTCCGAAGACGCCTCGGCGGCAGCCGACGTACTTACGTCAGCGGGAGCCGACCGGACGTCGAGTGTCAATCTTGTAGCCCGGCTCGCCCGAGAAGTACAGCGACTGCAGAGCGACCTGCACTACGAGCGGGAGCAGCGGGTGTCGACCATCCGGCTAGGCCTGGAGAAGCAGCTTCTGGAAGCCGGGATGGACTTGCGGGACATACCGAGAAGCCAGATCGACGTCCTGGTCGAGAGTCTTGTCCCAGGCCCGACGGGCCCAGAATCGCTGGCGCTGCTTGCTGCACCATGGAGCACCCACTCCGCTGCGCCGGTGACCGTGATCGACAACCCGCAGCTCATCAATGCTATGAAGAGCACGATCATCCACAGTGTCAGGGGCACGGTCCATCTCGATCCGCAGGCCGAGAGGCTTCTGGCCTTCATCGAGGAGTTTGGCGCCCAGGAAGCGGCAACCCTGCAATCAGCGGTTTACGAACTGGAGGACCCAGCCGCACCGCCAGCAGCCAGGTCTGGCGCAAAGGAGCGGCTCAGGAGATTCGTAGGCCGGGTGACCGGCATCGGCCGTGATGTCGGTATCGAGTTCCTTTCCGACTACCTGAAGTCCAAGAGTATGTAAACCCATCAGCATGCTAGGAGGGCTCCAGCATGGACAGCAGCTGCACGAGGTTTGGCGCGCACGGGCTGCCACGCTATTCGCCTCGAGAGCCTCGCTTACTTCGCTCTGGAGCAGCAGCACAGTGGGTTCTTTGACCGGTGCCCGGGCGACGGCGACGCGTTTGTTGCTGGCCGCCGGAGAGTTGGGAGCGCAGGTACATGCTTCTCTCCTCATGCGACCCGGGCGAGGGCGGTGGCCGGGCGGAGCCGGGCGATCCGCCAGCTGGCGAGCGCTCCAGCGAGCAACCCGCCGAGCAGCGCCAGGGCTACGGCGAGCGCGATCACGTCGAAGCTGATCGAGGGATGCAGGGACACGGCCACCGCGTGGCTCAGGCTCGGATTCCCATTGCTTCCGTGCAAGCCGGCCGGCGTGCCCTTCGTGCCGGCGTCCGCGGTGAGGTAGGCAGACAGCGTCGTCTGACCCTTCGGGATGTTGTGGGGGCTCGGGTTGTAGCTGTTCGGGTTGAAGTTCTCGGGGACGTCGGCGGACAACTTCGGCGCGACGGCACCGATGATCGCTGCGCCGGCGTAACCGAGCCCGACCCCGGCGACCGCCCCGGCGATGCCGGTGGCCACGGTCTCGCCGAGTACCTGGCCGATGATGCGCCGAGTGCGCCACCCGAGCGCCTTGAGGGTGCCGAACTCGGTCGCCCGGCGGTTCACGGCGGCCAGCGTGAGCAGGCTGGCCACGGCGAAGGCGGCGATCAGGGCCAGCACCGCCAGCCACCTGCCCAGATCGCTGGCCAGCTTCTCGGCGCTGGATATCGACCCGGTCACCTCGCTGGCCAGGCTGCTCTGCGTGGCGATCTGCGTTTCAGGCAGCGCTTTGGCGATCTCGGCGTGGACCGCGGAGATGTCCGCCGCGCTGGCGGCGGTCACGTAGATGGTGTTCACCTCGCCGTGCAGGCTTTCTCCCATCTGAGTCGACATGACCTGGGCCCGGGCGAGGGGGATGTAGATGTCGGTCGGGTTGCTGACCTGGGGCTGGGTGACGAGCCCGATCACGGTGTAGCTGGCGTTGGCGACGGCGAGGCTCGATCCGACCTTCAGGTTGTTCGACGCTGCGAACGACGAGTCCACGACGGCGACGGCGGAGTCCCGGTCGGCCGGGCTGAGCTCATGGCCGGACACGAGCTTGGCGGTGCTCAGCGGGCCGACCGAGGTGTCGGCCGTGTCCACGCCCGCCAGGTAGACGTTCCAGCTCAGGTTGAGGATCGAGCTGGCGCCCTTGGGGAACGTGGCCGTCTGGTCGTTGAGCTGGAGCTCGCCGACCGCCCCCGTTACGTCATGCAGCCTCGCCACCTCGGTCACCTTCGACGTGCTGATCAGTGAGTACGGCGCGTTCACAAAGGAGATCGTCTTCCCTGCCACGCTGGTGCAGCTCCCGCCCGCGAAGCATTCCTCCGCACCGCCCGGGCCCTCGGACAGGCCGGTTGGGGCACCCCTCGGCACGCTGCCCGCGTCGGAGGGGCTTGGCGCCACGCCAGTGACGGCCACGTCGGTGCCCACCCCGTCCAGCGCGCCCAGCACCTGGGACTCCGCCCTGTTCACCCCGGCAGAGACGGCGGCCACCGTGACCACCAGCCCGACACCCAGCGCCAGTCCGAGCGCGACGAAGACAGCCTGGCGCATTCGCCGGCGAAGCTCTCGCCGCAAGTAGGGCACGAAGAACATGAGCGGTTATTCCGAGCCTGCCTGTCGCCTTCTCTGATTGTGCAGGTCTACAACACGAAGGTAAGAGCTGCCTGAGATCAAGGTAAGGGTCCGCCAAGATCGAGGGAGGAGCCCCGTGGCCTGATTACTCCTGCGGGTGCAGGACCACCCGCCCGAACGGCCGGCGCTCGGCGAGGAGGGTGGTGTACGCGGCTTTCACCTCGGCCAGCGGGTAGGTTGCCGCGATAGGAATGGCCAGGTCACCCGAGGCGGCGAGCTCGGCCAGCATGCGGTAGGCGGGCAGACCTCCGGCGTCCATGGTGCCTCGCGCCGTGACACCTTTCTCCTTGGCGGACTTGTAATCGACGGCGGTGCTGACGCGCTCGGGGGGAACCCCCAGGTCCAGTGCGAGCTGGATATAACCCGGCCCGAACGCATCGATGAAAGCGTCGATCTTGCGACCGCCCGCTGCTTTCTGGACATTCTCGGCGACATCGCCGGCGAATGAGACCGGGATGATGTCGCGCTCGCGCATATGATCTGCCTTTGACGGGCTGCCGATACCGATCACGGTCGCACCAGTGCGTCGCGCGAGTTGCGCGGCGGTGAAGCCGACGCCTCCGGTGGCACCGGATACCACGACGACCTCCCCTTCGGAGGGCTCAACGGCCTTGACCCCGGCCAAACCGGCCATGGGCGTGATGAACAGGGATCCGGCTACGTCCCATGACAGCCCGGCCGGCTTGGCGATCAGCTGTGTTGCCGGTACGGCAACGTACTCTGCGTGTGCCGTCCATTCTTGTGACCAGCCGAGTACTTCGTCTCCGGTCTTCACGTCCTGGACGCCGTCGCCGACGCTCACCACCACGCCGGCCAGGTCGCGGATGGGCGTGTACGACGCTCCATGCAGCGTCCCGGGCACGGAACCCGGGTTAATGCACGATGCGTAAACCCGCACCACTGCCTGTCCCGGAGAATCTTCCGGCCTGGACACTTCGTCGATCCACAGCTGGCCGACACCGCCGAAACGGTCATACCGCACTTGTCGCATGAGTGGCGCCACCTTCATTGTCTGGCTGAAATGGTTGTTCGTCACAGTGCGAGCGCCGGAACCCGGCGACGCCTTTGCGTCCGCGGCGGAACCGCGGTCTCTGGCCAGTCCTGCTGCGCAAGCTGATCCCGCGCGGCCCGCGGGCCGGGGGCGGTGTGCTCCTCGATCGCTACGATCTTCATCCGCTCAGTTACCGAGTACTCAGTTTGCGTGCTCTGTCGTTTTTCCGGCCGCCGGGGATTGGCATTCCGTCGCTGGCCGGCGATGCACCAACGGCAGGAGGATGTCGTCGACGAGGTGTTCGAGGAATCTGCTGCCGCAGGATTGCCCGACGGCAAGCCGGTGCAGGATGACCGCCGGCGCGACTTCTCCGAACAGCTCCGGAGCGTTCGGTTCCAGCTGTTCGCTGCGTTCGGCCGGCCTGCCGAACAACGCCTTGGCCATCGCGTCCTGGTCGCGGCGCAAGATAAGACGCATCTCCGCGGCCAGATCGGGGTCAGTGCGCATGGCCGAGAAGAGTGCGCCGAGCAGCCCGGCCTGCTGCCCGGAGATATCCCCCGCCAGCCAGGTCACGACCACGAGCAGACGTTCGCGGAGGTCGCCGGACTTCACGGTCGGCGGAACGGCAGCGGCACGGCGTTCGACTGCCGCCATCACCAGCGCGGCTTTGCTCGGATAGCGCCGGTAGATCGTCGTCTTCGCCACCTCGGCCCGGGCCGCGACCGCCTCCACGGACATCTGCTCGTAACCAAGTTCGGTGAGAACGTACATCGTCGCGTCGATGATCGCCGTGTCGCGACCGGCGTCACGCGGCCTGCCGCGCACAAGCGGAGCTTCACGGCTGGGGGTGATCGGGGCTTGCGGCTTCTTCATCTGCAGCCACCTCCATCCATTTACGATACGCTACCGTTGCGTATCGAATTAGGCAAGGCGTTAAGTATTCCGTGCACCATGGCGTGGAACGTTGCCGACGCTCCCGCAGTCGCTCACTGT
>Ga0335075_10016513_pt1 | contig 11015 bp, 10 predicted proteins | sample Lox_Sample_24_FD_206723 | JGI IMG/M metagenome (GOLD analysis project Ga0335075, IMG submission 206723) | Soil microbial communities from Loxahatchee National Wildlife Refuge, Florida, United States - Lox_Sample_2.4 | ecosystem: Environmental > Terrestrial > Soil > Wetlands | place: USA... | reverse complement strand
ATCGACGGCGAATATCGGCAACCCGGCTGATGTCGAAGCAGCGGTTGCGGCATTGGCCTGATTGTCGATCTCTCCCTTACCAAGGGAGTGCTCTAGCTACTCTGATTGGAGTGAAGAATGTTTGATCTGACCGGCCGCAAGGCGCTTGTTACGGGTGCATCGGGAGGGATCGGCGAATCCATTGCGCGGGTGCTTCACGCGCAAGGTGCAATCGTCGGCCTGCACGGCACGCGGGTCGAGAAGCTGGAAGCGCTGGCCGGCGAACTTGGCGACAGGGTAAAACTTTTTCCCGCCAACCTCTCCAGCCGCGACGAGGTCAAGGCGCTCGGCCAGAAGGCGGAAGCCGAGCTCGAAGGCGTCGACATCCTTGTCAACAATGCGGGCATCACCAAGGATGGCCTGTTCGTCCGTATGTCCGACGACGATTGGGACGTGGTGCTGGAGGTGAACCTCACTGCCGTCTTCCGGCTGACCCGTGAGCTGACGCATCCGATGATGCGCCGCCGCTTCGGCCGCATCATCAACATCACCTCGGTCGTCGGCGTCACCGGCAATCCGGGGCAGGCAAATTACTGCGCTTCCAAGGCGGGCATGATCGGCTTTTCCAAATCGCTCGCGCAGGAGATCGCGAGCCGTAACATCACGGTGAACTGCGTCGCCCCCGGATTCATCGAATCCGCCATGACCGACAAGCTGAACGACAAGCAGAAAGAGGCGATCATGGGCGCTATCCCCATGAAGCGGATGGGAACCGGGGCGGAAGTGGCGTCGGCGGTCGCTTACCTTGCCTCGAACGAGGCTGCCTATGTCACCGGCCAGACGGTCCATGTGAACGGCGGCATGGCGATGATCTGAGGCTTTTTGCCTCGCGCAGCGCCGAAACAGCCGTCCACAGGGGAAAAATGGCGGTTTTTCGCCTTGGACGCGCGTTAATTTTCGTGTAATGCGCCTCCCAACTGGCGTTCGGGACTAGGTTCTGGCCTAGAACGAGCGCTTCCCCCGTGCGTTTTCAAAACGTATCTTTAGAGCTTGATTGGCGGCATTCGTGCCGCTAACGAAGACAAACCTTAGAACACGAGGATGCCCATATGAGCGATACCGCAGAACGCGTGAAGAAGATCGTTGTCGAGCATCTTGGCGTCGATGCCGAGAAGGTCACCGAGCAGGCGAGCTTCATCGACGATCTGGGCGCGGACAGCCTTGATACGGTCGAACTCGTGATGGCGTTCGAAGAAGAGTTCGGCGTCGAGATCCCCGACGATGCAGCCGAGACCATTCTGACGGTCGGCGACGCGGTCAAGTACATCGACAAGGCCTCGGCCTGATCTTCAGGCCGGGCAGCGCCGATCGGGGTTCTCCATGAGACGCGTCGTCGTCACGGGCATGGGCATGGTTTCCCCGTTCGGTACCGGGGTCTCGCACAGTTGGAAGGAACTGCTTTCCGGCCGCAGCGCGGCCCGGAAGGTAACTGAGTTCGAGGTCGAAGACCTCGCCTGCAAGATCGCCCACATCATTCCGCGCGGCGATGGATCGAACGGCACGTTCAATCCGGAGGCGGTGCTTGAGCCAAAGGAGCTCCGCAAGATCGCGGACTTCATTCTCTATGGCATCGCCGCGGCTGACGAGGCGCTGGCCGATTCCGGCTGGAAGCCCGAGAGCGACGAGGATCGCAATCGTACCGGGGTCATGATCGGCTCGGGCATCGGTGGCATCGAAGGCATCCACGACAACGCGCTGATCCGGCACGGCCTGAAAGGGCCGAACCATGCCGTCGTCACGGCCTGCTCGACGGGCGCGCATGCGATCGGCGACGCCGCGCGCATCATCCAGTTCGAAGACGCCGACGTGATGGTCGCGGGCGGCGCGGAATCGCCGATCGGCCGGCTGTCGCTCGCCGGCTTCGCGGCCTGCAAAGCGCTGTCCACCGACCGTAACGACACGCCCGAAAAAGCGTCGCGCCCATACGACAGGGACCGCGACGGCTTCGTCATGGGCGAGGGCGCCGGCGTGGTCGTGCTCGAAGAGCTGGAACATGCCAAGGCGCGTGGCGCGAAAATCTACGCCGAAGTCACCGGCTACGGCATGTCCGGTGACGCCTATCATATCACCGCTCCGGCCGAGGACGGCGATGGCGCATTCCGCTGCATGACAGCCGCCCTGAAGCGCGCGAAGCTCGCGCCGGCCGACGTCGATTATATCAACGCGCACGGCACCTCGACCATGGCCGATACGATCGAGCTTGGCGCGGTCGAGCGGCTGGTCGGCAATGCGGCGTCGAAAATCTCGATGTCATCGACCAAATCGTCGATCGGCCATCTGCTCGGAGCTGCCGGCGCGGTGGAGGCGATCTTCTCCATCCTTGCCATCCGCGACAATGTCGTGCCGCCGACGATCAATCTCGACAATCCCGAGCGCGAAACCGCGATCGATCTCGTTCCTCACCAGCCGCGTCAGCGGCAGGTGGACGTCGCACTTTCCAACTCTTTCGGTTTCGGCGGCACCAACGCGTCGCTCGTTTTCCAGCGTTACGACGGCTAAGGCCGTCAAATGACTGCTGGCTGCCGAAAATTTGGCCAGATTCGCCTTCACTTCTGCGCCGGGGATTCGTTGGGCTGGAGGCATAATGAGCGGTAATTCCGTCAACCAGGGAGAGTTCGGTCAGCGAGCCATGCCTCCAAAACCAATCATCCCGAAGTCCGCCAGCGATGCGTTGCGGCCCGAAGCGGGCACGCCGCCGCCGCAGCGGTCGCGCGCGGCGCGCAGCCAACTGGTCGTTTTCCTGAACTTCGTCGTTTCAGCAATCGTGCTCGCCATGATCGGCGGCGGGCTGATCCTTTATTTCGGCAAGCTTTCCTTCGAAGGCGAGGGGCCGTCCGAAACCGCCAGCACATTCCTGCTGAAGCCGAACACCGGCTTCCTCGACATCGCCCAGCAGCTCGAGCGCCAGGGCCTGATTTCCGACGCGCGCATTTTTCAGGTCGGCGTGCGCATGTACGGCCACGACGGCGACATGAAAGCCGGCGAGTACGAGATCAAGCCGCGCGCCTCGATGCACGAGATCATGGAGATCCTGCGCAGCGGCAAATCGGTCATGTATTCGCTGACGATCCCGGAAGGGCTCACCGTCGAGCAGGCATTCCAGCGCATCGCCACGCACGAGGCACTGACCGGAAATATGCCGGCCACGCTGCCGCCGGAAGGAAGCCTGATCGCCGAGACGCAGCGCTTCACGCGCGGCGCGACGCGTCAGCAGATCGTCGACAAGCTTCTCGCCGATCAGAAGAAGCTGGTGGAAGCCGTTTGGGAGCGCCGCCTCAACGATCTGCCGCTGAGCTCGGTCGATGAGTTTGTCACGCTGGCATCGATCGTCGAGAAGGAGACCGGCAAGGGTGACGAGCGTTCGCGCGTCGCCGCTGTCTTCATCAACCGGCTGAAGAAGGGCATGCGGCTCCAGTCGGACCCGACGATCATCTACGGTATCTTCGGCGGCAAGGGAAAGCCGAGCGACCGGCCGATCTACCAGTCCGATATCCAGAAGCTGACGCCATACAATACGTATGTCATAGACGGCCTGCCGCCGACGCCGATCGCCGTCCCTGGCCGGGCGTCGCTCGAAGCCGTCGCCAATCCGTCGCGCACCAACGATCTCTACTTCGTCGCCGACGGCACCGGTGGTCATGTCTTCGCCGAGACGCTCGACGAGCACAATGAAAACGTCGCCCGTTATCGCGCGTTCGAGAAGAAGCAGGCCGAGGAAGCTGCGAAGGCTGCTGCGTCCGGAGGGGCGGCCGAGACGACAGGCGGAACCAAAACAGACGCCGCGAACTGACGGCGCACCAGCGCGAGGGGAAAACGAAGACATGGCGCTGCAGAGCATGACTGGCTTCGCGCGCGCCGCCGCCGACCGCGACGGCGCGGCTCTCGCCTGGGAAATCAAATCCGTCAACGGCAAAGGCATCGAGGCGCGATTGCGCCTGCCTCTCGGTTATGATCGCCTTGAGCTGCCGGCCCGGCAGGCGATCCAGAAGCGCTTTGCGCGTGGCAACATCCAGGCAGCGCTGACGATCTCCCGGATCGGCCTGCAAGGCACGCCGGTGGTCAATGAAGCCTTCCTCAAGGATCTTGCCGGCCTTGCGAAACGACTCGAAACGCAGTTCGGCGTGGCGCCTGCTTCCGCCGACGGTCTTCTCGCCCTGAAGGGCGTTCTTGAGACGCCGGACGCAGTCGAAAGCGAGGAGGAGCGCGCCACGTACGATGCCACGGTGATGGCGGCGCTCGACACCGCGCTCGCTGAGCTGGAAAAGGCGCGCTTCTCGGAGGGCGAAGCGCTTGGCGTCGTGCTTGCCGGCCATCTGGATCGGATTGCCGCGCTGACCGCTCAGGCCGAGGCCGACCCGTCGCGCGAGCCTGCCGCAATTCGTGAGCGGCTTGCCGAGCAGGTGAAACTGCTGATGGATTCGACCGCCGGATTCGATGAGGCCCGGCTCGCGGCGGAAGCCGCCTTCCTTGCGACAAAAGCCGATATCCGCGAGGAGACAGACCGGCTCAGAACGCATATTGCGTCGGCCAGAAGCCTGCTTGCCGCCGGCGGGCCGGTCGGCCGGAAGCTCGATTTTCTGGCACAGGAATTTAACCGCGAATCGAATACGCTCTGCTCGAAGTCCAATGCGGCTGCTATTTCGGCGATCGGCCTCGAACTGAAGGCGGTCGTCGACCAGTTCCGCGAGCAGGTCCAGAATCTGGAGTAGTCGATGGCGGGAAAGTCTCTGACCGAGAGCATCAGCCGGAGAGGGCTGATGCTGGTGCTCTCTTCACCGTCCGGCGCCGGCAAATCGACGATCGCCCGCAACCTCCTGGAAACCGATTCCAGTCTCGAACTGTCCGTCAGCGTCACGACCCGCGCCCGCCGCGGCAGCGAGATTGACGGCGTCCACTACCATTTCATTTCGGTGCAGGAATTCGAGCGGTTGCGCGGCAGCGAAGCGCTGCTCGAATGGGCGGAAGTGCACGGCAATTTTTACGGCACGCCGCGCGAGCCGGCCGAGAAGGCGATGGCCGAAGGCCGCGACATGCTGTTCGACATCGACTGGCAGGGCGCCAAGCAGCTCAAGGAGAAGATGCTGGCGGACGTCGTGCCGATCTTCATCCTGCCGCCCTCGATGTCACAGCTCAAGGCGCGGCTGATGCGCCGCGCCGAGGATGCCGAAGCCGTCATCGCCAAGCGGCTGAAGAACGCGCGGGTCGAGCTCGAACATTGGCGCGAATACGACTTCATCGTCATCAACGAAGATCTCGACTCAGCCTTCGCGCAGGTGCGGGCGATCGTCACGTCCGAGCGGCTGCGGCGCGACCGCCGCCCAGGGCTCTTCCAGTTCGTGTCGAAACTGCTCGACGAGAATACGGACTGATCTCAGCCGATAGCACGCGCGAGCGCTGCGAACTCTGCGATGGACAAGGTTTCCGCGCGGCGTGTCCCGTCTATCCCTGTAGCATCGAGAAGCGCCTGCCCGCCGAGGCTTTTCAGGCTCTGGCGGAGCATCTTTCGCCGCTGTCCGAACGCGGCCTCGGTGACGCGGCCGAGCTTACGGACGTCGGCGTCGAGTGGGTTCGCGCGCGGTGTGAGATGGACCACCGACGATGTGACCTTCGGCGGCGGCACGAATGCTTGTGGCGGAACGTCGAAGGCGATCTTCGCCTCGGTGCGCCAGCCCGCAAGGACACCCAGCCGCCCATAGGCATCGCTGTCGGCGGGAGCAACGATGCGCTCCGCCACCTCGCGCTGGAACATCAGCGTCATCGACGACCAGAATGGCGGCCAGACCTCGGTCGTCAGCCAGCGAACGAGAAGCTCCGTGCCGATATTGTAGGGGAGGTTGGCGACGATCTTCACAGGCTGCTCGGAGAGCGCCGTGAAATCCGTTTTGAGCGCGTCGCCGGAAATGACCTCAAGCCGGCCCGGATAGTGCGCCTCGACCTCGGCAAGCGCTGCCAGGCAGCGTTCGTCGCGTTCAATGGCGATGACTTTCCTCGCGCCGTGAAGGAGCAGGGCGCGAGTTAGCCCACCCGGGCCAGGGCCGACCTCGATGACGTCAAAGCCGTCGAGCGGACCGGCGGCGCGCGCAATCTTTCCCGTCAGGTTGAGGTCGAGCAGAAAATTCTGGCCGAGCGCCTTTTTGGCGGCGAGCCCATGCCGCTCGATCACGTCGCGCAGCGGCGGCAGTCCATCGATGCTCATGCGGACGCGTGTGCGAGCTTGGCCGCCAGCTTCAGCGCCGCGATCAGACTGTCGGGCCGAGCGATGCCCTTGCCGGCGATGTCGAAGGCTGTCCCGTGGTCGGGCGACGTGCGCACGAGGGGCAGACCGAGCGTGACATTCACCGTGTCGTCGAAGGCGAGTGCCTTCGCCGGAATCAGCGCCTGATCGTGATACATGCAGATCGCCGCATCATATCCAGCGCGTGCTCTCGCATGGAACATCGTGTCGGCGGGCAGGGGGCCGAACGCATTGATTCCATCTGCGCGCACGCGCTCGATCGCGGGCCGGATGACCGTATCGTCCTCTGTCCCCATCGTTCCGCCTTCGCCGGCATGCGGGTTGAGGCCAGCAACGGCGAGGCGAGGTTTCGCCATGCCGAAGCGATTGACGAGATCGCCCGCGGTGATGCGGATGGTCTGCTCGACAAGGTCGGCGGTCAGCCTTGCCGGCACCTCTGCGAGCGGAATGTGGATCGTCACCGGCACCGCGCGCAAATCAGGCCCGGCGAGCATCATCACCGGGGTTACCGGCTTGCCGGTATGCCGCTCCGCAAGGTGCGCGAGATACTCCGTGTGGCCCGGGAAACCGAAGCCCGATCCGTAAAGAACCTGCTTTGCGATCGGTAGGGTAACGACAGCGGATGCCCGGCCTGCGAACACATCCGCGACGGCGCGATCGATGGAGGCAACGATGCCCTTGGCATTTTGCCGGTCGGGTTTTCCGGCTTCGTCAGCGAAATGTTGTTCGAGCGGCATAACCGGCAGCGCCTTCGTAAAAGCCGCCGAGGTATGCGCAGGGTCGGTTTCGGTGATTGCGACGTCGAGCCCAAGCGCTTTGGCGCGCGCGGCCATCAGCGCCGGATCGCCGATCAGGTAGAAGGCAGGAATATCGAGGCGACTGCGCGCGGCCCAGGCGGCAATTGCGATTTCAGGCCCGATCCCCGAAGGATCGCCGCAAGTCAGCGCAAGCGGTCCCGCCCCGTCGCCCAAGCGTTATGCTGCTCAGCGTTCGACGATGCGGGCTTTTTCCCGCAACTCGGCGACGTACTTCGTGCTCATTTCCTCGGCCCGCTTGTCGACGCCGCCTTCGCTTGAGAACACCATCTGGGCGACTCGGTCATCCGAGACCTCGCGGCTCGAGCAGATGCCGATGAATTCCACGCCGCGGTCGGTCTCGCGCGTCTTGGTCGCACGGCCCGGTTCGGTCCCCTTGATGCTGTCGGCCCATTCAGGCGGCAATTCCGGCGCCAGCACGCGGCCAAGGTCGCGCACGGTCACGTCGACGAGACCCTTCACGAATTGCCGTGTCTGCTCGCATCCCGCGAAGCGCTGCCGCATCGCGTCTGCTTCCTTCTTGCGTTTGCCAAGCAGCGCGCCGCGCTGAGCCGCCGGCACGACAAAGATCACCTGCTGCAGGAGATATTCGGTGGCCGTCGGCTTGGTGCCGCCCTGCTGCAGCATCTTGCGCACGGCATCCTGCTCGCTCATCAGGCCGCTTGAACGGAATCGGACGGTGAGCGCCTGGTTCCAGCCCATCGAAACGCGGATGTATTCCTTGAAGTGATCGGCAGTCACACCCGCCTGCGCGAGGATCGAGCTCATCTGCTTGGCCGACATCTTGTTCGAGCCGGCAAACCGCGCAAACGCTTCGTCTACCTGGTTGTCGGGGATGCGGATGTTGAGCCGCTGCATTTCCTTCTTCTTCAGCGCCTGCTCGATCATCTCGTTCGCGGCGCCCTTTGAGCTCTTGTTCTGGAGCTTCAGAAAGGCGGCGCGGCGTTGAATGTCGTAGCTCGTCACCGGGACGTCGTTGACGACGTACTTGATCTCGCTGGCTGACGCCTGGCTCACATAGCCGAGGGTCGCAGCGGGCGTCAGCGCGAGGAGGAGCGCCGCGCCACCTTGAATGAGGCTGTTCCTGATCGAAATCATGGACTTAGGTCTCTGCCTTCATGGGCTATTCTACAGTTCGATGATCGGTCCCCATGCCCGGCGAAAGCATGACTGCCCAGACAGCGATCAGTTATTGGCATTGAAAAGGTTGGAGTTACCGCCCGTGCTGGTGCCGAAGTCGCCGATCGTGCGCAAGGAAATGTTGAAGCCGATCGATTGGGTGACTTCGCGGGTCACGCGGTTGCGCTGCTCCGAGAAGGTCATCGCATACGTGAAGCATTCGTCGTCATAGGCGAAGCCGATCGCGTCCTTCACGAGCACTTCCGACTGGAAGTCGTAGGTGGCGGAGCCGAAGACGCGCCAGAACTCATGCACCTTTATCGAGGTTCCCAGCGTCAGCTCGTGGCGGTCCTGCGGGAAGCCATATAGCGGCTGGGCTTGAATGAATGCGTATTTGGCGGTCACGGACACGGGGTCCGTCACATATCCGGCCTTCAGCTCGGCGCGGCGGACATCGAGCGTCTGCTCATCCAGGCGCGCGCTGATCGACGAAGAGAAGCCGAACGGCGTGGCAAAACCGAAGAGTCCCACGAAATCCGACTTGTCCGTATCGAGACCGGAGTTGGCGCCGGCATGCACGAAATCGGGCGCGGCAAACGAATTGTCACCGGCGATCTGATAGGACTGACCGACGATGCCGTTGGTGGTCCAGCCATTGGCGAAGCTGCCGGAATACCGAAGGCCGACGTTCACGCGGGTTCCGCCTTCGATGCGGTCATAGCCCGAGAACTTGTCGCGCTCGAACAGCGTCGTGGCGTCGAACACGAAACTCTGCGCGTCTTCGTTCGGAATGGCGAGACCGTCGATATACTGCTCGTCCGGCCGGGCGAAAACCTGCGCCATCGGCTCGAACACATGGGTGCCGCCGCTCATTGACTGGAAGAGCAGGGGCCAGCGCAATTCGAGCCCGGCCGTCGCCATCCACCGTGTGAAGGTGGAACGGACGTCGGTGTCGTAGCCGTAGCGCGTCGCCATGTTCTGGACACTGGCCAGCGTAGCGTCGGAGAAGTTCGTGTAGCCAACGTCGCCGCGCAACGCGAGCAGCGGGGTCACGACGAGACCGGCGTCGGTGACGATGTTTCGCTTCCACTCCATCTCGGCGGTGAAACGCCCGCTATCACCTTCAGGACCGGAGATCTTCGCCGTTTCCCGAACGCCCGGGGCAATGCGAACGAGGGTCTCGTCGAGCGCCTGCCGTCTTAAATTCTGAGCGTTGATATCGATGCTGAGCTCGCCACCCGCGATAGGCTCGTCGAGGGTCTTTGAATAATCCAGCACCGGAAGCACCCAGGGCTGCTCGGCATTTCGCGCCGCGGGCCGCGTGTCCGTCAGGTCTTCCTGAACCTGGAAGCGCATGCCGCGCAAATCAAAGTAGTTCCGGTCGTTCAGACCGGTGAGATAGATCTCCGAACGGTGAACGTACTGACGGAAGTCATCGATGCCATAGGTGTAGGAGAAATTCTTGTCCGTTTGCACGAGCACGTCCCAGCCGAACGTCCAGCGCGGATTGATCTCGAATTTTCCCTTCGTGCCAATCATGCCGCGGAATGTGTTCGGCTCGTCCGCGGTGCCGGCATTAACGCCGTCCGCCTTGAACGCGCCAGGATCCATCTGGTTGATCCCGGCGATCTTGAGCATGTACTCGCCACTGTTGAATTTCTGCCGCCACTCGGCTTCACCGAGGAAACCCTGCTTGGAGTAGTAGCGCCCGGTCACCGTCGCGTCGAAGGTTGGCGACAGGGCAAAGTAGTACGGGACTGAAACGCCGACGCCGAGTTCGCTTTTGTAATTCGCGCCGGGCATCAAGAACCCGCTCTTGCGCTTCACCGTCGGGTCGGCGATCTCGAATACCGGCAGGAAGGCGATCGGGTAGCCGAAGAACTCGAAGCGCGAATTCTCGAAGCGGACCGTCTTTTCCTTGCCGTCCCATATGATCTTGCGCGCCTTGATGCGCCAGATGGGCGCCTTGTCCGGCTCTTCCTCGCACGGTTCGCAGGCGGTGTAGACGCCGCGATTGAACGTGGTGAGCACGCCGCCTTTCCGTTCCGCGCTCTCCGCCGCGAAGTAGGTCTTGTCGGCCGTCTCGACACGAAGCGCGTTGACGAAACCGTCGGCGAAATCGTCCGTGATGTCGATCTCGTCGGCGGAGATCTTCGTTCCGGTCGAATCGACGATTTGCACTTCGCCGCTGGCGACCAGCCGGCCAGTGCGACGGTTATAGGTGACGCGTTGCGCGACAAGGCGATTGCCGCCGTAGTCGATCTGCACGCCGCCGACCGCGGTCACGGTCTCGTTGTCATTGTCGTAGACCAGCGTGTCCGCCTCGATCAGCATCTGCGAACCGGACGGCACATCGGGCGCTTCAAGGCTGACGTCGGGCAGTTCCTGGGCAAACGAAGAGGCGGGCGCGACGACATGGGTCATCACGCAAGCAAGGGCCGTGGCGCAGCATAGATGCGCCAGCCGGATCGATAACGATCCGTTGGTCGGCGCCCTCACTAGCCGTCCTCCCTGTAAAGCAGGAATGTCACCCCAAAAAACATTGCAACGACCACCGGAGACCACGCAGCGACGACCGGTGGCACAAATCCTGCAGTTCCGAACGATTTCGCCAGAACCGACATGACATAAAGCAGAAAGCCTGCCACGATTCCACCCAAAATCATGGTAGCCGATTGCCCCATCCGAACAAAGCGCATTGATACGGTGGCTGCGATCAGGGTCATGGCGACCAGAAGCACGGGCAAGGCGACGAGCGAGTGGAATTGCATCCCATACTCGTTTCCGCTCAGTCCGAACGACCAGGC
>Ga0335075_10016512_pt1 | contig 11015 bp, 12 predicted proteins | sample Lox_Sample_24_FD_206723 | JGI IMG/M metagenome (GOLD analysis project Ga0335075, IMG submission 206723) | Soil microbial communities from Loxahatchee National Wildlife Refuge, Florida, United States - Lox_Sample_2.4 | ecosystem: Environmental > Terrestrial > Soil > Wetlands | place: USA... | reverse complement strand
TCCCATAAGGTCTTGGTTCTAGTTGTTAGTCGATTTAAGCTGTTAGAGATTGGAAATATAGACTAGTTGCTACTTGCCTTTAAATTCTTAAAGGGTCAGACTTACACCTATAGAGGTAAGAAGACAGTGCGTCTTAAAGAGGTTAAAAGTGGCTGGGATAAGAGACAGTGTACTCTTTAAATTGTAGTCTTTGCAGATGGAATTATGCGTTGCAAGCTATTAATAATGTTTAAGGGACAAGGAAAGAAGAAGGATTCTCGTCGTCGTACAGAGTATAAGGAGTATCACCCTAATGTTGTTGTTATCTTTAATGAGAAGGCATATGCTAATACCTCTAACTTTATCGACTAGGTTAAAAATTAGTACTCTACAGCCTCTACCTACCCTTTGCGTGACAACAAACTTCGATTCCTCTCTCTTAACGCATTCGCTCCACACAAGAACAAAGGACAAAAGGCAAAGGATAAGGAGTCACAGAATCAGATGGAAAAGCGGCTAGCAGAGGAGAAGTTGCAGTAAGAGCTTAGAGACTAGTTTGCAAAGCTGAATGTTACTACATCAATTATTCTAGGAGGTTGTACTAGCTACATGCAAGTCCTTAATGTTACTGTTAACAAGATTATCAAGCAGTATATTGAAGAGTTTGAAGACTAATGGGTTAACAATCACTTTGACGAATGGAAGGCAGGGAAGTACTTAGTTGGAGACTGTCGAATACTCTTAACAAAATGGGTTGGACAGGCTTGGGAGCTAGTACACAAACACCACAAAAACGCTATTATTAAGACTTTCCAAAACGTTGGCTTGTCTTTGAATCCTAATAGTTCACAAGATCACCTTCTTTCTATACGAGACCTCCCAGATATCACTGTCGGCAACTGGCAACAAGCCCCTAAAGGCACAGCAGAGAACCCAGCTGTTATTAACGACAACACAATCGAGGTCGACGATGAGGAGGGTTTATTATATACTGCGCAAGAGGTAGAGCAAGGGGTGACAATCAAAGCTGAGAATGAGGCTGATATTACTACTAATTTAGGAGATGAATCTGACGTCCGATTTGACTACGATTCTGAATCTGACTTTGACGACGACGTTGACGGCGACGAGGACATTGAGGATGAGGATATAGAGTGATTTCAGTGTGATATTGTAGTAGGAGAGAGTGCTTTTCTATTTAGTTTTAATAATTATATACTCTTCTATCTATCCTAACATTAAGAGTCTCTTTTTATACAGCCAAACAGGCCTATTTTTGCCCTTAAATAGCTGCAACACGCAGATATTTTAGTGATTAATAATATAAGACCATGGTCTTATATAAAAGTGGAGACCACGGCGATACAAAATAACGTGGTCTTATTGGTCAGACTGGTCTTATACTGTGGCCTGGTCTTATGCGACAGCGTATACGGTATGCCTGCGCCTTCTTGTCGGCTTTCATTTAGCATGGTACGCAAATTCCACGGACCGGCTCATTCTCTATGAGACATGACCTTACGACTGAGATTATGAAGTAGGGGACTCCGACGACGTTGTGCATGTGTGAGTCAGAAGCAGTCGCAGGGTATCGTTCATAATAAGTATTCTATGTGCGTGCAGGAAACCTTTCGTAGACATCGATGCACATATTGAGGAATAATGACTATTTGGGGGCTAAAAAAGATGCCTCTAGAGGTTAACAGGCTAGATGTCTAATCGAAGGATCTCAAGCGTGAACTGTAGTTGGTTTGTGAGATCGATATCGGTATTCGAGGTGTGTATAGCTTTTAGAGACTTGTCTGTGGAAGGAAGGAAATGGAAGTTTAATAAAAGACCATATCTATTAAATGATCTGTAGCAATGTCCTTTGTCAAAGTTCTTAAGTGAATTATGTAAGGTTCCCTTAGTGGTTGATGGAAGTTGTTTCACATAGAAGAGGTCATTATGGTGTTTATTTTAGGCATTCCTGCATTCCTGCGTGACCAGGAATATACCAAAACAACAACCATAATGTTAGCAACATGCTTTCCGTTTTTCTCATGACCTGCTGTTTAGATTTTATCTTCGTGTGGTACAAGTCGCGTCTTAAAGCATCGCTCAGAAGCTTATCGCCTTATCGGCTACTTCCCTGCGGCGATCATTCTCCCCGGCAACCAAGTTTGGTCGTCATCGGTAAACACATGAAGTTCCTCCGATGTACGCGAACTGGCAGCAAAAGTGTCGCAAGATTACTCACGACATCCAAGATCAACTGATACAGATGGCACTCGATCCGAGATTAATGCCAGGCGTCGCGTCTGAGCTGCGTACCATAAGGTCTTCTGCGTCTACGCCATCCCTTCGTTCCCGAGAGAGTAGTGTAACCCCAATTGGCAAGATGGATCCTGGAGGCAATGTACGGGTCGTGGTGAGAGTTAGAGCATTTCTTCCCAGAGGTAAAGTATTTTGTTAGTCATTATTGTGGCCAGAACTAACACTGCCAATCAGAGATCGAGAGAGGGGCGGAATGTTTGATCGAGATGGATCCGATATCACAAGCAACTAAGTTACTTGTACCGAATGATACTGACCCAGCAAACCCGAAAGCTAAGATGAGGAAAGTCTATGAAGAAAAGGAATTTACCTTCGACAACTCTTTCTGGTCTCATAACAAATCCGATTCTCATTATGCCCACCAGGAAGATGTCTATAACTGTCTCGGGGAAGAATTTCTAGACCACAACTTCGAAGGCTATCATACTTGCATATTTGCATATGGTCAGACTGGATCAGGAAAGTCCTATACGATGATGGGTACACAGGATCAGCCTGGCCTCATCCCTCGCACTTGTGAGGATCTTTTCCAACGGATTGAGGCTAATGAGACGCCGAACATCAGCTACAATGTGAGAGTGTCTTATTTTGAAGTGTACAATGAGCACGTTCGTGATCTCCTTGTACCGCGACAGGATCCTCCGCATTACCTTAAGATACGCGAGTCTCCCATTGAAGGGCCTTACATCAAAGATTTAACAGATGCACCTGTCAAGTCAATTTCTGAGATCATGCGATACATGAAAATGGGCGACGCCAGTCGAACGACAGCAAGTACTAAAATGAATGATACATCCTCTCGTTCTCATGCAGTGTTCACAATCATGCTGAAGCAGATTCACCATGATATGGAAACGGACGAGACGACAGAACGGCTTGCTCGAATTCGACTTGTTGATCTTGCTGGTTCTGAGCGAGCGAAAGCTACGGAAGCCACTGGCGCACGTCTGCGTGAGGGTTCGAACATTAATAAGTCTCTCACAACGCTCGGTCGTGTCATTGCTGCTCTAGCAGATCCAAAACACAGTCGTCCAGGTGCCGGCAAGAGAAACAAAGACATTGTTCCTTACCGAGATTCGATTCTTACGTGGCTGCTGAAGGATAGCTTGGGCGGAAACAGCAAGACAGCCATGATTGCCTGCATCTCTCCTGCCGATTATGAAGAGACGTTGTCAACCTTGAGATATGCCGATCAAGCAAAGAGGATCCGGACTAGAGCAAAGGTTAACCAAGATCACGTTTCGGCAGCTGAACGAGATGCCCAAATTCAGAACATGGCCGAGCAGATTCGTATGCTGGAATTGCAACTGAGTTTGAGTGAAGGCAGGAAGAAGGAGGCAGGGGTAGGAGGAGAGAATTCTGCACAAGAGAAATTAGAGGAGTATCAGGACCAGGTTGGGAGGTTACAAAGACTTATGGAAGAACGCAGTATGGTGGCAGAAGGCAAGATCAGAAGTTTGCAAACCGAAAATGAGGCGCTCAGACTCCACCTCAAGCTTGCTGTTGAGAGTCTTAGAAATCCTATCCCCGCTGTACGAAGCGCTAGGAACAGTATTGCCGGAAGCACAAAGGTCTCCACGGCGGGAGTTGGTCATGAGGACGGCAACAAGGAGAATTTGGATCATGAAAATAGAGATGCAGAAGGGCAAGACCAAGACCATCATGATGGCCAAGAGTTATATGAAGATGAGGCGATCAGTATGCATGATGAGCGGGCGCATGAGATTCAAGGTCACATGCAGGAACTTCTCAAGGATCTGGGAATGTTCAAAAGGAAGATTGGGGACGACAAATCGCGATTCCTTGTGCCGCTAGGCGAGAGAGTCAACCGATGAGGATGGATTGGGATAGGAAAATAATTTGACAGGATGTTATGTTATTATAGTAGCGACGGTGTCTGGAGTATGGCTTGCAGAGGATGGAGGTGAAACAGTCTAGGTAAGGTTTTTCGGGGTTAATAGCAGTCGTCCAATCAGAAGTCAGAATCTCAATTGCCTGTGAAGTCGTGTCACGTGTGTTGTGCGACGGTCGTTAGCCACCTTGGTTCACTTTTTAAATTGGAGAATGTAAAACTGCTCTCTGTTTCACCTATTGGAAGCCATTTGTCAGATTCAAAACCAAGTTTCTCTATTGCTTTCCCCCTTCTATGGTTATATATCTAGCTGAGTACTTATTCTTTGGACAACTTCCACAGTGTTACTTTCTACCTGCATAATCTTGAAGTATTATAGTCGCTCTTTCTCCGACCCTTAGCAAAAATCCACTTCCAGATTGCATTTTTAATCTTTCCTACCTAAAGTCTCTATGGGCAGCCTTGCAAGCTCAGTGGTTTACAAGTCCTTCATTAAGAGTTGTTTCACTCTACATTTCATGATTCACACTACATAGCTATATTGTCGGCTATGCATCACCACATCTCCCCGCTTCGTTCTCTTGTTTCTATATCTAAACAATTTCCAGTAACAAATAGTCAAACGTCATATCAAGATAGTTGAATTCTTTAACGAATTAAAACATATCTTAAGTGGGGCTGGTATTTCCACTATATGGTTAAAAGTATTATTACTCTATCTCTTTTCCTAAACCACAAACCTTCAGCGCAAACATTGTTTTCACAGCCCACATTCCTACATGTAGTTAAAGAGTGAAACATCTCGAAAATGATTCTCTAGGATACCTAATAGAGTAAGACGTCTAGCCTTGAACTAGCCCTTGACCTTTTGGACTAGCTTGTGAATCAGACATGACTCAATAGACGGGACTAACCGAGTATATAACGTTCTCCTTCTTAACCATCTCTCCTAACCTTCTAATCCCACATACAATACCCAACCCAAGTTACTCTCATTGCAGCAGACTGGTCCAGTGTCCACGGCATAACATTCCACGCAGTCATAAAACAACTTGAACAAAGACTCCATATCATTCTTATTCATTCCGAAGATAGCTTAATTTTCTTCCATCCATAATAATGTCTGTACTTCCTCCTCCTCAAATTTCTGCCCCTTCTCCCTCGAGAATCAATCCTGCGCCCACATGCACCTTCTCTAAAATTTGCGGCGGTGTTGACATATCCGGCATGGACAAAAGAGAAACAGCAACTGTGCTCTCCATTGCCCATCTGACTGGTTGGTCAGCCGAGCTGATTGCAAACAAAGTCTACGACTATCTTGGTACAAACATTTCGCCGGAAAAGGTATGGGACACATATAAAGAATGGGAAGATGCTCGAAACGAGGACCACCTTGACGGTCCCACACTGGTAGAAGAGGTCAAAACAAATAGAGTCATGGTTGGAATTTTAGGGGAACATGAAATTAAGCCATATTTCAGTGCCAGACCGTTGAGCCGGACACCAAGACCCGTAAGCATTGGTTGATATGAGTCTTTGAGATTTCGGCTGACAGCTATCACAGGTCTCAGTCCCTTTCTCTAGTCTTTGGTACCCCGAAAACGTAAGCGTACTCCTTAATCTCCTTAATATCTCTTTCATTCCTAGTAAATATTGAATCTTCAGTGCTCCTTAAATGGAATCATGTCGAACACTGCTGATATTGTGTAGGATGACTCTGCTATCTTGGGAGACTTCACAGAAAAGACTCGGCGAGTCTGTTTCGGAGCCTTATGCTGGCATCCTGACGAAAGGTATCTAGCACGCCCAACACGAGAAGAGTTGCGCATCATAGCCAAGCTTGGCCACGATGTCGCCGCCATCATCATAGAACTGCTGCGACGCTGGACTTACCACATGATAAAAGTAAACAAGGAGTTGCCATTCACAAGAGCTATTGAAGTGTCCCTGGAAAACATGCAGACTATCGACAGTTATACCAGATTCTTCAAGCATGAATGGGAAGAAGTGTTCGGTAAAATGGATGGAACTGACATGTTCTGGCTCCCTCTCCATGTCGACCCGTCGTTCTATCATAACTTGTCAACTGGGGATGCTGCGAAGACGTTCTTCAGAGTCATGATAGTGACTCGACTTCAGGCAATGGAAAAGCGGCGACGGGAGTGGCGAGACATAACGGGCTTCAAGGACGTACCCCTGAAGGAGCTCCCTGAAGACGTGAAGGACTGCCACATTTGTCAACAACCACTTGGCGTGCCTGACGAAGATGGCAAGGTAGAGATGCCGATTCAGGTAGTCGCTTGCTGTGGCAATTATTTTGGAGCTAAATGCCTGCGAAGATGGTACGGCGAATTTGAAAACGCGAAGTGCCCGCTCTGCAAGTGGACCGCTTCGACAAGCTTTCTGGAAAGGCTGTGTTATGAAGACGTGGAAGATGGAATTGATGTGGGTGATGATCTCGATAAAGAATCCGCTATAGCGCACATGAGTAGTGTTCGGGCTCCCACGCCTGAGGTTGATGATGACGGAGAAAGAGACATCGATCCATCAAGCTTGGGATATGGTGAAGGTTACGACGATAACGACAACGAATTGGAGGATGGTGAGATAAAAGAGTGAGCGATACTTGTTGAAGGGGGAATCGAAGATAATAGGTATTGGAAAACTCCACACCAATTGAGAAGCGGACTTTGGGTATTTCGAGACTTATGCGACGAATTTTGAGCAAAGAGTTCAACCAGTCAGAGCAGCTCTAACCGTACGGCTGAAGCTGAAGATGGCAAAGCGTGTGCTCATCCTCAGTCTCCATAGATGTAGGAAAGAGCTAATTCAATGGAATAGATGAGGATACACAGGGCGCCTTGAGGATCATTGGACGCAGTCTTGTCATGAATAGCGGGATAAATAGGCTCTACTTCTTCCGTAGCGGTGAATCTTACCTTAAGCTCTGAATCTGTGCCTTCAGCAGTGGGTAATTAACCTGGTCTTTCTTCCAGCTATGACAGGATGGCTCAGAATGCCTTTTGAGTCACTTAATCACTTAACTCAAGTTTCCATTTCACGCACCCAAGCAGACGAACTTCCCAGATCGATCACATTACCAAGACCAGTATCACGGATCACGAGGCTGGGATATCGTGGCAGACACTTTGCAAATGAAGCTTTGCAATTGAAAGACCCCTAGAGTGATCCGAATGGAAGATCTAGACCGTGGACTCCGTTGCAAATGCTATTCAGCCCATTCACATCCCATTTTCAACGCACTAAAGAAATGACACCCGCTCAGCTACCATTGTAAACCACAGCTCTTCCCCCGAAGAAGTCCCATAAACCATATGCCTGAATCAAAACGCGTACCAGAACCCAATTTTTGCAGCAGAAATAGCATCGTTTGTCGTAAAAAGGAGAACTGTGCTTCGGACATAGGACCTTCACTGTTAAATTCGGGGTTGAGTAGTTTAAATCCAGCTGCAAGTGAAGGGTTGGCCAGGGGGAGGAATCCTAGCGGTGCTGTACATATGTCAGAATAGATTCTTGAAGCCCTCAATCTCATGATCTGTTCGTAGAGTGCGTACCTTGACGAAGCCGATGTCAGCGGCCTTCTCGCGGAAGCATTGCCGACAGATGTTGAGGCCGTATTTGCGGATGAGACCAGCCTTGTGGGTGCAGACACGGCTGTGAGGTAGATCTGTCAGTACATGACCTCACTCTAGATATACCATTGTCACGATCAGAGCATTGTGAGATGGTTCTTACCAGGCGCGGGCTCCCTTGCCGTACGTTCGAGGACGGGAGTTCCAGACTGACTCGTGAGACATGTTGGTGGTCTGTAACGATGAGCGCGGAGCCAAGATTCTGTTGACCAGTAAATGCCTTGGGGACGATGAGAACGAGTTGGTTTGCGAAAGAGGGCGTTGTAGAATTCTCGTTCGTAGGCGGGTGCAAGGACCACTTTATCAACTTGAGCGTTCATCGTGTGCCCTAAGGGATTACGATAATCCGGTGGGAAGTGAATGTTGCCTTATCGCCTCACCAGGCGACAAGATCTGACGTTAAAGATTAAAGGCGGCACTAGTGGGCAGTGTATTTACTGTTTCTAAGGCAGCAACAAAAAGTTCACGTTGTTTGGACTAGACTTATTGCGAGTCGAGTTATAGAACACACTGGCATAGCTAGTGTAACAATCCTTTTTCATTGAATCAATTGAGCTTTTGTCGAGCTATTTAATAGTTTTCATAGTCATCAAAACCCCGTAGAATATCGGAGCTACGGGCTTGCGCAGGAACACGTTCTCGGTCTCGCAGATAAAGTGCTTACTTCCCATCCTCATCAAAATATCTAAGGAGATGGCCACTGTGGACGCGCAACAGCCAGTGGCTCAGGACGCGATCATGGAAAAGGAACTGGATTCAATGGCTTTAGAAGACAACGATGCTGCCGCAACTCCGGATTCAGCGACAGAGTCCTCTTCTGGCGCGGCATCACTGCGTGAGAAATCAGTTGGTGTTGTCAAGGTCCCTTTTCTCGAGCCCGTCGAGTCTGCAAAGCCAAAAACCGCTGCGGAGCTAACCACAGAGCAACAATTGAAGTATAACAAGTTGTTGGAGACGGTGAAAGGCTGGAAGGTGGTACCTTCAAAAGCTGGAAAAGAGGGACCAATTGTTGATAACGAGATCATGTGGTTGACTCGGGAATGCCTGCTGCGGTACTTGAGGGCAACGAAGTGGAATACATCGGAGGCAGCAAAACGAGTTCTCGAAACGCTATCTTGGCGAAGGGACTATGGTGTTGAAGATCTACTTGATGGAGAGATTTCGTCACTAGAGAATGAGACGGGCAAACAAATTCTTCTTGGTTACGATATTGCAGCAAGGCCATGTCACTACCTGAATCCTGGTAGGCAGAACACTCAGCCAAGTCCACGACAAGTCCAACATGTAGTTTTCATGCTGGAAAGGGTGGTCGATTTGATGGTACCCGGCCAGGAGACTCTAGCGCTCTTAATCAACTTCAAATCTAGCAAAACCCGAGGCAATACCGCACCGGGCATTGGTCAAGGCAGGGAGGTATTAAACATCCTTCAGACTCATTATCCGGAAAGGCTTGGCCGTGCATTAATCATCAATGGTAAGTCACGTCGTATCTTAGGCATTGGCTTTGCAGGGTGGAAGCTACCCAAGGAGTCATTGAAACCATGACTAACAATAAGCGTAGTTCCATGGGTTGTATGGGGCTTCTTCAAACTTATCACTCCCTTCATTGATCCTCTGACTCGCGAAAAGCTCAAGTTTAATGAAGATATTCGCCAATACGTCCCACCAGAGCAGCTGTGGAAAGAATTTGGTGGCGATGTGGATTTCGAGTATGATCATGCAACCTACTGGCCAGCTCTACTGAAAATATGCGAGGAAAGGCGTGCTCAGCGTAAGGCTCGATGGGAGAAAGCTGGAAAACAATATGGCGAGAGCGAGACTTATCTAAAAGGTGGCAATGTTGAGAAGGACATCCAACAAACAGCAGCCGTGGAAGAATCAAGCAAGGCGGAGGAGAACATGCCTGTTTGGCCAGCAGAGAAGGATACGTCGGAGGTGACTGGAGAAGCCAATGGCAACACGGACATCGTTGCTGTGGTTCCTACAACGGAGCTCACCACCGACGGCGATCGAGCTTGAGATGAGAATAGACTTATGTGATATTGACTACGCAGAACTCCGTCTAAATAGAATAGACAATTAATAGATACCTATGATAGCTTAGATTAGCTGGCTTAATGAGAATTAATTTTTGGGGAGGGGTTGTATTACGAAATATTGGCACTTAATTTACGATCTCTAGGTGTTTTCTCGCTAACTAGACATCAAAAGATCTCAGCAAGGTAATCTGTCACAAATTTAAATATGAAGCGCTCAGGAACCTAAAGCCAAAACAACCTTTAAATCACTCATGCCGAGACCGGCATTACAGCAAGAATGGCCTCTGCACAGCCAGGAAAGCCCCCCCTTACAGTACCAGTATCTCAATCCCAGCGAGGGTCTGCTCCAGGATTGAGATACCCCTCTAGCGGGAAGACAATATATCACCGACCTTTAAATCGAAGCCGGACGCAAGAACTCAGTCAAGCAGCTTTCGCCTACCTCTTCGGAGAAATGGTGAGCTATGCGCAAAAGCGTGTGACTGGTATTCAAGATCTGGAAAAGAGGTACGGTCTAATACACAGCTTCCCATACTGTACCCAGTTATTCAATATAATCTGCAAGGCTAACAATGATGTCCCTAAAGGCTTAACATCCAAGGCCACCCCATCGGCCTCAAGCTTCTCGACCTCCTCCTCTACCGTGAGCCCGCGCGCTCCCAAATCCGCCCCCTTCACATCATCGCCCTCCTGCAATTCATCACCACAGTCCTCTGGCGCCACCTCTTCTCCAAAGCCGCAGACTCCCTCGAGAAATCCGCCAACCCAGAGACGCCCGATGAGTATATGATATCTGACAACGAACCGCTCGTGAACCAGTACATCAGCATCCCAAAAGAGATGAACCAGCTGAACTGTGCGGCGTTCGTGGCGGGTATTATTGAGGGCTGCTGTGATGGTGCGGGCTTTCCGGCGAGGGTGACGGCGCATAGTGTGGGGAAAGGGGAGGAGGGGGAGCTGTGGCCGGGGAAGACGGTATTCTTAGTTAAATTCCAGCCGGAGGTGGTGGAGAGAGAGGCCTTTCTGGGGAAGCCATGAGGTTGATGGGATGGCGTTGAGGCATTGGGAGGAGTTTATTATGAGGATTTATGTTACGGCTGTGATAGACCTGTTCAATCCAGATTCTATTTTATCTGTTGCCATTCTATATAATCTTGCAGGTTGTAGAGGGGGTTA
>Ga0335075_10016511_pt1 | contig 11017 bp, 6 predicted proteins | sample Lox_Sample_24_FD_206723 | JGI IMG/M metagenome (GOLD analysis project Ga0335075, IMG submission 206723) | Soil microbial communities from Loxahatchee National Wildlife Refuge, Florida, United States - Lox_Sample_2.4 | ecosystem: Environmental > Terrestrial > Soil > Wetlands | place: USA: Florida... | reverse complement strand
GGCGGCGCCCGAGAGCGACCCTTCTCGGCTGCTCTTGGTGACGGAGACGGAGCTCGCCCCCAGCGCCGAGCGGGGAGCGCTGACGTTGCGCGTGGTGCGCGACCTGAGCGAGCGCGTCGCGAGCGAGCGCCGCCAGCGGGAGCTCGAGCGCGAGCTGCAGCGCGGCGAATCGCTGCGCAGCCTCGCCGTGATGGCGGGCGGCGTCGCGCACGACTTCAACAACCTGCTGTGCGGTGTGGTGGGCAACGCAGAGGTGGTGAAGCGGCGGATGCCGGTGGACGCGCCCGAGTTGCTCTCGCGCTGCCTGTCCGAGATCATCGCGTTTGCGGGCGAGGCCGCGCACCTCGCCAAGCAGATGCTGGCCTACGCTGGGCGACGCAGCCTCGGGCTGCAGGCGCTCGAGCCCCACGTCGAGCTGGCCGCCGCGCTGCGCTTGCTGCACGCCACCATCGAGCCGCGGGCGCGCCTCGTGCTCGATCTGGAAGAGGGGCTGCCGGAGATCGCCGCCGACCGCTTCCAGCTGCGGCAAGTGCTGACGAACCTCGTGCTCAACGCGCTCGAGGCGATGAAGGCCGAGCGCGGCATCTTGACCGTGCGCCTCCGGACCGTGCAGCTCGAGGCCGAGCTCGCGAGCAGCCACCGGGTCGCGCCCGGCTCGTACGTGAAGATCAGCGTCGAAGACAACGGGTCGGGCATCGCCAGCGAGGCGCGCGATCGGCTGTTCGAGCCGTTTTATTCGACCAAGGGTGCCGGGCGCGGCATGGGGCTCGCCGCCGCGGCCGGCATCCTGCGCGCGCACCGCGGCTGGCTCGGCGTCGAAGCCACCTCGGAGCTGGGCACTCGCTTTGGCAGCTTGTGGCCCGTCGCGCGCGAGACGACGCCGCGGCGCACCAGCGTCGCGGCCGCGGAGGCCGAGTCCTCCCGCCCTCGCAACGTGCTGCTCATCGACGACGAGCCCGCCGTGCGCGTGGTGACGGGACGGCTGCTGCACGAGCTGGGGCATCAGGTGGTGACGGCCGAGAGCGGCCGTCGCGCCCTCGAGCTCTTTAACGAGCGCAGCGACAGCATCGATCTCGTCGTGCTCGACCTGACGATGCCCGAGCTCTCGGGCGAACAGATCCTGGATGAGCTCGTTCAGGTGAGGAAGGACGTCCCGGTCGTGATCACGAGCGGCTTTCAGGCGTCCGATGCCTCGCAGCTGCTCGGCAGGCCCAACGTGATCGGCTTCCTGGAGAAGCCCCACACGCTCGGCAACCTGGAGACGATCCTGGGCGCGTGATGCCCGGGCGCGACGCGGCGCACGCCCGGGGCCTGCTCAGCGCGAGCTCGGAGCGCTCACCGCGGCGACGGCGCGCTCCAGGCGCTCTTCGAGCTCGCGGTCGTCGAGCTCGGGCGTGATGCGGTCGGGGTTGACACCGCTCTCGATGATCAAGCGGGCCAAGCGAAACGAGCCCGCGCCGCCGGCGTTCTGGCGACGGAACTGATCCATGATCTGATGCGCGCGGCCCTTCATGCGACTTTCCCGTGTTTGGCGAGCACGCCGCGCGCGCTTTGCAGCAACGCCTGCGCCGCGCGCTGCAGCGCGAACACCAGCTGCCGGCACTCCAGCATCGCATTGATCACGCGTTCCACTTCGGCGCCGTCGATGACCCCGCTGCTGCCGGCGTTCAACAAGCGGATCACCGCGCCTGCCTCGGCCAAGAGCCGCACCGTCGTGCTCGCCTGCTCGCGCAGCGCACCGTCGCTGTCGAGCGCCGTCGGCAAGGTGCTGGCGCGTGCGGCGAGCTCCTGGCAAAAGCGCGTGATCTGGCCGTGCAGCGCCACGAGCTCGTGCACGGCGCTGTCGCCCGTCACCACGGAGTCGATCCAAGATTGGAGGTACGGCGTGGCGCTGCCCTGCGGCAGCTGAGCGGCCACCGGGGCCAGCGCTGCCAGCAAGATCTCGGCCCTGTCGCGCAGGTGCACGACGTCGTCGAGCGTGCCGAGGCGCTCGGCGCGCGGCAGCGGCCGCAGGATCGGCGGCACGATCTGCTCGAGGTGCAGATCGACATCGCGCGCCAGCGCGACCAGCTCGCGCACCATCGGCTCGTCGATGCGGCGGGGCTTGACGTCGACCACGCACAAGCTGCCGATGACGTTGCCCGCGATCGTCACCGGCACGCCGAGATAGGCACGGATCGAATGGCTCTCGACCATCGATTGCGGCACGCGCGCGTCGCCGAGCGCATCTTCCACGATGAACGGCTTGCCGCTGATGACCACGAACTGGCAGAACGAGTCTTCTCGGCTCGTCACCAGCGTCTGCGCGAGCCCGCCCGCGAGGCCGACCTGCGCGCGGAAGAACTGCACGTGCGACATGACGAGCGACAGCAGCGCGACGGGCATCTCGGCGCGACGAGCCGCCTCCTGCACCGCGCGATCGAAGACCGGATCGGGCCCGAGCTCGAGCAGCGGTCCCGCCAGGCACGCGAGCCGCAGCGGGCTATCCAACGTCGCGCTCGCGTCGACGAGTGGCGAGATCCCCTCCATCCCCATCCACGATTGACCACGGCCACCGCGGGCTGGAAGTTAACCTGACGCCCCCCGCGCGGGCCGCCGCCGGCCGCGGCTCCGTTAAGCCGCGTTCTGGTGAGCGCCCGATCAGCACCGCGCGCGGCTCGCAGCGACCGCGCACCGGATCGCGCCCCGCCTCGACCACATCCGGCACCGACCCGCCGCGCTGCGCATGCGCTCGGCGATCGCCAAGAGCCGCTCGCGCGCCGCCGTCAGCGTCATTCTCTTTTTGAAGAGCTCGCGGCGTGGCAGATTCGACGGGCGGACAGGTCCCGGGCGACAGTGGTTGCGCCGCGAGGATCGAGCGGCGCCGCAAAAACGAAAGGCGCGCATGCGCGAGACGATCCGGCTCTACACGTTCACGATCTCGCATTTCTGCGAGAAGGCCCGCTGGGCGCTCGATCGCACCGGCGCCGGCTATCGCGAGGTCATCCTGCTGCCCGGCTTTCACCGGCGCCGCATGAAGGGCTTCGGCGGTGGCGGCATGGTGCCACTGCTCACACACGGCCCGCACGTCGTCGACGGCTCGAGCGCGATCATCGATTTTGCCGACTCGCTCGGCGGCGCACCGCCGCTCACGCCCGTCGACCCGGCGCTGCGCGCCGAAGCGCTCGAGTGGGAGGCCTACCTCGACCGCGAAGTGGGCGAGACGTTGCGGCGCGCGCTCTACTTCTACCTCTTCGACCACCCGCGCCTGGTCGTCCGCGCCTGGTCGCTGGGCGCGCCATTCTGGGCGCCGGCGATGTACGGCATGATCAGCGGGCGCGCGATCGCCGTCGTCCGACGCTACCTGAAGATCGACGCGGCCACCGTGCAGAGCGACCAGCAGCGCGTGCTGGCGGCCTTCGAACGCGCGAGCGAGCGCCTCGCCAGCCGCCCGTTCTTGGTGGGCGACACCTTCACGCGCGCCGACCTCACGCTGGCCGCATTGAGCGCGCCGCTGCTGCGCCCCGAGCAACACCCGTGGCGCATGCCCGAGGCGCGCGAGCCGATCGCCGCGGTCGACGCGCTCGCGCGCCGGATCGGGGCGACGCGTGCGGGGGAGCACGTCGCCGCGAGCTACGCCAAGCGGCGGCGGGAGGCCGCGCCGGCGCCCAGCCTGGGCGCGGTGAACGACAGCGTGCAACGCCAGCGTCCGGCGTGACGCGCGACATCGCAGCGGCTCGCGCGGCGAATGGTCGGCGTTCGGCGGCGCGCGGCTACCGTAGGTTGGCAGTGCGTCGCGGGCCGCGCCGGCTCGGCTTGTCAAGGGGCGACGAGCCGCGCTAGAGCTGAGGCGTGGGCTCGCCGCTACGGCGGGCGCCAGGGTCGAGTCGAAGGTCGAGGTCGGGCGCGGTCGAGGGGCAGTTGCAACGCGAGATAGATCGACTCACCGACTCGCTGCGACAGTTCGTGACGCAACCGAACTACCCCACGCTCGTGCTGGTGGGCACGGACGCCGGCGTCGTTTTCCCTCATCGCATCCTGGCGGCCTTCGATCGCCAGGACGACGACGCCTACTATCTGCTGTTTCCGCAGCCGTGTCCGAGCCCCGAACAGTACTTCGAGCAGGTGCTGGCCGCGCTCCGCTCCCAGCTCGAGATCTTCGACCAGGAGCTCGGGGCGCGCTCGCTGCCGCCGCTCGAGCGGCTGCCCCTCGACGTGGAAGATCGGCGTCAGCCGGTGGCGCGACGGCTCGAGGCGCTCGTGCGTCACATCGGCAAGCAAATGCCGTCAGACAGTCCGATCGTGTGGGCGCTGGTGCCGGGCGAGCTCGGTGACGTGGCCGGTTACCGGGCGATGGTCGAGCCGCTGCTGGCGCTCGAGCGCGTGCCGCCCTGGATGGACCGGCACCGTTTTCTCCTGCGCGATCGGCGCGAGGCGCCGACGCTCGCGCCCGAGTTGCACGCGGCCCGGAACGACCGCGTGCTGGTGCTCGACCTCGATCTGGATCAGGCGCGCGTCACGTCGAGCTTGGCCGAGACGGCGGCAGACCGCTCGCTGCCTGCCGACGAGCGCATGCTCGCGTTCTTCCAGCTGGGCGGCGTCGACATGGCGCTCGGGCGCCACGCGCTGGCGCTCGAGAAGTACGGCGTGGCGTTCAACTACTACCAGAGCACCAGTAACCGCCCGCTGCAGGTGCTGTGCCTGACGAGCGCGGGCGACACGCTGCGCCAGTCGGGGGACTCGAAGGCCGCGCTCGAGCGCTATCAGCAGTCGCTCGCGCTGTCTGTCGAAGAGCAGAGCGCACCGCTGATCCGCACCGGCGTGCACGGCGCGGGCCTGTGTTGCCTCGATCTGGGGCGCGACGCCGAGGCGGAGGGATACCTCGAGCACTCGAATCAGCTCGCGGGCAAGCTCAACGATCCGTTCGCCAAGGCCGAGGCGCTGGAGCAGCTCGGGGTGGCGCGCTACCGGCAGCGCAAAGTGCCCGATGCCGTCGACACCTGGCTCGCGGGTAAGGGCCTCGCGCTGAAATTCGGAGACGAGCGGCGCGCGGCGTCGATCCTCGATCGGCTGGCGCAGGCGTGCGACGAGCAGGGGCTCACCGATCGCGCGGACGCCTTCCGTCGCGAACGCGCCGGGCTGGATGCCGGCGCCGCACCGGGGGGCCACGCGGCATGAGCGCCAACGAGTCGATGCGCCCGCGGCCCGCCGCGCAGGACGCTCCGCCGCCGGCGCCGCTGATCGACACCAGCCAGATGAGCCCGTCGGCGGCGACGATGGCCGACATCGTGAACGACGTGGCCGCGCCGTTTCAGACGCCGCCCGATCCGAAGAAGGGCACGCTCGGGCAGATCGAGCGCGGCATCGGCGCCGTGATGGGTGTGGTCGGCGCGCCATTCCAGCTGCTCGACACGGGCTTCGCGCTCGCGACCGCCAGCGTCGCGGCGCTGATGCCGGGGTTCCCCGCGGCGACGCTGCTCGCCCCGCACCTCGGCGCGTTGCACGGGCATCTGCACCCGCCCAGCCTGATCCCGCCCGCCACCGTTCCGATCCCGCTGCCCAGCATCGGCACGGTGATGTGCGCGGGTTGCGTGTCGGTGCTGATCGGCGGCATCCCTGCCGCGCGCGCCGGCGACGTGGGCCTGGCCGTGCTGTGCTTCAGCACCTCGCCCGCGTTCGAGATCTACACCGGCTCGAGCAACACCTTCATCGGCGGCTCGCGCGCGGCGCGCATGCTCGACATCACTCGCCACTGCAACCCGGCGAGCGCGCTCGGCAAGCTGGGCGCGGCGCTCGGCGCGGTCGGAGTGGTGGCGGGCGCGGTCGGGGCGGGGGCGAGCGCCGTGGCGGGCGAGGCGTTGCAGGCCGCCATGCAGGCCGCACAAGCGGCGGCGGACGCGGCGGCGCTGGCGATGAGCGCGCTGCTCGGCAAGGATCCCGGCGTCCCGCCCGCGCTCGGCGCCATCATGCTCGGCAACCCCACGGTGCTGATCGGCGGCTTCCCGTTGCCCGACTTGCTGGAGGTGCTGGGCGCGCTGCTCAAGGGGCTGAAGAAGCTCGGCGCGCTCGCGGGCTCGTCGCCGCGGGTGCGCAAGGCCTTCGCCAAGCTGGGCGTGTGCCTCGCGCCGGGCGAGCCCGTCGACCCTTTCAGCGGCGTCGTGTTCAACGACTTCGAGGACTATCGCGATCCGCGCGGCTTCGTCTGGGAGCGCCACTATCGCAGCGGCTGGAACGAGGACGACGGCCCGCTCGGCCACGGCTTTCGCCATTTTTATCAGCGCCGTCTCACGCTGCTGCGCAAGGAGGTGGTGTACGAGAGCCACGACGGCGAGCAGGTCTTCATCCCGCGCGACGAGGCGAGCGGCGGGTTCGTCGTCGACGGCGGCTTTCGCCTCGAACGGCGGCTCGACGGCACGCACGTGCTGCAGACGGATCGCGACGAGTGGCTGGATTTCGAGGAGCAGCCGAGCGTGCCGAAGAGCGCGCGGCTCGTGCGCTACCGCACGGACGCCGTCGACGTGCGCCTCGGCTACGACGAAGAAGGCAGGCTGCACACGCTGACGGAGCGCGAGGGCGCCGACTCGATCGACGTGACGCTCGACTACGACGCAGACGGTCGCATCCGCGCACTGCGCCGCGGGCTCCGCTTTCACGAGCCGCGCACCATTTCGCGCTACGACTACGCCGACGGCTGCCTCGTTCGCTGGCACGACGCGCTCGGCTCGAGCGCGCACATGCGCTACGACGCCCGCCGCCGCATGGTGCAAGGCACGGACCGGCGCGGCTACAGCTTCCACTGGCACTACGACGAGCGCTCGGGTCGCTGCGTCCGCGGCCAGGGCGACGACGGGCTGTGGGGCATCGAGGCCGACTACCAGGGCTCGCAGTCCGTGTTTCGCGAGCCCGACGGCGGCGAGTGGATCTTCAAGCACTATCCGGACGGCATCATCTCGCACCGGCTCGACCCCGATGGTGGCCTGCTCGAATATGTGCGCGACGAGCGCGGCCGCGTCAGCGAGCAGATCTTGCCGGGCGGGCGCTCGCTGGCGTGGCTCTACGACGAGGAGGGCCTGCACTACGGCCGCGCCGACCTCTGGGGCAACCAATTCGCGCCCGAGGAGGACGACCCCGAGCCTGCCGACCCGTTCGAGCCGATCGAGCCGCGCACCGCCCAGGCCTGGCTGTGGGGTGCGGGCCTGAAACGACTGCCGGCGTCGCCCGGGCTGATCACGGGCGTCATCGCGCGAGAGCTCGAGCAGCTCGGCTCGGCGCGACCGGGCGAGATCCCGCACGTGCCCGAGGTGCGCCGCGACGCGCTGGGACGGCCGCTCGAGCGTGTATGCGCCAGCGGCGTCGTCGAGAGCTACCAGTATGATCGCGAGGGCAACGTCATCGCCGTCCGCGACTGCCATGGCCAGTGGTCGCGGCGCGAGATCCAGTCGTGGAACCTGGTGGGCGCCGAGATCAGCGCGCTCGGCCACGTCACGCGCTACGAGCACACGCACCGTGGCGAGGTGCGCGCGATCATCGACGCCGCCCAGCAGCGCACCGACTACGTGCGCGACCGTACGCAGCGCGTGCGCGAAGAGCGCCGGCGTGGCGGCGTCTGGCACACGCTGCGCTACGATCCGCACGGCGTCGTGGTCGAGGAGCGCGACGGCAGCGGCGCGCCGCTCGTCACGCGGCTGACGGACGAGGACGGGCTCACGAGCGAGCTCCGGCTCGCGAGCGCCGAGGTGTATCGCTTCGCCTACGATGCGCAGGGGCGGCTCACGTTGGCCTCGTCGAACCAGCACGAGGTCGCGCTGCGGCACTGGCGCGAGAAGCGCTGCGCCGAGCTGCGCGACGGCATCGGCGTCGAGCATGCCCACGAGAGCTGGGGCGATCTGCGCAGCACGACCCATTTCGGCCGCTTCGTCGTCGAGTACGAATACGGTCGGGGTGCTGGCGGAGGCTCCGGCGTGTCGATCCGCACTCCGGACGGCTCGCAGCACGCCCTGCACTCGGGCGGGCGCGGGCTCGTGATCCGTCACAACGGCAACGGCACGAGCGAGGCCACGGTGTTCGACGACGCCGAGCGGCTGAGCGCGCGCGTGTGCTGGCAGCGCGAGCGCGCGCACGCGGGTTCGACCTGGAGCGAACGCTATCGCTACAGTGCCGCGGGCGAGCTCGAGCTCTGGATCGACAGCGACACCGGGCCCACTCAGTTCGAGTACGACGCCGACCACCGGCTGATCCGCGCTCGCGGCGCGGCGGGCGAGCTCGCCTACGAGTACGACGGCACCGACAACCTCGTCAGCGCGCCGGGCGCCGAGGTCATCGAACATGAAGCGGGTAACCGCGTCCGTCGCTCGAACCTGACGCTGTTTCTCTACGACGAGCGCGAGCGCGTGAGCCGCGTCGAGCGCCCGCTCGGCGGCAGCGTGCGGTACGAGTACGACAGCCGGGGCCAGCTCGTTCGCGCGCGCTGGGACGATCGAGAAGACGTTTGGACGGCGGCCTACGACGGCCTCGGCCGCCGCCTGTGGCGGCAGTACGGCTCCGAGCGCACCGACTTCTATTGGGACGGCGATCGCCTCGCGGCCGAGCGCTTCCATCAGGGGCGCCTGCGGCTGTATGTGTACGTGAACGAGGACGCGCTCGTGCCGTTCTGCTTCATCGAATACGACAGCGTAGACGCTGCACCCGAGACGGGACGCGCATATTACCTCTTCGCGGCGCCCACCGGCATGCCGTTGCGTGTCGAGGACCGCGATCGCAACGTCGTCTGGCAGGTGAAGACGCTGCACCCGTACGGGCGCATCGAGCTCGAGCCGCGCGCGAAGATCCAGCTCGATCTACGCTTCGCGGGCCACCTCTACGACGAGTTCCTCGGCCTGCACTACAACCGCTTCCGCGACTACGACCCGTGGCACGGGCGGTATCTGCAGCCCGATCCGATCGGACACGACGGCGGCATCAACCTGTATGCGTACCCGCGCAACCCCGTCGTCGAGGTGGATTTGCGTGGGCTGTTTCACAAGGCCAAGCGCAAGGCGAAGCAGCGGGCGAAGCAGAAGAAGCGGCGCAAGCAGAAGGCGGAGCGGGATCGGGCGCGGGCGATCGTCAACAGTCAGCCGAAGACGTGCGGTCGAGGGCGCGCACCGCACGGAGTTCCGCCGGCGAGCGTCAATCACGCCATGCAGCAAGCTCACGCGGGCGCTCAGAGAGCTGACATCGGAGCTAACTACCATGGTCAGGAGCGCCACAATTTCTCGCGCGAGCGAGCTCGCGACGTGATCCTGAACCCGGAGCGCGTATTCGTCGCCGACGGCACCCCTCACAATCTGATCTACTACCAGAATGGAGACATGGTCGTGGTGCAGCGCACGACCAACCCTCACGCCAACTCGGGGGAGGCGATCACTGGCTATGGGAAAACGGGTACGCTGGGACCGACGGGAGCGCAGGCGCTCAACAACACGGGGCAACAGCCGTTGGCAAGGCCCTTTCGTGCTTCGGATCCGGGACGACCCGTGAGTGCGACCGAGATCAGCAACGGAACAGTCCCCGGCTCACATGGATCGGCGACACAGGTATGGCCATGACTGAAGACATCATCGAGCTCGTGCCCGGCGTGCGAGCGCGTCTCATCCCCGGTGCGTTTCCTCCTGCGGGCGTGCGCGAGCTGGCCGGCTACCTCTGCATCGGCGTCGCGCCCACCCATCCCGACTCGTTGAAAGTGATCGAGGGCACCATCGGTAGCTCCACCGACGCCATCGACGAGTGGCGCTTCGACGTCGAAACGGGCGACATGGTCTCAGCCTACTGGGACGACTGGCGCCACGTGCTCGCGTTGCCCCTGCGCGGCAGTGGCACTCTGCGGCTGATCGATCGCCGCGTGTTCGTCCTGCCGCAGCCGATGATTGGCGCTTTCGATCCGCGCGGATCAGCCCTGATCTGCATGATGCAGGGCACCCGCCCCGTTGACGTCGAGTACCGCATCGAGTTCGCGCCCGACGTCTTTCTGTTCGTGTCGGGCGGTCGCCATTGCGGCTGGGCCCTGTTGAATCCGACCGACAAAGCGTGCCTGCGCGGCGAAGAGCTCGAGCCCTTGCCGACCGCCGAGCTCGCCGCCGCCCGAGAGCCCCTGGCGCAGACGCTCGCCGGCATCTTCGACCTCTACACCGATGAAGGCGTCACCCTCGACAAGCCCGATCTCGAGCAGCGCCTCGACGAGCTCGGAGCAAACCTCGTGCGCCGCGTCTCTCCGGTCGCCTCACGCGTGATGCTCGACGCCATCGAGAGCTGGTATCTCAGCAAGTTCATCACGTTCGAAAACGCCGTCGCGCCTTGGATTGTGGCCGAAGCGCGCCAGCTGAAGTCAGGCCAGCTCTTCAGAGCCGCGAACCGCGACGCCCGTGCCCTGCGACGTCGCGAGCTCCACCCCCTCATCCGCGAGCGCGTCGACATCGAAGAGCGCATCGTTCGCCTGCATCGCCAGCTGCGCTGGCCCGAGCCCCGCACGATCGAAGGGCAAAGCGTCGACTCGACGCTGCTGGGCGAGTGGCGCCGCATACGCCCCGAGCTGATCCTCGAGCAACTCGCAGCGGCGAACATCCCCGCCGAGGTGACGGGCCTCTCCACGCTCGGCCAGTTCTCGCGCGTGAACACCGCCGTCGCCGAGCTCGAGCGCCAGAAGGGCGCGCCGCTGCGCATGCTCGACTGGATGCGCTTCATCGACGCGATCGGCACGCACGGCGAGGTCAAAGCGGTGCACGACGGGCTCGTCGCCGCGTTCAAGGCGGGCTCTGGCGGCAAGAAGGGCAAGCGCCGCGCAGGCAAGCCCCCGACCGATCCGCTGTCGGCGCTGGCCGACCTCGAGCTCTCGCTGACGCAGCTCTCGCTCGACGACGAATCGAAGGATCGTCACGTTCCGCGCTGCGTGCATTGTCAGTTCGTGACGCACGGGGTCATCCCCGACGAAGACTTGCTCCGGGTGGAGGCGGCAGGCACGCCGCCCTGAGCGCGGTAACAGGTCTCGGCGCTGCGCGAAACG
>Ga0335075_10016509_pt1 | contig 11020 bp, 8 predicted proteins | sample Lox_Sample_24_FD_206723 | JGI IMG/M metagenome (GOLD analysis project Ga0335075, IMG submission 206723) | Soil microbial communities from Loxahatchee National Wildlife Refuge, Florida, United States - Lox_Sample_2.4 | ecosystem: Environmental > Terrestrial > Soil > Wetlands | place: USA: Florida... | reverse complement strand
GAGCAAGACCTGCTCGAGGCCCATGAAGGCCACCAGGTCGCGGAGCTGCTCGGACGGGTGAGCCAGCTGGATGTGGCAGTTCTGACGACGCGCCACGAGTTGCAGGCGGGCGAGAGCGTCCACCGTCACCGCGTCCACCGGGACACCCGCGACATCACAGATGGCCACGGTCGCACCGCTTTCAGAGAGCAGCCCGCAGATGCGGTCAGACAGCCCCGGCAGGTCGCCGCGCGCGATCGGTCCCCAGACGGTGAAGGTGATTGTCCCGGGCGGCGAGGCGGCCATCTGGACAATGACTGGATTGCGCTTCGAAATTCATCGGCCTCAGCCCCTCAGGCCGCACTGCGCCGGATCGCGGCGCGCAGGCGGCCATCGTCGGGTCGGGCGGGCTCGGTCGAGGCGATCCAGTCCTCCAGCGTGGTCGTGAACCGGACCGGCTCGTCAAGAAACGGAAAGTGGCCCGCGCTTTCGAACAGCTCGAACCGGCTGGCCGGGACAAGCTCGTGCGCGCGCCGGCCGTGCTCGGGCGGAATGATGCGATCCCGGCCGCCCCACACGATCAGCAGCGGCAGCTCTTCGGCCAGGTACAGCCGGTCGGTCGCCTGCACTCGCTGGCCGGTGGCGTCGACGCTGGCGCGCAGCGTGTGGACAAACGCGGTGCGGCTCTCCGGATCCCCCAGCGATGCGTGGCCCCGAGCCATCTCGACGGCGTCGTTGCCGAGCTTCAGACCGGCCCATCCGAGCGCCCTTCCGACGGTCCGACCCGCTGAGAGCACCTGACGCCCGGCCAGCAGCGGGATCACGAGCTCGGAGCCGGGCAGGGTCGCCGCGCGCAGGAAGCCGTGGACGCGGCGCCCCAGGCCGCCGCTCGAGACCAGCGCCAGCCGCGCGGTCCGCTCCGGGAACTGGTAGGCGAACTGCATCGCGACCCCGCCCCCAAGAGAGTGCCCGACAACGGTTGCCGGTTCGAGCTCCAGCGACAGGGCCAAGTCGCGGATGCCGGAGGCGAACGCCCCCATCGAATAGTCGCCTCTGGGCTTGGCGCTCTGCCCGTGGCCGAGCAGGTCGGGCGCGAGCACGGTGTGGTTCGCCGCCAGCCGCTCGGCCACCGGCGTCCACACCTGCGAGGACGCCGTGATTCCGTGGATCAGGATTATTGGATCCCCGCCCGCCCCGTCGCCGCCCAGCCGGTAGGCGACGCGGTGACCGTGGATCGTGGTGTAGCGCAGCTCGAAGCTCATCCCGCGCCCCCATCCTAGGGCGCGGGGCGAGCCCGAGCGCCAGCCGACCTGCGCCCCTGGCCGGCCGGACGTTTCCAATCAGCCCCGTGCGGGCCGGATGTTCTGGTTGACGCGGAACAGGTTGTTCGGGTCGTAGGTTCGCTTGATGCTCGCCAGCCGGTCGTAGTTCCCGCGATAGCTGGCCCGGACCCGCTCCTCCCCCTCGTCCATCATCATGTTCACGTAGGCACCGCCCGCGGAGTACGGATGCAGGGCCTCGTGGTAGCCGACGCTCCAGTCCCGGATCGCCCCGGCATTCGCCGGGTCGGCGTCGACGCCCGCGAACACCGAGCCGTAGGTGGCGTCCCGATACGCCCACGCCGTCTCGCCCGGGTCGACGTCGTGCGCGGCGCCGTCGATCGGATACATATGCATCGTCGACTTCCAGGTCGGCAGCGAGGTCCCAAACCGGGAGTGGATCGCCACCGCCTCGTCCGGAATCTCGTTGACGAAGTCCGCGCGCCAGTACCACTGGTCGCCCGCGGGATACAGCCCGTCGAACGCGCCCTGGAGGATGGCGTGTGGCATCGGCTGGACGCCGTGCATCAGGGGTTCAGACACGTTGTCGAGCAGCGGTGCCATCGCCTTGGCGGCGTCCTCCTCCGAGCCCACGTAGCACCACACCACGCCGGACACCGGCTTGAGGTGGAGCGCCTCCGGGAACGGCGGGCCCGGCGGCACGATGTGGTAGGCGAAGAAGGCGCCGAGCTCTCGCGGAGCGCTCGGCAGGAACTCCCGGTACGCCGACATGATCTCCGCGCCGGCGTCGGCCGGCCAGAAGGTGGGCCCGCCCACCACCGTCCCGACCTTGTGCAGGCGGAACAGGAACGAGGTTACGACCCCGAAGTTGCCGCCGCCGCCCCGGATCGCCCAGTACAGGTCCGGGTGCTCGTTGGCGTTGACGCGTACCGATTCGCCGCTCGCCAGCACCATCTCGGCCTCGAGCAGGTTGTCGATGGTCAGCCCGCACCCGCGCGTGAGGTGGCCAAGGCCACCGCCGAGGGTCAGCCCGCCCACGCCGGTGGTCGAGATGATGCCGCTCGGGGTGGCGAGGCCGAACTCGCCGGTGGCTGCGTCGACCTCGCCCCATGTGCATCCGCCCCCGACCCGGACCGTCCGTGCGTCCGGGTCTACCGCGATGTCCTTGAACGACGACAGGTCGATCACGACGCCGCCGTCGCAGGTCCCCAAACCGGCTCCGTTGTGACTCCCACCACGGACGGCGAGCAGCAGCCCGTGATCGCGCGCGAAGCGAACCGCGTTGGCGACATCGTCCCGGTCGGCCGGGCGGGCGATCAGCGCGGGACGCTTGTCGATCATCCCGTTGTAAACGCTGCGCGCCTCCTCGTAGTCGCCGTCGTCTGGTCCGATCAGGCTGCCCTGGAAATCGGACAGCTCCTGACGTGCGGTCGTTGCCGGTGTGGTGGTGGTGCTCATGCCCCTTCTCCTTGCGCGTTGGACTCCCAAATGAAGCTTTGGGCAGCGTAAGTGCGGATTGCGGACCTGTCATGACTCGGGCTGACCGACTTAGTCACGACGATCAAGGCCTCCAGACGTTGCGCCGGTGATCAGATCTGACTATCGTGGGCGCGGGGGCAGCACGCAGTGCACGATCTACCTGCTTCGCTTCAGATCTCTTCGCCGTTTCCGTTCGTCGGACGCTCGGCAGAGCTTGAGACGCTCCGCACGCTGCTTCCGACCGCCGAGGGGGAGGGACGGCGCGTGGTGCTTCTGGGCGGGGAACCCGGATCGGGCAAGAGCCGCCTGGTGCGCGAGTTCGCCGCGGAGGCGGCAGGGGACGGTGCGCTCGTCCTTTACGGCGCGTGCGACGCGGTCGTGCGCACGCCCTATGGGGCGTTTGCGCAGGCGCTCCGCCGCCTCGTGCGGGTGCTCGACCCAGCGGAGCTGCGGGCGGCGCTGGGGGGCGGAGGCGGCGAGCTCACTCGGTTCCTGCCCGATCTCCCCAGTCGCATCGGCGTGCTCCCTCCACCCGTCAGGGCGGATCCGAACACGGAGCGCCACCGTCTGCACACCACGGTGACCGAGCTGCTCGAGGCGGTCAGCCGGCGTCGACCCGTGCTGCTGGTGATCGAGGATGGGCACTGGGCGGACGCGACGACGCTCCTGTTGCTACGTCATCTGGCGCGGTCGGCGTGGGGCGGCCGGGTCCTTCTGTTCGCCACCTTCCGCGACACCGAAGCCGACGTCCCCGAGGCCCTCGCCGAGACGCTGGCCGATCTGCGCCGGGCCGACGACGTGGTGCGCCTGAGACTCGGAGGGCTCTCAGATGAGGAGGTGGGCGAGTTCGTCGCGCGCTCGGTTCCCACAGCGCCCGGCCCTGACCTCGCCCAGATGGCGCGAGCGATAACCGATCTCACCGCCGGCAACGCCTTCCTTGTCTGCGAACTGTGGCGGGCGCTCGTCGAGACGGGGGCGATCGAGGCGCGGGGCGCGGTCGCGGGGGTCAGCGCGCCCCTCGCCGAGCTCGACACGCCCGAAAGCGTCCGCGAGGTCGTCAGCCAGCGGTTGGCGCGGCTTGCGCCCACGACGACGGAGCTGCTCGAGTTGGCGGCGGCCGCGGGCCCGGCGTTCGAGCTCGAGATCATCCGCCGAGGGTCGGGCCTGGCGGAGCGCGAGCTCCTGACGGCGCTCGATGAGGCGGTGCGCAGCGGCTTCGTCGAGGAGCTCCAGCGCCCGGCGCTGGCCTACCGGTTCACGCACGAGCTCGTCCGGCGTGCGGTCTATGACCGGCTCACGCGGATCCGGCGGGCGGACCTCCACCTGCGGGTCGGCGAAGCCTGGGAGGCAGCCGCGGGCGACTCGGTTCGCGCCCTTCCCGACCTGGCCTATCACTTCGCGGCGGCGGTGCCCCTGGGCGACGCCCGCCGGGCGATCGACTACAGCATCCTCGCGGCGCGCGCGGCCACGGACGCGCTCGCGTTCGACGAGGCGGCGGCATTGCTCGTCACCGCCCTCGAGCTGGGAATCGAGAACCCGACCACCCGGGCCGAGGTCCTGCTCGAGCTGGGCACGATCCGACATCGAGCCGGCGAGGCGTTCGACGCCTTGGACGCGCTCCGATCCGCAGCGGAAATTGCGCGTGAACTGAACGATGTCGAGCTCCTGGCGCGGGCCGCGATCGGCTACGAGGACGCCGGCTGGCGACCCGGACCCGAACATCGTCCGGTCGAACTACTCGAGGAGGCCGTGGCGGCGCTGGGCGAGCGTCCCTCGGAGCTGCGCGTCCAGCTGCTCGCCGGGCTCAGCCGCGCGCTCGACATGCAGGGCGAGCACGAGCGGGCGGCGATCGTCCGGACGAACGCAATCCAACTCGCGCGGAGCTCGGACGATCGGGCCGGCCTGGCCAGTCTCCTGGTGCGCTCGTATTGGTCCCGCGGGTCGACCCCGGTCGAGGAGATCGTGGACATGCTGGCCGAGGCAAGGGTCCTCGGCCAGGAGCTCGGGAACCCCGAGATCGAAGCCGACGCGATCTCCTGGGCCGTGCCGGCCTACGTCGCCATGGCCGATATCCCCCCGGCCAGGGCGGCAACAGCGGAGCTCGGCGAGATGGCCCAGATCACCGGACAGCCGTTCTACTCCCACGTCGCCGCGCACTACGCGGCGGCCCTGGCGCTGTGCACCGGACGTCTGGACGCCGCCGATGAGATGGCCCGCCGCTCCCAGGAAGCGGGGCGCATGCTCACCGGCCGCGACGCCTCCGGGACCTATGGGATCCAGATGTTCAGCATTCGCCGCGAGCAGGGACGCCTGGCCGAGCTCGCGCCGGTGATCAGGATCCTCTCCGGCGGGGGACAGAAGCGCGGGGCGTGGCAGCCAGGGCTGGTCTGTCTGCTGGTTGAGCTGGGGATGGAGACCGAGGCCCGGCGAGAGCTCGATCGGATCCGCGCCGCGGGCCTCGAGCCGTTCCGCGAGCTCTGGCTCGCATCGCTCACCTACCTGACCGATGCGTGTGCCGTCCTGCGGGACGAGGCGCTCGCGGCCGAGCTCTATGCCGAACTGGAGCCCCTCACCGGCACGAACGTGATGATTGGGCACCTCGTCGTCTGCTACGGCGCGGCCGACCGATACCTGGGGAAGCTGGCCGGGACCCTCGGAGAATGGGAGCGCGCCGAGGAGCACTTCGAGTCCGCGATCGCGCTGAACCGCAAGATGGAGATGCGGACGTGGCTCGCGCACACCGAGTACGAGTACGCCCGGATGCTGCTCGCGCAGCGCCCGGCCGAGGGCGACCGCGCGACACCGCACTTGAGCCGCGCCGCCGAGCTCGCCGCCGACATCGGCATGAGCTCGCTCTCGAGCCGGGTTGCGGCGTTGGGTGCGCCGGTCGCTGCAGCCGGGCTGCCGGATGAGCTGTCGGGACGGGAGGCGCAGGTCCTCCGCCTCGTCGCCCGGGGAATGAGCAACCGCGAGATCGGCTCGGCCCTGTTCATCAGCGAGCACACCGCGGCGAACCACATCCGCAGCATCCTGCGCAAGACCGGCTGCGCCAACCGCACCGAGGCGGCCTCCTACGCCCACCGGCATGGCCTTGCCGCCATCGAATCGCACGGTTAGTATCGCCCTGCCATGCCTCTTTATGTCATCGAGCGGACGTTCGCCGAGCAGCTCGAGCTCACCGGCGATGACGTCAAGCTCATCGAGGAGATCAACGCGGACGAGGGCGTGCGCTGGCTGTTCTCATTCCTGAGCGCCGACCGTCGACGGACCTACTGCCTCTACGAGGCACCGTCGCCGGAGGCGATCCGAGCCGCCGCACGGCGGGGGGACATTCCGGTGGACGAGATCGTCGAAGTCGAACCGCAGACGCTCGGGGTCGCCGGCCGGCCGACCGAGTGGGCCGCCTCGATCGGCTCCTAGGCCAGACGCGGTAATCGCTTCTCAGCGGGCGGCGCGCCGCCGCCTTGCGCCTACTCGCCTGGGCGGTGCCGTCGACGAGCGCACGCGCAGCTCGACGGGCACGCTCACGTGACGAGGACGCAGCCTCGGTTGGGCGATGCGGTCGAGCAGCAGATGGACCGCGGTCTCGGCCTGGAACTCGAGCGGCTGGGCCACTGTGGTGAGCGAGATCCGGCCCAGACTGGCGATCGCGATGTCGTCGAAGCCGACGATCGACAGCTCGCCGGGTACGCGCACGCCGGCCGCCTCGCACGCTTCCATCATCGCGATCGCGCCGATGTCGTTGGAGACGAACAGAGCGGTGGGGGCACTCTCCTCGCCGTCAGAGCGCAGCAGCTCGGCCAGCGACATCACGCGCCGCCCGAGGCGCACGTGCGCGGCACCCGGCTCCCACTGGATCGCGCCGATCGCCGGAGCGCCCGCCTGTCGCATGGCGGAGCGGTACCCGGCATATCTCGCCCCGTCGCCGCTGCGCTCGACCAGCGGGGTGCGCACGTACCCGATGCGGCGATGACCCAGCCCGAGCAGATGCTGCACCGCCAGCTTCGCGCCCTCGGCATCCTGCGGCCCGACCGAATCGCCCCAGTCCTCGCTCAGGCCCAGGAACACGATCGGGACATCCGCCCGGCGCAGCGACTCCTCGAGCTGCGGGGTCCGCGCGATGAAGGCCAGGAACACCACGCCGGCGATCCGGTGCTCGAGCAGCGCCTCGACGCCGGCCACCGCGATGTCCTCCTCCCCCTCGATGTTGCAGAACATCGCCGTGTAACCGCGGCGGAAGGCCTGCCGCTCGACGACGCGCGCCATCTGGGCGTAATACGGGTTGTCGAGATCGCCGACCAGCACGCCGAGCATCGTGGTGCGCTGCTGGGCGAACTGCCGCGCGATCGCGTTCGGCTTGTAGTTGAGCCGTCGCATCACTCCGAGCACGCGCTCGCGGGTGGCGTCGGCCACGTCGTCCACGCCTCGCACGACGTTCGACACGGTCGACTTGGAGACCCCGGCCGCCGCCGCCACATCGAGAATCGTCGGGTTCTTGGCCGCCCGGCGCGTACCGCGGGGCGCTCCGGCTGTGTCGCCTCTCCTCACCGTCGCCAATTTACGGGTTCCCGGGAACCCGCGCCTGGGAGCGACTACGCCGCGACCCGCGTCGCCGCTGAGCTGCCCACCGCCCGGAGCGCGTGCATCCCGGCCAGCCCCGCCCAGGGGTCATACGGGGCGAAGAACTCGGCCGCTTCCTCCTCGGTGGCGCGGCCATAGGGGTTTCCTGAGCGCAGCCGCCCGACCAGCTTCAGGTAGGCCAGATCGCCGGCGGGCAGCTGGTCGAGCCGGCCCTGGCCGGTCATGGCAAGCATCTGGATCGTCCAGCTGCCAACGCCCCTAATCGCGCGAAGACGCCGCCAGCCACGCTCATGCTCGGGGTCGTGCAGGTCGACCCGCCCGCTCGCCACCTCGCGGGCGGCTCGCACCAGCGTCGCCGCCCGCGACGCCGACAGGTCCATCGACTCGAGCCGCGCCGGGGCCTGAGCCGCGATCACGGACGCGGTCGGTGAGTCGCGCATCCCGGCCCAGCCGCAGCGCCGGCCGAACGCTGAGATCAGCCGCCGCTGGATCGCCGACGCTCGCTCGAACTCGATCAGCTGCTCGCAGATCGCCCAGGCCAGCGCCTCGAAGGGATCGGGCTTGCCGGCCACTCGCAACCCCGGGTTTGCGCGTACCGAGCACCCGATCAGCGGATCGAAACGGAAGCGCTCGTAGAAGGGCTCGACGTCCTGATCGATCCCCAGCGCGGCCCGCATCCGCTCGATCCCCCACTCGGCCGCGTCCCGCTCGGACGCGCGCGCCCCGAACAGGACCCGATCGGGCGCCGGCTGGGCGACCCGGACGAGCACGGGAACCTCGCCGGCGTGGAGCAGGCGGTGCACCACCCCCGAGCGGACCCTGGTCAGGCCGTCGAGCCCGTTCCGGCGAGGCAGCACGAAGGGCCACCGCGGGCGAACCTCGACCCGGACCTCAAGCCGCGGGCCGCTCGGGGCGGTCAATCCCCCTGCTTGCCGATCACGTGTACGTCGACCAGGAACGACCGCGAGCCCACGATCGGAAGCATGTCGACCGCGCGACGGGCGCCCTTTCCGTTTCGGGCCGTCTTGCGGGCGGCCCGGCGCCTGACCAGCGCCACGGTCGCGGCGCCGGCGACGAATCCGGTGGCGGCCGCCGCAGCCGCCTGGACAGCCGGCAGCGAGGCGGGCGACACGCGCTCGATCGTCCGGACCTCGGCCACGACGGGATACCCGTCGACGACCTCGACATCTGCATCCGCGGCCCCCCGGACAGCGTCCGCGTCCGCGGCCGTGTCTGTGTCCGTGTCCTCGTGCACGCCGCTGCTAGATGCCTCGTCGGTCATCGCGACATGGTGACAGCGCCGTCGGTCAACTTCAAAGGATCTTCTCGTAGACCCTGTAGGTCCGGATGATCTTGCCGCCCATCCGCTCCATGGCGCGATTCATCCGCTTGTTGCTCTCGAGCGTCCAGCCGGTCTCGCCGCGACCTTGCCCGGTTCGCTCGCCCGCGTCCCAGTGCAGCTCGTAGAGCTTGGCCCCCACGCCGGTGTGCTGCCACTCGGGCTTGGCTCCGAGCGCGAACACCCGCACCCGGTCGATCTTGCGCCGGTACCAGAGCGCCTTGGCCCACCCAAACGGCAGCAGACGGCCGTTCAGATGTCGCAGCACCTGGTTGTAGTCGGGCAGCGTCAGCGCCGCGGCGATCGGCTCCCCGTCCTTCTCGGCGATGAACGCCCAGTTCTCGTCCAGGACGGGCTTGAGGTCCTTGGCGTAGTGGCGGACCTCCTCCTCGGTGAGCGGGACAAAACCCCAATTGCGCTCCCAGGCCGCGTTGTAGACCTCGAGGAAGCGTCCGATCTCCGCCTCCATGTCCTTCTTGCGCATGTTCCGGACGGTGATGCCGTACTTCTCGACCTCGGCCGCGGCGCGCCAGATCGCCGGGTGGACCGAGCCCCGGTCCTCGACGGACAGCGTCCACATGTAGAGGTCCATCGCCTTGGTCAGGCCGGCGCCCTCGATCAACGCCGGGTAGTACGGGTGGTGCCACTCGGTCAGCACCGTCGGCGGCAGGTCATAGCCGTCGATCAGGATCCCGCTCTCGTCGTTGGTGGTAAAGCTCATCGGGCCGACCATGCGGTCCCGCCCCCGGGCCCGCAGCCAGTCCTCGGCCGCCGCCAGCAGTGCCGTGGCTGCCTCGGGATCCTGTTCGCACTCAAAGAATCCGAACATCCCCCACTCGTGGTGCTGGTACTCGTTGAAGTTTCGATCGATCTGGGCGGAGATGCGGCCGACCGGCCGACCGGCCCGCCAGGCCAGGAAGAACTCGGCCTCGGCGTGCTTGAAGAACGGATTGCGCTCGCGGTCCAGAAACCGCTTGCGGTCCATGAGCAACGGCGGGACCCAGCGAGGCTCGTTACGATAGAGCCGCCACGGCAGCTTTATGAACACGTTCAGCTCGCGCTTGTCGGCGACGGGACGCACTTCAAGGGTCTCACGAGCCGGAACCGCCACTTCTAGCGCCATCAGGCCGGAAACCGTACATGTCCACCTCGATTGACGTCTTCGCCAAGGCTCGGGAGTACGAGCGGCTCGAGCAACTGCGGGCCGCCCGCGAGCTCGACCTGGTGCCCTACTTCCGCGTGCTGGAGGGGCCGACCCTCCCGGTCGTGGAGATGGAGGGCAAGCGCCGGATCATGCTCGGCTCCAATAACTACCTGGGGCTGACCGGCGACGAGCGGGTCAAGCAGGGCGCGCTCGACGCGCTCAACCGGTACGGCACCGGGCTGACCGGCTCGCGCTTCTTGAACGGCACCACCGACCTGCACCTGGAGCTCGAGCAGGAACTTGCCGACTGGTTCGGGACCGAGGCCGCGCTGGTCTTCACGACCGGCCACCAGGCCAACGTCGGCGCGCTGGGGACGATCCTCGGCCCCGGGGACACCGTGATCGTCGACTCCGGTGATCACGCCTCGATCCTCGACGGCTGCATCCTCTCGCGGGCCAAGCTGCGCCCGTTCCGGCACAACCGCCTCGACCGCCTCGAGAAAACGCTTGAGAAGGCGGCGGCCGACGATGGTGGGGTGCTCGTCGTGGTCGACGGCGTGTTCTCGATGGAGGGAGACGTCGCCCCGCTGCCCGAGATCGCCGAGCTCAGCCACCGCTACGGCGCCCGGGTGATGGTCGACGAGGCGCACGCCGTCGGCGTGCTCGGCGCCCGTGGCGCCGGGGCCTCGGAGCTGTTCGGGGTCGAGGACCAGGTCGATCTCCGCATGGCCACCTTCTCCAAGTCGCTGGCCTCCTGCGGGGGTGTGATCGCCGGACCCGCAGACGTGATCGAGTACCTCCGGGTCTCCTCGCGGCCGTTCATGTTCACCGCCTCGGCCGTCCCGGCGGCGCTCGGTGCGGCGCTGGCCGCAGTGCGCATCTGCCGCTCGGACGAGGGCCGCGAGCTGTTCGCCCGGGTCCTCGAAAACGCCGCCTATCTCCATGCCGGCCTGGCGCAGCTCGGCTTCCAGGTGGTCGAGCCGACCAAGCTCGCCGATGGCACCCAGGTCATCACGCCGGTGGTGCCGGTCGTCGTCGGCGACGACTGGAAGGCGGCGTTCTTGTGGAAGGCGCTCTACGACCTCGGGGTGTACGTGAACGTTGCCCTGCACCCCGCCGTACCGCCGGCTGGAGCGCTGCTGCGAACGAGCGTGATGGCCACGCACGGCCCCGACACGCTCGATCGCGCCCTCGAGCTTTTCGCCGAAGCGAAGCGGA
>Ga0335075_10016508_pt1 | contig 11020 bp, 8 predicted proteins | sample Lox_Sample_24_FD_206723 | JGI IMG/M metagenome (GOLD analysis project Ga0335075, IMG submission 206723) | Soil microbial communities from Loxahatchee National Wildlife Refuge, Florida, United States - Lox_Sample_2.4 | ecosystem: Environmental > Terrestrial > Soil > Wetlands | place: USA: Florida... | reverse complement strand
TCGCGGCGTTGAAGAGCACGGCTCCCGCGATCAGCGACTGGATGTGCCCGCGCCCCAGCGAGCCCGGGCTCTCGGCGAAGTACACGAGGAAGCGCACGAACACGGCGAGCGCGAGCACGCCGAAGACGACCGCGCCGCTCCAGAACACGCGCAGCGGCTCGTACTGGGAGTAGATGCGGAAGATCGAGAGCCCGTTGCGCCGGATGTAGGCGGGGATCGACGGAAACAGCCGTGACTCGCGCGTCGTCGGGTTGGTCTCGATCGGGACGTGGTCGACGGCGACGAGCTGCTTGCCGGCCTGGATGATCGTCTCCAGCGTGTAGGTGAAGGTCGAGACGACCTGGATCTGCAGCGCCGCCTCGCGGTTGTAGGCGCGAAATCCCGAGGTCGTGTCGGGCACCTCGGTCGAGGAGGCCTGGCGCACCACCCACGAGCCGAGCCGCTGCAACGCCTTCTTCAGCGGCGAGAAGTGTTCGATGCCGACGACCTCGCGGTCGCCCACCACCATGTCCGCGCGGCCCTCCAGGATCGGACGCACGAGCTTGGCCACGTCGGCCCCCTGGTACTGGTTGTCGGCGTCCGTGTTCACGATCACGTCGGCGCCCAGCTTCAGGGCCGTGTCGATGCCCGCCTGGAAGCCGGCCGCGAGGCCCTTGTTGTTGGTCAGGCGCACCAGGTGGTCGACGCCGTGCGCGCGCGCCACCTGCACCGTCGCGTCGGTGGAGCCGTCGTCGATCACCAGCCACTGCACCTCGTCGAAGCCCGCCAGCTCGCGCGGCAGGTCGGCCAGCGTCCGCGGCAGCTGCTCGGCCTCGTTGAAGCAGGGGATCTGGATGATGAGCTTCATCGCCTCGGTTTGCCTAGACTTGGCCACCCGCAGTATCCCAAAGCGCCGACACGCTCCAGGCGCCAGGCGCCGAGCGCGCGGGGCCGGTGCGGCGCCGGGCGGCCGGGCTCGCTAGAAACCAAGCTCGACCGCCAAGGCAGATGGAAAGCGCGACGCTCACCCGGGGCACGCCGGGCTCCCTCAGGCCGGCGCGCCTGCGCGCCGTGCCCGCGCGCAGCTGGGCGCGCCTGGGCTTCGCCGCGATGTGCGTGGCGGCGCTGGCCGGCTACTTCGCCTTCCCCACCTATCCCACCTACGACTCCTTCTACGCGCTGCTGTGGGGTCGCGACCTGCTGCAGGGCCACGTGCCCGACTTCAGCGTCTACCGGGGACCCACCGAGCACCCCCTCGCGATCGTCTACGGCATGCTCTGCTCGCTGTTCGGCCAGGGCGGCGCGCGGCTGATGGTGCTCGGCTCGATCGCGTCGTTCGTGGCGGCCGTCGCCGGCATGTACAGGCTCGGCCGGCTGTGCTTCGGGCCGCTCGTGGGGCTGGTCGCGGCGCTGCTGCTGCTCAGTCGCTTCTTCGTCGAGAACCTCGCCGCGCAGGGCTACCTCGACGTCACCTACATCGCGCTCGTGCTGTGGGCCACCGTGCTCGAGGTGGAACGCCCCCGGCGCGGCTGGCCCGTGTTCGCGGCCCTCGCCGCCGCCGGGCTGCTGCGCCCCGACGCGTGGGTGCTGAGCGGCGCCTACTGGCTGTGGTGCAGCTGGCGCGCGCCCAACCGCACGCGCGCGCGCTACCTCGCGCTGGCGGTGCTGGCGCCGGCGCTGTGGGTCGCCGTCGACTGGAGCGTCACCGGCAACCCCCTGTACTCGCTCAACTCCACCGCCGGCCTCGCCGCCGAACTGGAACGCACCCAGGGCTTCGGCAGCGTGCTCGGCTCGGTCTGGAGCTACGGCGTGCGCATCGACCACCTGCCGGTGCTGCTCGGCGGGCTGCTCGGCATCGCGATCGCGCTGTGGATCGCGCCGCGGCGCGCGCTCGTGCCGCTGGCGGCGTTCGTGCTGCTGCTCGCCGTGTACCTGCTCGAGGGCGCCGGCGGCTCCTCCGTCGTCGATCGCTACCTGCTCGGCGCCGCCACCGCGCTGCTGCCCTTCTGCGCCGTCACCGTCGGCGGCTGGACGATGCTCGAGCCGGGCACGCTGCTGCGGCGCCTGTGGGTCGCCGCGGCGGTGGCGCTGGTCGCCTACGGCGCGCTGTCCGCCGCCAGCACCATCAGCCTCTCGAGCCTGCGCACCACCCTCGCCGAGCACAAGGAATTCCACCGCGGACTGGCCGCCGCGCTGCGCAGCCCCGCGGTCGCGGCGCAGCTGCGCCGCTGCCCGCTCGTGTCGCTGCCCGACAACAAGCTGATCCCCGACGCGCGCTGGATCCTCGACCGTCCCGACCAGCGCGAGATCGTCGCGCGCAGCCAGGCGCGCGCCGATGCCGAACGCGGCGATCCGCGCCTCGAGCGGCGCATCGACGCCGGCAGCGTCGCGGTGTACCCGCTCGGCAGCGCCGTGTTCGTCGACGCCATCGTCGATCCCGGCGACCAGCCCGGCGACCAGATCCCGCTGACCGGCTTCAAGCGGCTCTACCACAGCAGCCTGTACGCGGTCTATGGCAACTGCTGAGCGCGCGCCCGGCGCCGATCGCGCGAACGCCTCCGCCCGGCGTGCGCGGCACGCGGCCTGGGCGGGCCTCGCGCTGGTGCTCGCGGGCGGCCTCGGCCTGCGCCTGTGGGGCGTGCAGCAGGGGCTGCCCTACCCCTACAACGCCGACGAGCAGGACCACTTCGTGCCACACGCGATCGAGATGTTCGAGCACGGCACGCTCAACCCCCACTACTTCGCCAACCCGCCCGCGTTCACGTACGTCCTGCACTTCCTGTTCGCGATCGCCTACGGCGGCGCCCACGGCGCCGTGCGCGAGTTCGCGCTGCACCCCGCGTCGGTCTACACGCTCGCGCGCGTCGCCGCCGCCGTGCTCGGCACGCTCGCGCTGTGGCTGCTCTACCTCACCGGCGCGCGGCTGTGGAGCCGCACCGCGGGGCTGCTGGCCGCAGCCATCGAGGCGGTCGCCTTCCTGCCCGTCTTCTACGCCCACCTCGCGCTCAACGACGCGCCCACGCTCGCTCCCGCCACGCTCTCGCTGCTGGGCAGCGCCGGCGTGCTGCGCAAAGGGCGCCTGCGCGACTACCTGCTCGCCGGGGTAGGGCTCGGCCTCGCCTGCGCCAGCAAGTACACCGCCGGGATCGTGCTGCTGGCGCTGGCCGCCGCGTCGTGCTGGCGCCTGCGCGGCGAGCGGCGGGCCGTCGGCGGGCTCGCGCTCGCCGGCGCCTGCGCACTCGTCGCGTTCCTGGTGGCCAACCCCTATGCGCTGCTCGACTTCCACAGCTTCCACGCCGAACTGCTGCGCCAGTCCAGCCTGTCGGGCGAAGCGCAGGGGAAGCTGGGCGCGCCCAAAGACGGCGGCCTGCTCTACTACCTGTGGTCGTTCAGCTGGGGCCTCGGCTGGGCCCCCGCGCTGGCGGCGGCCGCGGGCGCGTTGACGGTATGGCGCCGCGATCGCCGGCTCGGCTGGATGCTGGTGCCGGCGCTGCTGGTGTTCCTCGCCTTCATGGGCACCGAGGGCCGCTACTTCGGGCGCTGGCTGATGCCGGTCTTCCCGATCGCCTGCCTGCTCGGCGCGTTCTTCGTGATCCAGCTCAGCGGCTGGGCCGCGCGCGCGCTGCCGACCGCCGGCAGGCGCCACGTGCTGGGCGCGCTGCTGGTCGTCGCGCTGCTTGCGCAGGGGCTCGTATACAGCATCCACGCCGGCGTAGTGCTCTCGCGGGCCGACACGCGCAACCTCACCCGCCGCTGGATGCTGGCGCACATCCCCGCCGGCGCCAAGATCGTGGCCGAGCCGGTCGAGCCCGAGGAATGGGCGCGCGAAGTCGTGCCCGGCACCGCCACCGCCACCAATCCCTACCGCTGGCAGCTGTACCCGGCCCTGTACCTGCGCGTGCAGGCGGACGGGCGCATCGCCCCGCGCTATCTCCGGGAGGTCGGCCTCGAGGACTACGAGCGCACGCTCTATCCCGCGCTGATCGGCTTCTACGAGCGCGAAGGCTACTGCTGGGTGATCCGCGGCTCGACCGAGTCCGGGCGCGCCTTCGCGGACCCCGCTGCGGTGCCGCACGCGATCGCCTACTACCGCAAGCTCGCGCGCGCCGGCACGGTCGTCTACCGCGCCTCCCCCTTCGCCAAGGGCCCCAGCGCGCGGGCGTCCAAGGGGGCGGGCGGACGGGAGTTCGTCCCCTTCAACTTCGACTGGAGCTTCGACTACTACCCGCTCGCCTACGCGCGGCCCGGCCCGCGGATGACGATCTACCGCCTGCACGGCGGGCGCTGCCGGCGCCGCTGATCACGATCCACCGCCTGCACGACGGGCGCCTGCGGGCGCCGCTGAGCCGGGCGCCCGGCCGGGCGCGGGTGCGCCCCCTATGCTGGATCGAGATGCCCAGCTGCACCGCCACCGACGAGCTGCACCTGGCGCGCGCCATCGAGCTTGCCGCCAACGGCGCCGGCGCGGTCAGGCCGAACCCCGTGGTGGGGGCGGTGGTCGCGCGCGACGGCGAGGTGCTGGGGGAGGGCTGGCACCGCGAGTACGGCGGTGCCCACGCCGAGGTCAACGCGATCGAGGACTGCGGCCTGGCGGACCTGTCGGCGGCCACGCTGTACGTCTCGCTCGAGCCCTGCTGCCACGAGGGCAAGACGCCGCCGTGCACCGACGCGATCCTGCAGTGCGGCATCCGCCGCGTGGTGGTCGCCTCCGACGACCCCACCGAGAAGGCCAGCGGGCGCAGCCTCGGCATCCTCCGCGACGAGGGCGTCGAGGTGGTGATGGCCGACGGGGAGCTGGCCGCGCGCGCACGCCTGCTCAACCAGGCCTTCCGCAAGCACGCGCGCGTGCGGCGGCCATGGGTGCTGTTCAAGTCGGCGATGACGCTCGACGGCAAGGTCGCCACCCGCAGCGGCGACTCGAAGTGGATCAGCGGCGAGCACAGCCGCGGGCTGGCGCACCGCTGGCGCGCCTCCGTCGACGCGGTGATCGTCGGCATCGGCACCGCGCTCGCCGACGACCCCCAGCTCACGGCCCGGCCGGGCGGTCTGCCCGCCGACCCCCGCGCGCAGCCGCGGCGCGTGGTGTTCGACTCGCTCGCGCGGCTGCCGCCCGGCTCGCAGCTGGTCGCAGCCGCCGCCGAGATCCCGCTCACGATCGTGGTATCGCGCGCGGCCGCGCGCGCCGACACCGACGCGCTCGAAGCGGCCGGCGCGCAGGTGCTGGTCGTCAGCGGCGAAAACGAGCCGGCGCGCGTGCGCGCCGGGCTCGACCAGCTCGGCGCGCTCGGCGTCAGCTCGGCGCTGCTCGAGGGCGGCCCGCATCTCGCCGGCGCCTTCCTCGACGCCGGCGAGATCGACGAACTGCGCCTGTTCCTGGCGCCGCTGCTGCTGGGCGGCAGCGCCGCCCGCGACCCGCTCGAGGGCGAAGGCGTCGAGCGCATCTCCGAGGCGCTGCGCGCGCTCAGCTTCGAGTGCGAGTCGGTCGGCGAGGACATCCTGATCTCCGCGCGCCTGCGGGAGTGGTGACGGCGGGCGGGGGGCGCGAGACTTGTTCACCGGCCTGATCGCAGACCTCGGCAGCGTCGCCGCGCTCGAGCACGGCGCGGACGGCGCCACGCTCGCCATCCGCAGCGCGCTCGCCGCGCAGCTCGGCGAGGGCGACTCGATCGCGGTCAACGGCGTGTGCCTCACCGCCACCGCGGTCGACGGCGAGGGCTTCCGCGCGCAGGCGATGATCGAGACGCTCGAGCGCTCCTCGCTGGGATCCCTGCGCGTCGGCTCGCCCGTGAACCTGGAGCTGGCGCTGCGCGCCCAGGACCGCCTCGGCGGCCACGTCGTGCAGGGCCACGTGGACGGCACCGGCACGGTCGCCGCGGTACGAGCGGAGGGCTTCTCGCGGGTGCTCGACGTCGAGGTCGAGCCGCGCCTCGCGCGCTACCTGGTGGAGAAGGGGTCGGTGGCCCTCGACGGCGTCAGCCTCACCGTCAGCGCCCTCGACGAGGAGGGGTTCTCGGTGTCGCTGATCCCCGAGACCCTGCGGCGCACGAGCCTCGGCGCGGCGGCGCCCGGGCAGACCGTCAACATCGAGGTCGACATACTGGCCAAGCACGTCGAGCGCCTGCTGGGGGCGCTCGGCAGTCAGGAGGCGCGCACATGAGCCCCACGTCCACCGCCACCCCCTTCGCCACCATCGAGCAGGCGCTCGAAGACATCCGCCAGGGCAAGATGGTGGTGGTCTGCGACGACGAGGACCGCGAGAACGAGGGCGACCTGACGATGGCGGCGCAGTTCGCCACGCCCGAGGCGATCAACTTCATGGCCAAGGAGGGGCGCGGGCTGATCTGCCTGTCGCTCACGCCCGAGCGCTGCGACGAGCTTGGCCTGGACCTGATGGCGGCCAAGAACGAGTCGCCCTTCGAGACGCCCTTCACCGTCTCGGTCGAGGCGCGCGACGGCGTCACCACCGGCATCTCCGCCCACGATCGCGCGCACACCATCCAGGTCGCGATCGACCCCGAGAGCCGCCCGCGCGACCTCGTGCAGCCCGGGCACGTGTTCCCGCTCAAGAGCCGCGCCGGCGGCGTGCTCGAGCGCGCCGGCCAGACCGAGGCGGCGGTCGACCTCGCCCGGCTGGCCGGGCTGAACCCCGCCGGCGTGATCTGCGAGGTGATGAACGACGACGGCACGATGGCGCGCGTGCCCGACCTGGTGGACTACTGCGCCCGCCACGAGCTGAGCATGATCACGGTGGCGGACCTGATCGCCTACCGCCGCCGCCACGACAAGCTGGTCGAACGCGTGGTGGCGACGGGGCTGCCCACCGCCTTCGGCGAGTTCGCCGCGGTCGGCTACCGCTCGCTGCTGGACGACAAGCACCACGTGGCGCTGGTCAAGGGCGAGGTCGCGGGCGAGCGCGACGTGCTCGTGCGCGTGCACTCCGAGTGCCTCACCGGCGACGTGTTCCACTCGCTGCGCTGCGACTGCGGCGAGCAGCTCGAATCGGCGCTGTCGATGATCGAGCGCGAGGGCACGGGCGTGCTGCTGTACCTCTCCCAGGAGGGGCGCGGCATCGGCCTGCTCAACAAGCTGCGCGCCTACAAGCTGCAGGAGCAGGGCCTGGACACGGTCGAAGCCAACGAGCGCCTGGGGCTGCCCGCCGACCTGCGCGACTACGGCATCGGCGCGCAGATCCTGGTCGACCTCGGCCTGTCCTCGATCCGCATCCTCACCAACAACCCCAAGAAGATCAGGGGCCTCGAGGGATACGGGCTGTCCGTCACCTCGCAGCTGCCGATCGAGCACGCGCCCAACGAGCACAACGAGGCCTACCTGCGCACCAAGGCCCAGCGCATGGGCCACACCCTCCACCACCAGGGCCTCAACCTCGACGCGGAGCTGCTGCACGGCGAGCGGCGCAAGGCGGAGCGGCGCCGCCCATGAGCGACCACGCCGGCGCCTTCGCGATCGCGGTCGCGCGCTTCTACGAGGACCTCGCCGAGCGCCTGCTCGCCGGCGCGCGGGCGGCCTTCGCCGAGCACGGCCACCACGAGGTCGAGGTGTTCGACGTGCCCGGCGCCTACGAGCTGCCGCTCGCCGCCAGCTACGCCGCGCACGCGGGCCGCTACGCCGGCGTGGCCTGCCTCGGCGCGGTCATCCGCGGCGACACCGACCACTACGAGTTCGTCTGCCAGCAGGCCGCCGCGGGCGTGATGCGCGTGCAGCTCGACACCGGCGTGCCGTGCGCGTTCGGCGTGCTCACCTGCGAGACGATGGAGCAGGCGCTGCAGCGCTCGGGAGGCGGCAAGCGCGACCAGGGCCGCAACGCCGCCGAGGCCGTGGTCAGGATGGCCGCGCTGCGCGCCGGTGTGCGCGAGCACGCGATCGGGCCCGGCGCCCGCGCCGCCGTCTTCGGCGGCGGCGAACATCGCTAGACTGCCGCGCATGGCAAAGGTGTGTCACAGCTGCGGCAAGGGCCCCTCGTTCGGGCAGAGCCGCAGCCACTCGATGGTCGCCACCAAGCGGCGCTTCGACCCCAACCTGCAGAAGGTCAAGATCATGGTCGGCAAGGCGCCCCGGCGGGTATATGTGTGCACCCGATGCCTGAAAGCCGGCAAGGTCACGAAGGCCCTCTGAGCGCTCCGCCTGCGCTCCCGCGCTGGCGCGGGCGCTGGCGAAGCTGATAGACCTGTCGCCGTGACGGACACCAACCTGGTTCGCTTTCGCGCAGCCGTCGCGGGCGCGCTGGCACATCTGGAGTCGCGCCGCCAGGAGGTCAACGACCTCAACGTGTTCCCCGTCGCCGACGGCGACACGGGCGACAACATGGCGCTCACGCTGCGGGCGGTGCTGAGCGAGCTCGACCGCCTGCAGGGGACCGGCCCCAACCGCACGATCGACGAGATCGGACGCGAGGAGATCGTGCAGTCGGTGGCGCGGGCGGCGCTGCTGGGCGCCCGCGGCAACTCCGGCGTGATCCTCTCGCAGCTGATCCGCGGCGCCGCCGAGGAGCTGGTCTCGCGCCCCGGCCAGCTGATCGACGGCCCCCTGATCGGGGCCGCGCTCGCCAACGCCGCCGACCGCGCCTACTCCTCCGTGCGCGACCCCGCCGAGGGCACGATCCTGACGGTGGCGCGCGAGATGGCGCGCCAGATCGTGGCCGACCTCGCGCACGGCCCGGAGATGCCGCGCTTCGGGCCGGCGACCGAGCCGCGCGAGCAGGACCTGGCGATCGCCGCCGCGCTGGAACGGGCGCTGCGCGCGGGCGAGCAGTCGGTCAAGCGCGGTCCCGAGCTGCTGGCCGCGCTGCGCGAGGCCGGCGTGGTCGACGCCGGCGGCTACGGGCTCACGATCATCTTCGCCGGCGTGGTGGCGGCGCTGCGCGGCGAGCAGCCGCCCGCGCTCGACCACTACGCGCCCGCCCGCATCAGCCACCCCGAGCACAGCTCCGGCACCTACCGCTTCTGCACCAACTTCGCCGTCACCGGCAGCGAGCTCAACCCCGCGAGCTTCCTCGCCGAGCTGGAAGCGCTCGGCGACTCGGTGCTGGTGGTCGGCGACGCGAGCACGCTGAAGGTGCACGTGCACACAGACGAGCCCGAGCGCGCGATGGCCGTGTTCGCGGACGCGGGCGAGGTCTCGCACCTCGACGTCGCCGACATGCGCGCCCAGGTCGCCGAGCGCGACGGGCGCCTCGGCGAGCAGGCGCCCGGCGGGCCGTCCGCGCGGGCGGAGAAGCAGCGCTGCGGCGCCGTCGCGGTGGTCAGCGGCGAGGGGCTGCGCGAGATGTTCGCCGAGCTCGGCGTGCGCGCGATCGACGGCGGCCCCACCATGAACCCCTCCACCAACGACCTGCTGGCCGAGATCCACGCCGTGCCGAGCGAGGAGGTGGTGCTGCTGCCCAACAGCGCCAACGTGGTGATGGCCGCCGAATACGCCGCCCGCATGTCCGAGAAGGACGTGTTCGTGGCCCCGTGCACGAGCCAGCAGGCCGGCCTCGCGGCGGCGGTGGCGCTGTCGCTCGAGCGCTCGCTCGAGGAGAACAAGCACGCGATCGAAGACGTGCTGGCGCACGTGCGCACCGGCGCCGTGGCGCCGGCCGCGCGCGACGACGCGCAGGGACGCTTCGCCCGCGGCGAGGCGGTCGGCTTCGTCGAGGACGAGGTGCTCGCCTGGGGGAAGCCGCGCGAGACGCTGCAGAGCGTGCTGCGCGCGCTCGCGGGCGCCAGCAACGGCCACGGCGCGCCCGAGCTGATCAGCGTGATCGACGGCCAGGACGCGCCGGTGGCGCTGGCCGAGGTCGCCGAGCTGGGGGCCGGCGGCGTCGAGCTGGAACTGCGCCACGGCGGCCAGGCGGCGTACTGGTGGCTGCTCGCCGCCGAGTAGCGGGGGCCGGCAGCCCACCCGGGACCGCGGCGCGGTACGACCGCCGCGGCGATCATCATGGAGCGCGATGACGGCGGCGAGCAGGTCCCACACGCTGGCGCCCTCGCAGCCGCGGATCGAGCGCCGACCGGGTCGCACAGGAGCCCTCGCGCCCGTCGCCTTCGCCTCCAAGCGCGCGCTCGAGGGCGAACGGCTCGCCGCCGCGCCGCTGCGCTGGCCGCGGCCGTCGCGCCTGCAGTCAGAGCTGGAGCTGCCCGCCGGGCGCATCGCCGCCGGCATGCACGCGCTCGGCCTGCGCACGGTCGGCGAGCTGCTGGCGCACCTGCCGAGCGACAGCCGCGAGGCGCGCACGATCGCCGCGCTGGCACCCGGTGAGCAGGCCACGGTGGCGGTGCAGGTGCGCAGCATCGCCACCCGTCCGGTGCGGCGACGGGGCATGCGCCCGCTCGTGCAGGCGAGCGTGTTCGACGCGTCCGCCACGATGCGCGCCACGTTCTTCAACCAGCCGTGGCTGGCGCAGCGCTACCCGCCGGGCACGCGGCTGCTGCTGCACGGTCGCGCCGACGGCCGCGGCGGCTTCACCGTGACCCACCACGCGACCGCGCAGGCCGGTGCTGGGGCCGGCGGCGCCGAGGGCGGGGCCGGGGCCGATCGCGAGCCCGCCGTCGAGCCGGGCCCAGTCGCCCACTACCCGGCCACCGAGGGGGTCAGCTCGACGCAGATCCTCACGCTGGTGCGCCGCGAGCGGCACGCGCTCGCCGACGTGGTGGAGGCGCTGCCGGCGGCCATCAGGGTGGCCGAGCGCCTGCCCGAGCGCGCAGCGGCGCTCGCCGCGATGCACTTCCCCCGCAGCGGCGAGGACCTCGAATGCGGCCGCCGGCGCCTCGCCTTCGAGGAGCTGCTGCTGAGCCAGCTCGTGTTCCTGAGCCGGCGCGCGCAGCGGCGCGCGCGCACCGGCGCCGCGGCGCTCGCCGGTGAGGACGCGCTCACGCAGCGCTGGCTCGCCGCCGCGCTGCCGTTCGTGCTCACCGCAGACCAGCGCCGCGCCGTCGAGGAGATCGACGCCGACCTCGCCCGCGCGGCGCCGATGCAGCGGCTGCTGATGGGCGAGGTCGGCAGCGGCAAGACGGTGGTGGCGCTGTACGCGATGCTGCGGGCG
>Ga0335075_10016507_pt1 | contig 11020 bp, 9 predicted proteins | sample Lox_Sample_24_FD_206723 | JGI IMG/M metagenome (GOLD analysis project Ga0335075, IMG submission 206723) | Soil microbial communities from Loxahatchee National Wildlife Refuge, Florida, United States - Lox_Sample_2.4 | ecosystem: Environmental > Terrestrial > Soil > Wetlands | place: USA: Florida... | reverse complement strand
GCTTGAACGCGTCCAGGTAGACCAGGTGCGCGACCCGGTCCGCGACGTGCTCGAGCGCCCCTGTGACCACCATGCCGCCGTAGGAGTAGCCGAGCAGCACGATGTCGGTCAGGTCTTCGTACAGGATCGTGTTCACCACGTCGGTGATGTGCGTGGTGAGGTCGACCTGCGGCGACGCCAGATGCGTCCGCTCACCGATCCCGGTCAGCGACGGGGTGAACACCTCGTGGCCCGCCGCGCGCAGCGGCCCGCGCACGTACTTGAACCCGTAAGACCCGCCCCACGCCCCGTGCACCAGAACAAACGTCGTCATGGCGGGGACGTTAGACGTGCTCACCGCCTCCCCGCAATAGCCGCCGTGCCGGTAATCGCGTGTCCGACATGAGTGCCGGCGACCAAATCTGGTGGTGCGCTCCGTGATGTCCCGCGGCCGCGGGCCGGCTGATGCTTTCCGTGATGCAGATCCCGGGCCCGAGGGGGGCTCCGGGGCAGTGTCAGGGAGGACACCATGCAACCGGGGAACAACGGGAATCGCAGACTTCGCCTGGCGGGGACGAGGCGCACGCGCGCGGCCGCGTTTGGGGTGGCAGGCGCCGCGGCCGCCGCGGCGATCGTCGGGATGGCGCTGCCGGCCGGCGCGACGCCGGTGACCGCTCAGCACGGGGGACACTGGGGCACCGAGCATTTCCAGATGATGAACACCACGACCAGCCAGACCTCGACCACGAACCCGGTCGTCGCCTACGGTGTGCTCACCGCCGGCGGTACCGACATCGAGAACGCGAACGGCACCGATACGTTCGTCTTCCCAGGCGGCACCTTCACGGTGACCCACACGCCGGCGCCGGGCTCACCGCAGCAGCCCACCATCAACACACAGACCTGCATGTTCCAGATCACCCAGACGGGCACGTTCAAGCTCAGCGGCGGCACCGGCAAGTACTGGCACATTAGTGGCGGCGGCAGCTACCGGCTGTCCGTCATCGGCATCGGCTCGAAGCTCGCCAACGGCGCGTGCAACCAGTCAGAGACCGCCCCGCTGGTCGCCCAGCAGCAGCTCATCCAGGCTGTCGGCAAGATCAGGCTCTAGTAACGGCACTAATCGGCAACAGTCGCGCCGCCCGGTCGCCGGGGCGGTACCGCGCAGGCGGCGCGGCAGATGAGCGAACCGGCTCCGGAGTATCTGCTCCCAGGAGCCGGTTCGTATCGTTGCCGCCTTAGCCCGGCATGTTCGCCTCAATGTCGCCGGGCACCTGGGTGTCCCCGGGCACGGTCGCGCCGGCAACCGTGCCAGCGCGGAACCGTCCGGCCCGGCACCGGGCCGGTAATCGCGTATCGGTCGTGATCCCCGGGTACCAAACCGTGACTGTGGGCTACCAAAGTTGGTGGTGCGCTCCGTGATGAAGAGCGGCCGCAGAGTGGTACATGCTTTCCATGATGCAGATTCCGGGGCTCGAGGGGGGTTCCGGGCCAGTGTCAAGGAGGACACCATGAAAGCGGGGACCAACGGGAATCGCAGACTCGGCCTGGCGGGGACAAGGCGCACGCGCGCGGCCTCGCTTGGGGTGGCGGGCGCGGCCGCCGCCGCGGCGGTGGTCGGGCTGGCGGTGCCGGCCAGCGCGTCGCCGGCCCCGGCACGTGCCGCGGCGGTCAGCGGCACCGAGAACTTCCAGGCGATGAACACCACCACCAGCCAGACTTCGACCAAGAACCCGCTCATCGCCTACGGCGTGTTCACCGCCGCGGGAACCGACGTCGAGAACGCAAACGGCACAGACACGTTCGTCTTCCCTGGCGGCTCCTTCACTGTGACGCACACGCCGGCACCCGGCTCGCCGCAGCAACCCACCCTTAACATGCAGACCTGCCTGATCCAGTTCGCCCAGACCGGCACGTTCAAGCTGAGCGGCGGCACCGGCACGTACCGGAACATCAGCGGCAGCGGCACGTACAAACTGTCCATCATCGGCATCAGCTCCAGGCTGGCGAACGGCAAATGCAACCCGTCCCAGACCGCTCCGCTGGCCGCCAGCCAGCTGCTCATCCAGGGCGTCGCCAAGATCAAGCTCTAGTAACGGCACCCGCGGTACGCCCCCTCGCTAGGCGGGCCGCGCAAGCCGCCGCGAAATGCGGGAACCGTCCTTGCTGCCTCAGTCCGGCAGGTTCGCCTCGATGACGGCGAGCACAACGCTGCCGTTCTTGCCGTCGCGCCTGACTCCGACTTAGACTGAACGTTCAGTCAAACCCGGAAACCCGGCAGACAGAAGAGGCGCCACGGTGCTCACCCAGGCCAACAGCAAACTCGCCGACATCATCGCCGAACAGGAAGCGGTCTTCGTCAAACGCCAGCCGAAGTCCGCCGCGCTCGCCGCCCGCGCCACCAGCGTGCTGGCCGGCGGCGTCACCTCAAACTGGCAGATCACCCAGCCGCAGCCGGTCTGGCTCAGCTTCGGCTCCGGCGGCAAGGTCTACGACGCGGACGGCAACCCGTACGTAGACCTGCACGGCGGCTACGGTGCCGCCCTCGCCGGGCACGCCCACCCGGCCATCGTCAAGGCGGTCACCGGCCAGGTAACACGCGGCACCCACTTCGCGCAGCCGACGGAGAACGCGATCGTGGTCGCCGCCGAACTGGCAGGACGCTGGGGACTCCCGCGCTGGCGGTTCGCCAACTCGGGGACCGAGGCCACCATGGACGCGGTTCACCTCATGCGCGCCTACACCGGCCGGGACCTCATCATCAAGGTCGAGGGCGGCTATCACGGCCACCACGACTCGGTCCAGGTCTCGGTCATGCCGGACAAGGACGAGGCGGGCCCCAGGGACAGCCCCAGCCAGGTTCCGTCCTCCGCCGGCATTCCCGCGGCGATCACCGGCCTCACGCTGATCGCCCAGTTCAACGACCTCGGGAGCGTCGCCAGGCTGCTCGACCGGCACGAGGGCCAGGTCGCCGGCATGATCGTCGAGCCCGTCATGATGAACGCCGGCATCATCCACCCGTTGCCCGGCTACCTCGCCGCCCTGCGCGACCTGCTGCACGACCACGGCGCGCTGCTCACGTTCGACGAGGTCAAGACCGGACTCACGGTCGGCCCTGGCGGCGTCACCGCGCTCTGCGGGGTCACGCCGGACCTGGTCTGCCTGGCCAAGTCGCTCGGCGGGGGAGTGGCCGTTGCGGCGATCGGCGGCAGCGAGGCACTGATGGACCACGTGGCAAGCGGCGGCTACGAGATGGTCGGCACCTTCAACGGGAACCCCCTGGCGATGGCCGCGGCCCGGGCGATGCTGACCGAGGTCGCCACCGAAGACGCGTACCGGAGGATCGACCGCCTGCGTCAGCGCGCCGCCGCCGGCATCAGCGCCGCGATCAGCGATTTCGGCCTGACCGGGCACGTCGTGACGGCCGGCGCCAAGGGCTGTGTGGTCTTCTCGCCGGAACCAGTCCACGACTACCGCGGCTTCCTGACCGTCGATGACTCCCTGAGCCACGCGCACTGGCTGTTCCAGCACAACGGCGGGGTGTTCCTGCCGCCCTGGGGCAAGATCGAGCAGTGGCTGATATCCGTCCAGCACGACGAATCAGACATCGACCTGCTCATCGCCAACTTCACGGCATTCGCCGCCGCGGTCAGCGGGTAGCGGAAAGCGGCGGATAGCGGATAAGCTCCGCAATCCATTCTTTACAGATGAAACCTTGCCACGGGACCGTACCGGGAGTTCAATTGGCTGAACATTCAGTCAAGCAAGGCCCGGTTGACGAAGCATTAGCCCGCACTCGGCAGCACCGCACTGGCGAGGTCAACACAGGGAGAACGGCCATTGGTACACCCGCGTGAAGGCTGGCAAGGCCACGGGATGCCGCGCCGCCGGTTCCTCAAGGGCGGCGTAGGCCTGTCCGCGCTCGCCGCACTCGGCGCGGGCGGCGCCCTGACCGGCTGCGCCTCCGACCTGACAGGCTCAGGCACACTGCCGCTGCCGCGGCCCGGCAATCCGGTGAAATGGCCGGTCTTCACGGGCAACACCGCGATTAAGTCCGGGCTGGCGGCCGAGCGCGACGCGACCCTCCAGATTTACATCTGGGAGGCGTACATCAACCAGGACGTGGTGAACGGCTTCGCCAAGAAGTACAAGTGCAAGGCGCAGGTCACCACGTTCAACACGATGGACGAGGCACTGTCGAAACTGCGCAGCGGCCTGACCTTCGACGTGCTCGTCGGGGCCACCCCCGACGTGCTCGGACAGCTCGTCGAAGGTCAGCTCGCCCAGCCGCTGAACCACTCCTACATCCCGAACATCAGCCAGGCCTGGCCCGACTACACCAACCCCTTCTACGACGTGGACTGGCAGTACACGGTTCCGTACACCATCTACACGACCGGAATCACCTGGCGTAAGGACCTGGTCCACGAGAACCCGTACACGATGCCGAACCCGTGGGCGATGCCCTGGCAGGCCAAGTACCGGGGCCGGGTGGCGATCCTCGACGACTACCGCGAGGGCATCTGCCTCGGCCTGATGAAGAACGGCATCTTCAACCTGAACACCACCGACTACCGGCAGATCGCGCTGGCCCGCCAGTCGCTGCAGCAACTGTCCAGCCTGGTCAACCTGCGGATCGCCAACACCGACTACTCCGACGTGCCGGACGGGGAGACCTGGATCAGCAGTGCCTGGTCAGGCGACATGGCGGCGGCGGAGTCCTACATGCCGAAGGGCGTGAACGTCGACGTGGTGGGCTACTGGTTCCCGACCGACGGGCGCGGCCCGGTGAACAACGACACGATGGTGGTGCTCAAAGGGGCGGGCAACCCGGTACTCGGCCACCTGTTCCTCAACTACCTGCTCGACCTGCCGGTCGCTCTCGACAACATCTCGTGGAACGGGTACATGCAGCCGCTCACCGGGGTGACGCCGCAGGTGCTGGTCAAGGAGCAGATCCTGCCACCGTCCCTGACGTCCACGGTGGTGCTGCCGTCTAACTTCCGAACGGGCCTGTTCGAGCTGCAGCTCCCAGTGGACGCGGACGCGCTCTGGCAGCAGGCCTGGCTCGTCGTGAGCAACGGGATCTAGGGAGGGCCGAGATGCGCAGCAGGAAAAACGTCTTCTGGATCGCGCTCGCCGCGCCCGGCATCCTCTGGCTCGCGACCTTGTTCATCGTGCCGTTCTACGCGGTGCTGTCGATCTCGATGGGCAAGCTGGACCAGCTCATCGAGGCGCCGGTCGCGGTATGGAACCCCGCCAACTGGAGTTCGTCCAGTGTCATCGACGTGTGGCGGGACATCTTCGGCAGCGCGGCGTTCGCGGGCCCGATCATCATCCGTACGATCGTCTACACCGCGGTCGCCTCGCTGCTCTGCCTGCTCATCGGCTACCCGGCAGCGTACTTCGTGGCCCGGTTCGCCGGGCGGCGCAAGGCGCTGTTCCTGGTGCTGCTGATCGCTCCGTTCTGGATCAGCTACATGATGCGGATGCTCGCCTGGATCGACCTGCTGTCCACCGGCGGCTACGTGAACAAGGCACTCGGCTGGTTCGGCATCTCCCCGGTCAACTGGCTCGGGGGCAACGCGGTCACCGTGGTGCTCGGGCTGGTCTACGGCTACATCCCGTACCTGATCATGGTGTTGTACGCGGGCCTCGACCGGATCGACCCCGCGCTCCTCGAAGCGGGCCGTGACCTGGGCCTCGGCCGTGCTCGCACCTTCCTGCACGTGACGCTCCCGCTGTCGCGGCAGCCGATCCTGACCGGCCTGCTGATCACGGTCCTGCCGATGCTCGGCGACTACTACACCAACCAGATGCTCTCCGGTGCGGCGTCCACCTCGATGATCGGCAACCTGATCCAGGGCCAGCTCGGCACCCCCGGCCTCGAAGGCCAGGGCGCGGTGCTGTCCCTGATGCTTCTCGTCGTCCTGCTCGTCCCGATGATCTACTACGTCATCGCCACCAACCGGGAGGCGGCCCTGTGATCCCACGGGGGGACGACCCCCCGAACCCCGCGGTGTCCGCACCGCCCGGCCTGATCGCAAAGACCGCGACCGTATCAGGCCCGCCGGAGCGGACCAGAGCTGCGGCTGACTCCGGCACCCCGCGCCGTCTCAAGGAGGCGACCAGATGACAGCGACTAAGGCACCCGACGGACCGCCTCCTGCCGGGCCCGCGACGCCTGCCCCCGCGCCCGATGCCTCCCGGCAGGGGCAGCGGCGGCTTTTCCTGCGCAACCCGTGGCGGCACCCGTGGTTCCTTGAAGGGTTCACCTGGCTCTACCTGGTGTGGTCGCTGGCCCCGATCGTGCTCGCCGTGCTGTTCTCCTTCAACAACGGCCGGTCACAGTCCTCCTGGCAGGGCTTCTCCTGGCGCTGGTACTTCAGCGACCCGGTCAACTCGGTCTGGCACGACCCGCAGCTGCACGCCGCGGTGATCCAGACCCTCCGCTTGTCGGTCCTCACCACGGTCATCGCGGTGCCGCTCGGCGTCGCGTTCGCGCTCGGCATCAACCGCTGGCGCGGCCCCGTCCCGGCGACGTTCAACTTCGTGATGCTGCTGTCCTACGTGATCCCCGAGCTGATCTTCGGCGTGTCGATGTTCATCCTCTTCACGACCCTGTTCGCCGCGGTGCACCTGGGCACGCTCGCCGAGGTCCTCGGCCTTGTCACCTGGAACGTGAGCTGGCCCGCGATCGTCGTGCAGGCCCGCCTGGTCACGATCGGCCGCCAGTACGAGGAGGCCGCCGCCGACCTGGGCGCGAACCCGTTCCAGGTGATGCGCCGGGTCATGGTCCCGCTGCTCGCGCCGGCCATCTTCGCCAGCGCCGTCCTGGTGTTCTCCGGCGTCATCGACGACTTCGTCATCGTCGACCTGCTCTCCTCGAGCGCGGGCAACACCCCGATGTCCGTGATCATCTACGAGACACAGCACGGCGGCAACGGCGGCCCCGCACTCAACGCCCTCGGCTCCATCATGCTGGCGATGTCCCTGATCATCGTCATCCTCGGCTACGCGGGCTACCGCCTGCTGACCAGAGGCGAACGCGGCGGCGGCCTGGCCGCCCTCACCGCCATCAGCGGTGAGGGCTGACCGCCGTGCGGGCGCGTAATCCTGCCAGGCCCGCCCCGGGGGGCGCTACCTGGTCGCCGCGGCCAGCGCTGCCCGGATAACGGCCTCGCTCGCCGGGGTGCCCTTCTCGTTCTCGAATTCCCCGTACGGGGTGCCGTAGACCGGCGTGCCCGGCTCCTGCCGCCAGCTCTCGGCGAGCACGCCGTAGTCAACCGCGCTGTAGCCGATGGCATCGAGGAACGCGACAGCGGAAGCCTTCACCGAGGCGTCGTCGCCCGCGATCGGCAGGTACGAACGGTCGGCCGCCCCGGCCAGCCTGGCCAGGTTCAGCAGGTGCTCGAAGAAGATGTTGTTGAACACCTTCACCACAGCCGCGCCCGGGAGGTACTGAGCCAGGTACTCGCTGCCGGTAAGTTCCCGGGCGTCAAGCGGCGCGATCTGCCCGTCGCGCCCGGGGTAGTAGTTGCCGGTATCGAGCACCGTCTTCCCGGCCAGCGAAGCGGCAGGCAGCGACGGATACGCGTGCACGGGGACGGATACCAGGACGAGCTCCCCGGCCTCCGCCGCCTGTGATCCGGAAGCGGCCCGCGCCCTCGGCCCGAGTTCCGCCACCAGGCCGGCGAGGGTCTCCGGACCCCGTGAGTTGCTGAGTACCACATCCATCCCGGACGCCACCGCCAGCCGCGCCACGGTGCCGCCGATTCGTCCGCTTCCGATAAGTCCCAGAGTTGTCATAATCACCGCCAACCCGGCGAATCCAGCTGACATTCCAACCGTCGCGTTAGGGCCGCGTCAGGGCCCCGCGAGAACTGGCAGCGGCATCATCCACGCGGTGCGGCACACCGGCCTAGCTGGCCAATTGGGCTTCGTCCGCGACGGCGGGCGCGGCATCGCCGGCCAGCACGCGCAGCGCGTCGGCCGGGAGGTAGGCATGCACCGGGGTGCCCTGGGACCAGTCCGCGGCGTCCTCGTTCTGGACTACGGCCTGCAGCGACTCGCCGGTTGCGAGGCGGAGCATGACCTGGGTGGCCGCGCCCAGGTAGACCAGGCGATCCACCAGCGCGGGCACCCGGTTCACCCCGGTGGACCCGTGCGCCTCGACCCGGACCCGCTCGGGACGGATCACGGCCTGGGCCGTGGCGCCCTGCGGGGCCGGGACCTCGTTCGACGTCGATAGCGTGATGTCGCCAAGGGAGAGCGCGGAAACGCCGCCGGTCACGCGTTCGGAGACCGCTACCGAGAGCAGGTTCGCGGCGCCGAGGAAGTCGGCCACGTAAGCGTCGGCCGGTGACTCGTATACCTCCTGAGGCGTCCCGATCTGCGCGATCCGGCCGGCGTTCATCACCGCCAGCCGGTCCGACATGGTCAGCGCCTCCTCCTGGTCGTGAGTCACGTAGATGAACGTGATTCCCACCCGCTCCTGAAGCGCCTTAAGTTCTACCTTGAGCGAGCGCCGCAGCTTGGCGTCCAGGGCGCCAAGGGGCTCGTCGAGCAGCAGCACCGCGGGGTTGAGTACCAGGGCGCGCGCCAGCGCGACCCGCTGCTGCTGGCCGCCGGACAGCTGCGATGGCCGGCGCGAGGCAAAGTCTGACATGGAAACCAGGGCCAGCGCGTCCCCGACCCGCTGCTTGACGTCGGCCTTGGACACGTGGGCGTGCCGGAGTCCGAACCCCACGTTGTCCTCGACCGACAGGAACGGGAACAGCGCGTAGGACTGGAATACCGTGTTGACTTTCCGCTTGTGCGGCGGCATGTGCGAGACGTCGGTCCCGTCGAGCAGGATGCGGCCGGACGTGGGTTCCTCGAAGCCGGCGATCAGCCGCAGCGTCGTCGTCTTACCGCACCCCGACGGCCCGAGCAGCGAGAAGAACTCACCGCCGGCAACCGACAGGTCGATGTTGTCGACCGCGGCGCTTGCCGCGGGCCCGTGCCCGAACCGCTTGGTCAGACCGACGAGTTCGATGCCTGCGGCCATGAGGTCAACTCCCTCTCTGCGACGCCTACGGTCGCTGCTGTTGCCCGCTCGCGGGGGGATCCCAGGAGAACCCGAGTTGCTCGGCCGCGTAGCGCATGGCGAGATCATAAGCGCGCGCGGGCGTCACATCAGGATCTTCCAGGGCGATTTGCACGGCCATGCCGTCGAGCAGTGCCGACAGCGTGACCGCGAAGGAATCGGCGTCGACGGAAGCATCGAATTCACCGGATTCCTGGCCGTACAGCACGGTGGTCGAGATCGTCTGCCGCCACCGCTCGTCGAACTTGCGCCGCACCGTCGCCACCCCGGGATTGCGCGGCGACAGTGCCCACAGGTCGAGCCAGAGCAGCCATTCCGAGCGTGCCGCGGGGTCGGTGTCGGGCAGGCAGGTCATGGCGATCAGCTCGGTCAGCCGCCCGACGGCGGTAGTGATGGCGGCGAGCCGCTGCGTGCCCGTGGCGTACCAGGCGTCCTCCGAGTACCGCAGCGCCTCGGTGAGCAGCTGGTCCCTGGTCTTGAAGTAGTAGATGACAAGCGCCGGCGACGTCCCGGCGTGCTCGGCGACGTCCGCGATCCGCGTGTCGGCGTAGCCGCGGGCCACGATGACTTCGAGCGCCGAGCGGAGCAATTGCTGGCGCCGCGCCGTGCCGCTCTGCCCGTCCGAGGTTCCCTGTGCCATCTGTCCTCGCCGCCCCAGCCCGGTGTGATCGCACTGGGCGCCGTCGCCCGGTGGCCTTGTCTCTTATCGTAGCAGGAATCTAGACTGAATGTTCAGTCAAACCCGCGCCCGGTGCGCGGGGACGGGAGGCACGAAAGCATGGCACGCGAGAGCGACGCTGGCTACGACGCGATTGTCATCGGCGGCGGGCACAACGGCCTGGTGGCGGCCGCCTACCTGGCCAGGAGCGGCGCGAAGACCCTGGTGCTTGAGGCGCGGGACACCGAAGGCGGCGCGGCGACCACCGAGGCACCGTGGCCGGAGGCGCCCCAGTTCAAGGTCACCCGGCTGTCCTACGTGATGTCCCTGCTCCCGCCGACGATCCTCAACGACCTGCAACTCGAAAAGCACGGCTACAAGGTCTTCCCGATGGGCCCGTACTACCAGGCCTTTCCGGAGGGCGGGTCGCTCACGCTGTACGAGGAGGACTCCCGGCGCGCGTACGACGAGATCGCGAAGTGGTCGAAGAAGGACGCCGACGCCTACCCGCGGTGGAACGCCTGGCTTGGCGGCCTGGCCGACGTGCTCGGGCCAATGCTGCTCACCGTCCCGCCAAATCTCGGCTCCCGCAGGCCAGCGGACCTGATGGCGACGCTCAAGCTCGCCTGGCGGCACCGCGGCCTTGACGTCCGCACCATCGCCGACGTTACCCGCCTGATGACGATGTCGATCGCCGACCTGCTCGACGACTGGTTCGAGAGCCCCCAGGTCAAGGGCGCCCTCGCGGTCAACGGCGTGATCGGCACCTGGGCAGGCCCGTACGAGCCGGGCACGGCCTACGTGATGGCGCACCACTCGATCGGCGACGTCGGCGACGGCCGCCTGGGCAGCTGGGGCTTCCCCGAGGGCGGCATGGGCGCGGTCGCCGCCGCGATCGCCAGCGCCGCGCGGTCATTCGGGGTCACGATCAGGACCGGCGCACGCGTCACGAAGGTGCGCGTGCAGCCGGGCACCGGCCGTGCCACCGGCGTCGTCCTCGACAGCGGCGAGGAGATCGCCGCGTCGACGATCGTCACCTCGCTGCACCCGAAGACCGCTTTCCTCGACCAAGTCGGCAGGGAGAACCTCCCCGGCGACTTCGTGACCGACATCGAGCGCTGGAAGACCCGTTCCGGCGTCGTCAAGATCAACCTTGCCCTCGGCGAGTTGCCGGATTTCACCGCCAACCCCGGTACCAGCCTCCAGGAGCACCACACCGGTTCGGTCGAGATGGCGCCGAGCATGGAGTACATCGAGCGGGCCTTCATCGACGCCAGGGAGGGCCGGGCCGCGGC
>Ga0335075_10016506_pt1 | contig 11021 bp, 6 predicted proteins | sample Lox_Sample_24_FD_206723 | JGI IMG/M metagenome (GOLD analysis project Ga0335075, IMG submission 206723) | Soil microbial communities from Loxahatchee National Wildlife Refuge, Florida, United States - Lox_Sample_2.4 | ecosystem: Environmental > Terrestrial > Soil > Wetlands | place: USA: Florida... | reverse complement strand
CGGCGTCTCGCCGGTCCAGAGAACAGAGGACCGGCGAGACGCCGGTCCCACCAGGACAAGACCTACCACAGAAGACGACCGGCGAGACGCCGGTCCCACCGAAGTTCTTCTTGGACGCGTTCTAATAGCGGAAGATAATGTCGAAGGTCAGCGTGTAGTCGTTGATTTCTTTCTGCTTGAGCAGCGGCCAGGTGACAGCGGCGCCGCACTGGATGTATTCGTTGAGCTTGAAACGCATGCCAGGCGCGATGCCCAGAAAATCGCGTCCGCCGACGTTGTTGGAGCCGAAATTCACCAGATCCAATCCCTCGAAGCCGAAGCCGGGCACGTTGGCGGTACCGCCCTGCGTGTAATGGAACCAATTCAGCTCCAGGAAGGGGTAGAAATGATTCGTGTTGGCGATGTTGTAGTCCCAGTGCAGGCTCAGGTAATAAAACTGGGAACGCTCATCGTTCACCGAAAACGAATAGCCGGTTGTGGCCATCAGGTTGGTGCTGCCCCAGCCGGCCGGCAGTAAGAAATTCTTCGCGGCCGACAGGAACGGCACCAGTCCCAACGTGCCGGTGTTTTGAAAGACTTTCGGCGAGCCGGCGGGAATCTGGAACATCAAGCCGCCGGCCATCACCGTCTTCCACTCTTGCGAGCGCAGGAAGGTGTATTTCGGGGCAAGCTCGACCTGGGCGAAGCCGGTGCTCTGGCTGAACTCTCCGGGCGGGCCAGCGCCGGGATTGAAGGGATTCAGGGTCAGGAAGCCCAGCTCGTTGATGGTCATCGACAGCCGGTCCGTGACGGCCAGGCGCGCCTGCAAGCCGTAATACTCCTCATTGCCGCCGCGGAAGATCGGGTTCGAGCTGGGCGCGCCGGCGTAGATGAACAGCGGCTTCAGCTCGGTCAACGCGCGGGGATCCTCGAAGAGGAACGGGTTGGTTACGGGTGAGGCGAAGTCATCGAAACAGTGATCGCTCTGGAACAGACAACGTCCCGTGGCGCTGGCGCGGTCGCCGCAGCCGATTTGGCAAAGCTCCTTGCAGCGGTCCCAGATCGAGTGCTGCAACGGCTTGTCGATGACCGCACCCTGATTGATCGGCACCGCCCCCGGCGGAGGTGGAGGCGGCATCGGACCTGACGTTGGCGGCGGCGCCGCTTCGGGCGGCTGAAGGACTGTGTGCGTCGTCGGTGGATCGGCGGAGTCCGAGTCCGACTCCATTGCGGGTGGCTCGGGCGGCGGAGGGCTGGAGGGCTGCTTGAACGAAACGGTTGCTAGAGTGGGATGCGAAGCCTCCGTCGCCGGACGCGCGCTCGCGCCGCCGTCGAGCGAACGGGGCGGCTCCAGGGTGGCCGCCGGTCCCGAGGTGGGTTCGCTGTTGGAGGGCGGAACCTCGCTCACGGCCCGCCAGGGATCGTCGGCCACCGCAACCGAGGCGAATAGCACGGTCAGGGTTGCGACCCACCACGGACTTCGCTTGGTCATGGTCTCACCCTCTCTTCCCTGAGGCTTCTCACGTTGCGGTGCTTCCATGCGCAGGCCGGTCCCTCGTCCTGACTCTTCTTCGACGCGGGGCCGCCTTTCTCCGCACTCTCCTCGGCTCGAAAAGTCAACGTGTGTGGGAGACCAAACGATTCTCCCGCATATGCGGAAAGTATGAAGGATAACCGCGGTCGTCCGATCCCGAAACGTAAGCGAGGGCGAGTGTTCCCTCGCTTACGCATTCGGGTTCGGAGGGGTTTGTCCGCCAGCTCGTTACCCCAGCGACTGCCAACCATCGCCGATCAGCGAGCGCTTGCTGAGGACCGGCTGCGGATCGACCGCCGACGCAGGCGGAGGAGATGGCGAGGGCGTCGGTGCCGGAGGCGGCGACGGCGGCGGTGCCGGAGACGGCGGGGGCGTCGGCGACGCGGACGGCGACGGCGGCGGCGGCGTCACGTTCGTCGCAGGCACCACCAGACCGAAATCGTAGTTGGTCCCGTCTCCGCCTTGCGGTAGGGCCAAAATCATCTGGCCGTCGTTGATCACGCCGCCGAGACTGCCGAGCGTGTCCGCCCCCGCCGTGTATTGCGACGGGATGGGCTGATCGGTCAGCGAGTAGACGCCGGACTGCAAGTCGGTGAATTGGTAGCTGCCGTTCGCGTCGGTCGTGATTGTCTTCGTCACCTGCTGCTGCGTGAGCGTCAGGCCGGTCAGCGTTACGGTGACATTGGCCGCCGGGGGATCGCCCTGGACATAATGACCGGCGTTATTGGGATCCACATAGACAAGCCCCTGGATCGTGGCCGATGCCGTAGGCGGCGAAGCGGGCGGCGAAGCCGGTGGCGATGCGGGAGGCGATGGTGGCGAAGCGGGAGGCGACGCTGGCGGTGGGCTCATGCACGGCGGCGAAGCCGGTGGCGATGCGGGCGGCGAAGCCGGTGGCGATGCGGGTGGCGAAGCCGGTGGCGATGCGGGCGGCGAAGCCGGTGGCGAAGCGGGCGGCGAAGCCGGTGGCGATGCGGGTGGCGAAGCCGGTGGCGAAGCGGGTGGCGAAGCGGGAGGCGAAGCCGGCGGTGGGCTCATGCAAGGTGGCGGACTCGCCGGTGGCGCCGCGGGCGGAGCGGGCGGAGACGCCGGCGTGTAGTTGTAGATCACCGTCACCGTGCCCGAGCCATCCGAGCAAATGTTGACCTGCTCATTGCCCGAGCCGGAAACCGTCGAGGACGATTGCGCCGTCTCCGTTAACGAGACCTGACCGGTGCCCTCCCAGGCGGACAGATTGCTCGTCAGCGTGATCGAGTTTTGCGCCGAGGCCGACTGTTCGCCGAAATCATGGGTGCCGCCGTCGGCCGCCAGCGTGGTGCTATTCTCGGTAATCGTGGGAGAAACGGACAGCAGCTGGCTGCCTCCCGGTCCTTGCAATGCCAGATTGCCGTTGACCTGGGCGTTGACCGTGCTCGCCGCCGCGTCCAGGTTTTCGATCTCAACGTCACTGGTCAGCGTGCCGTTGAGGATGATCTCCACGCTGGTGAGCGTACCCAGCGAGGGGTTGAGCTGCGCCACCGACTGCGTTTGACTGCCGCCGGTCGTGAACGAGGTGAAGGTGGCGGTCTGCTGTTGGGTGGGCGTCGTGGGGGTGCTGCTCGTGGTCGTGGCCGGCGGAGTGCTCAGCGAGCTGTAGCCGGTGCCGAGCAGCGTCCCCAGATCGAGCGAGGTGCCGGTCGTGGTGGGGACCCAGCGCTCCTCCAGCGCCTCAAGGCTCGGGACCACGCGTTTTTTCGCTTTGGATTTGGCGGGGCGGCGTCTACCGCCGAGGAATCGGAACACAGAATCGAACATGGCAACATGCCCTCCTTGGCAAGGTGCAAAACAACAGGTCTCCGGAGGTCCGGAACACTACGGCGAACAAACGGAGGTACGAAGTCAAGGGTGTGCATCCGAATAAGCCTTGTTTTCATCGGCGCCGGCAACGGATGACAATGAGGAGATGCAAGTCAACGAGGCCTCGCGAGGCAGGAAGTGTAGCGATGCTGCGGGCGGCAACGACAAAGCCGCTTGCGGCTTAGCAGAGACGCTAAGCCGCAAGCGGCTAAACCGAGCGGGATAGTCTTTTTCTCACCACAGGATGCGAAGGCCGAAATTGATGCCCTGCACCCAGAAATCGGAGCCGTTGAAGCTGAATTGGGGTCGCGAGGGACCGCCTCCCACGGCCGGCGGTATCAGGTTGGGGTTGACGACGGTATCAATCTGCTCAGCCGGCCGGACCACACTGGTCCAGTACAGGAAGTTGTAGCCGATGAACGCGCCGATATGAGGCGTGAACTGATAACCCAGGTTGATACCGATTTCATCCACCATGCTAACCATGCTGCGGGTATAGCTGCCCATGTTCGACGACTGGGCCAGCAAGCCGCCCGGCAAGGTCGTGGCGGGAATGCCCGGCGCCGCCGAGGTCGTCGAGCCGGAAATGTTGACGAACTGTTGCGTGCCGCCCAGGGCGACGCTGCCGCGCACATTGACAAACCAACGGCCAAAGCGGTATTCGCCGATGCTGCCGATCTGGGCGCCATTGAAGAGATTGCTGGTGCCGAAACGATCGTGGACCAGGAACGTCGAGCCGGCCGGTAGGTTCGGGTTGCTCGAGCTGACGACGGCCAGGTTTTCGTTCATCGACAGCGACTCATTCAGACCCAGCAAGCGCCAGCCGACAAAGCCGTCGATGTACCAGTTGCAGCCGCAGAACAGATTGCGCCGCAGATTGGCCTCGGCGCCATACAGGAAGAAGGTGTTGACCGTAGAGAAGGTTCCGGTCAGGCCGTTGGGCGCGGCCACCGCCTCGATGTCCTGGGCCCCGGTCAGAGCGTTGACGAACGGCCGCGCCAGGAACGGCGTGCCCATCGAGGAAATACTGGTGGTGTTGGCGCCGCTGCCCAGGAAGAAGCCGCCGACGTCGATTCCCCATTTATGGCAGTCGTCGAACCAGTAACCGCCGCGTAGACGCAGGCCGGAATAGGGATTGTTGGACACGATGCTGTTGCCGACCAGGATGTTCGTCCCTGGCTGGCCGAGGGCCCCCGGCACGGCGTCGGCGACCGAGCCGCTGGTCAACAGCGGCGGCACGTTTTGCCCTCGGATGAACCACAGCAGATACTCGGCCGAGCCATACCAGCGGTTGCCGAAGCAGCAGCCCCTGCAGCCACAGCAGCCGTCGCCCCAGCCACAGCCGTCGCAACACGTCGCGCCGCAACAGCCTGGCGTCGAGCAGCCGTCACAGCAGCCATCTACCAGAGGAGCACCCAACGGGCCGGTGGCGACGCCGGGAGCGTCAACAATGCCGGGAGCCGCGATGCCGCCCGCAGGCGGTCCGGAGTCTATGATGGAGCCGGTCCCCCCCGAAATGCTGGGTATCGGAGCGACCAGCGGCGCCGAGCCGTTTTGGGTCGTCTGCGCGGAGGTCGGCGGTTGCTGCCAGGAGTAAGGGACATCCGGAGGCGGCGGCGAGGCGACAAGCGGCGCCGGCATCGGCAGCGCGCCGCTGGAGCTGGGGCCGGACGGCAACGGCTGAGCAGTGGAGTAGGCTCCGGCCGGGCTGAAGGAGACCGTATCGCTGCCGCGGCCCGAAAACAAGCCGGTGGGCTGAACCTGCGCATCAACCCCCTTGCGCTCCTCGCGCAAGGCGATCGGACGATCCAGGGTTGCGGCCGGGGTCGGTTCGGCGACTACCGCCCGAGATTTGCTCGGCAGCTCTGAGCTCTCGCTGATCCGCGGTTCCGGTGCTTCCACCGGCGGATAGGGTTGAATGACCGGGGCCGGCGTCTCTCCCCCGAGCGCGGACGATGCCGCCATGCCAATACAGCTCAGCACCACGACGCCTAATGCGCGGGCCAGGCTGCGAATCCTGCGATGTCTCATTCCCGTGGTCCTCCCTGACTCGGGTGCAAGCTCCCCGGTGACTGGCTGCGGTCGGGACCGCGACTGCGAAGGGGAGAGAACGGAGTGACTCCTGTTGCTTCCTGCCGGTTGTTATCCAGTCTCCCACCCAATGCATTCGGCCGCCGTCCCGCCCTGCAAACACTCCGATCGCCTTTTCCGGGCAGACGCGAGCTTACCTGGCTAACCCCGTCCGGCACAGCCTGCAAGGTTTATCACGGCGACGAGCCGCTTGCGGCTTAGCGCCTGCGGACGCGCGAAGCCGCAAGCGGCTTTCGCACTAGACCACTATCGATCTGGAGATCCCCTGGGCAAACGCAGCATGCCGCCGGGGGGGATGTGTAAGCTTTGCCAGCCGGCCGTGGGTTCCTGGTCGGCGAGTGGAGCCAGCGCTGCCAGGCCAGCGGCGAAGGCGGCGGACTCCGCTGTGCCTTCGCCGCGATCGTAGGACAGCACATCGGGCTTCGACATCAGCTCCATGCCGAAGGGAGCGCCGCCGCCGCTGTAGGGCCGGCGTCGGTTGCGAGCGTCCGCGGCTCCGACGGTGATGACTGTTCGGGCGTCCGCGGGCATACCAATGCTGCCGGCGGCCGTGACGTAATCCTGAAAGACGGCTCGGCCCGAGGCGTCCAGCGGCGACACGAACAGACGCACGCGCAGCTCGCTGCGTTTGCGCATGACCGGCAACGTCGGATCGCCCGGCGGATAGATCGAGTCGGGGGCCCGGCCGCCGACGCGCACGGCAAAGCGGCCGGCTTGCTTGATCTGCACGTCGAGGCTGATCTCGTAGGTGGCCGAGCTGGGAGCCGCGTTCAGACGGTATCCCGCATCCACCGATTGCGCGACGATCTCCAGATCGTCCGTGGGCTGACGTTTGCCGCTTGGATCCAGCTGCCGCAACAGAAAAATGCGCATGTTGCGGGCGAGCGGCTGACGATAGGGATCCTCACCGGTCTGGGCGTACAGCGGATCGTGCGCCTCGCGCCATTGCAGCGAGAGACGCAGCCGCGTGCCGGCGGGGATAATGTCGCTCGCCTTGGCCTTCGGCGTTTGCCAGGCCAGGAAGCTCAGCTCCGGCGACCACAAGTCCGGTGGCAGCCTATGGGGATCGCCGAACTCCATGATGCCGTTGCCGTCGGCGTCGCGGAACAGGCCGGCCCAGCTCTGGCCGCGCGTGTCGCCGGCCGCCTGGAACCACAGCGCCGCCCGGAAGGGACGATCATCGAAATAGCGGCTCAGCGGGCTGGTGCCGTCCACGGGGAACCCGTCATGCCAGACCACCGCCGACGCCACGACGCGGATGCCGCGCAGCGAGAACAGATCCTTCTTGTATTTCAGGTAGCGCCCCTGACGCTGATGGAAAGCGCGTGCATCGCGATCGTAGATCCGCTGGCGAACCTTGTACAGGATGGCCGTCCGATCGCGCTCGATCAACTTCTTGAAACCAGGAATTTTTTCGACCTGCTCCGGAGTCAGATCCTTGTCCTCCGCCTGTTTGAGCAAACGCTTCGCCTGCTCATCCAGGACCGCAAAGGCGTTCAACACCTGCCGGCGTTCCTCAATCAGCTTATCGCGGCGCTTGTCGAGGATGTCCTGGTCCAGCTGGATCTCGGCGAGGCGCGATTCGAGGTTGAGGGAGCGAACGAGATCGCCGTTGATGGCTCGCGCCACGGCTTCGAGCATGTAAGGCGAGGCCGGATCGATGCGGATCAGTGTGAGGCTAATACCCGGTGCCAGGTGGGCGATGGTGAGGGCGTGGCGGGTGCCGGACCCCTGCTCCTCGCCGGCGGGAAAGGCATCCGGAAGCAAGTCGGCATTGCGTTCGCTCGTCAGATCGAAGATCCGCGTCTCGGCCGGAAGTCCCTTGCCAACCAGCTTCTCCCAGCCGCGAAAATCGCTGTCCACGACGGCGAGGCGTGTGCCGCGTCCGTTGCGGCCCATCGCTTGCAAACGCGCTGCGCCGCTGGCGTCGAGCAGCGGTCGCCAGCGTGTAGACTCGGTGGGACCGGCGTCTCGCCGGTCGTCTTTTGTGGTGGGACCGGCGTCTCGCCGGTCGTCTTTTGTGGTGGGACCGGCGTCTCGCCGGTCGTCTTTTGTGGTGGGACCGGCGACTCGCCGGTCGGGAGACGCTGGCTGAGGCAAACGCGGCAGACGCACGCCGATCACTTCCGGCAAGGCCGCCAGCGCCGTTGCCTGACTGGGTTTGGCGGCCACCGTAACGAGCGGTCCGAGCCGCCCTTCCACGATCAGTCCGGCCGCGGCGCCGCGGAGCATGGGGATAAAACTTTTGTCCTCGGCGCTCGGGACTCCGGCCAGGATCACTTCCAGCCGCATCGGCTTGGCCGCGGCCGCGGCGTCGTTGAGGACATCGCGCAGATCGGGCGAGAGCTTCTCCTGTCCCCTGGGCACTTTCGGCGGGCGCGGCCGCGGCGCGGGCGGCGGCATGTCCGGATTCACCACGGAGGCTCGCACGGCCCAGACGTTGCGAAATGGTCCCGGCAGCTTTTTTCCGGCCGGCTGTGTACGCAGATCGCTCAACAAGGCATCGACGCGAGCCAGCGGCATCGAGCCGACCAGCCGGGTGTAGCCGCGATGATCGTAGCCGGCGGCCTCGAAAAACGACAACCCGGCCAGCACTTCAAATGTCTGGCCATGCAACCGATACTGCTCTTCCGGCACGAGATTGTTGAATAGCTCAATCTCGACGCGGACTCGGGTCGCCTTGTCATCAGGCAGCTTCGCTCCGTGCGGCATAAGCTGGATGGAGCGGATGTGCCGTTCGTTCAGCAGACGTCGGGCGCGGCCGGACGGAATGGTGCCGCTCATGCGAGTGCTTTTCACGTCCTCCGGCTCGGACTCCGGCACTGCTTCTTCCGGATCGCGCTGGAAACCGGCTTTCTTGAGGAAGCGCAGCATCTCGTAATACTGCAACAAGCGTTCATTGCGAAACGCGTTGATGCGATAGGTGATCTTGATGTCGTAGCTTTTCGGCGGCGGCGGGGCCGAGGGCGGGGCGGCCGAGGATAACACGGCGAGATGAAAAACGAAAAACACACATACGGCACCGAAATATTTCATGGGAGCACCATTCCAGGTTTAGCCGCGACGCTTATCGTTTCGCGCGTTTACGTTTCGCGCGAAACGATAAACGTCGCGGCTAAACGGAGCACCTTGTCATTGTAACACGTCCCGGGGACACATCGGGCTTGCAGCGAATCGAGCCGCAGGCGAAAGTGAGGAGAGCACGCTCGCGGCGCCGGCTGCGCCTAAGGTGCCGATGAGGAAAACGGCGGAGGCGATAACGGGATTGCGGAGGTAGCCATGTCGTTCGCGGGTCAGGTCGCCATCGTCACGGGAGCCTCCAGCGGCATCGGCTGGGCTTTGGCGCACGCGCTGGCCGCTGAGGGCTGCAAAGTCGGCCTCATCGCCCGGCGGCGCGAGCAGCTCGCCGCTCTCGCGGAGGAGATCGAAAAACGCGGCGCTACAACCGCCTTCGCCGTCGCCGACGTGGCCGAGCGCGAGCAGACGGTGGCTGCCGTCGGCGAGGTCGCCGCGCGCCTGGGGCCGGTCGATTTGCTCATCGCCAATGCCGGCGTCGGCGCCCCCACGACCGTCGAGCCGTTCAACGTCGGCGATATCGAGAAAATGTTCCGCGTCAACGTGCTGGGCGTCGTCTACTCGCTGGAAGCGGTCTTGCCGCAGATGCTGGAGCGCCGCCGGGGACATCTGGCGGCCGTTTCCAGCCTGGCTGCCTACAAGGGATTGCCCGGCGAGTCCGGCTACACGGCGAGCAAGGCGGCGGTGAATGTGTTCATGGAGGGTTTGCGCATCCAGCTACGCGGCAAGGGCATCGCGGTGACAACCATCTGTCCGGGCTTTGTCAAAACGCCGATGACGGAGGTGAACGAGTTCAAAATGCCGTGGCTGTTGACCGCCGAGGAGGCGGCTCGGCGCATCGTCCGTGCCTTGAAGCGCAAACACAAGATCTACAATTTCCCGTGGCAAACGGCGCTGCTCATGAGGCTCACGCGCTGGGCGCCGGACTGGCTCCTCGATCGCGTGATGCAGAGCTACAACGAGAATCCGCCCTTTCCAAAGACGCCGCTCTGAAAAGCACAGGGTCCGCAGCGTAAATCGACCATCAGGGAGCCGGCGCGAAGCAGCCGATGCGTTCGTCTTGATGTCCCACTTTGATCTGCTCCCACGCCCGGACCACCAGGAGAAGCGCCACGCTAACGAGACTGACGAGCTTGCAGTAATAAAGATCCTTGTTGGAAAGCGGCGGCGTGATCGGTTGCCACCAGATCAACAAGAAGACCATTAAGACGTGGAGAATTGCTCTGTCCCTGCAATCCCAAACGGCCAATGCGGCAAGTGGTAAGAAGAAGAGACTGTAATCATTGGCAATTGGCGGAAGATAGGTGGCTGATGCCATTAGCCAAAGAAAATAAGGATAAATCAGGCGCGATGGCTCAGGGACCCTCGAAACCCAATAGCTTACCCACAGTACCACGGGAAATACTAACAGTCCCCAGCCGGCAGCTCCCGGTAGATGCCCTAGCCAATTCAGATGTGCATTTCTACACAGCAGCAGCCATGAGCCGCTTACTGTGTGGGAACAGGAAATAAAACCGCCTTCGTAATCGGGCGTCGAAAACCTTGCGGATTCCTTAATATTCTCTGCGAACTCCAGCGCTCCCTGGATGTCGCACAACCCGATGAGCAGCACCACAACCGCGAAGGACCCAGCCGCTCGCCAGCGCCGAAGAGCAAGCAGACCAAGCAACAAGAGGGCTGGGTATATCTTGATCCAAGTAGCAATGCCAGCAAAGGCTCCGGCCAAAAAGTCACACCACCGTGACCGACCGCGCAAGGCCGCTACAGTCAATAACAGGAATAACAAGACCAGCATGTTCCAGTTACCTCGCTCCAGCTCGAACAGAACGGGGAAGCTGAACAAAAACGCCGCCAAGAGCAACGGCAGGGGAACGCGAAAAAGGTCCAGGTTGTTACGGCTTCGCCAGCAGGTAACAACGGCGAGAGAAAAGACAGCGGTCTGCACGATAAACCAGAGAATTACGGCAGATTGATGCGAGACGGGGAGGCACCAGGTAAATAGCGCCAGCACCAGGGGTGGATGGTCATACTTGTGCGTGAAACCACCCTCGAATTGTCCGAGTCCTTTTCGATAGCTCTGGTAGGGATCGCCTCCGGCGATCCAGGTACGGGTTGCGTAATAGTTGATGTCAAAATCGCAGCTTAAATAGGGGAAGCAAGGTATACGGGTGTATTGCCCTAGAACCAGATAATTTTTCCTCAAGCTAATCGTCCAAATCGCCGCCCAGAACGCGAGCAGGACCAAGCCGGCAATCAGCAAGACCCGGCGGACCCACTGGGACCTCGCATTCCCTGCCGAACCGTACATTTCCGGTACATATGTTGACATGCGGTCCCTCGACCAAGGGGCAACGCCGGCGGTGCGATCCATAAAGAAAAAAAGGACATATTGAGCTCATTATCGTCTTGCATTTGCCTCATCTTTAGAGGCACTAACTTTTTGGCGAGCGGGGTCGCGTTAGCGCCCCGAGAACAGCCGGCACTCGGGGCGCTTTCGCGACCCCGC
>Ga0335075_10016505_pt1 | contig 11021 bp, 11 predicted proteins | sample Lox_Sample_24_FD_206723 | JGI IMG/M metagenome (GOLD analysis project Ga0335075, IMG submission 206723) | Soil microbial communities from Loxahatchee National Wildlife Refuge, Florida, United States - Lox_Sample_2.4 | ecosystem: Environmental > Terrestrial > Soil > Wetlands | place: USA... | reverse complement strand
AAGGTAGCCACAAATACGTGTCAGCACTTTTCTCTTGGCAGCGCACAGCTTCTGCTTGCTGCCCAGACGCCTCAGACCACGCACCACCGTTGCCACTTTGCCTTGCAACACCTGCGTCAGACGCTGAGTGCTTGCACTTGCCCAGTTACGCCACGGATCGTGCCGTGTGCCTGGCCGCTCGCACAAACTCGTGGAACGCCTCCTGGACATGGTCGAGCATTGTCGGTGTCAGGCCGGGATATACGCCGAGGAAGAACGCGTCGTTCATGATCTTGTCCGTGTTGGCTAAATCCCCTACCACCCGATGCTTGATCCCCCGGAAGGCAGGTTGACGCAGCAGATTGCCGCCGAAAAGCTGGCGAGTCTGGATTAGCCGCCCTTCCAGGTAATGTACCAGCTGGGATCGTGTGAACGGTGCTCCGTCGCGAACGGTCACAAGGAAGCCGAACCATGACGGGATTGCGTTTGGCGTCGGTTCCGGGAGAAGAAGATACTCCTCGTAGGGTGTCAGGGCGGTCCGTAGTCGAGCGTGATTAGCCCGCCGCGCCTCTGTGAACGCAGGCAGTTTGCGGAGCTGCTGGCGGCCGATCGCCGCCTGAATATCCAACGGCTTCAGATTGTAGCCGAGGTGACTGTAGATGTACTTGTGGTCGTAGCCGTGGGGCAGCTCGCCCAGCTGCCAGCCGAAGCGCTTGCCGCAGGTGTTGTCCTTGCCGGAGGCGCACCAGCAATCGCGTCCCCAGTCGCGGAACGATTCGGCGATCCTCTTCAGCCGTCCCTGGCTAGTCAGCACCGCCCCGCCTTCCCCCATCGTCAGGTGGTGTGGCGGGTAGAAGCTCTGCGTGGCCAGGTGGCCGAAGCTGCCCGTTCGCCGGCCCCGGTAAAGGCTGCCGAGGGCATCACAGTTGTCCTCAATGAGATAGAGATCGTGGCGACGGACGATGTCGAGCACGCCGTCGAGGTCGAATGGATTGCCCAGGGCGTGGGCCAGCATGACGGCGCGGGTGCGTGGCCCGACAGCATCGGCGATGCGATCGACGACGGCGTTGGCCGTCTCCGCATGCACATCGACGAACACCGGCACGCATCCGTACTGGACGATGGGGGCCACCGTCGTAGGGAAACCAGCCGCGACTGTGATGACCTCATCGCCCGGCCGCAACGGTCGATCCAGCTGCGGGCTGGTCAAGGTGGCGAAGGCGACCAGGTTGGCGCTGGAGCCGGAGTTGACCAGCAGGGCGTGGCGCGTTCCGACCGCCGTCGCCAGCTCGCGCTCGAACGCCTCGCCTTGTGGGCCGAGCGTCAGCCAGAAGTCGAGGACGGCATCCACGGCCGCGGCCATCTCCTCGGCATCGAAGACACGCCCAGCGTAAGGCACCTTGCTGCTGCCGGCGATGAACGGTTTCGGTGAGTGTCGCAAGTAGAAGTAGTCGCGCACCAGCTCCAGAATTTGACCGTGCAGCTCCTGCCACATCTCGTCGCCCCTCCTTGAAATGGATTTTCCTCCTCGGCATTCCCTGCCTCCGGTCAAGCTGCCGAGCTCAGCCACCCCCGACTCGCCACGCGCTGAAGGAAGTCCTCCACCTGACGGAGGACGGACTGCCGGTCTAGCCGGTGCTCGCGCAGGAGATATTCGTAGCTGCCGCAGAGCTGTGAGAAGCGATCGGCGATGCCGACGCGACAGACCCAGGCAGGTGCTTGGTCACAAACGATCTCCGTCACCGCCGAACCCAGGCCGCCGTGGACGGAGTGCTCCTCCAACACCACGACCACCTCATGTCCGCGGCAAGCCACCGTCACCGCTTCAGGCCGCAAGGGCTTGAGGGAGGGAGCGCTCCAGACGGCGCTGCCCGGCCAGTGCTCCGCCAACGCCAACGCTGTCGCCACCATCGAGCCGGTGGCGATCCAAACCAGACGCCCGGCGCCGGCACGTAGTGGGTAAAGTTCTCCCCAGCGAACGGCCGGCGGATGCTGGTGAACGCGCCCCAGATCTGCTTTGCCCATTCGCAGGTATACAGGCCCAACCGCATTCAGGGCCAACCGCATGCAGGCGCTCATCTCCAGGTCGTCGGCGGGCGACAGGAGATTCAAGTGCGGCACCGCACGCAGGGCAGCGATGTCCTCTGTGCATTGGTGGCTGGTACCTAGGGCGCTGTACACGACCCCCGCGCCATCGCCGATGAACACCACCGGCAGCTGCTCGTAGCAAACGTCCATCTTGATCTGTTCAAGAACGCGGATGGGCACGAAGGCGCTGAGTCCGTAAACAACGGGGCGGAAACCGGCCTTGGCCAAGCCGGCGGCCACGCCCACCATGTTCTGCTCCGCCACGCCGGCATTGAGATACTGACCTGGACAAACTCGGCGGAACTCGTCGAACAGGGCATAGCCATGGTCTCCTGTCAGTAATAGGATCCGATCATCCGCCCGCGCGGCGTCCACCAGGCCTCGGGAAAACGCATTTCGCATACTTGCTCCTCGGACGGCTTATCACGACAGATGAATCAACGGTCTTCCGACAAGCGAGACGCCGAAATGGACGATCGCCAGGAGAGTCGTCACACAGCAGAGTGCCTAGATTAAGAGGACGCCGTGAAGAGGGCGGTCGGCGACAGCCCCTGCCATCCATTGGCGGATCGCAGCCAGACATCGTGAGCGATTCGTTTGCATGTCAGCTCCTTAATTCCGCCAGAGCGGCGGCGAAAGTGGACGGGTCGAGGCGGGTGTAGTGCCAGCGGTTCCGGCCCGCCATGAAGGAAACCCCGCGTCCTTTTTCGGTGTGAGCCACCAAGGCCCTTGGCCGCGGCGCCGACAGGTGCGTCAATTCCCGCAGCGCAGCGTCCAGGGCCGCCTCATCGTGACCGTCCGTCTCACGCGTCTCCAGGCCGAAGGCAGACAACTTGGCGGCAATTGAGCCGAGGTCCATCACCTCTGCCGTGCTGCCCATCGCCTGGAACCCATTGGCGTCCACGATGACGATCAGGTTCGACAGCTTCCAGTGCGCGGCGAACAGCATGGCCTCCCAGATGGCGCCCTCGTTGATCTCGCCGTCGCCGACCAGGGCAAAACAGCGCTGTCCGCTGCCTCTGCGCTGGGCGGCCAGCGCCAGCCCCACGCCCACCGATAGGCCGTGCCCGAGCGATCCGGAGCTGACTTCCAGGCCCGGCACATGGGAATCGGATAGACCCTTCAGACGCGTGCCGTCGGCGAAGTAGTGATCAAGGTCGTCGTCGTTCAGCCAGCCCAGCTCGTATAGGCAGGCGTACTGGGCCATGACCCCATGTCCCTTGCTGAGCACCAGATGATCGCGGTCCGGCGCGTCCGGGCCACCGCTGCCAAGGCGCAGATGGCTGCGGTAGAGCACGGCCAGGATCTCGACCAGAGAGAAGGCACTGGCGATATGTACCGTCGATCCCGCGTAGGCCATCCGCAGGATGGTGCGACGGAGTCGATCCGGTTCAAAAGCGGCCATGCGTTTCTCCTCCCCTCCCTTCGATTCTCGGCTGAAGTGACTCAGGCCGCGGGAGGCGGCTTGCGCGCGGGATCATCAGCAGTCTCTGCGATCCTGCCCCCCCAGCCATCCGGGGATGCCGGTGCCGCTGCATTCAACGTGTAATCGACCAGCCACAAGGGCCGGCGTTTCGTTTCTTGGTAGATTTTGGCTATGTACTCCCCCAGCACGCCGATCCCCAAGGAACACATCCCGAGATTGCTCAACAGCAAGAGCAGCACGGTCGTAATGCCGCGAGGCGGCGAGGTGATGAAGGACATGGCGACGTATACCACCGCCAACAGGGTGGTCAATACCAGAATGGCCGCTCCGGTGAGGCTGAACAGGCGCAGCGGCTTGATGGAGAAGTTGAAGACCGCGTTGAACATGAAGCCGATCAGGTAAAGCAGGTTGACCTTGCTGTAGCCGCCGACCCGGCCGCGGCGCACGTAAAGGATGCCGATCTGCCGAAAACCCAGCCAGTGGATCATGCCGCGCACGTAGCGGGTCGTCTCCGGAAGCTGGGCGAAGGCGTCGCGCACCCGCCGCGAGATGAGCCGGAAATCACTGCTGTGCAGCGGAAGCTTGACGTCGTCGCTCATCCAGGTGATGAAACGCATGGCCATCATCGTCGGGAAAACGCGCAGGAACGGTTCGCCGGTCCGCTTCTCGCGCACGCCGTAAACGATGTCGTAGCCCTCGCGCCAGCGTTTCACGAACTCCGGGATCAATTCGGGAGGATCCTGCAAGTCGGCGTCGATAATCATGATGCCGTCGCCGGACGCGGCCAGCATGCCGGCGGTGATCGAGTTCTGGTAGCCGAAATTGCGGCTCAGGCGGACGTACTTCCAGCGCGGGTTGGCAGCGCAGATGGCGGCCATCAGCTCGGGAGTTCGGTCGGTACTGCCGTTGTCCACGACGACGACCTCGAAGGGCATGCCCAGTCCCTCCAGGATCGGATGGAGGGTGGCGTAAGTGCCGTCGAGAACATCCTCCTCGTTGAGTACAGGGATGACCAGACTGAAGAGCAGGCCGCGAGGGGGCATGGTTTGTCCTCCACTTCAGGACGCTGTCAGGCGGCCGGGGTGACTCGTTGGAACTTGAACCAGTCCCAAGTGAGCTCCACGCCGCGCCGGAGGTCATGGACGGGGATCCAGCCGGTCAAGGCAGTCGTTTTTTCAATGCGGGCGACCCAGTGGGCCGGCTCGTCCGGCCGCGTCGCCTCCGCGCCGAACAGCGGCGTCAGGCGTCCTCCGCTGCAAACGTCCACGATCGTCTGCGCCATCTCGCGGACGCGGTGCTGCCGTCCGGTGCCGGCGTGCAAGATGTGTCCTCTCGCACGAGGGAGGCGGGCGGCCGTCCGCAGCAGGGCGATGACATCTTCGACGTGTATGAAATCGCGGGGCTGCGAGCCGGCCGTCAGCCGCGGTGCTTCGCCGCGCAGGCAACAGCCCATCACGTAGGGAACCAGGCGCGTCGGATCTTCCCAGGGGCCGTAAGCGGAGAAGATGCGCACGGTCGTCACGGGTCGCCCGCGAAACGCCTCCGCCTGACACAGCAGCGTTGCCGCCGCCTTGGCGACCGCGTAATCCGAGCGAGGCTCCAGAATATCGTCCTCGCTCAGGGACCGGTCCTTGTGACCGTACTCGGAGGAGCTGCCGGTATTCACGAACATCCGGTAATCGTGGCCGGCGAGCGCCTCGAGCAGGTTGGCGGTGCCCAGCACATTGGAGGCAAGAATCGCGGAGCGGTCGCGCTGAGACGGATAGGCCCCGTGGGCGGCAAGGTGGTAAATGACTTCGGGCCGACAGGCCCGCACCGCCTGGCGCACCGCGGCCGCATCGCGCAGATCGACCGCGTGAGGCGTGTACTGCCTGGTCAAACCAGCCAGCCGCCAAGGTCGCGAACCGGGCCGCAGCAGCGCATGGACCTGTTGTCCCTCCGCGAGAAGGCTGCGAACCAGGCAGGCGCCGATGAAGCCGCTGGCCCCGGTGACCAGAACTTTCTCCACACCCCCTGTCATGCGGGCTCCTCCCACACACGCGATCCTTGACTTAGGCCGCCTGAGATCTACCTGCCCGTCCGATCGCTCGGCTGAGGTAATTCGTGTACCAGGCGATGGTTTCCCGCAGGGCTGCTTCCAGACTGTAAGTCGGACGCCAGCTCAGCATGTCCCGCGCCTTGCCCGCGGATAGGTATTGCTTCTTGATCTCGTTGCTCGCCTCTCCGCGCACGTCGGGTTCGAGGGGCGAGCGCATTAGCCGCAGGATGGTCCGCACCATCTCGAGCGCGGTGACCTGGATCTCGGTCGAGAAGTTGAAGGCTTGCCCGACCACTTCGGGCCGCCGGGCCATGCATTCGGCCAGGTGCAGGTAGGCTGCCGCGCCGTCCTTCACGTAGAAATAATCGCGGACGTAGCTGCCGTCGGAACGAATGACCGGCCGCTCGTTGCGGTAGACCGAGCGGATGGTGCCGGGAACGATACGGTTCCAATTCAGATCGCCGCCACCGTAGAAGTTACCACAGCGCGTAACGCAGACGGGCAGACGATAAGTGTGATGGTACGTCAAGGCCAAGAGGTCGGTGCAGGACTTGCTCGCGTCGTAGGGATGGCGGCCTTGCAAGGGGGCTTCTTCGGTATAGGGTAAGACGGCCTGCTCTCCATAGGCCTTGTCCGACGATGCGATGATGACCTGAGGCGTGGTGCCGCAACGGCGCGCGGCCTCAAGAACGCACCACGTTCCTTTGATGTTGGTCTCGAACGTGGACAAGGGGCTGCGATTGGCGATGCCCACGATGGTCTGGGCCGCCAGGTGAATGACCGTTTGAATCTCATATTCGGCCAGGGAGCGCTCCACAAGCGTGTAGTCCTCGACCGCGCCATGAACCACGTCCATGTCCGCTGCGAAGCCGCTTCGATACAGCTCCGAGCCGGGCACGCGATCGCGGATTAGCCCCACCACTTGCGCGCCGCGCTGCCGCAATTCTCGCACCGTCCAGGCTCCTACCAGGCCGGTGCATCCGGTCACGAACACTCGCCGGTCTTGCCAGAAACTCTTATCCGTCGTCATGCCGCTGCTCTCCACAATCGCGAGTGAGAATGCACTCGCCCGCCGAACGGCATCAGGCAGCCAGGCGAAGGCGCTGCGGCTCCCAGGTACACCAGGCGGCCTTTCCCTCGGCCCAGATCTTGTTCAGGTAGTGATAATCGCGGCTGTTATCCATCGGGTGCCAGAAGCCGTTGTGACGGTAGGCCATCAACTGGCCGTCCCGCGCCAGCTCGGCGAGCGGTTCCTGCTCCAAAACAAGGTTCTCATCGTCGCTCAACCGATCGAGGAACGACCGTTGAAAGACGAAAAAGCCGCCACTGATCCAGCCGCGCGAGGCCAACGGCTTCTCGTTGAACCCAACCACCTGCGGTCCATTCAGGTCGATCTCGCCGAAGCGGCCGGGTGGACGGACGGCCGTCACCGTGCCGATGCGGCCGTGCTCGTGATGGAAGCTCAGCAGCTTACCGATGTCCACGTCAGCTACGCCATCGCCGTAGGTGAGCAGGAAGGTATCGCCGGTCAGGTATTTCTCCACGCGCTTTAACCGGCGGCCGGTCATGGCTTGCGCGCCCGTCTCTACCAGAGTCACCTTCCAATTGTCGGTGTGGTCGGGTCCATGCACCTCAATGGCCGGCGAGCTGCCCAGGGTGACGCTGAAGTCGGCATCGGTTAGGTGATAGTTGAGTATAAAGCTCTTGATTGTCCAACTCTTATGGCCCAGGCAGAGGATGAAATCCGTGTAGCCGTGCTGGGCATAGATCTTCATGATGTGCCAAACGATCGGCCGCGTGCCGATGGGGATCATGGGTTTGGGAATGTCGTCGGCAATATCCCGGATGCGCGTGCCCTGACCGCCGCACAGAATGACGACCTGCATGGATCCCCTCCTCGGCTAAATTTGATGGCACTAACAGTTTTATCGGCTGGGCCGGAAAGGAACTTTTGTCGGTGCGACTCCAGCGCGGTCTTGCCCCCCGAACTTTTTGTACCCAAAACGCGCCCAATCTGACCCTAGTTAGCGATGCCGGTCCTGGCCCGGCTTCCTGCAGCCGAGGCTTGCCCAGGCACGGTCTGAGATTACCACCCGCCGGTTGCTCGGCCTTGCCCCAGCGTTTATTGGGAACTTTTTGTAACGGGGTCCACCCTATGAGTCTTCCCTTCGTGCCAGAAATCCCACGGATTGGAACATGCTGGGCAACTTGCGTGGTAAAGGAGGCAAGATGGGCAAGACCAGCCGCGGCGTCGCGTCGGGGCTGGCCCCAGCGTTGTATTGGGGATTTTGTAAAGTAGTTGATGCGCTGCCGAGGCGGCACGGGAAGCGGCCAAGCAGTTCGCCAGTGCGCGGGCGGATACCTTCAAAGAGGACGCTGGGACGCACGCCGAGACGACTATTCCTGAAACGATCCGATTGCAGGCGGCGATCCTCCAAGCGTTCGAGGAGCTGTTGCGGAAACTGCCGCTTCGGCTTCGTTCAACGCATCCGCCTGAGACGTTTCTCTGACGATCCCGCCACGTCGTCGGGCGATAACTCGTGTGGAAGGCCTTGGTCCGGAAAGAGGAGAAGACGACCTGTCCAGTTCGTACTCCGTTCCTCCGACCCGTCCCGGCTAAAGCGCGTCCAGACGGTCTGACTGACGAGATCGAGAGGGCGAGGTGGCGAAGGAGATGGAGACTTCAATTCAACTCCGTAATGGCGATCCGACATGCTCGATGACCCGCCGTATGAAGCCGAGCACTTCCAGACGACCTGCTACTGACAACAGCACGGAAAAAGACAAATTCCGACCACAGGAGCGCCTAAAATGAAAGTATGAGGTCCGCGGGTAGCCCAGCAGAATTGGAACGGCGTCGGCGACGTGCGGTCCAGTTGGTGGATGCAGGAGAACGCCCGGGCGTGGTCGCTCGTATCTTGGGCATCACTCCCAGCTCCCTTTCACGCTGGCGACGGCTTGCCCGGCTCGATAATGGCCTGGCGGCCAAGCCCGCCCTCGGCCCCAAGCCGCGTCTGAGCGACGAACAACTGCTCGCTCTGGAAGCCCTGCTGAAACAGGGGGCCGTCGCTCACGGCTGGCCCAATCACCTGTGGACTGCCCGACGGGTGGCCATCCTGATCCAGCGTTGCTTTGGCATCAACTACCATCCCGAACACGTTCGCAAGATCCTTAAACGTCGCCTGAGCTGGACCAGCCAGAAGCCACAGAAACATGCCCGCGAGTGCAAGGACAAGGAGGTGCAACGCTGGATAGCGGACGACTGGCCACGCATCATCCGCCAAGCGTTCCAGCGTCACGCTCGAATCGCTTTGCTGGACGAATCGGGCTTTTTGCTGTCGCCGACGGTTCGACGCACGCTGGCTCCGCGAGGCCAGACCCCGATCCTGGTCTGTTCGGACAAGCACGACCGCATCAGCGTAATCAGCGCCATCACGCTCAGCCCCAAGGCGTTGCGTGTGGGTCTGCACTTCATGTTGTTGGGCAAGAATGAGAACTTCCACGGCGAGGAGGTGGTTCTGTTCCTGCGGCAGCTCAAGGGTGAGGTGGGCGGTCCCTGGACGGTCGTGTGGGACCGCAACCAGATCCACAGCAAGTCGCGGGTGGTGAAAGCGTGGCTGGCTGGGCACCCCGAGGTAATGGTGGAAGACTTCCCGAGCCATGCTCCTGACAGCAACCCAGACGAAGAGGTATGGTCTTGGACCAAGTATGGGCAACTGTGCAACCTGGCTCCCGCCGACGTGGTGGAATTGCGGCATCACGTCTGGGATGCTTTGCTTGCCTTGAAGCACCAGCCTCAGTTGCTGACCTCGTTCATCCTTCACGCCGGGGTTCCCTTGCTCTTGAAAGAGTGATACTTGTCTTTTCCCGTGCTGTTGTCAGTAACCTGGACCAACGCCCTGAATCCGGCGGATGGGCAAGTTCTGGGGTCCGATTGGTAGAACAACCGCGAAGGACCGTCGGGGACGGAGTGGAATCATTTTTCCCTTCGCGGATCTGCCGCTCTTTCGCGACGTTGGATCTCGGGTGGCTGCCATCATTCGCCGAACAGCCCTGAATCCACCGGGAGCCCGGTTGATCAGACCCCGAACGCTCTCGACAGGACGGTTGACACATCAGGCGGTGAGGCACCTGCTCCGCAATACATGACGTGGAACAGCGTCGTCTGTGGGCCACTTCTGGCTTGCCCACGGCTGTCCGATTTGCCCGCGTGCGATTCGATACTCCGGTCGATCAGACCGAAGCGTGCAACGCCGCGCCGAGCTCGGCGCCTTCCCTGGCGACCATGACCAATGCCAATGGCGCTTCCAACACGGCAATGGTGACTCATCTCGCCCGCAATTCCCAGGACTATGCCATCGGTCCGACGTCTTGGTACGACTGCCTGCAACCATTCTCCCCCCAGAGCATGCCGGACAGTCAAGTCCCGGTAGGGCAGTTTGAGCAATAGTTCAGTCCGCCACATCCGGGCGTCAACCTGGTGCCGTTCGTGGACGGCCACGTGCAAGTGATCGACGACGGCTGGTTGACGGCCAACCAGGCCATCTGGAACTGGCAGAACCCCATTCCCATCCAGTTTCCGTAGCATAGGTACAGGAATCGATTCGCCGTTTCGCGAAGTTCCTGTTGGCTCGGGAGATCACATGGGGAAGACGCTGCAGCAGCGGCCACAAGACCGACGATTCCAGTTGGGTCCAATGCACATGGCCTTCCTGCTGGTCCTGCCAGCTGTCGGCCTTGGTCTGCTCGCAGGCATGAGGGAAAGAGCAGCAGAACGGTCGGAGCCGCGACTGTCAGGGAGCGAGGGAGGTAACCGCTCTCAGCCGGTCGAGGCTCGAACGCTATCGCCCCGGGAGATCCTGGCCCACCCCGATTGGATTCCGAGCCACGACCACCCACTCTTGGGTCAACAAGCGCCCGATTTCGCGCTTGCCGACCCCGACGGCAAGGTCTGGAACCTGCGGGAATTACGGGCCGACAGCCTGTTGGTCTTGATCTTCTATTACGGCTATCACTGCCCGAATTGCGTTCGGCAGCTTCGCTATGTCAACAAGGATCTGCCGCTCTTCCGCGAAGTTGGCGCATGAGTGATTGCCATCAGCGCCGACCCTGCGGAGCTGACGCGGCGACGCTTTGAGCAGTATGGCCGGTTCGATTTCGTCGTTCTCTCGGATCCCGGAAACAAGGTGGCTCACGCCTATCAGGCACTCCGAGGAGACCTGCTCCGACACGGAACCTTTCTCATCGAGCGCCACGGAATAGTTTCCTGGGTCAATGTCGGCGATGCGCCGTTTCGTCGCAATGCCGCGTTGCTCTCCCAGCTGGCCAAGATGGAAGGCCATTTGGCAAACCGGCTAACGGACGATACCGAGCCACGACCGTGAGGGAGCAGATTGGTGTCAAGGAAAAGAACGCCGCACTCGACAATGGGACCGGCCGTTCGTAAGATGTTGCTTGCGCTGTCCGCGAACGAGCAGAGTATTCCCACTA
>Ga0335075_10016504_pt1 | contig 11022 bp, 12 predicted proteins | sample Lox_Sample_24_FD_206723 | JGI IMG/M metagenome (GOLD analysis project Ga0335075, IMG submission 206723) | Soil microbial communities from Loxahatchee National Wildlife Refuge, Florida, United States - Lox_Sample_2.4 | ecosystem: Environmental > Terrestrial > Soil > Wetlands | place: USA... | reverse complement strand
GCTGTCGGCGCTTCGACATGCGCATCGGGCAGCCAGGTGTGAACCGGCCACATCGGCATCTTGACCGCGAACGAGGCGAAGAACCCGAGCCACAGCCAGGTCTGCATCTTGGCAGGGAAGTGGGTGTTGAGCAGGACCGTGATGTCGGTCGTACCCGCCGTCCAGTACATCGCCATGATCGCGAGCAGCATCAGCACCGAGCCGGTGAAGGTGTAGAGGAAGAACTTGAAGGCGGCATACACCCGGTTTCCATGGCCCCAGACGCCGATGATGATGAACATCGGGATGAGGCCGCCCTCAAAGAAGAGATAGAAGAGCACGAGGTCGAGCGCGACGAAGACGCCGACCATCAGCGTCTCCGCCACCAGGAAGGTGATCATGTACTCCTTCACGCGGGTCTGGATCGGGGCCCAGGATGCGACGATGCAGATTGGCATGATCAAGGTCGTGAGCAGCACGAACGGCATCGAAACTCCGTCGACGCCGAGCTTGTAAAGGATCGCGTGCGAGAACCAGTCGCGCTCCTCGACCAGCTGAAAGCCGGGACGCGTCGGGTCGAAGCGGCTCCAGGCGACGAGGCTCAGCACGAAGGTGATCAAGGTCGCGAACAGCGCGATCCAGCGCGCGTTTCGCTTGGTCGCCTCGCCGTCGCCCGGGAGCAACAGGATGAACAGCGCGCCGACAAGCGGCAGCGCGAGGACGCCGGAGAGGATCCAGGAGCCGTTCATTGCCCGAGCCCTCCGAACAGATACCAGGTCGTGAGCGCTGCGGCGCCGATCAGCATCGCGAAGGCGTAATGATAGACATAGCCGGTCTGAAGCCGCACCGCCCCACGAGCGACGTCGAGCACGCGCGTCGAAACGCCGTCCGGCCCGAACCCGTCGATGATCGCACCGTCGCCGCCCTTCCAGAACAGGCGGCCGAGCCAGAAGGCCGGCCGGACAAAGACGAAGTCGTAGAGCTCGTCGAAGTACCATTTGTGGACCAGGAAACGATGGAGCGCCGGCAATTCGGCGGCGAGCCGTTGCGGCGCGGTGCGGTCGACCATGTACATGTAATAGGAGATCCCGGTTCCGATCAGCATCGCCACCGTCGGCGAGATCGAGACCAGCCACGGGGCAGCCTCCGTGCGCTCGAGAATGTCGTTCTCCTGGCCGAGGAAGAGGGAGTGGCGCCAAAACCCGTCATGTCCCCCGCCGATGAACAGGTGTCTGAAAGCGATGCCGGCGAAAGTCGCGCCAAGAGCCAGCACGATAAGCGGAACCAGCATGACCATCGGTGATTCGCGCACCGGATGATCGGCATGATCGGCATGGGCATGATCGTCATGACTATGCCCGTCGTGCGCGCTCGGCAGCGTCGCCCACCAGCCGCCACGCCTACCAAAAAAAGTCATGAACATGAGGCGCCAGGTGTAGAAAGCGGTCAATCCAGCCGCGATGTCGGCGCACACGAACGCGTACATCGCGCCGAAGCGAGGAGAGACAAAGGCCGCCTCGATGATCGGGTCCTTCGACACGAAGCCAGCAAAGCCGATCGAGGTGAATGGAATCCCCACCGCGCTCAGCGCCAGCGCTCCGGCCATCATCGTCCAGAAGGTGACTGGCAGCTCCTTTCGGAGTCCGCCCATCGCGCGCATGTCCTGCTCGTGATGCATGGCGGTGATCACAGAACCGCAGCACAGGAACAAAAGGCCCTTGAAGAAGGCATGCGTGAAAAGGTGGAAGACGCCCAGGCTGTAGCCGCCAACCCCAAGGCCTACGAACATGTAGCCGAGCTGGGAGCAGGTCGAGTAGGCGACCACCTTCTTGATGTCCATCTGAACGCCGGCGATGGTCGCGGCGAAGAAGGCGGTCGTTCCGCCAATGATGGTGACGACGCTGAGCGCGGCGGGCGACAATTCGAAGAGCGGCGAGAGCCTGGCGACCATGAACACGCCCGCGGTCACCATGGTCGCCGCGTGAATGAGGGCCGAGACCGGGGTCGGGCCCTCCATCGCATCGGGAAGCCAGGTGTGGAGCAGGAATTGCGCCGACTTGCCCATCGCGCCCATGAACAGAAGCAGGCAGGCGAGCGTCAGTCCGTCCCAGTTAAAGCCGATGAAATGCACCGTCTTGCCCACGAGACCGGGCGCCGCGGCGAACACCTGGTCGAAGGCGATCGAGCCCGTCAGATAGAAGGTAAGGAAGATGCCGAGTGAAAAGCCGAAGTCGCCCACGCGGTTGACGACGAACGCCTTGATCGCGGCGGCGTTGGCTGAAGGTTTTTCATACCAGAAACCGACCAGTAGGTAGGACATCAGACCGACGCCCTCCCAGCCGAAGAACAGCTGAACCAGGCTATCGGCCGTCACCAGCATCAGCATGGCGAAGGTGAAGAGCGAAAGATAGGCGAAGAAGCGGGGCCGCGACGGGTCCTCCGACATGTAGCCAATCGAATAGACGTGTACGAGGAACGACACCGTCGTCACAACGATCAGCATGACGGCGGTCAGGGTGTCCACCCGCAAGGCCCAGGTGGCGACGACCTTGCCCGAGGTGAACCAGTTGCCGATCACGACATGCGCGTCCGCCCCGCCCGCCACCATGACGAACGCGATCCAGGAAAGGACGAAGCAACCGCCGAGGAGTCCGGTCGTGACATATTCGGACGCGCGCACGCCGATCCAGGGGCCGAAGACGCCGGCGATCAGGAAACCCAGAAGCGGCAGGAAGACGATCAGCTCATACATGGATCGGGTCTCAGCCCTTCAGCGAATTGATATCCTCAACCGCGATCGAACCGCGGTTGCGGTAATAGGCGACCAGGATCGCTAGCCCGATCGCTGCTTCAGCCGCGGCGACGGTGAGGATAAACAGCGCGAAGGCCTGCCCGGTGAGATCGCCCGAAAAGCTCGAAAAGGCGACGAGGTTGATGTTCACGGACAGAAGGATGAGCTCGACCGACATCAGGATGACGATGATGTTCTTGTGGTTGAGGATGATGCCTGCGACGCCGATCGTGAACACAATCGCAGCGAGGGTGAGATAGTGGGTGAGGTCGACTCCCATCCTCTGCGGTCCTTCAAATGCCGGCGCGCGAGGCGACCTTGCGCACCTCGACCGCGGTTTCGGGGTTACGGGCCACCTGCGCGCCGACGTCCTGACGCTTGACGTTCGGCTTGTGGTGGAGGGTGAGAACGATCGCGCCGATCATCGCGGTGAGCAGAATCATCCCCGCTGCCTGGAAGAAGTAGAAGTAGCGGGTGTAGAGCACCTCGCCGAGCGCCGCCGTGTTGCTGATCGCGGTCACCGGCGTCGCCGGCGGCGCGGCCCGCTGCGAGGGGCCGAGACCCGAGACGACATAGATGAGTTCGATCGCCACCACCAACGCGATCAGCAGCCCCTGCGGCAGATATTGCACGAACCCCTGCCTCAGGCGGGCGAAGTCCACATCGAGCAGCATGACGACGAACAGAAACAGTACCGCCACCGCTCCGACATAGACGACGACCAGGATCATCGCCAGGAACTCCGCGCCCATCAGCAGAAAGAGGCCCGCCGCGCAGACGAAGGAAAGAATAAGAAAAAGGACGGAATGCACCGGGTTCCGGGCGAAGATGACGGCGAACGCCGAGACCACCAGAACGGACGCGAAGATCCAAAAAAAGAAAGCGTTGGCCTGCATCGTCCGCCTCTTGATCCTATACCTCCGGCCGCCCTCCGCCCCGCGGAATGGAAAGGCCGCCAGGCGGCGCGAGAGCGCCTGGTTTGCTGGCGCCCGTCGCCGCCCCCGCATCCGGCCGGGCAAAAAAGCATTCGCCGACAAAGCCCGCCGAGGCGGGCCCGGGTCAGCTCCTTCTCCTTGTGAGGAGGAGGCGATTATCGGTGTGGCGCGTCCAACGCGATGTTGCGCGCCAACTCCCGCTCCCAGCGATCGCCGTTGGCCAGCAATCGCTGCTTATCGTAATAAAGCTCCTCGCGCGTTTCGGTCGCGAATTCAAAGTTCGGCCCTTCGACGATCGCGTCGACCGGACAGGCTTCCTGGCACATGCCGCAGTAGATGCACTTGACCATGTCGATGTCATAGCGCGTGGTGCGGCGCGTGCCGTCGTTGCGCCGCGGGCCCGCTTCGATGGTGATCGCCTGGGCGGGACAGATCGCCTCGCACAGCTTGCAAGCGATACATCGCTCCTCGCCATTGGGGTAGCGGCGCTGCGCATGCTCGCCGCGAAACCGGGGGCTGAGCGGCGACTTCTCGTGCGGATAGTTCAGCGTCGCCTTCGGCTTGAACATATAGCGGATCGACAGCGCGAACGCGGCAAGGAATTCGCCCAGGAACACCGAGCGCGTGGATTGAGCGAGCCTTAGGCCCATGACTTTTCCTCTTACCCTCTCAGCGCAAAGGAACGGAGGCGGTCGCGCCAAGACCGGTAAATTCGAGCACTGCCGCCACGACCACCACCATGACCAAGGAAATCGGCAAGAACACCTTCCAACCTAAGCGCATCAGCTGGTCGTAGCGATAGCGCGGGACGAAGGCGGTGACCATCAAGAAGCAGAACACGACGCCCCAGGCCTTGATCAGGAACCAGATCACCCCCGGTATCCATGTGAACGGCGGAAAGGGCAGTGGCGACAGCCATCCGCCGAGGAACAGGATCGTGGCCAACGACCCCATGGTCAGCAGCGCAACGAGTTCCGTCAGGAACTGCAGCAGAAACAGCGACGCGGAGTACTCCACCGTGTAGCCGGCGACAAGCTCCGACTCGGCCTCGGTCAAATCGAATGGCGGTCGGTTCGTCTCGGCAAGGGCTGAAATGAAGAAAACGACAAACATCGGGAGAAGTGGCAGCCAGTACCAGCCCAAAAGGCCAAACCGCGTGTCCTGCGCGCGCACAATGTCGGACAAATTAAGGGAGCCCGCGCACATCACAACCGTGACGATGACGAAGCCGATCGACACCTCGTAGGACACCATCTGAGCGGCGGCGCGTAGCGCTGAGAGCAGCGCATATTTCGAATTTGACGCCCACCCCGCCATGATGATGCCGTAGACGCCGAGCGAGGAAACCGCGAATAGGTAGAGGATGCCGACGTTGATGTCGGCGATTACCCACCCGTCCGCAACCGGAATGACCGCCCAGGCGGCGAAAGCGAGCACGACGGACACGAGCGGCGCGAGCAGGAAAACGCCCTTGTTCGCGCCTGCGGGAATGACCGGCTCCTTCAGGACAAACTTGAAGAAATCCGCAAATGGCTGAAGAAGACCCCACGGCCCGACCACATTGGGCCCGCGACGCAACTGCACCGCGCCCCAGATCTTCCGTTGAATGTAGATAAGCGCCGCGGTGGAGAGGAGAACGCACACCAGAAGCAGCAGGCTCTCGAGTACATGGCGCAGCAAGGAGCCTGCATCGCTCTCGTGCATCCAGTCTCCGAACGCGGACATGGCCCCGCTGCTGATCAGAAGCCACAACACCGCGACGATCACGATCACGACGACAGCGGCCGCCGCGAGAATTGCGCCCCACGGCGGGGAAGAAGAATGGGTAGGTGTCGCGCTAGTCATGCCGAGATCGCTTTATTCGGCCGCCTCGCGCTGAACGCCGCGGGCCAGAGCCGAACATTCAGCCATGACGCGAGAAGCGCGCGCGATCGGATTGGTCAAATAGAAGTCGGCGACAGCCGGAACAAACGTCGCCTTGTCGACTGCGCCGCCCAGCGCGGCAATGGAGTCAAAGACGCCGATATCCGTTGGCGCGACCGTGTCAAAACGAACGAGGAAGGGGTGGGCGACCGCGAGCGCGGCCCGCAATTGGGTCAGCGAATCGAATGGCAGCTTGGCGCCGAGCGGATCCGACAGCGCGCGCAGAATGGACCAATCCTCGCGCGCGTCGCCCGGCGGGAACACCGCGCGCTCGGCGAATTGCGGGCGTCCTTCCGTGTTGACATAGATGCCGGTTTTTTCCGTGTAAGCCGCGCCCGGCAGGATCACATCCGCGCGATGCGCCCCGCGATCGCCGTGCGTGCCGACATAAACGACAAACGCGCCCGGCTCGATGTCGATCTCATCGGCGCCGAGGTTGATCAGCACGTCGAGCACATTCGCCTTGGCCATCGCCGGCGCGTCGAGGCCCCGTTGGCCCGGCACGAGGCCGAGATCGAGTCCGCCGACGCGCGAAGCCGCGACATGCAGCACGTTGAAACCGTTCCATCCGTCCTTCACAACCCCGGCGGAGAGGGCGGCCTTGGCGAGGCTCGCCAGAACAGCCGCGCCGTCGGGCCTGGCAAAAGCGCCGGAACCAGCGATTATCATTGGCTTGGCCACGCCCGCCGGTGGCTTGTCAAACGCCTGCGCGAGCGTCTCGGGTCCTGCGCCGAGGTAATTGTACTTATAGGTCAGGTCAGCTCTAAGCCCGACGACGCCGATCGGCGCCCCGCTTCTAAGCCACCGCTTGCGGATCCGCGCATTGAGAACGGGCGCCTCGTAGCGCGGGTTCGAGCCGATAATGAGAATAGCGTCCGCCTGCTCGACGCCCGCGATCGTCGAATTGAACAGATAGGACGCGCGGCCGAACTTCGGATGCAATTTCGAGCCGTCCTGCCGGCAATCGATGTTGGGCGAGCCGAGGCTGGCGAGAAGCGATTTGAGCGCGAACATTTCTTCGACTGTCGCCAGGTCGCCGACGATCGCGCCGATCCGCGGCGGCGAGGCCGCCGCGACTTTGCCGGCGATCGTGGCGAAAGCCTCCGTCCAGGTCGCGGGCCTAAGCCGGCCGTCGACACGCACATAAGGCCGATCGAGTCGCTGGGCTTTCAATCCATCGACAATGTGGCGCGTCTTGTCGGAGATCCATTCCTCGTTGATGGCGTCGTTGGCGCGCGGCAGGATGCGTACCACTTCACGCCCACGCGAGTCGACACGAATCGCGGAGCCGAGGGCGTCCATGACATCGATTGTTTCGGTCTTGACGTATTCCCACGGACGGGCGTGAAAGGCGGTCGGCTTCGAGGTCAAGGCGCCAACCGGACAGAGGTCGACGACGTTGCCCTGCAGTTCGGACGTCAGCGCATGCTCGAGATAGGAGGTGATCTCCATGTCCTCGCCGCGACCAATAGCGCCCAGCTCCGGAACGCCCGCGACTTCGGTCACGAAACGCACGCAGCGCGTGCACTGGATGCAGCGGTTCATCGAAGTCTTGACCAGCGCCCCGATATATTTGTCCTCGACCGCGCGCTTGTTCTCGGAAAAGCGTGAGGAGTCGGCGCCATAGGCAATCGCCTGATCCTGCAGATCGCATTCGCCGCCCTGATCGCAGATCGGACAGTCGAGCGGATGGTTGATCAGCAGAAACTCCATTGTGCCCTTGCGCGCCTTGCGCGCCATCGGCGAGTTCGTCATGACGACCGGCGGCTCGCCGTTCGGACCGGGGCGCAGATCCTTGACCGCCATCGCGCAGGAAGCTGTCGGCTTGGGCGGTCCGCCTTTCACCTCGACCAGGCACATCCGGCAGTTGCCGGCGATCGACAGCCGCTCGTGGAAGCAGAAGCGCGGGATCTCGGCGCCGGCCGCCTCGCACGCCTGGAGCAGGGTGAACTCCGCGGGAACGTCGATCTCCTTCCCGTCGATGACGATCTTGCTCATGCCCCCTTCGCCCCGTAGCTTGCGCGCCAATACGCGAGGAGATCGGCGACAGCAATCCCGTCAATGGTCGCGCCTTCCAGACGCGCGTTGACTATAGAAGCGCCAGCCAGGTTGGCTTTGTCGACGCGCAGGCCCGCGAGATTGACGTTGTGAACGCGCCAACCGGACATGTTGATGTTGTGAAAGTCAGACCCCGACAGGTTGACGTCATCGAAGTTCGATCCGGAAAGGTCGGCTTTATGAACATCCATCCGATGCTTTTCGCTCTCGATCTTCATCGTGTCGGTCCGACCGTCAGCCGCATTTCCGGCTCATCCACAGCTTGATATGCGCGAGGTCGCTCCATCCGAGGGCGAAATCGCTGTCGCCGTTCACAGTCAGCTCCATCGCTCTTCCAGGTCCGGTATATGCCCGGCGGATATCGTCCACATGACGAAATGCGGCGCTCCGAGCTTCTCGAACCACTCGCCCTTGCGGTTCGACGCTCTCCCACACCGACAGGTTGACCGCCATGGTCGGGCGGCTGCCGGCCGGATGGCCGTCGCGTTGTTGCTGTCGTCCTTGAGGCGCCACACGAACCTTTCGCTGCGCTCGGCGAGCGCGTTGATCCGATCAAGGTTCGTCATGAACGCCGCCGTGCGCGGATCGTTCGTTGGATGGCGGAGCCGGCCGATGTTGAGCTGGGCGATATGGCTCACTGTTCAGCCTCAAGCTTTTCGACCCGCCGCGTGAGATCGGCAATCTGCCGGCGCAAGTCGATATGCGCTCTGCTCGCATTCGCGGCGAATCCTATCGCCGACACAGGGCCTTCGCGGATCACCTCGACGCGTTCATCCAGAGCGTCGAAGCGCAGGTCGAGTGAGCCCACAGCGAGCCTCACATCCTTCAAGCCTGTCCGGACGTCCTCCACGATGGCCTCGATCTCGTCGAACCCGGCTGAATTCTCGGCGCGCATCGTCCGAAGCAACTGAAGCACCAGATTGTCAGGCTCCTTGGCCATTCCCCTACTCCGCCGCGGCGAGCACCGGCTCGCTATGCGGATTGGCCGCATATTGATCGATACGCCTCTCGATCTCGGGGCGAAAATGGGCGATGAGCCCCTGGATCGGCCACGCCGCGGCGTCGCCAAGCGCGCAGATCGTGTGCCCTTCGACCTGCTTCGTGACATCGAGCAACATGTCGATCTCGCGCTTTTGCGCCCGGCCCTCGACCATGCGCTCCATGACACGCCACATCCATCCCGCGCCTTCGCGGCAGGGCGTGCACTGGCCGCAGCTTTCGTGCTTGTAGAAATATGACAGGCGAGCGATGGCGCGGATGATATCGGTCGACTTGTCCATCACGATCGCCGCCGCCGTGCCCAGGCCGGATTTGAGCTTGGCGAGCGAGTCGAAATCCATCGGACAGTCGATGATCTGCGCGGCGGGAAGGAGGCGCACCGACGCTCCGCCAGGAATGACAGCGAGCAGATTGTCCCAGCCCCCACGCACGCCCCCGCAGTGCCTCTCGATCAGTTCGCGGAACGGGATCGACATCGCCTCCTCAACGTTGCACGGCCCGTTGACGTGACCCGAGACGCTGAAGACTTTGGTGCCGGAATTGTTGGGCGCGCCGAAGCTCGTGAACCACGAGGCGCCGCGCCGCAGAATCGTCGGCGAGACGGCGATCGATTCGACATTGTTGACGGTCGAGGGACAGCCATAGAGCCCCATCCCGGCGGGGAATGGCGGCTTCATGCGGGGCATGCCCTTCTTGCCCTCGAGCGATTCGAGCATCGCCGTCTCTTCGCCGCAGATATAGGCGCCCGCGCCGTGATGGACGTAGAGGTCGAACGGCCAGCCGTGAACATTGTCCTCGCCGATGAGCCGTGCCTCATAGGCCTCGTCGACCGCCGCCTGGAGACGTTCGCGCTCGAGAATGAATTCGCCGCGGACGTAGACGTAGGCCGCGTGCGCGCCCATGGCGAACGAGGCGACGAGCGCGCCCTCGACCAGCGTGTGCGGGTCGTTGCGCATGATCTCGCGGTCCTTGCAGGTGCCCGGCTCCGATTCGTCGGCGTTGATCACGAGATAGTGCGGGCGCTTGGGATCGATGGTCTTGGGCATGAACGACCATTTGAGCCCGGTCGGGAAACCCGCGCCGCCACGCCCGCGCAGGCCCGAGGCCTTCATCTCCGCGATGATCCAGTCGCGTCCCTTGTCGAGGATCGCCTTGGTCCCATCCCAATTGCCGCGCGCCCTCGCACCCTTGAGGCTGCGGTCGCCGAAGCCATAGAGATTGGTGAAGATGCGATCCTTGTCTTCCAGCATCGCTCAGTTCCCGATCGTCTCAGCAGGCGGTCGATCGTTCGGTGGCGCCGGCGCGTTCGGCGCGCCACGGCCGTCGACTCCGTATAGCGTGGTCAGCGCGGTCAGGCCGGCTACCGGCTCGGAGGAGACGCGCCCAATCTGCGAACCAGTCTTCACCGGCCGGCCCGCTGCCAGATCCTCAAGAAGGTTGGCGAAATTCTCCGGCGTCAGGTCTTCGTAATAGTCGTCATTGATCTGGACCATGGGCGCATTGCAACACGCGCCAAGGCATTCGACCTCGATCCAGGAGAAGAGGTCGTCCGGCGTCACATGCCCCTGCTCGCCGATGCGCTTGGCGCATACAGCCTTAATGTCGTCCGAACCAGCAAGCATGCACGGCGTCGTGCCGCAGACCTGCACGTAGTGGCGCCCGACCGGCGCCAGATTGAACATCGTATAGAAGGTCGCGACCTCCAGCACCCGGATGTTTGGCATATCAAGCATCGCCGCGACCTTCTCGACCGCCGCGCGTGGAAGCCAGTACCCATTCTGCTTCTGCGCCCGCCACAACAGCGCAAGCACGGCCGAAGCCTGCCGGCCCGGCGGATATTTGGCGATCTCCCGCTCCGCCCAGGCCTTGTTGTCCGGCGTGAACTCGAAGCTCGTCGGCTGCTCGTCGGCAAGGCGGCGGACAGACATCGGTCAAACGTTCCCCGAATGCGTGGTCATTCCCCTGCGCCTCCTTAAAGGCGTGGTCACCGGTCAACCTCGCCGAACACGATGTCGAGCGAGCCGAGGATCGCGCTGATGTCGGCGAGCATGTGCTTGCGGCACAGAAAGTCCATTGCCTGAAGATGGGCGAAGCCGGGCGCGCGAAGCTTGACGCGGTATGGCTTGTTCGAGCCGTCGGAGACGAGATAGACGCCGAACTCGCCTTTCGGCGCCTCGACTGCGGCGTAAACCTCGCCGGCCGGCACTTTGTAGCCCTCGGTGTAGAGCTTGAAATGATGGATGAGCGCCTCCATCGAGCGTTTCATCTCGCTGCGCCGGGGCGGGGCGACCTTGCCGTCGTCGGTCACCACCGGTCCTTCGCCGCCGGGCGAGTTCA
>Ga0335075_10016503_pt1 | contig 11022 bp, 10 predicted proteins | sample Lox_Sample_24_FD_206723 | JGI IMG/M metagenome (GOLD analysis project Ga0335075, IMG submission 206723) | Soil microbial communities from Loxahatchee National Wildlife Refuge, Florida, United States - Lox_Sample_2.4 | ecosystem: Environmental > Terrestrial > Soil > Wetlands | place: USA... | reverse complement strand
GCCGCCCGCGGAACGTTCACCGGAGACGACCGGCACCACTGTCAGCCACCGGTGCCCGGCCGCGAACTTCTCGAGGCCGGGCAGGTCATAGAGTCCGTCCGCGGCGCGCGCGCCGAAAAAGAGATGGACCGCAGGCGGCCGCTGGAAGCCCGCTAACTGCTCGATCATGGCTTTGAGCGGAGCCAGTCCGGTGCTCCCGGCGATCATCAGGATCTCCTTGCCGGAAGCAGGATCCAGCCGCAAGCTGCCGACGGGTGGCCCGATCCTGAGCTTGGTTCCGCCCGCGGCATGACTGGTCAGCGCCATGCTCACGGCCCCGCCGTCGATCAGCCGGATATGGAACTCGAGGCTGCCGTCAGCTCGCGGCGCATTTGCCATCGAGTAGTAGCGCCATAGTCTGGGCCGGGCCGGTGACTCGATTGCCACCGACTGCCCGGGCAGATAGTCAAGCCGGGGCTCGGGCTGCACCGTCAGGACCGAGATGTCGAACGCCTTGCGTTCCCGGCCGACGACAGTGCCGGTCCAGTAGGGAGGCTGGCGCTCCTCGTCCTCCCGCGCAGCGGCCACCATGATGCTCGCGACCAGCTCATAAGCGGCCTTCCAGTCGGCCTCCAGCCCGGCATCCCAGGCTTCGCCGCAGAAGTAGGCGAAAGTGGCAAGGAGGCTGTCGCCGACAGCCTCGTAATGCTCGGCGAGTGTCCCGAACTTGCGGTGGTCACGGCCGAGGCCGCGAGCGAACGCGGTGAGCCCATCCAGGTCGTCCACAGCGGACACTATGCTGATGAGCGCTGCCACCAGGTGGGCGCGCTGAGCCTGCATGGATACCGGGAACATGTCACGGGTTTCCGGGTGCTTGAGGAACAGGTCTGAGTAGAAATGCAGCGGCACCTCGTCGCCGTGCATTGCCACTTGAGCGAAGCTGCTTTTGAGCCGGGCGATGTCCACGCCAAGCGCCTTTCTCCGGGTAGCCAGCAGCGGGCCGGCTGCAGCTAGCGATTCAGCACCTGGTCCCGGACCGTCTCGGCGACAGCGCCCGCTGTGATGACGTCCCCCTCGCTGAGACCGGCTTCGCGCAGCGCTTCGGCCAGGTGCTCGAGGACCCGGTCGAAGTGCGTATCGGTCAGCCCGGGCAAGTGCTGATGCGCTGTCCGGAGATCGCGGCCGGTGTACGCGTGCGGGCCACCGAAAGCCATCGCCAGGAACTCGGCCAGCATCCCGGCCTGTCGCTCCATATCGACGTTCTTGAAGTAGGGCGATAGCAACTCGTCAGCCAGCACCTTCTTGTAGAAGGTGCTCGTAGTGAGCCGCAATTCGTGGTGGTCGCCACCGAGAAGGTCGTACAAACTCACATCAGCGTTCATCGCTCACCCCGGCTGGCGGAGCCGCCCGCCTGTCGCGTTACTAGGGTCTTGTGCCGATCCATGCACCCAGACCGTAATGCGACGGCTGTTACCGTGGCCTTGCTCAGGTGTTTCCTGGCGCGCAACTCGGATCAGCTGGTCGCGCCGACGTCCATGGCTGAGTCCGGGCACCGAGCTGACTTGGAAACGGTACAGCGAGCCCGGTCACAGCTGAGAAGCGTCGCCGGCAGCGGCGGTGCTGACATCCCGGGTAGTAACGCGCTGCCCGCTGGGCTCGTTGCCGGTGTGCCCCGACGAGGACTGGCGATTGCGGATCGCAGGCACCACGAACGAGGCAAGAAACGCGACGAGCGTCATGGCTGCCGCGATCTCGAATGCACGCGCGTATCCGTCGTTGAGGGCGGCTCCGACCGCGGCGGAGTGCTGTGCGCCCAGCCCGGCCGCGCCAGCCTTGCTGCCAGCCGCGCCTGTCAGCATCGCCCGGCTCCGGTCGGTTGCGATGGTAGCCAGCACTGCTAGCCCGAGGGAGCCGCCGATCTGCCGCGACGTATTCAGCACGCCGGAGGCCAGGCCCGCCTCGGAGAACGACACTCCCGAGGTGGCCGCCGCGGCGAGCGGTGTGAACAGCAGCCCGAGAGCCAGCGAGATGATGCAGCCGGGCCCGAACACATGCTGCCAGTACGAGGGTGTCGGAGTGATGCGCGACAACCAGGCGAAGCCGGCCGTGGCGACGACCGTTCCCGCAAGTAGCAGTGGCCGGACACCGATGCGCGGCAGAAGGCGCGAGCTGACCTGCGCGCCGACGATGATGGTCAAAGCCATGGGCAGGAACGCCATGCCCGCGCGCAGGGCGCTGTAGCCAAGGACATTCTGCAGATAGAGCGAAAGGAAGTACCACATCGCGAAGAACGCCGCGCCGACCAGGAACATCACCATGTTGGCGCCGGTCACTGACCGGGACCGGAACAGGCCGAACGGGACCAGCGGCGTGCGGGCGACGCGAAGCTCGATGACCGCGAATACCGCGAGCAGCACGGCCGCAGCGGCTAGCAGTACCAGTGTCTGTGCCGATTCCCACGGGTGGGTCTCAGTACCGACGATCGCGTAAATCAGTGCTCCGAGCCCGAGCGTCACCGTGACTGCCCCGGCGATGTCCAGCCGCGGCGCAGGACCGCCGCGATCGGTGGCCCGCGACTCGGTGAGCCACACCAGCCCGGCGACTATCCCGGCCACGCCGATCGGGATGTTCACGAACAGGACCCACCGCCAGGACAGCGCCGAAGTCAGTACCCCGCCAAGGATCGATCCGGCGGCTCCGCCAGCCCCGGCGACAGCGCTCCAGACTCCGAGCGCCCAGGCGCGCCGCTGTGGCGCGAATGTCGTCACGATGATCGTCAAAGTGGCCGGAGACAGGAGGGCACCGCCGATGCCCTGAGCCGCCCTTGCGGTCGTGAGCCAGGTCGAGTTCTGTGCCACGCCTCCAGCCAGGCTGGCGATGGTGAAGAGGCCGAGGCCGAACAGGAACACCCGGCGGCGGCCGAACAGGTCAGCAGCCCGGCCACCGAGAAGCAGGAATCCCGCGAACGTCAGCACGTACGCGTTGACCACCCACTGCAGGCCAGATGGCGTGTAGTGCAAGTCGTGGCCAATGGAGGGCAGCGCTACGTTCACGATCGAGACGTCCAGCACGACCATAAACTGGGCCACGCACGCGATCGCCAGGACGACCCCGTCGGGAACGTGCCGGGGGCTTCTCAAACTCGACATGAAACATGTCTATCATGATTAACGTCTACCGCGCCACCCGGCTACACTTTCGACATGCACGCGGACGCTATCGGCCACCACCCCGAGCCGATACCGCCACTGACGTTTCAGGCCAGCACCTGGTACCTGCTGGCAATGGCCGGCTCAAAGGCTCACCACCTCTGGGCGGACATGCTCGCACAGCTTCAGCTGAGCCCCAGCCAGTTCAAGGTACTGCGCGCGCTCGGCGAGTCGGGCCCGCTGGGCCAGCACCAGCTGGCCGATCTCATCGCTGTTGACCCGCGGAACGCCGTGCCCCTGATCGACAGCCTGGCAGAGCGCGGGCTGCTCGCCCGCGAAGTGGACGCCGCCGACCGGCGACGGCGGGTGCTCACCCTCACCGCCCGCGGCCAGAAACTCGCGGCCGACCTGTCCTCAATCGGGCTGGAGATCGAGGACGACTTCTTCAGCCCGCTGACCGCTGCCGAGCAGCAGTCACTGCGGCAGATGCTGCTATCGCTGCTGCGCGCGTACGGCTAGTGCCGCAGCCAGACGCGGCCGTCTTCGTGTGATCAGGCGCCGGCAGTCTCCGCGGGAGGCGTTACCCGCAGCACGCCCGGCGTGTAAGGACTATCGGTCACGGTGAAACCGGCCGCCGACAGGATTCCACGGAACTTCTGCAACTCGCGCTCGCGCTTGCGGTGCGCGGCCGGCAAGCCGGGGAAGTAGTTGACGGCGACCCACCCGCCCTGAGGGTCGGCTTCAACTACGAAGCCCTGCCGCCCACCCTCCCACTCCTGGTAGCCGGCTTTTCGCAGCACTAATCGGACCCGGTCAGCGGTCAAGCTAATGTCCATGCGTCACGTGGTACCACAGGCTGAGCCCCCGCCATAAGGACTTGCGTGAGCGGCTTGCTTACGCGACGAGGGCGCCGCCGTCGACCACGCTGACCACCCCTGTGGCGTCTAGCCCGGCTCAGCCCGCGCTGGCAGGAGCGGCTAGGTGCCCGCCGAACACCCCGGCAATGGTGAGGACCGCGAGGAGCGCGCCGACCACGCCCACGATGATCGCGCCGGTCCCGGCGGCCATGGCCCAGCCCGGGGTGCCGCGGCTGCGCAGCATCCTCGGCAAGAGCAGCGCACCAGCGCCGCACAGCACCGCCCCAGCGGCGAACACGAGCGCCCACCACCCCTGAGTGTGCCAGCCGCTCGCATACAGGTTCAGCTCCTGCTGAACCGTCAGGCCAGAGCTCGGGGCGTTCATTTCCGCGCTGTACTGGCCGTGACTGACCACAACGCCACTGGTCCAGTTCGTCGTGAGGGAGACGACAGCCAGGGCTAGCCCGGCGAAGCCGAAGCCCCCGCTCACCGCCCCAGTGCTCAGGACGCCGTTCCCGCCCGAGTCATCGTCCTCGATCTCAGTCAGCTCTCCCGAAAGATCGTCGATCTCGGTCAGCTCTTCCGGAAGATCGGCTCGTTCGTTCGCGGAATCGAATGCGAGCGCAGCCCCGGACCCGGCGCCCGCCTCGCTCTTGTTCGCTGTGTTATCGGTCATAGGCGCACACCCTAGGGACAAAGGCTGAGAGCCAGATGAACGAACGCTGACCGTCGGCGGTCCCCCCGGGTCGTCCGCACCGCCGCTCCAGGCCACTCGGGCATTGTCCGCGGTGAACCGCACGGGAACGGCATCGGACGGCGGCTGCTGCTGTGCACCAGCGGGCTGGACCGCGTCAGCGGGGAGCTGGCCGACCTCATGACCGGGACGAGTGGCGGCGAGCGGATGCTTCAGGATCTGGAGGAAGCCAACGCGTTCGTGGTCTCGCTGGACACGGCGCGGTCCTGGTTCCGCTACCACCACCTGTTCGCCGATCTGCTGCAGCTTGAGCTGCGCCGAACGGAGCCGGAGCAGGTCAGCGCACTGCACATCCGTGCGGCCGGATGGCTTGCCGGGCACGGTTACCCGGTCGAGGCCATCCGGCATGCCCAGATCGCCGGTGACTGGGAGCTGGCCGCCCGGCTGCTGGCCGACAACTGGCCGGGCCTGTACTTGGACGGGCAGGAGGCGACGGTGCACGCACTGGTGGGCGCCTTCCCAGCCGGGGCGGCAACGGGCAATGCCGAGTTGGCGGCAGTCGCCGCGGCTGGCGAGATGGCTCAGGGCACACTGGCCAATGCGGAACAGTTGCTCGTCCTCGCCGAGCGGGGCCTGGCACTGGTGCCGGAGCGCCGGCGCGAGCAGGCGCTGACCCTGCTCGGGGTCGTGCAGATGATGTACTCCGGCCGGAGCGGAGACCAGCACGCGCGGGCCGGGCACGCGGAGCGTGTGGCCGAAGCCGCTGCGATCTCCGGGGCCACCTCGCTCGGCCTGAGTGAGGAGTTGCGCGCGTTCACCCTGGCTGAGATCGGCGACAGTGAGACCTGGGCAGGCCGACTCGACCTGGCGGAGTCGCACCTGGACACGGCTATAGCGCTGGGACGCCGGATCGGCCGGCCCTATGTCGAGTTCATGGCCCTGGTGTACCGGGCCGAGATTGAGCTCAATAGATGTTTTCCGCGGGCGGAGGAACTCAGCAGGCAGGCCATCGGCCTGGCTGAGCGGCACGGCTGGACCGACGACCTGTTCACCGGGTTCGCCGCCATGACGCTCGGCGGCGCCCTGGCCTGGCAGGGACGGATTGACGACGCGGACGCCTGGGTTGGCCGCGCCGAGCGCATCTTCCGGAGGGAAGCAAACCCCGCAGCGGCCATGGGCGGCCAGTACGTCCGCGGCCAGCTCGAGATGGGTCGCGGCCGGGTGGCTGACGCCCTCACTGCGTTCCGAGCTGCTGAGCGGCTGGCAGGCCCGCACCCGCTCGCGCGTCCGCTGCGAGCCTGGTTGGTGCACGCCCTCGCGCAGCTCGGCAAGACAGACGACGCCGAGGACATCCTTGCCGGCCTCAGCGACCGCGACCGCAACCGCGGCGAAATGCGCGTCGCCACCGCAGTGCTGCGGCTCGCCCAGCACGACCCACATGGCGCGACCGCAGCCCTTGCGCCCGTCCTGGAGCTCTCGGCCACGGCGGGCTGGCCGTCCTGGCTCATTGAGGCATTCCTGCTGGACGCAATCGCCCGGCACGCGCTTCACGACATGCCTGCGGCCGAGCGCTCCCTGGAGCGGGCACTTTGCCTGGCCGAGCCCGACGGCACAGTCATGTGGTTCCTGATGCATCCCGCCCGCGATCTGATCGAAATGCGCGCAGGCCGGCAGACCGCTCATCCCGTCCTCGTCGCAAAGATCCTCGATCTGCAGGCACGCATGGCAACGGCTTCGCCGGCCGTCGGCACGCGCCTGCCGATCCAGCTATTGACCCCCAGCGAGATCCGGGTGCTGCGCTACCTGCCAACCCATCTGTCGGCCCCGGAGATCGGAGTTGAGCTGCACGTATCGACGACCACGGTGAAAACTCACATGCGCAACCTCTACGCCAAGCTCGGCGTCCACAGCCGCACGGAGGCGGTCGCTTCGGCACGCAGCCTTGGTCTGCTCGCACCCCCAGGCTCGGCCGGGCATGCCTGACCGGCTACTGCAGCCGATCTGCAGCGGAAGCTAATCGCGGCGGTGGCCCAGCGCTCGCGTCCGGTGGACGCCGACATCGCCAAGGTGCCTAGCTACCGGCCGACATGCCGTTCGCGGCCCGCTCGATCACGATGCGGGCAAGTTCGACGCGCGAGGTGATGCCGAGCCGGCGGAAGGCCTGGCGAAGGTGGTGGGCGACGGTGTGGGTGCTGATGTACATGCGGGCTGCGATCTGGTTGTTATTCAGTCCCTCCGCGACGAGACCTGCCACGGACTGCTCCGTAGCGGTCAGGCTTTGCCATCCTGCGGCGGGCTTCTCGGCAGGGCTCGTACTCCAGTGGCGGCGCCGTATGCCCAGCTTGCGGAGCCGCGAGCGGACGCGGGCCTCATCGCGCCGCGCCCCCAGCTGCCCGTACCGCGCGAGGGCCGATGTCAGGGAGCCGACGGCCTCTTCTCGTTCACCTCGGGATGCGCGCAGGACGCCAAGGTCTTCTGCAGCCGACGCTCTGGCCCACGGGTCCGTGTGCTCCTCCGCCGCGCTGGCCAGCGACTCCGGATCACGACGAAGCAGGCCCAGTGCATGCGCAGCGGCAGCAAAATAGGCCAGGAACTCCGGGTTGGCAGCCGCCACTGTCGCGGCAGCGTCGGCGGCAGCCGCGGCCAGCTTCTCTTCTCCTGCCGCTAGCGCTGCGCGGGCAAGCCACGCCGCAAGCGCCGGATCTGCCACTAGGGGTCCCGGCCAGGCGGGAAGGTCGGAGCAGAAGGCGGTCAGGCTGCGGAGCGCTGCTGCAGGGCCATCTCTGGCTTCAAGGACCTGTGCCTCAGCGAGGCTGCTCTCAGACCGGGCGTAAATGCTCGCGGCATGCAAGCTGCCGAGCGGGCGGCCGCTGATGTGGGACGCCGCTATCTCGACGTTGCCTCGCCGCAGCTCGATGACGGCAAGGACGCTCCGCGCGCTGGCGACATACGAGTGAGCGCCGAGCGCCTGGGCGTGAGCCAGGGCAGCTTCAGCTTCTGTGCCGGCCCGACCGAGCCGTCCTGCAGCCAGGTGCACGCGGCTGCGCAGCAGCGTCACAGCCGCGCCGGCCGGGAGGTGACGGAGGTCGGACGCCGTCGCGGTGTCCAGGATGGCCGCTGCGTCATCCAGCTCGCGCATGTCCGCCAGCGTGGCCGCCAGGACGAGCAGAGGCTGAGCATCCCGGGCATCCGGCGAGATGCCCGAACCGCGCGCCGCGTCACGCACCAGCTCAACGCTCTCACGGATCCGGCCGCTGTCCCAGCAACGGCTGGCCTGCAGAATCAAGGCAGCTGGAGCAGCGCCGGAGCCGCGGCGGACATCAGGCGGGGAGCCAGTAACCACGGCGTGCCGGGCCGGTATGGCTGTCAGGGCCTGAAGGCTCGCTGCTTGGGCCCGGGCCCGCAGGTCGCGCGGCAGTTGCGCCGCGCACAGCACAACTGCTGCTTCGGCGGCTGCGTCACGCGGCTGCCCGCGGGTGCACTTGACCCATGACATGACGCACCGGAGCCGATACTCGGCCATCTCCGGAAGCGGCCTTGCTCGTACCATCTCGGCAATCGTCTGAGCCTGCTCAAGTCTGCCCGCCGCCGCCAGCGCCTCGGCGGCGGTCACAGACCGCGGCAGCTCGGCCGGATCACCGCTCTGGGTCAGCTTCAGTGCCTGGACTGCAAGATCGGCTGCGACCTGCGGAGCAGACCGGATCGTCCGGGCGACTGCACGGTCCAGGCACGGCAGCGACGCGGGATCGCCAGGATGCACGGCCCACAGGAGGTGACGGGCCGCATCATTCGCGGATGCCTTGCGGCCGAGCAGGATCTCGGCGTACTGCCGGTGAAGCGCCCGGCGGGCGGGCGCCGGGATCACGTCGCCGACAGCGCGGCGCAGCAGTTCATTGCGGAAGGCGAAACCATGCTCCGCCGTGGTCACCAGCGCGGCGTCAATAGCCTCTTCTACTGCTGGCAGGAGTGAGGCCGGCGGCTCGCCGAGCATCTCCGCAGCGTCCTCTAGCCGGAAGTCTGGGCCAAGGATGGCCGCTGTCGCTAGAAGGTGACGGGTTTGCCTGCTTACCTGACCAAGGCGCTGCCGCCCGACCTGGCGAAACTGCAGCGACAGGCTGCGCGAGGTCAGGACAGCGCGGCCGTCGCTCACCTCAACTGCCTGGATCTCGCGGAGGCTGCGGATCAGCTCGGCGAGCAGCGCCGGGATGCCGGCCGCGTCCCGGGCCAGCGCGGTCAGGTCGGGGTCAGGTGGCGCGCCGAAGGCGTCGGTCAACATCATCTCCGCTGCCCGCTCGGTCAGCGGGCCCAGTGTCATCCGAACTGCGCCGTCCCGCTCCATCAGGGCGAAGAGATCGTCGGCTCCGCAGCGGACACTGCTTGTGCGGGCCAGCAACCAGGCCATTGGCTGTCGGCAGAGATCCCGCTGCAGGGACCGCAGTGCGGCAAGGGTTCCCTCGCTTTCGCAGTGCAGGTCGTCCAGGCAGATCAGAAGCGGCCCAGCCGCGGCCCGCCGCGCCGGGCGGCTGCAGATTCCCGCCAGCTGGCAGGCCAGACTCGGTGCGTGCGGGCAAGCGTGAGCGGCAGCTTGCCCGATCAGCGGATCGCGCAAGGCCGCTCGCAGCGTGAAGAGCGGAGTTGCATGGGCGAGCGGGTCGGCTGCTCCGACGACCAGTGAGAAAGCGCGACCTCCCGCCTCCTGGCAGGCATCGCGGAGCAGCCGTGACTTGCCGATGCCCGGCTCACCTTGGACCAGCAGCACGCCCGCGGATCCTTGTTCTGCCCGTTCCAAAAGTTCACGGACAAGGCCGCGCTCGGTGTCACGGCCGCGCATCGCAGCTCCGCCGGGAGGCAAACAAGGATTGCTGCTGCTGCCCTGCCCCGGCACCTCAGCATCAACGGCTGCGGGCATATCAGCGCGGCGTCCCGACCGGGAAACCGTCCCTGTCGCCGCAGCTTTGGCTGGCACTGGCAGCCCAGCACCTCTGACGCCCTGCGTCGGCTGGCGTGCTTTCGGCCATGGTCCCAGCGTGCTGGGACCATGGCCAACTCGCTTCGTACGATCCGTATGATTCTCGGTGCCTCGGCGACACAGCCACGGCGTCTCAGCCAGCTGCCACCTGGCGCACCTCCAGCAGCTCCAGACCCAGCGACTCGATGGCCGCTAGCACTCCGTAAACGGCGGACTGATCTGCCAGCGCTCCGCTGAGCACCGTGTCGTCACCGTCGACGCGGGCGCGCATTTCCGGGAACGCGGCGCCGATCATCTGACCCAGATGGCCTCGCACCCGAATCTCGTAACGCGCGCTGTTGCTAGCCATCTGCGCGCCCGCCCGCTGGCGACGCGGATGCGGGCCAACTCGGTCAAGACGAGCCGGCCTGCGACCTGGTGGCGGCACACCGCGTCCTGCGCCGTCTTCGGATGCCATCGGCAATCGTCACACCTTCCAGTCGATACCGCAGATGCCCAGAATCGGCGTTATCACTGCGGGCCACATCGTCAGGTCCGCTAACAGCTGCATCAAATCGGCACCGGGCGCCGACAAAGGCGGCTCGCTGCTGAGGATTACCAATCTTGACGATGTCGGGGCCGGCCAGGCGGCCGCATAGTGGCCGTCATCGCATCGGTTCATCCTGCGCCCGCCTGGAAGGGATCGACCAGTCATGACGAGCCCGGTATCTCGGGGTTTTCATCGCCGCAGTCGGCCTGGCGATGCGGGGGCCGGAAAACTCCCGCCCGGTCAGCATGCGACGTCGGACTTCCCCGTGCTGTCCGCGGGCCCGACCCCGCACACACCGCTGCAGGATTGGACCTTCTCCATCCGCCAGGGCGGCAAGACGCTCAGGTCCTGGACCTGGGCTGAGCTCATGGACCTGCCGGCCGAGACGGTGACGGTGGACATCCACTGCGTCACGCGCTGGTCGAAGCTGGGAACGGTGTGGCGGGGCATCCCCGTCAGCCACCTGCTTGATCAGGTCGCGCATGACGCCCAGTACGTGGTGGCGTTCAGCGACGGCGGCTACACCACCAACCTGCCGGTGGGCGACGTGCGCGGTGGCCAGGCGTGGCTGGCCTTCGACTATGCCGGGCAGCCGCTGCCGCCAGAGCACGGCGGCCCGGTCCGGCTGCTCGTTCCCCATTTGTACTTCTGGAAGAGCGCCAAGTGGGTGCGCGGCCTGGACCTACTCGACCATGACCAGCCCGGCTTCTGGGAGAACTACGGCTACAACAACTACGGGGATCCATGGCGGGAACAGCGGTACGCGGGCGACTGACCTGGCAGGTCGCCACGGTTGCCACTCTGACCGACGAGACAGACTCGGTCCGCACGATCGCGCTGGACCT
>Ga0335075_10016502_pt1 | contig 11022 bp, 5 predicted proteins | sample Lox_Sample_24_FD_206723 | JGI IMG/M metagenome (GOLD analysis project Ga0335075, IMG submission 206723) | Soil microbial communities from Loxahatchee National Wildlife Refuge, Florida, United States - Lox_Sample_2.4 | ecosystem: Environmental > Terrestrial > Soil > Wetlands | place: USA: Florida... | reverse complement strand
GCATATCGGCGCCGGTCAGGCAGACCAGATGCTTCGTGTTGCCGGAGCTGGTAACTGAAAAGGCGAAGGCCTCGGTATTGGTAGTCGTCGCGCAATCCACGCCAGCGGGCACATTGCCGCGCTGCGCGATCAGAATCGCCGTCGGGCCCGCGTCCTTCAGATCATTCACGAGCTTCGGCGCGCGGCCAAAGACCTTGGTGAAGTCGCTTTCGAGGTCCTTGGTTGCGCGCTGCACCGGCCCCGACTCCTGCGCGCTCTCAACCAGGGTGACAGACGCATTGATTGTTGGACCGGCTTGCTGGGCGCGGCCTGCCGGCGCGGCAACGAACGTAAGAGCAGCAACCGCAGCGCCGGCGGCGAACAATCTATGGCTGCGCGAAACAGGACTCAACGGCATCGGATGTTCTCCTTGCGCGGATCGGAGTGTGGCTGCGGTCGAACTGGAACGCGCCGGTCTTGCTGCCGGCATGCGCCATTTTCAGGCCAGTGGCGAAGCGACTCGCGCGAACGGGATTTTATTCGCGATCCGAATTATACAGAAACCCGAGCGTTTGTCGTCCTCCTGCTCTCGACGGCCAATCCGGGAGGCCGATCCGATGTCGCGTTGGGCGCTACACTGGTCTGGTTCTCACTCTTTTGCCGGAGCCTCTTTTTGTCACCCGGTTTTCGTGCGCTTTTGCTTGTTCTGCTAGCTTTCCCCGCCGCGGTTCATGCGGTCACGCGGGTCGAGGCCGCACCCGTTCCCGAAGAGATGCGCTCGACGGCCTTTACCGTCGCCGTGAACGGCCATCCTGTCGACGTGGCGCATGCCGCCGCAAGCTACGAGTTCACCAGCTTCGACGTCACCGGACCGGCGGAGATCGCCGTCACCGCCGCCGAACCCGGCTTCTGGGATCGCGGCGTCGATATTGAGCCATGGCGTCTGGGGTTGCGGGCCAGGCGCGACGGCCAGACCATCCGATTCAGAATCCCCGGCCCGGTGAAGCTCTCCATCGCGCGGCCCGGAGATTTTCTCAACCACGCCGAGATGCTGTTTCTCTTTGCCGGTTCGCCGGTTGCGGCGCCGCCCGCGGGGCCGAACGTTCACGTTGTTCCTGCCGGCGTGCATCGGGAGAGCCTCAATCCAAAGAGCGGCGACACCATTTATCTCGCGCCCGGCGCGTATATCTTCGGCAGCCTGAACCTTTGGAACGTCGATAACGTGAAGGTGCTGGGACGCGGCACCATCGTCTATGAAGGTCCGCAGGACCCCATGGCCGATGAAGGCTGGATGCAAAAGCCAGATTGGCATTGTATTGCCGCCTATCAGTCGCACAACGTGGAGATCGACGGGCTCACTTGCATCATCCGCTCGCGTACCTGGTCGATCCAGATGAAAGACACGAGCGGCTTCGTCTACGACGATCTGCGCGTCATCGGCGGCAATCCCGGCAACGCCAACCAGGACGGCATGGACTGGCTGGGCGGCGGCGACGCGGTTGTGCGCAACGCATTTCTGCGCGCCTCCGACGATGATCTGGCCATGGAAGGCAACTGGGATGGCTACACCGAGGCCGATATGTTGCGCCCTGGAGGCGACGTCCATAACATTCTCGTCGAGCACAGCGAGCTCTCCACCAGCATCTCGAATATCGTGCGCATCGGGTGGCCGCAGAAAATCTTCAACTCGCGCAACTTCACCCTGCGCGACTCCGATATTCTGCACGCCGGTATCGGGGCCTGCGGGCAAACCTTCGGGCTGCTCGGCTTGTGGGGCGCAAATGGGGCCAAAGGCGAGCACTCGAACATCAATTTCCAGAATCTTTTTCTCGACAACTGGTACTCGCTGCTGCAGATCGAGCAGGAGCAGCAGGGCGTGCGCGGCGTCACCTTTCGCAATATCTGGGCGCTCGGTCAGCCGCCGCTGGCTCCATCCACGATCACGGGAGACGTGGCCGGCGTCACTTTTGACAACGTAAAGTACGGTCAGGCGCGCGTGGATTCGGCCGCGGCCGTTCCGCTCATGGTCTCAGGCGGGGCAGCGCCGCCCACGTTCGTCGCCGCCCACACCCCAGCCGCAGCCTTCACTGTTGAGCCCAAGAGTATCGCTCCGGGGCAAAAGGTCGCATTCACTGCGCAGTACTGGCCCCATGCACATTACACGTGGCTTTTCGGCGATGGCACTCACGCCCACGGACAGCGCGTGCATCACGCATTTCCTGACGCGGAGGGCACCGATCTCGATGGAGCCAACGGTGCAGGTCGCTTTCGGGTACTGCTGCATGTGGTGGACAAGGCCGGCCACGAGGACTGGGCTGAGCAGGACGTTGTGGTGGTCGATCAGTGGCATGGAACCGTGAAGGTGATCGGGCCCACTGCGCCTGGACTCGGCTTCAAAGTCTATCCCGGCGAATGGGCCGAACTACCCGACTTTAACGCGCAGCGTGCGGTCTTTGCCGGGCAGGCTGCAGGGATTGAAGCCGACGCGCGCGGATTCACGCGCTATGCGGTCGTCTGGGATGGCTTCCTCAACATCCCGTCCGACGGCGGCTACATTTTTTCGCTCATCGATCGCGATGGCGCGCGGCTGGTGGTGGACGGAATTGAAGTGGTCAGAACCGGCCCACCGTTTGGCCAGGTCTGCGGATCGCCCGGCAACGCTGCGCGCTATGCAGTCGGCTCGCTAGGCATGCGCGCGGGGCTGCACGCGATTCACATCGAGGGCCTGCACACGACCAGCGGCGACGCACCGGTCCTGCTCTGGCAGGGACCGGGAGTACCGCCGGGCGCCGTGCCGGCGAGCGCGTTCTCGCGTTCTGTCGAGGACGAGGTGAAGAAGTAGCAGGGACAGCAAATATTCCCTGCATCCCGCTATTTCGGCAACTGCGTCACATCCCACCCGCCGCCGAGCGCTCGCACCAGTCCCACGCTCGCGGCGAACTGCCGGCTCTCGATATCGATCGCCGTGCGCTGATCGTCGAGCAGAGTGGCTTCCGCCGTGAGCACTTCGAGATAGCTGGTCACGCCGCCTTTATAGCGCTGGTTCGACAAATCGAAGGAGTGCTGCGCTGCGGCGACTGCTTTGGCCTCGACATTCGACTCCTGCCCCAGGATGCGCAGGCCCGCGAGCTGGTCTTCCACATCTTCGAAGGCTTGAAACACGGTATTGCGATAGGCGTCTGTCTGCGCGTCGTACGCGTGGCGAGCCTGGTCGGTGAGCGCGTGGCGCTGCCCGGCGTCGAAGAGCAGCTCAGCCGCCTGCGCTCCCAGCGTCCACATTGAGCTGGGCCCCTCGATCCACGTGCCGGGACTCGTGCTCTGGAAGCCGCCGCTCGCGCCCAGGCCGATGTTGGGGTAGTAGGCACTCACCGCAATGCCGATCTGCGCGTTGGCTGCCGCCGCACGGCGCTCGGCAGCGGCAACATCCGGCCTCCGCTCCAGCAGTTGTGAAGGCACGCCCACCGGCACATCCGGCAGCGTGAGGTCGAGCGGCGAGGGCGGAATGCTGAAGCCGTGCAGATCGTAGTCGGCGATGGTCCCGATGGCGTGCTCATATTGCGCGCGCGCCACGCCCACATCCACGAGCTGTGCGCGCACGGTTTCAAGCTGGGTCTGCGCCTGGGCCACGTCCACATCCGTCGCCACCCCGCCTTTGAGCCGGCGACGGGTCAGGTCGAGCTGTTTCTCCAGCGTCGATACCGTATCGGTGAGCAGCCTGGTCTCTGAATCGAGCCCGCGCAGGGCGAAGTAGTCTGTGGCCATCTCGGCGTGCAGGCTCAAGTCGATTGTGGCCATATCGGCAGCGCTGGCCTGGGCGTTGGCCCGCGCCTGCTCCACGCTGCGCCGGACACGGCCCCAGAAGTCCGGCTCCCAGCTCGCCTGCGCGCCCACATTCAGATCGTTGTAGATGGTGGGGCTCGTTTTATTGAAGAGCGGCTGGTTCTTCGAGTATTTTTCTCCGGCTTCTGACACGTTGGCTGAGACCGTCGGAAACAGGTTGGCGCGCACTACGGCCACCTGGTCGCGCGCGGCCAGGTAGGTCTCTAAGGCCTGACGCAGTTGCACATTGGTGCTTGCAACACGCTCTTCAAGACTGTTGAGCTGCGGGTCCCGGTAGATCTCCCACCACTTGCCCTTGAGCATTCCGTCGGAAGGATTGGCTGGTGTCCAGTTGCCGCCTGCGGGACTCGGCGGAGGTGTCACGCTCGATGCGCCCGTTTCCTTGTAAGCATCCGGCGCCTGGTAATCCGGACGATGATAGTTGGGGCCGACGGGCTTGCACCCGGTGAGGGCCACCAGAGCGAGCAGAGCCGCGTGCGACGTCGCTAGGCGAATCCGCATCGCTACAGGCCTCCCGCATTGGACTGGTCGCCCGGCTTAACGATGGTGACTTTTTCTCCTTCGATGAGTGAGTCGGGTGGATCCTGAATCACCTGGTCGCTGGCATTCAACCCGTGAATGATCTGGACGGTTGCGCCGTCGTCCAGGCCCACGATCACCGGCGCCAGGTGCGCCTTGCCATCGACCACAGTGCTGATGCGCAGACCCTCCTTGCGGAATATGAGTGCAGCCGAAGGCACAATGAACGTGGAACCTACGGGTGGCGTCTTGAAGTGGACCTGGGCCAGCGAGCCGGGCATCAGCTCGCCGGAGCGGTTGTCCACGTCGACTTCGACCAGCAGCGTGCGGCTGGCTGGATCAATGGCGTCCGCGGTGCGAACCAGCGTGCCGGTGAAGGTCCTGCCCGGATACTCGGGGAAGGTAAGCGGAATCTTCATGCCGCGCTTGACCGACTCCGAATAGAGCTGCGGCACGTTGGTATACACGCGCAGAGTGCGCAGAGCCTGCATATGGAACAGCTCGGTTCCCGCTCCCTGGTTGATGAGCTGTCCAATATCGACGTTGCGCGCCGTGACCACGCCGTCAAACGGAGCAACTACCTTCTCGAACGATTGCAGTTCCTTGAGCCGCTGCACATTGGCCTGCGCGGATTTGACCGTCGCGGCGGTGGCCGCCGCCTGGTTCACAAAGTTGTCGGTGTCCTGCCGCGAAACCGCGTCAGAGCCCACCAGGCCGCTGTAGCGCTCGGCCTGAATGTGGGCGTTGTTGGCGGTAGCCTCGGCCGTGGCGAGGTCGGCCTGGGCCTGGGCCAGCTGCTGATCCACCTCAGGGCTGGAGATGACGGCCAGCAGGTCGCCCTGCTTCACCCGCGCCCCAATATCGTAGTACCAGTGGACGAGGTAGCCGTCGGTGCGTGCATAGATCGGCGCGTCAGTATAGGCGGTCACGTTGCCGGGCAGTACAAAGTTGTCAACCGGCGCGCCGGGCGTGGGCGCAGCCACGTTCACGGTGGGTGCAGCAATCTCGTTGGTGTGCTGGGCCAGCACGGTGCTCGCATGCATGCGGTGCAGAATGCCGAGCCCCGCCAGTACCACGGCAATCGTCAGCAGCAGGGTTGCCCCCACAACCGCCTTGCGGGGTGCAATGGGTTCGTGGTCGGGCGCGGTTTCGTGCCCGTGTGCGGGCTGCGGATTGGGCTGCGGATCGTGGCTCATAGACGGCTACTCCGGTTGGTCGTCGAATTCGTCAAAGCTCGAGCCGGGCGCTGCGCCCTCATGCGCTTTGCGCCGCCGCTCCAGCCGGGTATGAATGAAAGCGAAGAATGTGGGCACGAAAAACAACGTGGCTACCGTGGCCAGCAGCAGACCGCCAATCACGGCGCGTCCCAGCGGCGCATTCTGTTCGCCACCGTCGCCCAGGCCCAGCGCCATCGGCACCATGCCGATAATCATGGCCAGCGCGGTCATCACCACCGGGCGCAGGCGCACAAAGCCGGCATTCAGCGCAGCCTGCCGCGCGTCGCCCACCAGAATCTCCATCTGCTCGCGGGCAAAGCTTACCACCAGGATGGAGTTCGCCGTGGCCACGCCCATGCACATGATGGCGCCGGTGAGTGCCGGAACGCTCAGCCGCGTGTTGGTGAGGAACAGGAACCAGACGATACCGGCAAGCGCCGCGGGCAACGCGGAGACGATCAGGAACGGATCCAGCCACGACTGGAAGTTGACCACGATCAGCAGGTAGACCAGCAGAATGGAGAAGGCCAGGCCGCTCAGCAGGCCAAAGTACGACTTGTACATGGTCTCGCTCTGTCCGCGCAGGGTAAACGTTGAGCCGCGCGGCAGGTCTTTCTGGTGCTCCTTCACGATCCTGTCCATGGCCCGGGTCACGGTGCCCAGATCGGTGCCCACCACGTTGGCATAAATATCGATCACCGGCTGAATATCGTAATGGCTCACGGTGCCGAGCTCGGTACCCGGCTGGATGGTGGCCAGGTTGCCCAGTACCTGCACCGGGTGTGGCGCTCCCGGAGCAGCGGTGTCTGCGGCGTTCGCCGGCTGCTGCGCCGCCAGTTCGGTCTCGGTGTTGGTCACCGGTATATTGTTGAGTGCGGCCAGGGAGTCGAGCCGATACTCCGGCGTCTGGATGGCAACATTGTAGGAAACGCCGTTGTGCGGATCGAGATAGAAGTTCGGGCTGGTCTGGAAGCTTCCGCTCAGCGCCACCAGCAGGCTCTGCGCCACGTTGGCCTGCGTCAGGCCCACGTCCTGGGCGCGCGTGCGATCCACGTTTACGTGCAGATCGGGGTAGTTGAACGGCTGCTGGATGCGCGCGTCGGCCGCCCCGGGAACGTAGCGCACTTCATTGAGAATCTTCTCCGCCAGCGCGCGGTTGCCGTCCAGGTTGGGCCCAATGATCTGGAGATCGATGGGCGCCGGCAGGCCGAAGTTCAGAATCTGCGTGACAATGTCCACCGGCAGCTCGTAAAAGGTCACCCCCGGGTAATCGCGATTGAGCACGTCACGCAGCCGCTCCACATAGGCTTCGGTGGGGTGGTGCTTGGGCGTCAATTGCACCTGGATGTCGGCGTCGGAGGGTCCGATCGGCGCTGAAGTCGAGTAAGAGAGATTGATGCCCGAGTAGGGAATGCCGATGTTGTCGATGATCGAGACGACCTCGTCAGAGGGAATCTGGCTGCGGATGGTGGCGTCGATGTGATCGCAGAGATCGGCCGTCTCCTCAATGCGCGTGCCGGTGTGGGCGCGCACGTGAATCTTGAACTGGCCGGAGTCGACAGACGGGAAAAAGTCCTGGCCCAGAAATGGCGTCAGCCCCACGACCGACGCGGCCATGACTCCGAGAAACAGCATCAGGAAGATTCCGGCGTGGTCCACGCAGAGCATGAGCACGCGCGAATAACCATGACGCATCTTCTCGAAGCCCGACTCAAAGGCCAGTTGGAAGTGCACCAGGGGATTGCGGCTCTTCCGTTTGCGTTGCACCTCCTCGTCGTCGTGCTCCTTGAGCAGATAACGGGCCATGGTGGGAACCACGGTGCGCGAGAGCAGGTAACTGGCCAGCATGGCAAAGACCACCGCCTCGGCCAGCGGCACAAAGAGATAGCGCGCCACGCCGCTGAGCAGGAACATGGGCACAAACACGATGCAGATCGCCAGCGTGGAAACCAGCGCCGGCGTTGCAATCTGCGCGGCGCCGTCGAGGATCGCCTGCTCGATCTCCTTGCCCGACTCCAGATTGCGGTTGATGTTCTCGATCTCGACCGTCGCGTCGTCCACCAGGATGCCTACGGCCAGCGCCAGACCGCCCAGCGTCATGATGTTGATGGTCTCGTGCAGTGCGTAGAGCATGCACAGAGAGCACAGAATCGAAAGCGGAATGGAGACCGCAATGATCAGCGTCGAGCGCCAGCTTCCCAGAAAGATCAGGATCATCACCGCCGTCAGGCACGCGGCCACAATCGCCTCGCGCACCACGCCGTTGATGGCTCCGCGCACGAAGATGGACTGGTCTGTGAGCGGCACAATGCGCAACTGCGGCGGCAACTGGCCCTTCATGGCCGCAATCTTGGAGCGCACGCTGGAGATGATGTCCAGCGTGGAGGCCTTGCCGATCTTCATGATGTTCATCAGGATCGCGCGATGCCCGTCCACCCGCACCAGATTGGTCTGCGGCGGTGCGCCATCGTGCACGTGAGCCACGTCGCGCACGTAGACCATGGCGCCGTCCACCATCTTGATGGGCATATTGTTCAGATCGTTGAGAGCCTCAGGCGCGGAGTTGGTCTCCACCTGGTATTCGAACTTGTTGATCTTGATGGTGCCCGAGGGTGCGATGACGTTCTGCGCTGTGATGGCGTTGACCACGTCGCCCGGCGAAATTCCCTTGGCTTCGAGTGCGGGCAGATTCAGATCGACCTGAATCTGCCGCATCTTGCCGCCGAAGGGATACGGCATCTGCGCGCCTTCAACGGTAGCCAACTGGACGCGGATGGTATTGGTGCCCAGATCGAACAACTGCGCCTCATCCAGCCCCGGCCCGGAGAGGCCAAGCTGCAGCACCGGCACGCTCGACGCGTTGTACTCGCCGATAAACGGCGGAATGGCGCCCGGCGGCAGCGAGCGCAGCATCACCTGGTTGATGGCCGTCACCTCGGCCAGCGCGCTGCCGATGTCCACGTGCGGCTGGAAGTAGATCTTGATGACCGCCTTGCCCACCAGTGACTGGGACTCGATATGCTCGATGTCGTTGACGGTGGTGGTCATGCCGCGCTCGACCGGGCTCACGATGCGGTCGGCGATCTGTTCGGCCGAGAGGCCGGTATACTGCCAGATCACCGTAACGACGGGGATGTCGATATTGGGAAAGATATCCACCGGCATCGACGAGATGCTGAAAATGCCGAGGATCAGAATCAAGAGCGCAAAGACGACAAAGGTATAAGGCCGCCGCAGCGCAAGCCGGACAATCCACATCATAGGGCTGGTATTTGCTCCTCGGCCGGCCCCTCGCCGTACGATCGGCCTTGACCGGAATGCCCGCGCCGCGCTCAGGTGCGGGTCAAAAATGGTTTCGGTTGGTTTCGAACCGGCTTGCCGGGTTCAGAAACCGGATGGCCTGGGTGATAGCCGTCCGGCCCCAATTCGATTGAACCTACTATGGTAGCGGAAAGACGGAGGCAAAAGTACGAAGCCCGAAAAAAGGCCGGTCGCTGCCTATAGGACGAGCCGTGGGACAGAAAAGACACAATTGTTGCGGCCGCTATCCCGGCATGTGAGCCGTGTTGTCTTGTCCGTTCTCCAGCAGTTTTTCGATGCTGGCCCGGAGTTTCTCGGGTCCCGTAGCAGGCGAATAACGGCCCGCCACCCGGCCGGAGCGGTCTACCAGGAACTTTGCAAAGTTCCATGTGATGCGTCCGCCGGTCAGGAATCCGAAGACTCCAGGCCGCTGCCGCTTTAGAAATCGATAAAGTGGATGCGCGTTCCGGCCGTTTACGTCGATCTTGGCGAACACCGGAAAGCTGACGCCGTAATGGATCTCGCAGAATGCGCCGATCTCCGCGGCCGTGCCCGGTTCCTGTCCTCCAAACTGATTCGAGGGAAAGCCCAGCACCGTCAGGCCACGCTCGCGGTAATCGCGATACAACCGCTCCAGCCCCGCATATTGCGGCGTAAAGCCGCACCGGCTTGCGGTGTTCGCAATCAGCAGCACATGGCCGCGATACTCCTCCAGTGAGACAATGCGCCCGTCGAGGAGCGTCGCCGAAAACTCGAACACCGTCTGGGCGCGCTCATCCATAGAGGTCCGGACGACGGGAGCGGCAGCATCCTGTGCGCAAATGTGCCATCAATTTGAATTCCTCCAGGTTGCGAATTCCTCTGCGCAGCCGGGTGCCCTGTTGAATCGACGTGCGTCTAAAAAGGATACTGCCAGGTGCAGAGTGGATGCACAGGCGTCGCAACCCGCCTCGTTCCGTTAGACTGGGAAATGGGTGCTCAACGTGCCAGGTTCGGTGCGGCAATCCAGGGCCGCTCGACCAAACGTGGCGCTGGGCCCGTAGCTCAGGACCGATTGCAGGGTGGGTTGTGCGGCGGACAACAGGAATGGTGCGTTTCTCCGGTTTTCATGGGCCTCGGGTGTGACCGCACCGGCGGGGGCCTTGCTGGAACCGAAGAAGCGCAGGTGGGAAAGATAGGGTTTGCGAGCCGACAATATGTCCGCCGGTTTGGGCGGGGTCGCCGCGGTCAAATATAATCATCTTTCCTCGATGCAGGATCAGATTTTAAGCAATGAGGGTGTGCATATTCTTCTCGTGAAGCTGAACTATGGACCGCACCAGAACTATTTGTGCTCGCCGCAGGGCCAAAGCCCAGTGAGAATCAAGCACACTCCTATTTCCCGCGCCACTCGCGTCTTCTTCCGCTTGCTGGTCGTCACGATGCTCGCCTTTACGGCCGGCGCCGCGATGGCCCAGACTCCGCAGACCATCGATCAGATTCGCGTCATCGGCAACCGCCGCATTCCCAGGGAAACCATCCTGGCGCGGCTGTTTACCCATCCCGGCGATACCTACGATCCGATCTCCATCGAGCGCGACTTCAACTCGCTCTGGAATACCGGCTACTTTGAGGATCTCCGCATCGAACGCGAAGATACGGAGAAGGGCATCATCCTGGATATCTTCGTCCGCGAAAGGCCCAACATCCGCGAGATCAACTACAAGGGATTGAACTCGATCACCCAGTCCGACATTCTTGACCGCTTCAAGAAAGAGCACGTTGGCCTGTCGGTGGACGGCCAGTACGACGCCACCAAGATCAAGGCCGCCGAAACCGTCATTAAGGAGATGGAGGCCGAGCACGGCCACCAGTTCGCCACTGTCACGGAAAATGTGAAGACCATTCCTCCGGCCTCGGTGCAGGTGAACTTCAACGTGAAGGAAGGTCCGGTGGTCAAGGTGGGCAAAATTCAGTTCACCGGCAACACCCATCTGAGCTCGCTCTATCTGCGCCGTTCGATGAAGAACCTGAAGCCCATCGGCATTCCATACTCCATCATTTTTGAGGATCTCTTTCCGCAGACCTTCGACTCATCCAAGCTCGAGGAAGACACCGAGCGGGTGCGCCAGGCCTATCGCGACAAGGGCTACGCCAATGCCGCCGTCGAGACTCCCCAGACCCAGAT
>Ga0335075_10016501_pt1 | contig 11022 bp, 10 predicted proteins | sample Lox_Sample_24_FD_206723 | JGI IMG/M metagenome (GOLD analysis project Ga0335075, IMG submission 206723) | Soil microbial communities from Loxahatchee National Wildlife Refuge, Florida, United States - Lox_Sample_2.4 | ecosystem: Environmental > Terrestrial > Soil > Wetlands | place: USA... | reverse complement strand
AATGTTTTAATTTTAATTTCAGTTTTCGATTCCGCTTCTCCGCCGGTGCTTCTCCGTCAACGTGTGCCACGTCATCACCAGAGGTCAGTTACAAGAACTTCACGTTTCTCTTTGACAGATGCAGCCGCCGAACTACAAAAGTTGATAACCATGAATGAGAGGCATTTCGGGAGGCATTTCAGGAACTCACGCGCTCGACGGTCGCTCAAAATCTCGGAGACGCTGTCGCTGAGCTCAAGAAGCGCAACAAAAGAGGTGGCGGGGCCCAATGGACGAAGATTTTAAGTAAAATTCAGGCAAATGTAATGTAGTACTACATAGTGAGAGAAATAAAATTTCTATACATCTACATAAATAACTGGAGGGGTAGGCAGGCCGGATCGGCGTTCATTCCGGATTGGACCTTATGTAACCAGAGGCTATATCCAAATTCGTCCTGGCGCCGGGGTTTTCGGTTCGTCCTGACCCGTTGGTTTTGCTCCGCCGCCAGAACAGGCCTTACTTAGTATTATTAGGGAGTATTGAGACTTAAATTTTTAAAACAATACAGAGTTCAATGAGATTATGAAGAGCCATTGTTTGACATTGACGGAGAAGCGCCGGCCGAGAAGTGGGAATCGAAAACTGAAATTAAAATTAAAACCTTGATTTTGACCTGTCCTCGCAGGTAAACCCCAGACGGGTGTTGTCGGGACGGGTGTTGTCGGGACGGACGTTGTGGAGGCGATGGCACATATGCTTATGTCATCCTATGGAATTTCCATAGGATGACATAAGCAGCGCGGCAATCTTTATACATGGAGTGATAGATAGTCTTAGGTAGACGGTTCCAATAGCGATTTTCACCGAGTTTGGAGGGCGAGTGTAACAAAATAAGAATAAATGTAAATAAGAAATGCTGACAATATCACGCAATCAGTTCGTTATTATGAGACGCGTAAGTTAGACGCGTTTGACTTACACGTAAGTTGAACGCGTGTACTGAACGTGTCCAATATAGTAGAATTAGCTTATATAGAGTAACACTATCTAATGTAAGGACAGGATTCGTAACTACGAAATACAGGACTATTGGAACCGTCTACCTAAGACTATCTATCACTCCTCGACCTTCGCCCTCGGAACTCTAACCTTTTCACGACAACTCGCACTAATTAAAATACTTCGACAATCGTAAACTTACATTACGGGGGGTATGACATTTTGTTGGGACGGGTGTTGTTGGGACGGGTGTTGTCGGGACGAACGTTGTGGAGGCGATGGCGCATATGCTTATGTCATCCTATGGAAATTCCATAGGATGACATAAGCAGCGCGGCAATCTTAATACATCACATGGTGTAAACATCACGTGACAAATATTTACGCGTTAACATCACGTGTCTCTGGTTTGAGCCCGACTTGTGGCTGTGAATAAATTTTCGCTTCCTCCTCCTCTCCCTCACCTTCCTGGCAACCCTTCCTCCCTGGCGACTCGGCATTTCTCTCGGCGACACCATCTGGCAACCTCCCCTCTGGCAACCTCCTTAATCGCATTGAAGGTGGACCATGGTGTCGTTGGGCACGACTTAGATCGCATTTCGATCTCGTGTGAGATGGAGGACGAACACTATTCGCCCACTCACGTTGACTGTTCGGTCCACTATCTCCCGGTGGAGGACCTGAACGTCAAAAGCGAGCAGGTCCGCTCTATCTTCCCGATAGATGACCTGGCGGGTAACCCCCATGATTCTGCTGCAGCATTGTCGTGGCCCGTGTCGGTGATCAAAAGTTCAGTTCCTTTCTTTTTTTCTTTTGTTATGGGCGTTGACTAAAATTTCAAATTCTTCTATAAGCTACGCTCAAGTATCGAAGACTTCTATAATCTACGCTCAAGTATCGAAGACTCTTTTTCCCCTCACCACTTCCTCGTGAGTAAATCGTCTCTAAAGTCCACTCATTGTGTCCATAGAGAACTTTCGACTCGACGACTCCTAGATCCCGGTGGGCTGGCCAGCCCGGGGGAGAGTCCCAGTGCCACCCGGCACTGGTGAAGAACTATCGACAACCACCGACTTACTGGAGGGACTTAGGACCGTGGACTTTTGTTTACAGGTGGACTTTTGTTTACAGGTGGACTTTTGTTTACAGGTGGCAGATGGGACTTTGGTCCTTGAATACTTGGGGTGCCGAAGTCTAACTTCATGGACTTGACCTTTGGGTTGAGTTCCCGCATCCTCCGGTCATTTTTGACTCGGGAAATAATTTTTTCCGCCCCCCCCCTCCTCTATGCGATTGCTTCATGCAAATTGCCGAGGACTATATAATAAAAGTAGTAGTACTTTAAATTTTAGATGTATTATTATATGTTTAGAATCGGAAGGGGAAACCCATGTCGAATGAAGTGAGTCGCTTATGTAAGCACTGTCATTGTTATCATTGAAAGTCCCGATGAAAGATGGGGAATTATTTCCATTTGAAGTTGTATATGGATTCTGGTGCCTGATTGAATGTGTGGAACTCTATTCACGAGGTGAGTTTGAGAGGTGGTCATCGAGATTGTGACTGTGATCAGAGGAGAGCATGATATCGTAGCAATGGACGATACTGGATTCTGGTATCGTTCTCGTAGCCGAGTTCAGCAGAAGTTATTCGATTAGTGTGAAAGAAGGCCCACCAGTTCCTTGCCACTGCTGCAGGCCTGAAAACTTTAGTATAACCGAATTATACTGTCACGATATCAAACCGTGATGGGAGTCCCATCACTTTAGTCAGGATCTTGAGTAAACGAAAGCGTTCAAAGTCGAAAGAATCAAGCCGTTCTAACTGATAATACCTACCGAGAAGTTTGCACATTGTGAGGATGGTTATCGTTAATATCTTTCGGTTACTCAGAAGGGTTATCACTCGCTTGTTTTGATAGCAAGTAGGAATGCGGAGTTATACCAAATGTGAGACTTGAATGCGAACATCTACGTACTTTGTTAAATAGATGTATGTTCTTCATTCACGTCCTCTCTTCGAAGTGACCAGCTTGCCCGTGCAGGGTACTATGCTGATCACAGGGTCGCACAGCAAGATCATACGCAGATTCTACATTGCTATAGCCATTCCTCGCATGTTCTATGGTGCAAGTATATGGCTGCCCCCTCCGTCACCAGATTTCCGGCTAGCAAGAGGTATCACCAAGAGGTTAGGGAACGTGCAAAGAAGAGCCTGCCTCCTCATAACTGGCGCTTTGCCCTCATCACCAACAGAGTCCCTCAACGCACACTCCAGCCTCCTCCTCATCCGGCATCTCGTCTCGAAGATCTGCTACCGTGAGGTTACCCGACTCGCTTGCCTGCCTCCTTCACGCCCGCTCTTCCCGCTCATCAAACGAGCCTCGACATTCGTTAAGAACCACCGCAGCCCACTCCAGGAGCTGGTTCTCCTTCCCGCTGTGTCCCCTTATCGGTCGATATTGTGGCTATCTGAATTTCTCGTTTTTTATCGTCAGGTGGTGCGTTATCGACTTGTAACCATTTGATCGGAGAAGTATCTCGCGCTGACATCTATTCTTTCCGGAGGAGACTTTTCATTGGTGGACATAGTCTGATAAATGTAAATACTACAGTTCCTCAGATCCTCCGCTACTGAATATGGCACAGGAGCTATGGAGAATTATTACAAGTCAAACTGTATGGCGTGGATGGAATACATGAAAGTACTGATCTAAGTTCCATTATTTCCTAGGTTTCCCCAACACATCTCCACACTGGCTCCTCACACCGACGCTTTGGAGTCACAGAACCCGACTCCTCTGAAGAGTCTCTGCTTGTTGAACGGCTTCTCTTTTTGCTTTGACTTGGGGTTTGCACATCTCCATCAGTGAACTCCTGATCCTGATCCTCCTCTTCTTCTTCATCGCGTTCTTCAACCTCCTCTTTTTCTTCATCGCATTCTTCAACCTCCTCTTTTTCTTCATCGCGTTCTTCAACCTCCTCTTCTTCTTCATCATGTTCTTCTTCTTCTCCATCGTGTTCTTCATCCTCCTCTTCTTCTTCATCACATTCTTCATCCTCCGAAGATGGTACATAGCGTTCCCCATTTCTGTTTATTGGCAGATTCCGATTGCTCTTCACCTGCTGATAGTTGCTGGGATGCCAACTATCATCAAAGTTCAAGCCCTCTCCTCCTCCTCCTCCCGTATACGACTCATATGAGTCTCGAGGCCCATTGTTTTCAACACCTTCGTTTTCGTTGCCCTCATCCTCAAAGCCATCGTCCTGTAACAAATAATGTAATGGTAAGTGTTTTGTGTCAAAAGGGCCTGATAAATAAATGAAAACCTCACCAGATCCACTAGGCCCCCGACAAAATTCTCGGGCAGGACACCAACTTCCAAACCTTCTCGGAAATCGGGAAATTCCGCATCGTCCAGGTCAATGGCTGCATCTTCGTTATCTCCGTCTCTCTCCTTTGACATTTCAGCCAAGAACATGTTTTCCTGCACGGACTATACTGATGTTTAGGTGCCGAGGTCTAGCATCTCCAACCAACTGTCACTCACCTTGAGAAACATCACCCCTGCTTTGACGACACGAGGATTTAGCTTCCCATCTGGAAGCTTAATCAGGGGGCTGTCGAATAACACCTGCTGTAACTCCTCTACGGTGTTGAGTTTCAACATTTTCGACCTTCGCTTCCGGCTCTCCTTCTCATCCTCATTGCTTTCCACAATAACCTCTTCGTCTTCACTCTGACCTCCCCTGTCTTCTTCAGAGAAGTATGGGCGTTTGAAAACCGGTGCCTCTGTATACAGGCCATCGGAGAAGAAGTAGTAGTTCTTGCCATCCCTCTGGAGGCCCACAACGTCGCTTCTGACAAAGTCGGTCAAGATGGAGGCTAGGTTGACCCTGAGCTGTCTCCAGAACTGGTGTTCCTCCAAAAGCTCGGACCGATAGGACAGCTTCAAGTTTTTCTCCATCAACAGCCCCAGAGCCAAACGGGTCAGCTCCGTGCCTCGGTAGACTCTGTAGACGTCGGTCTGCCGGGGGGACTTCCTTCTAGCTACCTTGTCTCCAAACTCGGCTGCCGATGCTGAAATCATCCCGATCGGTTTCCCAAGGTGCTCCTCTGAAATTCGATCCCAGATGGACCTTTTCTCGTGGTGGTCGATCATATATAGTACGATCTGGGAGAACTGTTCCAAAGCTTCCTTCAACAGCTGAGATCCCGCCACCTTTTTCTCGGGGAACAAGGCTTTGACCTGATCTACATCTGCTTCCTTGGCTTTGTCTAGGTTCTTCCGTGTGCCCGCAGCAACCTCCTTGTTTCTATCACTGACTTTGGCAACTCTTTCCTTGAGAAAATCCTCCGCTTTTACAGTATTGAACCACTCCTTCGGGAAGAACTTTTGGAATTCCACCTCCGTTTTTGGGATTCCAGCTTTGGCATAGGCGGACCGTATGGGCGACACCATCCTGAGCAACTCCAGGTTCGCATGTTCCGTCACAAAGTTGAAAACCTGGGTTGCTGCTGAGAAACTCTGCTTGAACTAGCCGAAGACTTACCTTATTGGCTGCCTCCTCCCCATCCTCGGACCTTATCAGAGGATCGTTGCTGATAGATTTGAACACGCTGGTGGATATGTCCCTCGTTTTATGAGGGCCCTTCATCTTTGTAATCTTCTGTAGGGCCGGGATGACATCGAACCAGCCACATATCTCCTGGAGCGGACCCTGGACTCTGGTGATACTGTCTATGATGGCCGATATGAACCTAACGGAAAGCAGGGGCAGACCTGGGCTGCCTGAGAGAGAACGTTGAAAGCAGTAATACCTGTACCGAGCTGCCGGGTTGGATGGTCCGTTGCTACCCTGATCCAACTTCGAAAGCTTAGCCACCATGTCTTCCTCGTAGTTGCTGAATGCTGCAAGGTATTCCATGGAGTGGGTGTACAGCTTTTCCATGACAGATCCGGAGGGTGCAAAGTTCCTTATGAAGCACTCTTCAGACATGGCAATCAAAGACTCGACCATATCAAAGTTGATATTGGAAGCCCCCCAATCTCTCCTCCAGAACAGGTCCTCGTCAAACATGTCCTTCTCTCTTATAGAGGAGTCGTTGTTGGCCTTGGTTCGGTTAGATATGCTTGCTTCCACCTCTGACAAGGACGGGAAGGGAGCGGTTCTACCGAGACGGACAGTCAACTCATAAGCTTCTCCGATCCAGGTATAGATGAACTTATGGGTTGTAAGTAGATGAAACGAGAAAGATCCATTCCAACACTCACAGCTCCGCAGCTTCCGTTGATCACGTTGGACAGCTTGTTGACCTGGAATATTTCCGACTGCCTGATGGCCGCTCTGACAAAGTTGAGCAGACCCAGCAAGCGCATCGCCATCTTGTTCTTGACCACATTCTTCGTGTTCGTGTTCGTGTTGTCTGAGCTCTTTGCTGCGGATGCCTGTGAGCCTAAGCCTTCCGGATGCTCTCCCCCCTTCGCCTTTCTTTTCCTTCCTTTGGTCCCTTTCCTACCCTCCATAACTTCCCCTTGACTCTCCTGGACTTCCAGAGGCAGTTCCTCGGTGGCTGAGACTTCACCCAGGATGCCGAGGTAAGCTGCGTCGAATCTCTTTGTAGGCAAGGGTTTGTTGTTGTCGTCCCCGTCGTTGGCAGCGGAAGAGGTTACTTCATATACATCCTCCGAGATGGCGAAGAAGAGGCTCATGGATGCCATTTGAATGTACTCCTCAGCAGTCTCCCCGAGCTCTGGGTCTCTCTTGTTTCTCGAAAGCTGCATCTTGATTGCCGATTGATAAGAAAGGTGCATTTCATCGAACTTGTCTGGGAGTGGATTTTCAGCCAAGGTAAAACCAAGCGACGACCTATGCCTTACCGAGGTTCAGAATCAAGAAGGGGAAATTCTCAACATCCTTCTGCGCACGCTTCAGGTTCCTGTATAGCCTGGGATCCTCGAGAGGGTCCATGCTTAAAGGTTTCTCCCTTGAACCCACAACCGTCATAGCTCGGGTGAGTACGACTTGTCTAGCTCCCCGTCGGTGTCGACCGTTCGAACACTGAATGGACCCTCGTCTCAATGCGTCTTTCCCAGAGGAGTTCAAGGCTAGGAGAGGGAGCGTGTCTGCATCGGTTGGGTTGTAAACCTTGACCAGGCTGGTCATGTCGACGTTCATCCAGGACGGACGAAGGAACAAAGGTAGAGGGTCCCTGTGGAACATCCCCTCGTTCACAAAAGAGTGATATAGCCTTGCAATGTGGTCCTGTTTCACTTCCCGGTCGTTCACTTCCCCAAACTGCAGGTTCGGGTCGCCTATGATATCGGACATGAAGTACCCTATGACTAGAGCTTGAATTGCTCCAGAAATGTGCTTAACTTCTTCATTGCCACGGTCGAATGTTGGCTTCTGATCTGTGTAGGGGAGGATTCCTCTTTGTTCTGCAATGTTGGTCATGGAGGGCAAGTCGACGAAGGAGATTCTCGGGAGAGGAGGGCAGTCTGACGGCTCAAGGTTGAGTATCAGAAATGGAGGCTATACAACAATAATTACAATTTGATTGATTTTTTTGGCTCCTAGGCTGACCAACCGCCCCGAAGGGGAAAAACACGTTTCTTGAAAATATCAACTTCTTCGTTTTATTAGATAAATTGCATTATGTAAAAAATATACGCTTAAACATTACATTCTCGCTATCAGTCGACCCATGTCAGAGGAAAACGGCGCACCTGCTGATGAGTGAGTCCTCTTGTTTCTCAAAGTCTAAATAAATATTATTATTTATTCTAAAACAACTGCAGGAATGAAGGATCAAGGGGAGAAGAACAATTATTGGATTTGGAGACCGACCCGCGGGGTCTAGAGGATCTCCCGGACCACCTCGCCTCTGAAGGCTCCTTCACACAGGAAATGTTAACCAATCTTCTCTTTCAAAGGTTTCTCAGATCAAGCCGAGAGAGGGACAGTTACGAAGAAAGGCAAGAACTAAACCTGACTTTCTCCAACCTGCTTGAGCAAGCCAAAGAAGAGGATTTGGACTTTGGTCAGACCATGTTCAAATACATGTTGCGATACAAAGTGTCGATCCGACTTACAGACAAAGACTGTTATAGACTAGAAGACCCACTGCTGCACTGGGACTCCCGCAGCTCACACCGTCTGGATTACATCTGCGCAGTTGGAAATAAACTCGGCCTTCACGCTGCGTTGATGAACCGAGAATCTGGCTATGGATACGAATTCAGAATGAATCCGAATCCTCGGAAGACTTTTAGAGGCAAGTTTGCCCAACTCGGATTCGACCAGAAGGGCTCTCTCCTCTACCTTGGTAGGAGACCTGGAGAAGAAGTTTACATCTGCATGGCGCCAAAGGCGACACTCTCACCCGAGTTTGTCCACCCTCCCCCAATTGGTTGCTGCTCCGGACCTTCTCAGCTCGCCCCGGCCCATGCCAACGTTCTCAGGATGTTCATCCTTCACTGTCTCAAACAAACTGGACGTTCCGTATACACAACGAGAGACCCCTTCCAACTGCTCAACGAAGAGACAATAGAATGGGCACAGATCTCAAACGTTTTGTGAGAGACCCTTGCTAGTAGATGGACGTAGCATCCAGCTGACCCAAGTTTTTGCAGCCTTAGGCCGGGAGATGATGTGATTCTGAACCACGATGAAATGATAGCTTTCAACGACATCTTTGTCCAGGAGTGGCCTACTTGGGTAGAAAGGACTCCCCAGTTTTCCGATTCCACGAATAATTTCCTGAGGAGGACCGTTCCTGTTGGACTTTCAGTCAGGTTTGGCCAGGACATTTCCATCTGCAAACCTCAGGCAGATCTCAGATCTGACGCCAAGGATTGGGATCTGCAGCGTCCCTACGGAGACCTACGTTACCTCTCGGTGGCTTTGGCCACCCACATTAGCGCAGAGGTTTGCGACCGCTTCATTCCAATCCCGGAGGTGAATGTGCTCAGACACCTGAGGGAGGAAGACAAGACGGCCTATAACCATTGGGACCCTAGAATCCGCGAGGAAATCACGCCAGAGGCTCTCCAGGGTTATCCCGTTGTCACCGAAAAGCAGACATTAAACAAGATTTACGATCAGCATGGAGAGATAATACCAAGAGTCAAGCTTCTGGCTGAACCGGGCAGTGCCAAAAGAACTGCTGGAGTTCTCGTCAATTTGGGAAAGATGTTTGACATCTTTGAGGACCGCAACAACAACCGGCAACCTTTACGGGTCACTGGTTACCCACAAGCCTATTGCTCTTCTATGGGACACGTAAATTCCAATGATGTTCCAGCTCCTTTCCATGGGGTCGTGGATGATATCAATATGAAGATCAGGAACCTTAGTGAAGATGAATCGGTGCAGGCCAGGATATCCGCCGTTCAACCAATCGGCAGTCAGTGCTACAACCTGCTCAGCCACAGACTCGCTCCCAGGGCTGGCACCCAGGAAGTTCAGAAGGGGGACCAGACTGCGGCCATGGCCAGCGCTTACAAACAAGGAGACAGCACCTGCCAGCGTAAGGGCAGAAGGTATTTCAGGCATTGCGAAGAGGCTTCGCCAGTTGACAGGCATGGAATGCTCCTGGAGCTTCCGAGAAACGATATAGGCCAAAATATGAAATCCCTGAGGGCAGAGAATGTATTTTTGATCGATATGCTAGCTATCCCAGCGAGCAAAAGAAACGGAAAGTAAGTTGTGCGATTAATGAAGGCCATCTTAGCCACTGACAAACTCCTTAGATTTGTCTTTCTGAAAATTATAGCCAATCTGTGCTTGGCTTGGGGAAAATCTGAAGTATTTGAACCGTTCAAGGAATGCCTTATAGCACTGAAAGAAAACGTATTATTTTCGACCTTTTCTTTCCGGACCTACCCAAACTCACGTTTTCCAGATCTTCCCAGAATGCTACTTGGCATCGGTTGCCGGCGTTATTTTTATCCTAAAAAAGATTTGGGCTCACAATTTGCAGGATAGAGAGAAAGGGTCTTTGGTGTTCCCCCAGTACATAGAACTGTGTACGATCTTGGAAAAACTTCTCGCGTTTGCAACAACCGGGAATGCTAGACTCATCGACAGCCGATTTATGCGCTCGATGCTCATAGAACAGGGGCTGACGCAGCGTGGGTTTCCAGCCCTTGATATACATTACTTTTCTATGGGAAATCAGAACATGGTAACCAGATGGCCGATGCGAAGCAGGGGGAATGGAGACATAAGTGTTCCCCTGACTTGCACGAAGCAGGGACTCACCTACCACTACAACAGTGATTTCTACTTAGTTTGTGATCTGTCGTCCTTCGCAGATCTCAGGAAGTTTTGACTAAACCGACAGATGCATGAAACGTTCTTGAATATCTCTCACATTCGGGAGCTCCCAAATCTGGATGTCGGACCCTTCCCTGCCTCCACCGAGACTCAAGAGCTCAGATTCCTCCACTGCGTCAGTTTTTGCCTTGACTGTTGGGTTGAAGACGTGAAGGAGATTGTGAGGGAAGGCGTCTCTAAAGACATAGAAAACTCGGAGGTCGATAGATCAGAGCTGGAGTACAGGAAAAGCTATTTGAATCGATGGTTGGAAAAAGTGACAGTTCGATCTTTCAGTTATGAGAGCAACGATTTCACAGATCTGCTCTTGGCCTACGCCGGCAGAGACGCTGGCAGGATTCGCGATGGTCTGCCGCCCATACACAACCAGCGTTTGACTAGGTTTGATCTTGCCGAAGCCATTTTCAAAGGTACCTCTCCTTTGGACAGCGGTCGACCTACGGTAAGGGCTCCCTTTGTCAAAGGAGGACGCTTCCAAGCCGCTCTGCGACACACTCTTAATTCCTTCCTCAAAGAGCTCCAGCCCGCCCTCGCGGATAATTTTTCCGAATGGGCCACCCAAAACATTAAAGTGGCACTCGATGCCTACGATGTCAAAATAATACCTTGGATGCCAGTTGGAAGACACCAGTCGGCCACATGGGACCAATGGGCTCTGGTCAACGTCGCTACTGCAGAGCTCAATCAGCAGATTGCTCGC
>Ga0335075_10016500_pt1 | contig 11023 bp, 14 predicted proteins | sample Lox_Sample_24_FD_206723 | JGI IMG/M metagenome (GOLD analysis project Ga0335075, IMG submission 206723) | Soil microbial communities from Loxahatchee National Wildlife Refuge, Florida, United States - Lox_Sample_2.4 | ecosystem: Environmental > Terrestrial > Soil > Wetlands | place: USA... | reverse complement strand
TTCCTCGACCATCTACCTCCAGACGGCCTATGCAATGTTTGTGAAGATATCATACAAACTCGGGATAATCTACGTGAGCTGGCTGACCATTACGTTTCGAACATCCTCATTCCTAGTATGTTCTCTCCCGTCTTCTAATTCCTCTACCTCCTAACTCCCCTACCTCCCTCGAACTCTGCTCCCTTTACTGACAACTTGAACAGTCCGAGCCAGCGGTGGTAAGACACCCTCAGGACTCACAACTTCGCGTTTTTTCGATTTAAGCGATACCGATACCGATGCCATTGCCTCCGAGATCACATCCCAGAAAGGCAATCAAGCGAAGCTCAAGGCCCAGTGTCTTGCCCGTGATAATAATCGTTGCGTTTTAAGTGGAATGTACGACTTACGAATGGCACGAAAGCTGCCTCCTGCGGTGTCGCAAAATCTCGCTGTGGACAATACTGAGATAGCTGAAGTCATTGAGCGCATCCTCCAAGATCGAGATGAGACGGCTTGCCTAGCTGCTGACGGTAGCACACCGATCAGAACATTACTGATGGCGTTTTGAGATGCATTAAGCGTTCGACCTAGCTACCAGATGGCAGCGACGAAGAAGAAGAAGCCTTGCATGGTGGGCGGCTGAAGAAGGCCCTTTGGAGGTCCGACTTGGCTGCTTCAACTATGGACGACAGACTTGCGGAGAGTGGCTTAGAACAGAAGCAAGGGGTCCTCCTACTCAACGGGGCAGTTGATTAAATTCATCTGGTCCATGAATCGGAAGGAAAAGGGTGTCATGATCTTTGGCTTCTTGGCCTCGCTCGTCACAGGGTCATCCCATTCAGTGACGGCTATCCTCTTCGGCAGCGCGATTGCATCATCCTCGAATTCCAACGTGGCTACCGGTGCACACGATACCAACTTCTAGGCTTGAATGTTTCTGATGCTCGGCGTTGTTTTGCTTATCTTCTATCTCCTCCAAGGAACAGCTTTTAGATTCGCTTCGTCACAACTTATTCGCCGTGCTAGAGCTGTAGCGTTTCGTTCCATTCTCCGACAAGATATAGCCTTCTTTGAAGAAGAAAAAAATTCCTCTGGTACTCTTGCGTCATTCCTCTCCATCGAAACTAATCAGCTGGCCGGTATAAGTGATGCTACGCTTGGGGCCATTATCAATTTCACGTTTACCGTCATTGGCGCTACTGCCGTGGTATGTTCGTTTTGATGGAAACTCGCTCTTGCCCTCGTCTCCACCATGCCGATCCTTCTTTCCTGTGGATTTCTCCACCTCTGGGTCTTATCTAGGCTCGAGAAGCAGGCAAAATGCCACACTGAAGCCGCAGCTTTTGCTTGCGAGGCCACTTCTGCGATCTGCACGGTGGCATCTTTGACACTGGAATAAGATATCTGGCAACGATACCATCAGAAGCTTGATGCTCAAACTGCTGAGGATTTGCGACATATCTTGCTTTCTTCGACGCTCTACGCCATGTCACAGTCGTTCAATCTGTCTTGTTTCCTAGTATGGAGGCATCTTAATTGTAAGGCACGAGTACACAGTACAACAGCTCTTCGTCTGCTTCGTCGCTGTCATATGGACCTCGCAGTCTACGGCCGCCATCTTCTCGTATGCACCTGATATGGGGAACGCGAAACAAGCCGCAAAACATTTGAAAGTATTTCTTAAATTGTAGTAGCCTGATAGATCTTGGTATTCCGTGACACCGTTGTCCTCGAAATACGCGTTGACCAATCTAGCTTCCCAATTCGAACCCAAAAATCGCCCAATCCTCAGTAACTTCGTTCTTGACATTTCATTGCACATGCAAATACCCTGGGTCCTTCCTCTCAAGCTCCTCTCTCGGAGAGCTCGTCGGCGGTCGAAGCGTGAACGCCGACACCACTGAAAAGATTACCGTGACACACATCAGCCCGGTGGTCAACCAGGTCAAGACATAGAACGCGCTCGTCGACCACGCGACTCCGTTCTCCACCACGGGTTTAGTCTTGAGTAGCTTGTGTGTTATCGCCGTGATCTTCGCCGACGACAAGATCAATGTATTGAGTGCAGCGATGCTTGCAAGGTACCCCACCCTCGGCCAAAGGAGCGGAGACTCTGTCGTCAGCCTCGGCGTCGTGACGATAGTGATGAAGTAAGTTATTGTCGTCAAGCTGGCGAATGCGATGGCGATTGCCAGACAGACGAAAGGCATCTTCGTGTTGAGGACAGCGAACGACCAAGTCGAGAGGAGAGGACTGTCGACAGGGAGACCGGCATCAGCTGCCAACAGCTCTGGCAGTGAGAACTTGTAGCCCCCCGCCATCACCGTGCAGACTTTGGAGGCTTCGTTCTTGAGATGTGTGCTGGCAGACTGCCACATGCCCTTGCAGACCGAGAGGTAATGAAGCTCGTACCAGTCTGGGACGTTGCCTTGATTCGAGATGCCTTGGTTGGCCAGCTGGGTTTTGACCGATGAGGTGTCGAACTAGATCGGACTCGTGAGTACAGGAAGCTGTTTGGGAAGTTACCACGTACGGTCAATATAGGCGATTTTTGAAGAGAATGAGGAAATCGCCCAGCGACGAGAGTGATGATTGCGAGCACTAGGACCAACGTTGTCAGGGCTTCTATGTGAATTAGATTGAGACTCCCAGTTGTGGAGCGACGGTTGGAAGAGTTCGTCATATTGGATTTTCGGTGGTGCTTGGTTGTTCAGTGGCTAATATAGGTATCATTCAATGCCCCCGACAAAGGGAGAAGAAACTAAAGCAGTAGAACACCTATTCAGAACAGACAGCCGACTGTTTTACATATTTCAGTTGCAGGGAGGATCTGCAGTCTTTTTCTTTCGCTGTGATGTGCCTTTGCGACGTACTGCTATAATTACCCCCGCGCGACGAAGTAAAATGCCTCAGAGCCGCCTCTCCCTGATTGGTCGCACTACCGAGTCCCTTGGCACCAAGCAGAAGCTTAGCGGTTGCAAAGCACTCAAGACAATGAGGGGTGTTGTCGACATTACTCAGGGAGCCCCGGGTGACCGTTACATGTGGTCGCGCGAGCTCTCGCGCGCTCACCATGGATCGGAGCAGGGTGAGTCCTTCGACGTGGGTTGAGATTTCTTCAACGATTTGGCACAATCAAATCGCAGTTCTTCATCGATATGGCACTTGCTGATACCTCTTCACAACACGCGCCGTGATCAACCACTGAAAGCTGTTTGCGTAGCTAGACGACAGGACCCTAAACACGGTTCGAATAACCTCCTGCTCCGAAGACCTCATCTTCGTAACCCGATATGGTAAGAGGAGAGGGACTATGGAGCAAAGGCATGATTCATCGGAGAGTTCTTGTGTTTGCTGTAACTCTTCAGTGTTGATGCTCTCCGTGTTCTTTGTTTGCTGTGACACCCAAACTCAGTGACCTTTCACTATGTCATTGTTCGAATTCACCAACACAAACCAACCACAACATTCTATCATTCTTGTCAGACCTTACCTCGAATGCATCATAGCGTATTTGATCCTGAGAAGCAATTCACCCTGAAAGCTCTGCTACTCAATCGTGACCACTTCATCGTCCAACTTCTCCTGCCTGCTCAACAAACCCGGTTTTCCCGATGTCTTGCACAAACCCTTTAGCTCTTGCGCTGACATTGATTGACCTCTTGTGCCTCTTAGGTCAGGTTGTGTCTAGCAGGGCTTGTAATCCTCTGACGAGTAGGAAAGCCCCCTCTTGCTGCTGTCCTGGCTTCAGATCAAGCTGACTTTCCGCTTTAGCAACATGCCCTCCAAACCCTGGCCTAGCAAGCAAGTCCAACTTCATCGACTTCACCCAACAGTCTACACTGCCTGCAAACTGGACCCTTGCAAACTACGAAACTATCACTTATGGACCTAACGGCGCCGAGTTTATGTTCTCTAAGCGCCACGATGCTCCCTCCATCTCGACAGATTTCTATATCCTGTTCGGGCATATCGAAGTAGTCATGAAGGCTGCTCCTGGTGTCGGGATTATTAGCAGCGTTGTTTTGATGTCAGATGACGCTGACGAGATTGACCTAGAGTTCTCCGGGAACAACTTTGGTGCCGCTGGCGGAAAGGTTCAAACAAATTACTTCGGCAAGGGAATGATAGGGAACTACGATCGTGGCACTCAGCCTATGGTGGAAGATCCACAGACAGAGTTCCACACCTACGCGCTTGACTGGAGTTCTACGTCGCTGATGTGGTCTGTCGATGGAGCGGCAATCCGTACACTTCCAAACAGCAACGCAAACAGTGGTCCGTATCAATACCCACAGACGCCAGTGAGGCTTCAGATTGGCTTGTGGGATGCTGGTGATGTCGATACACCTAATGGAACTGTATTATGGGCTGGTGGATACACTGATCTAAGCAAGGCGCCGTTCACAATGTTTGTAAAGAGCGTCAACATTACGAATGCGAGCCCCTGCTCTGGAGGCTATCAATATACCGACATGAGCGGAAGCTGCCAGAGCATCAAATGTGTCGATACCGATTTTTCTTCAAGCTCGAACGCGACACTAGCAGGTACACTTGTGAGCTCTAGCCAAACTGGGAATGCAGCCTCCTCTGCCTTACCAACCTCTAGCAGTACCTCGTCTGCCGGCAGTTCTAGCACAATGGTCCCAACAGCTCCATGCAATCTTCTGCTGTGGTTGAGCCTATTCCTATTGAGACGCCATCTAGCACCAAAGTAGCAACGGTGCCGCTACCAACTACATCAACTTTGACACCAACTTCGAGCAACACAATCGCGAATTCGTCATCTGCCCAGAACCCAACCCAGACAGCATTCACTGGTATGTCCACAACTACAGTCTGTGCCAACAATCCAAAGAACTCAACAGCTCAACCACTCAACTCGTCACCAACCAACCCTCCCTCCGTCGTGACGCAGAGTTCACCACAATCGCCTCCCTACTATACCCCCGCCAACTTCACTAGCTCTGCAGGTTTTAGCATCTCTTCCGACTTCTCGAGCACCAGCAACCCTGCAAGCACTTCTGACTCTCCAAGCACCTCTCTCTACATGCCATCCACCATATCCCTCAACTCCACTTCGACCGCGACTAGTCTTACCACAGCCTCGCCCTCAACCCGATTGGCCAGCGCAAGCGCCAGACTGCTACCGTGGCCAAGGTGGATGTCATTCTTCAGACAGCGACCACGTTACTGAAATGGCAGAGCTGGAATTTAAATCTCGGCTCCGCACTTGCCCCCGCCTGGCCTTTGAACACACAGTGCTTGCTTTGAGGCGGATAGTCCTAGCCGCAGAGTTGGGGGAAGACGAATACTATTAGCAAGGAACGCAATCTTGTCGAAGACGACATTGCCATGACAGACGCCATCCAAGGTGCTGTAGGATATTAGGTCCGGAGACGTCAAGGATCCCGCAGCTCTGCATAGGAGCCTCTCGAACTTATCGAATACCGGCCGAACAGTTTGGTCTGAAATAGTTCATGCACAAATGGGATATGCGAATAGTCCAATTCAATTCAAATCAATCCCTGTCCTTAAGTGCAAGTCTGCTAAATCTAGCTGTACTCGCATCTCTTCCTCAGACACGCCCACTTTCCAGTGATGCGTGGTATGTTTGACTATTCTCAGGATTCCTGTTGTTCCTCTTATATTCTCCTGGCCCCTGAAGGACTGCCTCGTTACCGTGGAAAGGCACTTTCGATTTGGGGAGTATATTTTGGACCAACGAGCTCCTTGCCATAGAGTGTTACTACAAGTATTTCGATAATCAAGTTAGCTTAGAAGAATGTGCGTGTTGGGTATGCTGTGAGTCGTTCGTTGGCTACGTTCCTCTCCGCCTCTAATGCTAACTTTACTTCTCGCCCATACAAACCTGATATGCCAGCTCGACACTGTAGCAGAACCCTATACTTTATCACTTACCTGTTCCTCACAACTTGCAGAAGTCGTCAACCAACCCAAACCTTGCCTCACCCCCCTTATGAGCCAGCCTCCCACAACCGTCCCATCAGTCAAAATTCGGCGCCATCGCAACAAGACTGAAATTCACCTCCCCATCCCCTTCTCCACCCTTGCCCAGGAGGCCTAGAAATGTCTTAACACCCAACTCCAAGGCTCTCTCACTCAGCGCATCCTCCTCCGGCCCCAACAAGCCTCGATCGACCGGACCCTTCATTCCCCCATTGAGCTCCCACAAGTGCCCATCCTCGGCCTTCGCGAAGCAAATAAAATGCTGATAGTTCTCCTCACTCGCATCCGGCGCCACGCTGTCCCCCTGCACAGCCGCGGCCATATGCGCCCTCTCCAACTCTTCTGAATCATAAAGCAACTGCGCTCGATCCTTCGGATCCAACCCCACAGCTCTCTTCAGCAACTTGTCGAGAGTCGAGTCTGGCTTGATATACGTCTTCCCGCCGCCGTTAGCGAGGCCATGCAATAAAGCGATGAGGCCGCAGGCGTGGCCGATGGTCTGCTTGAACCAAATGACAGGCTCAGAGGGGCCAGAGCGGTCGTAGGTTGCCTGGGCGTCGTACTCGGCGTCGCGGGCACGGTGGTAGATTGAGGCGGGGCAGAGGAAGATGAGGGCATAGACGGGGCGAGGGATGAAAGAGAGGAGGTCAGGGTCGGAGAGGGAGTAGATGTCGTGGAAGCCGAGGGTGGGGGAGACGCCGAGGGAGGTGGCGAGGGTAGACATGACTGCTGGGTTGTTCTCTGGCGTTCACGGTAAGCGGGCTGATCTAAGAAGGAGGGTCTTAGAGGGGGAAGTCACCAAGAGGTATGAACGTCTTCCTCGTGCTCGGCGTGCCGGGGGCGTCTATGCTAGCCATGATGTCGGTAAAGATTGATATGTATGTTGACAATGCCTGAGTTGGAAGTAAGTGCGGAGAGGTCAGTCAGAAAACCAAAAGTCGTTGTCGTGGTAATTGTGCCTTGGAGCCCAGGCATCTCAGATTACGTGTGTGGTGACTGCAAGCTACAGTAGTCACGCCCTTATGCAAAGACATCAGAGGGTTGGTACAATCAAATAGTCAATCCTTGGTTACGATCACCATTTGTGACACATCGAGCGTTTACCACAAGAGTCTGATATAACAGTCACGCTCTTCATAAGACTCAGGGCACGTCGATGCGACAATTGCCCTTCCCCGTTCTGGCGTGTACTTAGGGCGGCGACGCTTACCCCGGTCGGGCGAGCCGCGGGTGCGCGAGGGTGATCCCCTACCCACCTTTGCACCCGTAAACAATCCCCGATGAATCTAAGACCATAGCCTTACGATCCAATGAACATGTCCATCCACAACCGCTACCGAAATGGCAATCTGCTCTAGGTACCTTTGTAGATTGGGTGAGCTCGCGAGCTCTGACCTAACATCAAGCGGAATTCGTTGGTGAAAATCTGAATGGTATATCGGGGAAGTAGGTAATAACTACGAGGCACGCACCACGTTGGGACTTTGCAGTGCTGGCTGATTCTAGCAATTGAAGAGCTGTTCCCGACCGCACCTCACTGTGCGACACACCCTCTATCTCCTAGCCGAACGCGCTGCGAAGTGCCTCCCGTCGGAAAAGCTTTCTCGCAACAGGTGTTTTAGAAAATGATTCGACACATTTTGCTTCGGTTGATTGGCCCTCTTCAGGCGTGCACTTTTGCGAATATAGGCTTGCTGCGCTGACATTTTCTTGCCCATACAATCAAGCTCTCTGTATAAGGTCAGCTAATTATGAGCACAATGCTAGAGCGTGGCTTTGAATTTCCTCAAATTGAATTCGGTAGCCTGATCAATCTAGGACTCGGTGCGGTCTAAGGGAGGTCAAATTTCAACCTGGACATAGATGTCAATAGGTTCTGCCTAATATGCCGAGACAACGAAAAGAGAGCTTGGCGAAGTGTATTCTTGCCCTGCACATGCGGGGCTGCGCAGTTCCAAAGATCTTTTGGCAAAATAGGGCTCGTCTTGGAGCAACACAAGCGTTTTAGATCTCAAGGCAAGTTTGTCATTCAGTACAGGCGCTTGAGGGATCCGTACCTATTACCTCGAAGTTGTACCATCTACCATCGCTACCGTGAGGTATTGAGGCAGCAGCTGCACTGACGGATTCTGACTTACGGCTTTCAATGCTACAACGGCCTCAAAGTCGGCCCACTTTTTGCAGGTTAGCAAGTCGATGTGGACTTGAGAAGAATGCACCCATGTCGAACAACACCCAACGATTAGCCGCTCTGATCGATACCTAACTCCTTCCGATGCTCTGGTCAAAGCACACCCCATGTCAGCCAAGCAATTCGGTTAGTCCTATGTCGCTATGGGAAAGCGAGACAAATTAAGAGAACTTGTTGGCAAAGGCCGTGGAAATCCTGTTCCACCCTCATCTATACCTCACAGTACGGCTGTGCAGAATGTGCCAAACAAGTCAACAGCTGTTTCAACGACCGCACAGGCGGCAGCAAACACAACCACTGTCATCACAAATACGGCAGCGACAAACCGCGCTCTGCAATTAGCGATCGAACGACATCTCAATACCCTTCCAGAAGCTGACAAGGAAGCCTTCCGCCAGGCTTCCAAGCAGATTTCGAATGAGAGCCTTCTGTCGCAGGTCAAGGCCTACGATGAGGATCACAAACAGGTGTCACAGTTTCGGCCTCATGCCGAAGCTCTATCACGCTTTCTTGGCGTACTTGATCGATTCATGGCCGGGGTTGCTATTGGCGTACAAGCGAATCCGGACATTTCCTCCATCGTCGTCGGCGCGATGCGCATTGTGATTGACCTGGCTTTGAGTTTCGTCACATTCTTCGCCAGGTTTTCCGAGATGCTATCTCGCTTCAGCGATTTCCTCGCGCCCTTGACCAAATATGCAGAGGCCTCTACAAAAGCAGAACTGATCCAGGAGTCACTCGCTAATGTCTACGGGGACTTATTGCAGTTCTGTTACCGAGCTCGCCATGTGTTTATTGACCAAAAAGGGTTGAAGAGAAGGTGGACATCCTGGCGGCTATTCTGGCGACTTCAGTGGGTGCCGTTTGAAGAGGAGTTTGGCAAGATCGAGTCGGATATGCAACACCATTTAGATGTACTTCGACACTCCGCTCAGGCATCTGGTCTCAATGCCACCCTTGACGCCTCGCGTAGCGAGAGAGGTCGACGGGAGAGAGAAAGAGGTATGTTCTTCTCGGCTTGAAAAGCATTGGGGTCGGCAAGACCTTCATTGCTTACAAAGTCATAGTTGAGGAGAGAGAAAGGTTTTTACGTTGGATTTCAGAGATCCCATTCGAAAAGATCCACGAAAATATATATGCAAAGAAGCATCCAGGCACTGGCGACTGGCTGCTCCACACCCCACAGTTCCAGGACTGGTTCAACAACTCGGGGTCCGCTTTGTTGTGGTGTTATGGCAAGCGTGAGTATTACGACCATTCCAGGTTGCTCGAAGCTGATGGACAACAGCTGGCGCTGGCAAATCGGTACTTGCGTGAGTTTGTCCACTTACTGAGGTCACGAATCCAGCTTTGATGTTCTGGTCTAGATCCCATGTGCTTGAACACGTCACCACTGAACGTGCTTTGCATAAGGACGTCGGCATAGGCTTTGCGTACTACAACTACCAATCTAAGGAGATGCGGGACGCGTCTCTGATCATTATGGCACTTATCAAGCAGCTCTGCCGCAAGAAAGATGTCATTCCTCCAGGGTTCCTCAAAGTCAAACAAGACGCTATGGATCCTTCACAATTAGGCAACCAAGAATCTTTCATAACAGTCGCGAGCGAATTTCGGGAGGTGGTGGTAATCATAGACGCCCTCGACGAGTGCCCCAAGGATGCTAGGAACAGGATTCTTGGTTTTCTCTCGGGCGTCGCGAATAACCTACCCTGCGCAAAGGTCTTCGTCACAAGCCGACGAGAAAGAGATATCGAAGAGGCCTTCATGAAGCTGAAAACACCAATAATTGAGATCGAAGCTGGAAGTGTTGCTGCTGACATCTCGAGCTATGTCAGGAGCGAGGTCAAGCGTCTTCGTGATGGATATGACGGAAAGAGGCTCTACTTGAAGAATGATACGCTCGAAATGACTATCGTCAGGACGCTAACCGAAAAGGCTGATGGCATGTAAGTTGCGACTTCCCGAAAGGTAGGGTGGGACCTACAATGTTTACTGACTGATCCGCAGGTTTCTCTGGGTGGATCTGCAACTGTCAAACCTTTGCCGGGTCAGCGAATGCCAAAAGGATCGTGAGGTTGAGAATGCGCTGGACGTGTTACCGTCAGGCTTGGATGCCACATATATCCGGATCCTGGAGCAGATCAACGGTCAAGGCGATTACATGAGAAGGCTCGCTTCCAAGACCTTTAGGTGGGTGATATACGCCCAGCGACCGCTGACAACAACCGAGTTGCAACACGCTATTGTTGCTGAAGAACTATACCGGCCTGGAAGCGACCTCGAATTGGACGATATCGCTGTAATTCTCGGAGCCTGCGCAAATTTGATTTTTGAGGAAAGCAACATCATTCGCCCAATACACTATTCGGTGCAGGAATTCTTCACTGGAGTTCACGCTGATAGACGCCCAGGATTTGACCTGGACAACATTAATGATCCTTGCCAGGTACACGGGAAACTTGCCACGACATGTATACTCTATCTTGAATCGAACCTAGCAGACCAGCATCCATGTTGGGACTCATATCACCTTCACGACCGGATGAGTTCTCACCCATTCTTGTGGTATGCGGCTCGCTTCTTCGACTACCACCTTTTACGCCATGGGGCTTTCTCCGAAGACCTTGCTAAACGGATCACCACCTTCCTCCATCAGCCGAATTCTTTTCTAGCCGCAGTTCTGCAGTTAAGAGCTGTATCACATAGATCCGGTGTCCTTCATTGGCCAAATCCTGGGCGCGATTTTGATCCGCATGCCTGGATAGTTGATATGAGCACGCTGGTTTATGCAACTGAGCTCTACGACATAAACGATACTCACGCCGTATGGAAGGACCTACAGCCACCTCCGTATGCGCTGCACCGAGCTTGTTCTGC
>Ga0335075_10016499_pt1 | contig 11023 bp, 12 predicted proteins | sample Lox_Sample_24_FD_206723 | JGI IMG/M metagenome (GOLD analysis project Ga0335075, IMG submission 206723) | Soil microbial communities from Loxahatchee National Wildlife Refuge, Florida, United States - Lox_Sample_2.4 | ecosystem: Environmental > Terrestrial > Soil > Wetlands | place: USA... | reverse complement strand
AGGTCGCTCCAGGGCGGACCGGGCTGCGAGCGCCTGACGGCGTCGCGCGCTCGCGCTACTGTGGTCAAACAGTGCCCGACGACCGCGAGTCTCCAGACGACCCCGACCAAAGCCCGCCGGAGCAGGGCCCGAACATCATGATGCCGCCGGAGGAGTTCGCCGGCAAGTGGGCCAACGCAGCGGCCATCGCGCGCACTCCGCACGAGTTCACGCTCGACTTCATGCGCATTGGGCCGCAGGGGCAGCAGGGGATGGTCGTCTCGCGGGTGTCCTTCTCGCCGCTTTTGGCCAGCCAGCTGCTCGACCTGCTCGGCGAACAGTGGCAGGCGTACACTGAGGAGTCGGGAATACCACCCGAAGATGAGCGCGATGCGTGAAGACGAGCCGTTCAAAGGCAGGGAGGACATGGAGCCCACGCGGGCGCCGCTGAAGGCGCCGAACGTGATCAGCACGCTCGACACGCCGCCCAGCCCGGACGCGGTCAAGGCGCAGGACGCCGTCATCCGCAAGCACCTGCAGGGTCGCCGCTCCCAGCAGGACCCGCCGGCGCAGGGCTGACAGGCGGCAGCGCCTCAGCCGCGCAGGCGAGGCGCCTCAGCTGCGCGGGCCAGAGCGCCTCAGCCGCGCACGAACGGCAGCTCGAGCACCTCCGCGCTCGCGCCGGCCTCCGCGACCGTGAGCACGCTGCCCGGCTGCGCCTCGCGGCGAACGAGCGCGAGCGCGATCGGGCCGAGCGCGGGAGACAGCGCGACGCTGGCGATGTGGCCCACGCTGCGCTCGCCCAGCAGGAGCTCGTCGCCGCTGCTCGCCGGGGCGGATAGGCGCAGCCCACGCAGGTGCCGGTTGGGCTTGCCCTTGTAGTACAGCCGCGCGACCGTCTCCTGGCCGACGTAGCAGCCCTTGGTGAAGCTCACCGCGCGCTCGTTGAGGTTGGCCTCCTGGGGGATCACGCTGTCGTCGAGCTCGATGCCGTAGCGCGGCCGGCCGCGCTCGATGCGCACGCACTCGGCCGCCTGCTCGGAGATCGGCACAGCGCCGTGTGCGCACAGGGCTGCGTGCAGCGCGTCCGTGGCGGCCGCGTCGCACAGGAGATCGATGCCCTCCTCCGTGCGCACCGCAAGGGCGTCGATGCCGTCGATCTGCACCGGTGTGTTCGCATGCTCGACTGCCGCGAGCTTCGCCCGCGGCGCCTGCGCAGCGGCGGGGCTCGCGTGTGTGCCCGCGTCGAGGACCGCGTCGGCTTGTGCTCCCAGCAGCGACAGCATCCCGCGCTCGAGCGTGCGCTTGTGCAGCTCCACCTGGAAGCCGACCTTGAAGCGGCGGATCATGTCGAACAGCGCCTGCAGGCACACGCGCTCGGTGTCCAGCAGCAGCTCCGTCGGCGCCTCGCTCCAGTCCTCGCCCACCGCGAGAATGCGCAGGTCGCCGAGCATCTTGCCCTTGTGCGTGAGGAACGCCGCGTACCGGCCTTCGCCTGTCCGCAGCGTCGAGAGCTCGTTGGTGACCTGGCCGTTGAGGAACTCGCGGGCGTCCGGCCCGGTGAGCGCGAGCTTGCCGCGCGCGGAGCGATCGAGCAGCCCGCACCCCTCGGTGACGGTCCGGTAGTCGCTGTCGATCACCGTTGTGGGTGCGCTTGCCATCGCCTTCGAGAATAGCCGCGGTAGGCTTCTCGCCAATGGGCCTCGCGGAGGACTTCCAGGAGATCGTCGACTCGCTGCCCGAGGACTGGACGGACCTCGAGCTCGACATGCGCATCGCCGACGAGTCGCGCTACGTGGAGGCGGCGCTGTATCTGACGACGTGCAACGCGCGCCCGTACTCCAAACACGCATGGCACTGGCGGCTGCTGGTGGCGCACAGCTTCGGCCACGCCGCCGCTGCCCCCACGGTCCACGGCGCGCTGCACCTGATCGACGAGGCGGGCATCGAGGGCGAGCTCGTGGTGCGCGAGACGCGCAGCGGGCGCGCGGAGGTCACGCAGGACTGGGGCCGGCCGCTGTCCGCGCGCGAAGAGTTCCGTCGCCTGCGCGCGCAGTAGCAATGGCGCGCGTGCTCGCGCTCACCCGCGATCTGCTGTTCGGCTCGCGCGTCCAGGGCGCGCTGAGCGGCGCGGGCTACGAGGTCGAGCTCATCGCCGACGAGCCGCGCCTGCGCGAACGCCTGCAAGCGGCCGGGGATCACGCCGAGCCGCCTGGCGCGGCGTTGGACGTGCTGGTCGTGGACCTGACCGACCCCGAGCTCGACGGCGTGGCGATCGTACGGACGCTGGCCGGCGAGGGCGAGCTGGACTCGACGCGCACGCTCGCGTTCTACTCCCACGTTGACGCGGCCATCAGGGAGCACGCCGAGCAAGCGAGGTTCGACCAGGTGGTGCCACGCTCGCGCATGGCGCGTGAAGCTCCCGAGCTGGTCGCACGGCTGCTCGACGCGTCCTAGCGGCTCGCGCGGCTACGCGGGCGCGATCTGGCGCTGCGCGCGCCGCGCCAGCGGGTGCGTGGGCGAGACCCCGGGGCCGGGCAGCGCGCGCACGTCGCGTACCGACAGCCTCTCCCCGCAGCGCTCGCAGATGCGGTGCTCATCGACGCTGCCGCCGCAGTCGCGGTGCTCGAGCAGCACAGGAGGCCCGTCGGGCGCGGCGTAGCGGTTGCCCCACTGCATCAGCGAGACGATCGTCGGCCACAGGTCGAGGCCCTTGTCGGTGAGGCGGTATTCGTAGCGCGGCGGGCGCTCCTGGTAGAGCCGCTTCTCCAGCACGCCCTGGTCGAGCAGCCGCGTGAGGCGCGTGTTGAGGACGTTGCGCGCGATGCCCAGGTCGGACTGGATCTCGTCGAAGCGGCGCAGGCCGAGGAACACGTCACGCACGATCAGCAGCGACCAGCGCTCGCCGATCACCTCCAGGGCGCCGGCGATGCTGCACGACTGGTTCTCGTAGCTGTTCCCAAGCATCTCGTCTACAGCATAGCGCCTGTAGGTTGCATCATGCTACTAAACTGTGCTAGGGTGCGTTTCATGATGAAACGGAAATGGTCGGTCGCAGCGGTCGTGTGTGTCGGGGTGTTCATGTCGAGCCTCGATCTGTTCATCGTAAACATCGCCTTCCCGGCGATCTCCAAGCACTTCGGCGGCGTGTCGCTGGGGTCGCTGTCGTGGATCCTCAGCGGCTACGCGATCGTGTTCGCCGCGCTGCTAGTGCCGTCCGGGCGCTGGGCGGACGCGTTCGGGCGCAAGCGCGCGTTCCTGCTCGGCCTGGCGATCTTCGTCGCCGCGAGCGCCGCCTGCGCGCTGGCGCCGTCGGTTGCGTTCCTGGTCGGCGCACGCGTCGTGCAGGCGATCGGCGGGGCGCTGATGCTGCCGACGTCGCTCGGGCTGATGCTGCCGGAGTTCGAGCCGTCCAAGCGCCACGTGGCGGTCGGCATGTGGGCCGCCACCGGCGGCATCGCCGCCGCCTGCGGGCCGCCGCTGGGAGGCCTGTTGGTGCAGGCCGACTGGCGGTGGGTGTTCCTGGTCAACGTGCCGGTCGGGCTGGCGGGGCTGGCCTTCGGGCTGCGCGTGCTGCGCGAGCGCCGCGAGCAACAAGCCCTGCGACCGGACGTGCTCGGCGCCGGCGCGATCATCGCGGCCGTCGGATCGCTGGTGGTGGCGATCGTCAAGGGCCAGGAATGGGGCTGGAGCTCGGCGCCGGTGCTCGCGCTGCTCGCGCTCGCCGCACTCGTGCTACCGGCGATCTGGCGGCGCTCGGAACGCCACGCGGCGCCGATCGTCGAGCCGGCGATGCTGCGCGTACGCACGTTCGGCCTGGCTGTGGCAGCGTCGCTGCTGTTCTTCGCCGGCTTCGGCGCGATGCTGCTGGCCGGCGTGCTGTTCCTCACTGGCGTCTGGCACGAGAGCGTGCTGACCGCCGGCGTGATGCTGTTCCCCGGCCCCGCGATGGCGACCGCCTTCAGCATCCCCTCCGCGCGCCTGGGCGCGCGCGTCGGCTACCGCGTGCCGGGCGTGATCGGCGCGCTGCTCGTGGCCGCCGGCTCGGTGTGGTTCATCGTGCGCACCGGCAACCGGCCGGCGTTCTTCTCCGAGTACCTGCCCGGCTCGATGGTGGGTGGTGCGGGCGTCGGCCTCATGATTCCCACGCTGACCGGCGCCGGCGCATCGTCGCTGGCGCCCGAGCGCTTCGCCACGGGAGCGGCGGTGTTGACGATGGGACGGCAGATCGGCGTCGCGCTGGGCGTGGCGGTGCTCGTGGCGGTGCTGGGCGCCGGCGCCGGCAGCGCAGCGGACTTCCACACCGGTTGGCTGATCACCGTCGCGGGCGCCCTCGCGGCCGGCCTGGCGCTGGTTGCGATCGGGCCGCCGGTCACGCGGGCGGTCGCGGGCGTGGAAGGCGAGCCCGCGATCGACGTGTCCTCTGTATCGGGAGAGCCGCTGGTAGTAAAGGAGGCCGCGTGAACACGGCCGCCGTGAGTCCCTCCGCGCCGGAGGTCGCGAGCGCCGACGGCGCACGCACCCGCATCGTCAGCTGGGAGGACCCGCTGGCGAGCGTGACGGCCGGACAGGGTCTGTCGGGCCTCGAGCTGATGCGCGCGATCGTCGCCGGGACGTTGCCGCCACCACCGATCGCCCGGCTGCTCGACTTCGCGGTGATCGAGGTCGATCACGGCCGGGCGGTGTTCGCGATGCAGCCGGCGGAGTGGATGTACAACCCGATCGGCTCCGTGCACGGTGGCGTCGCGGCGACGCTGCTGGACTCGTGCATGGGCTGCGCGGTGCACACCACGCTGGAGGCCGGCATCGGCTACACGACCGCCGACCTGCAGGTGCGCTACGTGCGCGCGATGAGCCATGCCACCGGCCGCGTGCTGGCCGAAGGACGCGTCGTGCATGCCGGCAAGCGCACCGCCACCGCCGAGGGACGGCTGTTCGTGGAGTCAGACGAGCGCCTGATCGCGCACGGCAGCACCGGCTGCGTGATCCTGCGTTGAGCGCCGCGTCGCGCGGCTGCGCGAACACGGCACCAGGCTCGCTGCAAGAGCCGTTGCTTATTAGGAAAAACCTAATATTACTGTCCTCATTAGGTAATATCTAATGGCTATGGCGGCGCTGCGGCCAGTTTTCACGCTCATCGGAGATGTGATCGCATCGCGACAGACCAGCGATCGTCGCCTGCTCCAGCAGCACCTAGTGGGTCTCCTGGAAACGTTTGACCGGAAACTGGCCGCTGGCGGCGAATAGGGACGCGTGTTCTCGACCGAGGAGGTGGTGATGCGTCCGCCTGAGGTGTTCGTGCGCGAGCTCTCGCCGGAGGAGGGTGCGCGGCTGAAGTCGATCTCCAAACGCGCGAAGTACCAGTCCAAGCGTCAGCGGGCAGCGATCCTGCTGGCTTCTGCGAGCGGGATGCCGGCACCGCAGATCGCGGCTGCGGTGCGCAGCGACGAGTCGCATGTGCGCAAGGTGATTCATGCCTTCAACGACAGGGGGTTCGGCTCGCTTGACCCTGACTATCGGGGCGGGCGCCCCAAGAAGACGACGCCCGCAGAGCGCGACCGTATCGTCGCGCTCGCTCGTACCCGCCCCGATCATCAGGGCGTCCCGCTCACACGCTGGTCGTTGCCGAAGCTGCAGGCACACCTGGCCGGCGTGGGCATCCTGCTCAGCGAGGAGACCCTGCGCCAGACGCTGATCGGCGCGGGGCTCTCCCACCAGCGCACGCGCTCGTGGAAGTGGAGCCCCGATCCCGAGTTCCAGAGCAAGGCCGAGCGCGTGCTCTCGCTTTGCCGCGAGAGGCCCAGCGACGGCGTGGTGGTCTGTTTCGACGAGATGGGGCCGATCCAGCTGATTCCCCACCATGGGTCCGGCTGGGCCCAGCGCAAGCGGTGCGAGCGGCTGCGTGCCACCTACAAGCGCCCACACGGCGTGCGCTACCTCTTCGGCGACTACGACGTGCACGCCGACCGCCTCCACGGCCGGCTGCGCGCGCACAAGAACGCCGGCGAGGTGCTCGCCTACTACCGCCAAATCAGGATGCGCTACGACCCGGCGCTTCGGATCTACCTGATCGCCGACAACCTCTCCACCCACAAGACAGCAGACATCCGCGAATGGGCCGCCGAAACCAACGTCGAGCTCGTCTTCACACCCACCTACGCGAGCTTCCTGAACCGGATCGAGTCCCACTTCTGGGCGATCGGCGAGTTCGTCGTCAAGAACGCCGACTACCCCGACTGGGACACCCTCGCAAAAGCCATGGCCGACCACATCCGCTACCGCAACGGCCCACACCGCGACCAGCGCCTCATCAAAGCCGAGCGGCGCCTGCTGATCGCAGCCTAACCGATGCAGTTCCAGGCACAACGTTTCCAGGAGACCCACTAGACGCGGTGCTAGGCGAAGTGAACGACTTGCTGATGCCGCTCGTCCCGCTCGAACCGACGATCGGCGATGAGTTCCAGGCCTCATTCGACAGCATTGCGACGGCGGTGCGCGCGAGCCTCTTGATCCGCTTGGCGCTCTTGGACGCTGCTCCGGTCGACTCTCGCTATGGGCTCGGTATCGGGCCGGTGGAAGCCCTCGAGGGCAACCGCCGCATGTCGCAGGACGGGCCTGGATGGTGGAGCGCGCGTGAGGCGATCGTGTCGGCCAAGCAGATCGCCGAAGCACAGCACACCAGCTTCGTGCGCACGTATCTCTGTGCGCATTCGAGCCGATGGACGGGAGAGGCGGCGGCGCTGAATGCGCATCTGCATTGTCGTGACGCGATCGTCGATCGCATGAGACCGGTCGGCCGCAGCCGACTCTACGGCTTGATGCTGGGCCTGTCGCAGTCCGAGATCGCCGATCGAGCGGGTACGACGCAAGGTGCGGTCTCGCAGAGTCTCGCTCGCAGTGGCGCGTTTGCGATCGTCGCCGCGCAGGATCAACTCGAGCAGCGCCGCCCGTGATTCTCCTCGCGCTCGCGCTGCTCGGCTTCGGCGTCGTCGATCTGTCTGATCGTTGCCGGCGCGGTGCTCTCTGGAAGTGCGGCGGCGGCCGGCTTTGTGATCGCTGCAAAGGGCCTGCTGCGATTTCGCGAGATCGGCGGTGCCTCCAAGTCGAACGTCGACGAGATCACCGAGTACTTCCTGATAGGCACCTTCACGAGCACCGTCTTGGCGGCGGCCGTCGCCGTACTCGTATTAGCCGTAGCCTAATATCGAGACCGTTATTAGGCTTTGCCTAATGAGCCTTCGCTCAGGTCGCGAGCGTCGCGCTCCCGCCGCCGACGTCGGCTAGCTCCTCGACGCTCGCGCCCAACGGCACGAGCGCGGCGTTGGGCACGCGTTTGATGTGCTCGAGCAGCTCGCCCGCGCGCACGGCGAGCGCGGCGCGGATGACCATCCCGTGGCAGACGACCAGCGCGGGCAGCTCGCCGGCTTCCACCTCGTCGAGCGCGGCGGCCACGCGTACCTCCTGTTCGGCGAACGACTCGCCGCCGGGGAACGCGAAGTCCGCCTGCGCGCCGGCGAACGCGGCGAACGCGTCGGGCGCCTCGGCGATCACCTCCGCGAACGTGCGGTCGGTCCAGTCGCCGGAGTCGGTCTCCATCAGCCGCGCGTCCTCTTTCGGCTGCAGGCCGATCCGCGCGGCGACGGCGTCGGCGGTTTCCCGTGCGCGCAGCAGCGGGCTGCACCACAGCGCGCGAAAGCCGTATGCGGCGGCGCGCTCGGCCAGCTCGGCCGCCTGTGCGCGGCCGACGTCGTTTAGCGGGATCGCCTGCTGGCCCTGGAAGCGCCCCTCGGCGTTGTAGGCGGTCTGGCCGTGGCGGGCGAGGTACACGAGCGCCGGCATCAGCCGCTCATGTCAGGTCGAAGCGGTCGAGGTTCATGACCTTCGCCCACGCGGCGGCGAAGTCGTGCACGAACCGCTCGCTCGCGTCGTCGCTCGCGTACACCTCGGCAAGCGCCCGCAGCTGCGAGTTCGAGCCGAACACGAGGTCCGCCGAGGTGGCGCTCCAGCGCAGCTCGCCGGTGCGGCGGTCACGTCCCTCATACACGTTCTCCGCGGAGCCCGACGCCTGCCACTCGGTGCCCATGTCGAGCAGGTTTACGAAGAAGTCGTTGCTCAGCGTCCCAGGCCGGTCGGTGAAGACGCCATGCGAGGACTGCCCGAAGTTCGCGTCCAGGGCACGCAGGCCACCGATCAGCACCGTCATCTCCGGCGCGGTCAGCGTCAGCATGTAGGCGCGCTCCAGCAGCCCGTGCTCCAACGGAAACGGCTCGCCCGGCCGAATGTAGTTGCGAAAGGCGTCCACGCGCGGCTCGAGCACCGCGAACGACTCCACGTCGGTCTGCTCCTGCGAGGCGTCGGTGCGCCCCGGCGCGAACGGGACCGTGACGTCGTGGCCGGCGTCCCTCGCCGCCTGCTCCACCGCCGCGCACCCGCCGAGGACGATCACGTCGGCCAGCGAGACCCGCTTGCCGCCTGACTGCGAGCCGTTGAAGTCCTGCTGGATGCGCTCCAGCGTCTGTAGCGCGCGCGCGAGCTCTGCGGGTTCGTTCGCCTCCCAGTCCTTCTGCGGCGCGAGGCGCAGCCGTGCCCCGTTCGCGCCGCCGCGCATGTCGGTGCCGCGGAACGAGCTGGCCGCCGACCACGCGGTCGCCACCAGACGCGCGACCGACAGCCCCGACGCGAGGATCTGCTGCTTCAGCGCCGCAACGTCATCGTGACCGATCAGCTCGTGGTCGACCGCGGGGACGGGGTCCTGCCACAGCTGCGCCTGCGGCACCCACGGCCCGAGGTAGCGCGACACCGGCCCCATGTCGCGGTGCAGCAGCTTGTACCACGCCTTCGCGAACGCCTCTTCGAGCTGGTCCGGGTGCTCGTGGAAGCGCCTCGCGATCGGCTCGTAGAGCGGATCGATCCGCAAAGCGAGGTCCGTCGTGAGCATCATCGGCGCGTGGCGCCGCGACGGGTCGTGGGCGTCGGGCACCGTGCCCTGGGCCGCGGGGTCCTTCGGCGTCCACTGCTTCGCCCCGGCCGGGCTCTCGGTCAGCTCCCACTCGTAGGCGAACAGGTTCTCGAGGAAGCCGTTGTCCCACTTCGTGGGCTCGTTCGTCCACGCGCCCTCCGGGCCGCCCGTGAGCATGCCCATCCCGTTGCCGTTGCGGCTCAAGCTGCCCTTCCAGCCGAGCCCCTGCTCCTCCAACGGCGCGGCCTCGGGCTCCGGGCCGATCGCGGCGGGGTCGACGGCGCCGTGGCTCTTGCCGAACGTGTGCCCGCCGACGATCAGCGCGACGGTCTCCTCGTCGTTCATCGCCATGCGCGCGAACGTCTCGCGGATGTCCGTGGCCGCGGCCAGCGGGTCGGGGTTGCCGTTCGGCCCCTCGGGGTTGACGTAGATCAGCCCCATCTGCACCGCGCCGAGGGGCTTCGCGAGCTCGCGCTCGCCGCTGTAGCGCTCGTCGCCCAGCCACGTGTCCTCGGGGCCCCAGAAGATCTCGTCGGGCTCCCAGATGTCCGCGCGCCCGAAGCCGAAGCCGAACGTGCGAAAGCCCATCGACTCCATCGCCACGTTGCCGGTGAACACCAGCAGGTCGGCCCACGAGAGCTTGCGCCCGTACTTGCGCTTGATCGGCCACAACAGCCGCCGCGCCTTGTCGAGGCTCGCGTTGTCGGGCCAGCTGTTGAGCGGCGCGAAGCGCTGCGCGCCCTCGCCGCCGCCGCCGCGCCCGTCGGCGATGCGGTAGGTGCCGGCGGCGTGCCAGCTCATGCGGATGAACAGCCCGCCGTAGTGGCCGTAGTCGGCCGGCCACCAGTCCTGCGAGTCGGTCATCAGCGCGATTAGGTCGCGCCGCAGTTCCTGCACGTCGAGCGTCGCGAACTCCTGGGCGTAGTCGAAGTCAGGCCCCATCGGGTCCGACAGGGGGGAGTGCCGGTGCAGCACGCTCAGGTCCAGCTGGTCCGGCCACCAGTCTTGGTTGGTCCGCGGGCGGTGAGCCGCGGGAGTGGGGCTCGCGATCGCCGGGTTCTCGCTCTCGCTGACGCTCTCGCTCATGTCGCTCCTGTCTCCTTCTGGTCTGAGGTGATTCCGGTCGTGTGGGCCGCGAGGATCAACTTATCGATCGACCCGCGCCTACACCGCCTCGCGCACACCCACCCGCGCGTGCAGCCGGCGTAGCGGGGCGGGCGCCCACCAGTTCCAGTCTCCCATTAGCGCCATCAGCGAGGGCACGAGCAGCGCGCGGATCACGCTCGCGTCGATCGCCACCGTCAGCGCGGCGCCGACGCCGAGCTGTTTGGTGAAGAACAGCTCGGAGGTGGCGAGCGCGCCGATCGCCACGCAGAACAACAGCGCGGCGGCGGTGACGATGCGCCCGGTGCGCTCCACGCCGAGCGCGATCGCCTCGCGGTTGGGAACGCCCTGGTCGTGCGCCTCCTTGATGCGGGCGAGCACGAACACCTCGTAGTCGGTGGCGAGCGCGAAGGCGACCACCATCATCAGCACCAGCGTCGACTCTTCCAGCCCGCCGATCGGGGTGAAGCCGAGCAGGCTCGAGAGATGGCCGTCCTGGAAGATCAGCACGATCAGCCCGGTGCCCACGCCGACGCTGAGCACGTTCATCACGAGCGCCTTGATCGGGATCGTCACCGAGCCGGTCATCGCGAACAGGAAGACGGCAGTGAGCGCCAGCAGGATCGCCAGCGCGAGCGGGATGTGCGCGGCGATCGAGCTGCGCTGGTCCACGAAGAAGGCGGTGGCGCCGCCGACGAGCGCGCCGTAGGGGCGGGTGAGCGCGCGTAGCCGGGAGAGCAGCCGCTGCTGGGCGCCGGAGAAGGGCGAGCCGTGCGGCAGCACCGTGATCTCGAAGCTGCCGTGGCCGAGCGCGACGGGCGCGGACACGCTCGCGAGCGGCCCGGCGGCGGCGCCTGTCTGCACCGCCAGGTGCGCGGCGACGGCGCGGGGGACGGCGGCGACGATTTCGGTGGCTTCGCCGGCGTTGGCGGGGAAGCGCGTGGCCAGCGCGCTTTCCACTTGGCGGCTTTCGGCGCCGGC
>Ga0335075_10016497_pt1 | contig 11027 bp, 8 predicted proteins | sample Lox_Sample_24_FD_206723 | JGI IMG/M metagenome (GOLD analysis project Ga0335075, IMG submission 206723) | Soil microbial communities from Loxahatchee National Wildlife Refuge, Florida, United States - Lox_Sample_2.4 | ecosystem: Environmental > Terrestrial > Soil > Wetlands | place: USA: Florida... | reverse complement strand
CCCGGCGCACTGGTTGTTGCCGACAACGCAGACATGAGCCCGGATTTTCTGGCAGTGGTGCGCCGGCCGGGCGGCGCGTACCTGTCGGTGCCGTTCGCCGCAGATGTGGAGCTGTCAATGAAAGTCTGAGGCGTCCGTCAGCCTCTATTGTTGACTTCTCGTCTCAGACGGTCGCGCAGCGCCGCGAGGAGTCGAGAGTCGCATCGCGCGGCGATGGAGGATAGATGACCCGGTTGCGTCCCGAGCCCTTGGCGGCATACAACGCGGCATCGGCACGGCTGATCATGTCGTGGGTCGTATCGGATGTGGACTCGCACCAGGCCATGCCGATGCTCACCGTGAGCTTGACATTGCCGTCGCGCCCGCTGGGAATGTCCTCGTTGACCGCTCGCTCACGGACGTTGAAGGCGGCCTCCGCGACGCATTCACGCAGCCTCTCGATAGGTGCGGATGCTCCGACATAGGACAAGCCGGGCATGACCACCATCAACTCCTCGCCGCCGTAACGGCCGAGCCAGTCGGTGGGGCGGATCGCCTTCGTGAGCCGGTGCGCCAGCTCCCGCAAGACCTCGTCGCCGCCGTGATGTCCGTAGGTGTCGTTGATCTGTTTGAAATGGTCGACGTCGATCAGCGCCAGGGCCAGCGGCGATCCGGTCCGCTGGGCATGGGTCAGCTCGCGACTGAAGAGCTCCAGGATACTCGGTCGATTCCACAGTCCCGTCAGCGCATCGCGAGTCGCCCGCTGGAGCAACTGCTCCCGCTCACGGAACTCCTTCTCCAGCGCGATGCGGCGGGCTCGCAGCTTACCGAGCTGAAAGCGCCACGCCGCGACCAACAAGGACAGTAGCAGCAGCGCGACACAGACGCGGAAGGTCAGGGTACGCCACCACGGCGGCATGACTTCGAACGACATCGTCACGACGGCCGACTTGCGGGCATGCGGTGCATCGACCGCCATGAGCTCCAACGTGTAGTGTCCACCGGCAAGAGCCGGTAGATGCAGCTCCGGGATACGGGAGCCGAACCACCGGGAGGACAGTCCCAACAGCCGGTAGCGGAATTCAGTTTGGGGCGAGCGCGAATAGTTGTGCGAGGCGAAACGCACATCGAATGCTGCATCGGCACGCCACGGTACCGAGCTTTCGTGCTCGATATCGAGCTCGCGGTCGCCGAGTCTGGCGCTCGCGATGCGCAGATCGAGCGGTCCCTGCGGATGCAGCAGCCGGTCGGGATCGCGGATGTGAGTCATGCCGCCGGCGGTGCCAATCCAGACCGATCCGTCGGCGTCGGGCAGGAAGGAAAACGCTTCCGTATCGTTGCCGGCGAGCCCGTCATCAACGTCAAAACGCAACCAGTTCTGCCCGTCGAAGATGGCCGCGCCCTGGTCCGTGTTGGCCCAGAGCCTGCCGCGCAAATCGATGCGCACGGAATAAACACTGGCATCGGCGAGGATGTCCGGCTTGACCCACTCCTGGTGCTCGAGGTTCGGACCGCGAGCGTGCAACAGCCCTTTACCGAAGTTTGACGCCCAGATCGACCCGTCGGGCATCGCGACGATGGAGGAGTAGACGCCGTCGCTGCCGTCCTCGTTGCGTACCGTCAGGAATTTCCAGCGGCCGCTCGAGTAGCGGAATATCCCGCCCGTGGCGGCCACCCACATCGTGCCGTCGTGATCCTGCGTGATGTCATAAATGCGCGCATCGGGGTGCGGCAACGTGACCTTCTGGAGCTGCTCCGTGGCCGGATCGAGCCGGTAGAGTCCGTCGGAATAGCACACCACCCAACCCGTGCCGTCCCGGTCGAAGTAGATGATGGACACCGGCTTTCTTTCATCGGGAAATTTGACGAGATGAGCGCGCTTGCGGTGCGGCGGAATGGTCCACAGCTCGGTGTTCTCGAGGCCCCACCAGACACCGCCGCGATGATCGACGGCGAGCGCGATGTCCTCGACATTGGGAAGCGACTCGAACGGGCAGCCGGCGACCCGTCCCGCGGCCTCGTCCAACACCTGGCAGCCACGCTCCGTCCCCGCCAGCAAGCGGCCATCGTGGTCGCGTACGATATTCCACACCTTCTGCGAGATGAAGCCCTGGGCACGGGTCCAGGACTCCACGTTGTCATAACCGCGCCAGCGCCAGATTCCCTGCCCGAGCGGACTCAACCACAGGTTGCCTTCGCCATCGACCTGGGCCTTGGCTACGACACTGTCGGAGATGCCGTTGTCGGTGGAGAATTCCTGCCAGCGGCTGCCGTCCCAACGCGCAAGTCCCGGTGCGGTGCGTGTCAGCAGCCGGCCTCTGGTATCGAGGGTCAGCATGGGCTCGACCCGACGGGATTCGAGGCGCGCATGCGGCGGGTCGTTTACAACGAAACCGGATGCGCCCGGCTGGCGTACCAGCAGATGATCGCCACTGCGTACCCAGAGCCGTCCTTCGTGGTCGAGCAGAAAGGCGCCGTAGGAGCCTTCCGGGACCCCGTTAGCGGCTCCCCAGGTGCGAAGCTGATCGGACGACCTGGTACAGAGCTGTTTGCCGCATCCGAGCCAGAGTGTCCCGTCGCTCTCGGTGAAGAAGCTCACGACTTTGTCGAGCTCGGGAGTGGCTTCGATCTGTTGCGCCGAAAAGAGGGGCGCCGAATGCCAGGGGCCGGACGCTGGATGCTCGCGACGCAGCTCCTGCACGCGGCCTTTGTAGGCGACGAGTACGTGATCCCTCGCGAGGAAGGCTATTGGCAGAGAATGGTCCGTCAGAACCAGTCCGCCGTCCGTACGGACCGGCTCGAACCCGGAAATGCCGCCGACGTACAACCCCCGGTCCAATGAGACCCACAGCCGCCCCCACGGGTCCAGGGCGATACCCCGTATCGTTTCCGATGGGAGGCCGAGGGCGGTGTCGTAGGGGACGAAGGCGGCGCCGTCGAATCGGAACAGGCCGCCGTCCGTGCCGACCCACAGGTCCCCACTCGGATCGGTCAGGAGGTAGCCGGCAGCGAGGTTGGTGAGTCCATCGCTTTGGGCGTATTGGCGGAAACTGAATTGTTGCGCCGCAGCGCCCCCGAGCCAGCCCGATAGCAGAATCAGCCAGGCCACCATCCCTAGCCGACGGGAGCGTGCGCACGACGGCAAGTGCGACATATCCCGAATCGTAGCGACAGTGCGGGATGAAGCTTGCGACCGGTTCCGCAGAAACCGGGCAAAGGACTCACCGGCGCCAAGGATGCGCGCGGATGCTGAAATTCCTTGCTATTGCGGTGCAGTTCACGGACTGCCTGGGCAAGCTATTTTGCGCTTGCAATAGCGCCCGTGGCAGGGGGTAGAAGGTCCCGCCGGGCCCGAGCGTCACGGATTTTCTGGCCGTCGATCAGCATCGTGACTGAGCCCTCGAGGAGGTAGAAGAACCTGGCTCATGGCGACACCGGCTTTCTCGAGCCTTTCGCTGTCGGCGCATGGCCGGGTGTTGGAATGCAGTCGACAGAAAACAGCGGCCCCCCATGTCATCTTTCCGTGTCTGAGTCACGTTGTGCTCGTTGAGTCGAGTTGCGGTCGGACACGGCCGTGACCGGTTTTCGATGAGCTGTTCAGTGACGGTTCACGATCGTTCAAACACTCAAATGACCTGGGAGGGTCCATGAGGTACGTTGTTGCCATTCCCGCCATCCTGTTAGTCGCCGGCTGCGTGGCGACTGTCACGCCACCGCGTGTCGAGGTCGTTGCGCCCGCGCCGGCGGTTTACGTGCCCCCGCCGCCGCCGGCTGTTGTGAGCGTGTATGTTGATCCGCCGATCTCACAGCCGCCGCCCATTGCAGTGGGCTGGGCGCCGCCGGCGATGCTGGTCGAGAGTCCGCCGCCTCCGCCCTTTCCGGAAGCGGTCTGGGTGGGTGGCTATTGGGTCTGGCATGGCGATTGGGTGTGGGCGCACGGGCATTGGATGGGGCCGCCACGTCCCAACTACGCCTGGGTGCATCCGTATTACGAGGCTCGCGACGGTGTCGTTATCTTCATCGCCGGTCACTGGTCCGCGCCGGGCGTGGCGTTCGTGCCGCCGCCTCCGAGCCTGCATCTGACAGTGGAAGTGGCTCTGCCGGGTGTCGTCGCGGGGCCGCGTCCGATCGGGCCCAATGGATGCTTCGTACCGCCGCCGCCGGGATCGCGACCGGGCTTTATCGTGCCGGCTCCGATCGGCACCGCGCCAGCGGTGGTCACGGGCGCTCCGCCGGTGGTTGCCGTCGGCATGCGTATCACCAACAGCACGACGATCAACAATCGCACTACCAATGTCACCAACATAACGAACGTGACGAATGTGACTATCGTTGCTCCGGCGAGTGCCACCGCCGGCGGCAAGGCGTTCAACTCGCAGGTGCCCGCGAGAGCGAACCTGGCGGCCGCGCAGCCTTCGGTCGTGAAAGCGATGGCTCCGGAGCCGGCCTCGACGAAGCCGATCCCGAGCTACCGCCCGGGCAGCAAGCCAACTCCTTTGCCGCCCGCGCAGGCGGTCAATACGTCGGGCGCTGCGGCACATCCGGCGGTTGCCCAGAATGGGCGCGGCGCAGAGCAGCCAAATGGGCCGCGAGGGCAGGGACCGAACGGTGGGGCAAACAAGCCTGCCGGTGGCCCGCAGCAGGGTGGCCCGAATGCGGCCGCCAGGAATAGCGGCCCGAATCCGAATGGCAGCAATCATGGCGCCGGTCAAGCCAACGGTGCCCACGCCAACGGTGAGCATGGCCAGCCGGCCATGAAGCACGAGGAGGCGCCGCGGTCAGCCGGTAACGAGGCCTCCTCTGGCAAGAAGCCGTCGCAGGTTGCGGCTGACAAGGGCGGCCCGAAGCCGCGGAACGAGGCCGACAAGAAGCCTGGCGGCAAGAAGGAGCAGAAGAAGGAGTCCAAGAAAGAGCACGAGGGCGAGCCAGGCAAATAGCCCTCGCGCCCGGATTGAGTCCTTTAATGCCGGTGGCGCGCAAGCGCCCCGGCATCGGTTGCGGCGCCGCCCAGTTGGTCAAACACCGGGGCGCGCCGCCTCTGGGACAAGCGCGTTCGCGCGAGATTCGGCTAGTTATGGCGTCCCTGCCGCTCTTTGAGCTCCTCATAAACAATGGCGAGCAGGTAGGGCTGCTTGATGAGATTCCCACCCCACTTGGCGTCGAGGTCGTCCAGGGGGTGTGAGGCAATGAGCTGGTCCTCGGTCATGCCGGCCGCCACCGCCTTGGCGACCCGATTGCGGACCTCGCGCAGCATTCCCTGGTACTCCCGCACATCTTCCCGGCTCGCAACCGGCCCGTGCCCGGGAATGATCCTGGTGTTGGGTCCGCACATCTCATAAAGCGTGTCATACCACGCGATCATGCCGTCGATCGTCCCGCCGTGCGGCTGATCGATGTCAGGATAGAACCCGTGAAAGAAAGTGTCGCCTGTTTGAATGACATCCGCCTCGATGTAGCGCACCACCAGGTCGCCGTCCGTATGCGCCGGCGGTACACGGATGACCTCCACGGTCTGGCCGGCCAGGTGGAGTTTCATGCCGTCGGCGACCGTGATGACCGGGATGGCCAAAGGGTCGCGAGCGTAGGGTGTTCCGGCGGGGTTGTCATTTTTCTGCTCCGCCACGATGTAGCGACGCGTCTGCTCGCTCGAGATCAAAACTGCGCCCGCCCTGGCGAACAGGCCGTCGCCGCCGGTGTGGTCCCAATGCCAGTGGGTATCGATCACATAACGGACGGGCTGCGGTGAGATCCGGCTCACGGCCGCGGTGACCTTGCCGTAGAGTTGCGGCCACTCGGCATCCACCAACAGCACGCCATTCTCACCGGCGAGCACGCCGATATTGCCGCCAAAACTTTCCAACATGTGCACGCCGTGTCCGAGGTCATGATCCTCGACCGGCGTCTTATTCCAATCAGGGAGCTCGATGTTCTCCGGCGGCCGGCCCGCGGCCACGGCGGAGAATAGGCAAGCGAGCGCGAGACTTCCCAGCAAACCCGGCGTGGACGGCTTCACGGATGACCCCCGTATGGATTACGGGGGCAATGGTAGCCTACTGGAGCAGTCCGAACACTGCCACGCTGTTCTGGGTGCCGACGAACACCTTGCCGTCGGCGATGGCGGGAGTGATGAACTTGTTGCCTGCGCCAAAATGATCGCGGTTGTTGGCGGCCTGGTTGCTGTTATACAGCTCGTGGGCCAGGTTCGTAGCGTCGTAGGCGTGCAGAACCGCGGGACTGTTATTCTCGTGTGCCCAGACGATTCCGTTCGCGGTGCCGTTCGCGGATATGGCCGGCGAGGCGCCGGGGTAGGGGAATTGCATAGTCGACTGCACCGAGCTCGCGTTGCCCAGCTTCGCGTTCGTAACGGGAAATGCTTTGAGCGAGCCGTTGACGTCGGCGTAGTAGACGCTGCCATTGAAGTAGGCGGGAGAGCTGAAAACTCCGCCGGGCAGGGCGCCCGTGAGCTGCTGCCAGATATTGTTGGTGCCGGCGTTGAATTTGCCCATGGAGTCGCGGTCGACGACGTAAAGCGTGCCATCCTTGCCGGCGCCTACCATGAGATGCCGCACCGTATTCGTCGCGTCAGTCAGGTCCGGCAGCAGCATTTCCCCGCCCGAGCCGAGATCCTGGTCGGCGGCCGATTCGCTCACCTCGTTCAACATGGCAAAGTAATCCGCCACCACGAGTGACGTGGCGCCGGGGGTGAGCTTCAGGAATGAGTTGCCGAAGTCCCGCTTGTTGGGAAAGCCGGTGCTGTCCAGTGTCGTCTCGAAGGTACCGTTGGCGCTCAGCAGGTAAATGTTACCGGTACTGTCCGCTGCCGGGCCGTCGCCCGCCATCCAGATCGCCGGGCCGGCATTGCTGTTCGGCCCGATGTTGAGCACGTTCGTCTGGGCCAGCGTCGTCTCGTTGTAACCCATGATCCAGCCCGTGTAAGGCTGAATATCGCAGTGGGACGTCCAGCTCGTGTAAACGACGCCTTGAGACAGCAGCAGAGCGGCGCGCTCCTCATATTGACCCGGCTGGAAAGTCGAGCTTACCCCACCGGCCGTGGCGGGATAAGTCGCTGTGATTTCGACCGGTCCGTTGAAAAGCTCCGCGCCGGTGGTGACATCCAGGGCGTGCAGGCGCTGGTGGTACGCGGACGACTGGTCTTTGGACATCGCCACTACGTAGAGCGTGCCGCTCGGGCCGGCGGAACGATCGATGACGGGCGTCGAGGTAATCCCGATGTTGGGCTGCACCTGGTTGCAGCCGTGATTGTCACTCAGGGATTCCCCCGAGGGCAGCAGATTGACGTGCCAGAGGGTGGCGCCCGTATCGGAATCGAAGGCATAGACTGAATCGCCTTCCGTGGCGACGAACACCACATTGTGCGCGGCTCCGGCGACCGTCAGCTGGGAAAGATAAAGAGGTTGCGCATCCACTTTGCCGTCGACTGACAGGTTGCGGAGGAGTCCAAACGTCGTGGAGTTGACATTCGCAGGGGTGAGGACGCTTTCGGTCAGATTCTGGCCGGTTCGCCCGACGTCGTTCTTGAAGGTCGTGACATCCGTGGGGGATGTCGGTGTGCTTGGGCTGCTGGGGTTGCTTGACCCGGAGCCGCTTGAGCCTCCGGAGCTCCCCGAGCCGCCGGTGGTACCGGAGCTTGGGTCGCCGCTGACGACGGTGTCCGCTCCGCCCCCGCAGGCAACCAGGGAGGACATCAGAGCAACGATCAGGCAGAGCTTGCGCAAGGGGCGCGTCATAGTGCAGATGGCCCTGGATTCATACAACTGCCGTCCAACCGCCACCGGCCATCCTTGATGGCAGGTGCAATGGAATGTAGCAAGCTCTATGCCGCGGTGCGGCGGCTGCCTGGGCCAGGGCCCGGCTTGCGGCCCCTCGCTCGGTGTCAGCCGCCACGGGGTCACTTTTTGATCGGGCTGTTGAAGCTGTAGACCAGGTTGAGCGTCGTCAGCTGGTCGGTAGTCTTCGATCCGGCGGGCGGATTACTGTTATAACGCAGCCCGTAACCCGCGCTCAGCGCCAGCGTCTCCGTCATGTTGACGGCTACCGCGAAATCATTCGCGACGGCGGTGTTCTGACCGCCTGACTGGATGAGCAATTTGTCAGTGAGCTTCGTGGTCTTGGTGAGTTGCTGCATGTAGTCGAGTCCGGCCGTGCCGACTCCATCGCTCGTGGAGTCGCCCTTGATACGGTCGATCACGCGGCCGTCGGGATCCTTGATGAGCTCCTCGGGCTGCAGGCGGCGATAACCGAAGCCCGCGGTGCCGGTGAGCTTGGTGGTGTCGGAGTCGATGAACTTGTAGCCGAGTCCGGTCGCGAGCGTTACCTGGTAGACGAAGCCGTCGAAGCGGTCGTTCTCGCCATTCACCGAGCCGAACACGAAAGCCTTCTTGCCGAACTGATAGTTCGTCTGCCACGCGGCTTCGAGACGTTGGGCCGTGGTGAAGTCGGCGCTCCTACCGTAGAGGAAGGCGAAATGCGCGATGTCCTTCCATTTATCGATCGTGTCGGAAGCATCGAGCTTTAAGTTGGCCGTGGTCGCATCGGCGTTGCCGCGCGAGAGCACGGCGCCCGCCTGGCCCTGGCCGGTCCAGCCGACCGGTGGGGGAGCGTCCTCCGCGTATGCAGCAGGGATAGCCAACGCAGCCGCGCACGCGCCAGCGGCGAGCCAGGCCTGCGGCCGGTTCGATCGGATCATTGCAGGATCTCCTTGGTTTTATTGTTACCGCGCTCGCACAAGCCAGCTTCATGCCCGCCAGAGGCGCAAGCGCGCCAAGGTAGGTGCGCGCCGGTGAACGTTCCCTGAACGCGGGGGCAAGGAATCGTCAGGATTTATCGCCGGCGCGCTTGAGATCGGAGAGGATCTCGGCGCCGGGCAGGGCGTCGGCGGAATCGAGCGGTCGTGGGGCAGAGAACTTACGGGCGCCTCTGACGATGAGGCGTTCGGGGACTGCGAATGAATGATCGCGTTGGGATACTTTGACGTTGGTCTCGATGATCGTCCATGACCGCGGCAGCAGATGCCGGCGCGCAATGGCGATGAGATCACTCACCTCCGGCTGCGTGATGTCGTCGTCGGAGTTGGTCCAGTGATGGACGAAGCGAGCGCGCTCCAGCAGTTGCTTACGCAGGCCGGCGGCATAGGTCTCGTCCGAGCTGCGTGTGCGCTCTGCCGCGGCCGCGGCATTCATGACAAACTCTTCCAGGCAGCCCGGCGACAGCGGCGCCGTCACGCCTAACTCGTGCAGCTGCTCCCTCAGCCAGCGCTCGCCGCGGCGGCGTGTAGGAAAGAGAAAGCGCGGCAGTGAGTCGATGAGGGCCATGGGCCCTCGAGGATACAGTCCGCAGCGCTCGCGCGCCACGGGACTGTCATCTCAGCCAGTGTCGCTATTGTGGTGCAGCAGATTTTGCGGACGTGGTACGCAGCACTCGGGCGTGGTGCGCAACACGTTAGTACGCAGCCGTCATCTGGGCGCGGGAGTGCTGGGGCTTTTCCAACTCCTTCACGAGGGCGTCGGCGTAGTCTTCGGCGCTGATGCGGCTCTTGCCTGCCGCGTCAGTCAACAACACGGTGGTGCCGAGGCGATACTTGCCGGTATGGGTGCCGGGCGCGATGGACATGGGCGGGCTGAAGAACGTCCAGTCGACATCGGTAGTCGTCTTCAGCCGCTCGAGAACGGCACGCATGGCGCGGGCTTCCCCCTGGTAGGCGGGAGGAAGCGTATCCACAACCGGCTTGCCGTCGGGAAAATTCAAACTGCCGCCGCCGCCAACAACCATCAGGCGCTTGTGTGTGATACGCGCGGTCGCGATCGCTGCATCACTCACCGCCTTGGCTTCCGCCAGCGGGTCGGTGCCACCGCGCGGGCTCGTTGCCAACACGATGACGTCAGCATGCCTGGCTTGCGCCACGAAAGCCTTCTCGTCCGTCGCGTCGAGCTTCACCGGATGTATGTTGGGGCCGGTCGCGATTTTCTCGGGATGCCGTGAAGCGGCGATTACGTAGTGGCCACGCGAAGTTGCTTCGCTGAGAATCCGGGAGCCGATCATGCCGCTGGCGCCGACGAGCAAAATGGTGGGTGGCTTTTTTTCCGGCGTCTCGCCCGCGGCCGGCTGAGTGAGGACGGCAGCGGCCATGAGGATTGCAAAGAGAATTTTCATACGACGTGTTTCGCTGCGATGCCAGGTGACTAACCATAACACACGGGGCCGCCCGGTCGGGGGGCGGCCCCGGCATTGGCTTTCGGGAGGCGACAAAGTGGCCGCGAATGCGCACAATAGCGGCGCCACTTTCCACGCCGGCCCGAGCCTATGAATTCGCTGACCCGCTCCGTGACCATTCAGGAGGTCGCCGATCTCGCCGAGGTCTCCGCAAAGACGGTCTCGCGCGTGATCAATAACGAGCCCGGGGTGCACATCGAGACGCGCAATCGCATTCTCAAGGCGATCGAGAAGCTCGATTACCAGCCGAATGTGAACGCACGCGGCCTGGCCGGCGATCGCTCCTTCCTGATCGGTCTGTTCTGCGACAAGCCCGGAGACTACCTCAGTGATTTCCAGGCCGGAGCCGTGCAGCGCTGCCGGGAATCCGACTTTCATCTCATGGTCGAGCCTTGGGACAGCGACAGCGCGGATGTCGGGCGCCAGGTCAATACACTGCTGCGCCAGTTACGCCTCGAGGGCGTCATTCTGCTGCCGCCGCTGAGCGATCATCCGATCATTCTCGAAAAGCTGGCCGAGAAAGCGATCCCCACGGTCCGGGTCGCTCCCCGGATAAAACCCTCTAATTCCCCCTGGGTGGGAATCGATGACTATGCGGCCGCCCGGAGCATGACGCGTCACCTGCTCGAGCTTGGCCATCGGCGGATCGGCTTCATCCTGGGCCGAACGGGTCACGGGGCGACTGATGAGCGCTTTCGCGGGTTTCGCGACGAGATGCTCGCCCGCGGGGTCGAGGTGCACGACGAGCTGGTCAAGGCGGGCAACTTCCTGTTCGCGGATGGCCTGGTCTGCGCGGAGCAGATTCTGCGCAGCCCCTT
>Ga0335075_10016496_pt1 | contig 11027 bp, 12 predicted proteins | sample Lox_Sample_24_FD_206723 | JGI IMG/M metagenome (GOLD analysis project Ga0335075, IMG submission 206723) | Soil microbial communities from Loxahatchee National Wildlife Refuge, Florida, United States - Lox_Sample_2.4 | ecosystem: Environmental > Terrestrial > Soil > Wetlands | place: USA... | reverse complement strand
TAGCACTGTCATATGATGTAGGAGGGAAAAAAACGAAACTCACAGGCAACGCCACCCTCCACCGCCTCCAAACATCATCCAAATCCACACATGTCTCCAATTCCTCCGGACACCCCTCCCACACCCACTTCTCCCCATCATCCCCCTCCTTGCCATCTCCATACCGGCGCCTCTCATCCCCCAACACGACCCCATCCACATCGCCCATGACATACCCATCTCTATGTCCCCGTCTCTCCACACTGTAGAAGTCCCGCCCGCCCGCCATCCCCACGTGGATCATGAAATCTATGCGCGGCGCGGACTTCCAGAGCGTGGGGACGAGGGCGCGCACGGCGGAGTAGGAGACGCGGATGGGGGAGGGGTGGACGAGGATGCGGACGCGCGGGGAGGACGTGTGGGAGGTGGGCGTGGGAGAGGCGGACACGGGGATGAATGGCGGGAGAGAGGAGGCGATGGACCAGGACGGGTTGATGGGGTATTGGGATTTAAAGGGCTGCGTTTTGGGAGAGAGTTAGCGAGCGTGCGCGGAATGCTCTAGGCAGCAGGTCTTGGGGGGGTATGGGTTTGCGAGCTGTTAAGTGACAGATGACATGACTGTGTTGCGTAGTACAGGGGTTCCGTCGAGAGGGCCGGATGAGGGGTGGAGAGTGAGATGTAAGACGTACCGCGAAGCCTGTCACCGCTACGACAATCTCATCTTCTGACACGGAAGGGGTCGGAGGAGGGAGGTAATTCGATCCCATGGTGTGTCGCGTGGGCTACTCAACGTAGCAGTTCATGCAACACCTTATATGCGCAGTGGCCGCAAAACGAAATTGGCATAGCTGTGAGGGGTTGTGAATAGGCATGCGGGGTTTATGCACAATGAAGCATGCATATTAACCTGTGGTCCGTGCGCTTTAGCTTACCAAGATCTAAAATTAGGCCTCCCAACGATATCCGCATACCGCTAAGCCCCACGTCAACCCTTCCTGTTTTCAGGGCAAGTTCGTCGCTGGCCCTTATGGCTGGGTCAGCCTCAATCCTCCTAGCTGTCGTTGACTGGGTTCATCGCGAATAGCGGGCTGATTGCGCCTTGAGGGAATACCCGGGCCTAGAAATAGATGAGGCTGATTGGGTTCGTAGGGCAGGTTTTGAGGTCTGTGTGATTGGGGAGTGCTTATGGCCATGCTCTATGCTCCATGCTCGTAGCCAGGAGGAATGTGAGGTCATGTCACCTCTATGTTGGTATGGGAATGTTTATTTTGTCTTTGCGCAGCATTGTCAGCATCTTGACAATCTCACTGCCACCTTCTCTGTCTTGTAACTCCGATTGATTGTTTTTGCGACTCGCATTGCTTGTACAGCCGCTTTAGAAGTACTTTCATATTGCTGACGTGTCTGCAAAGGGAAGTATTTTCCTTTTCTATGCTGTCTAACTATGAGGATCCCTCAATCTGACATCGTCACCGTACAGTAGTTCATGTATAAAGGTGCTGCGTCTTCCTCACATTTTTGATTCCTCGACATAGCATCACCTCCACATCTCCTACAAGCCTCGCCTCCACATCCACTTCTCTTCTCTTCTCATCTCATCCCACTTCAGAACTCAATTCTCTACACTCTCACGGCCCAACAATGCATTACTCCACCCTTCTTCCCATCTTCCTCTCCCTCGCCCTCCTCTCCGCCGCAACCCCCACCCCCGTCAAGCCCCGTGGCGCCTGCACAACCGTCCAACCCGACATCCTTCAAATCTTCTCCGAAGCCTTCCCCACCACCTCCTACCCCAACACCGCCAACACAGACGGCGCCTTTGTCGTCTCCCAAGACGCCGGCGGCGTCAACCGCATCTACCAAGCGGTCGGCTTCTTAGACATCCCTGCCCGCTCCTGGGGCTGCAGTCTGAACTTCGTCTTCCCGCCCGGCTCGAGTATCACCACGATTGGCAACCCGGTCTTGAATGTGAGCACCATTGATGTAGGCTATTCGGGGAATATTTTCTCCCCGAATACTTGGACTTGGGATGATCTGTACGCATCGCCGAGCCCGATTGACATGGGGCTTTTTGGGACCGTTGGCGAATTCGACCCCACTACCGTGCATACGATTAATTCTGAGAGTTGCCCGACGGATGTGAACGGTGGTGGCAATCTGGGCTTCCTATTCAGCATTGCGAGCTGGGTGCAGGGCGATGCTGCTATTTATTTCGATAACTTGGAAACGCCGTTTTTGACGGGTGTTTATCTGACCTATAACTGTTAGCGGAGTTAAAGCATTTTCATGGTTGCTTCTTCTATTTCCGGAAATGATTTCGAAGTCACTACTATATGAGGAGTTAGGTCTGGAGTTCGGGGTAGGCGATACTAGAATTTATCCTTTCTTGGTGCATATAAGCATTTTAAACGGCTTCGGCGGTGCATTTAGCTTCGGGTTTTGATTCATTTGTTCCTAGATATCCTTTCATTAGGAAATCAATCATTAGAAGAAAAAAAAATATCTTTATCTAGAAATCTTTTCCAATGCCTTAGGGAATTGTGAAGTGCGAAATACACACTCTATCCATATGAGTGGAAGCTCAAGAAGCAGAGGCGTCAATACCTGACTCCTTAGGAACCTGATGCCTGTTGCTGCGGCGCAAGTCACGCGTCGCGATAGGCCCGTTGTTTGAATATTCAAGCAGGGAATGGGTCTCGTTAAACTTATAACTCTCAACACCTCCTAGTGAATTGACCGATATCTATGAGAGTTGCTTTCGATTCTGGAATGCCCGAGCAAATCCTCTCATAATATACAGTACTGTACCTACCTGCCTTGCAAAAGCGTGAGGGGATTGTCAAAGCATAGCCTCATCAAGAATCATGACATTCTACAAAGCTAGCGGAAGTCACAATCTGCTATTCACTTCAGCTGAAGGGGCCTTTCCCAATAACCCTGTCGGCGCCACTGCCGGCGCCACTGCCGGCGCCATTACAGTCGTCCAGCTGACCCACCACGACCTGCTTTTGCCGCGATTTTGAGCTCTTTGGGATACACCGAAGTTCTGGTTCTGATCCAAGTAGATCGATTTGCGTGAATCTCAGTTGGACCTAAGCTCTTTGAGCTGTATTTCATTGTCTATACAACTCAAATGGCTGTGGTTTTAGTTCTTAGCAGCGTCAAATATTACTTCTTAACCGACCTTCATCCATCCCGTGTCAAGTGTGTTTCAGAGCAAGAGCTTTGGTTACAAAATATTGGTATGAGGTATGGTTTCATTGCTGGATTAGGTATCGCGCACTCAACTCTTTAAGAATGCAAGTATAAGCCAGCTGAGCTTCAAGCAGAAGCTTCAACTCTTCATGTATAACTCGCACATCTGCTATACCAGCATTAGGAGTTGTCCAGTCAATCAAACAACGTGCGTAGTATAACATGTTATTGAACCTTCTAAGCTCTATGGCAACGGCTACCGGTGGATCTTTAAGCAGTAGTGAAGCAGGAATTTTCCGTATTGTTATACGTCAAGCTCTCTCCATCGAAGATCTTCCAACCTGTGCGGTTAGTCACTTGGATCCCTAAGACAGCTTTCATTGCTTCATCAAACATATAACCTTTTGCCTAACTTGAGGTATAGCTTTCCCCAGCTGTAAGCGCCATTGGTGAAACAGGCTGTGCTACTATTTTATGTTTATGCGAGAACAGCGATTTCTTCACAGACTTCAAGTCCCAGATCCAGGCTGCTTGCTCCGCTACCGACTTTCAAGGTAGGTCGTCTACCCAATATGTTCTCTTCATTACTTTCGACCTCCTTTCTGATGCCATCACGACTCACCCAGCTCCACTTAAGTGAGCCATTGCTAATTTGGCAATCCATTGTAGATGCGGTTGAAGCTGTTGTGGGGGTCTGTGACCAAAACGGTGTTACACTTACCACTTCTACAGTTGCATCAACTGCGTCGCCTTCCATTCCCGTAAGCTCTGCTTCCGCTGTTACTACTACAAGCATCCCGCCTGGATCAGGAAGTATCTCGACGGTCTTAGAGCCCGCCACTTCACTGGCGACAATGACTGCGACGAATTTCCCTCAAAGTAGTAGCACTCCTAGCAACAGCCAAAATCTCAGCTCCGGTGCCATTGCAGGAATTGCCGTCGGCGCCGTCATCATCGTCCTTACGATTCTAAGCCTTCGCCTATGGCTCATAGTCCTCATCCCTCGGCGAAAGAAGCGCGCAGCGGATACTTCCTCCAATGATGGGGACCCAAGGGAAAGTGCGAGGGAATTTAATGTTGCTGAGTATCATGTGGAGAGGCAGGAATTAGCGGGATCTGCGCCCAGTCCGACTGATCTATCACAGCGAGCAGAGTTAGATGGGAGGCAGCTATCCGAATCATAACATTGAAACTTTTCCTACATACGTAATGCGCCTATTCTCCAGATTTATGTGAGGAGACTAATCTTAGGGGCTTTGCAGCTTCCTATAATTGAACCGACTACATCATAACCTGCTCAAAACTCCTGGGCTGTACATGAATCTATGGAAATAGAACAAGGAATATGTCGACAAAGTACAATCTGATCCACGCTGCTGTAAGAGAGCTGCAATGCTTTTAGCCCCTTTCTCTGTTCTCTTAGTCGGGAATGGTATTCGTGGGAAAGTACCAAAAAGACATGGAATTCATTCGCCAAGCATGATGCCCTGTATATGGGAGTACATAATATGAAACGCGCTTACGATGGGACATTTAGAATAGTGATAATCCTTTGCACGACGGTTGATCCGGAACCGGCTCACTCAACAACATGGTCCGTTCATCCGTCTGTCTAGAGAGTACGCAGCTATGGAGAGATCGAAGGAGAGCGGAGGCTGAGTAACACGCGGCATGAGTACGTAACTGGACTTCAAGTATACGTTATAATTATGTTTAAGACTCGTTTGCACGTACGTTTAGCCATGGCACGTGACTGTCCTGTGTCAACAACCCATATCACGTGTTACCACTCAATCTACAGTGAGGGTAATGGTTGGCGATTGGAAGTGTACTGTAAAATTTAAAATTCGCGTCAGTAACATGGTTACGCTCTTTTCACCGGAAACGAAGTCAACGAGTTCTGGAAAGCATTTGAGCGTGCACTGATTGCACGTCAAATTATCTCAGATCCGATGATCAGATCTGTCTGCTACTTAGGTGTGAAGTCTATGTACATCATGAAGCTCATCACTCGTGCCACGAAGGAGCGCACGAAGAGGCCGTAGGATATCATCACATCGTAGAAAGAAGCTACGCGTTCAGCGTATGCGAGAAACATGCAAAGCCATATTCGTCAATCGTCCTTGTTTATATGCGTCTTCGTAGAAAGTCATAATTGGTCATCGGAATCGAAAGGTCGTGACAGTGGAAATTTGAAATGAGCGAATGTAGAGTTGAAAAGCCGTGGAGGCGTGCCTTGGGGCAAAGAAAGCAAATATTATTACAACGACTTGGACGAAGTAGTATGACAATGCAAATAATTTTTGCAGGTATCCTCGCAAGGAGAAGACCGATGAGTTACGCCGTCGTCACATGAGCCGTGAATGTCGTAAGAATGCGTATGACAAATGAGACATGGTTGAAGAAGCCTTCTCATTCCTCGGAAGACTTCGAAGCACCTGCCTCACGCTGGCGAATCTCCGCAAGTTTTTCGTCGAGTAGAGTCAGGCGTGATTGAAGAGATGGTCCTCCACCAAAGTCAAAGGACTCGATGGAATGACGAGTGTGATGAACAGTGGCGAAGGGTCGCTTTCTAATAGTGGAGGACCCATCCACGGGTTGAAACAATCTCCTTGGGAAAGTGTTGCTCGTGCCAACCTCAGAGAAAGGGGAGCCGAGGCGAGGTGGGCTGAACTCTGCCGATGGGAGGAGAGGAGTAACTTGTCGCAGAGGATTGCTAGGCATCATATCTGGAATTGACGGATTGACCGTGCCGTTGGCTTGTGACCGAAAGAGTTCTGGAATCCGATTGTGTGAAGCAGCATCTCCGAGACTGAAACCTCGAATACGAACACGGCGATGCCGGTTTTCAGGTGGTTCACCAAATAGCTGCTCGTCAAGAATACTAGGACGTACAACAGCACCATTTGGACTGAGCTCTTCCTCCAAAGCATGCTGAGCCCGACGCTTCTGAGTTCCATTCAGAGATCGAGATGGCTTGAAATGTAGTGGTGATCTAAGGCGAGGCCCTGTAGAAGAAATAGTATCATAACGTGAATCTGGCAGCGATGGTCTCGAGAAAGTGCTGAAAATATTGGACGTGCTTGGGCCATAAGTTCGAGCTGCAAATGGCGACCTAAGCTGGCGAGATGGAAGTTCCGAATCGGAAACGATGCCAGAAGCAATGTCAGGTTGTCCATCTTGTTCTTTGTTTTCAGGAGGCAAAAGCTCGGTTGAAGGTCCAGAAGGCTCACTCAACTTGGCAAGCAGCCCATCAGGTTGCATGCTCAATGAAGTGCTCGTCGTCAGAGATATAGCGATGTCTCTTGTTGAGAATGCTTCTCGAGGAGCAAGTGGTGGTGATCGCAGGCGCTCCCTTAACAAGACGCGTGATTGTGAGAATGGAGTTGGACTTCGTGACTGAAGGTGACGATGCTTTTGCACTGACAAGGAATCTTTCCGCTTGCATAGCTCTCTCAGATGATTGCGAGTAGCAGCACTAGAATGTTGCCATTGAATGTAAACCTTCGGTGCTGTCTCGCCAGTAGGGGTAAGACTACCACTCTTGCTGGTCGTGGTAGTGTCAGGTGAACCGGCTCCTTCGACATTTCTCATGCTAGAATCACTGGTCAGAGTTACCGCTCGTCGCTTCTGCAAGTGACGGCCGGCCGGTGACTTTGGTCCTTTCCAGCTTCGTTTTGCTTCTCTTGCAACACGATGAATTACACCTTCTGGTGGCACAGCACTGGCTCCAATTCGGAATGGTGTCACGGTAGGGTCCTGAAGATAGACTTGGTAGGTCTCCCACAAGTGCTCACTCATTTCCTTGGACCATGGTGCGTCATTCCGGGTCTTGCTCCGAAGTTGGCCGTTGAGTATTTCTGAGCTAGAAGAGGTTGAAATATCTGCAAGGCTGGTCGCTTTGCCCTTACCCTTCGAGAATGCAACAAACGGGTCGACAAAGTCGTCATCCGGACTTGTGCAGGTACTGTCAGCTGATGGGCGTGAAATCTGACCTCCACTGAAGTATGAATCATCTGACCAGTCGGATGGATTCGAGAGTGAGGAAGAAGGCCTAGCCAGGCCACCATCTGGAGTTGACGTGGCATCCATGTACCAGTGTCTTCTTTTACTGTTAACTTCGTCTACTGAAGTGACGAGCTGTGGAGCAGGCGTTCGAGGCAAGGGCCTATCGCCGCGTGAGTATTCTGGAGCAAGGAAGCCTGTAACCGTATGCGGCGTTGTAAATTGATCGATCATCTCAACATCTTCACCTATTTGGGGTATCTCTATCGTTGGCAAAGGGATGTCCGCAGCAGCAACAGAGGCCAAGAACTGTTCCGTTGGTGCTGAGAATTGGGACACATTGCGACGCTTGATTCTCAATCTTGGGCCTCTTGGTGGCGATGGTGGTTGTAATTCACGAATAGATGGCGCCTCTGGGGTTTTAGGGCGTTCGCCATCTTGATAGTGGAATCTGAACCCCCGAGGCAATGTGGCCGACTCCTGGGAGGGCGGCATCTTGACCTTTTATTTCAAGGCTGCCCGCATAAGTAATGGCACATGTGTTGAAGAGAAGCAAGGAGTCCTGGAGTTCCACTTGTCCGGAATGTGGAATGCGATGTAATGGGTAATGCGGCAGCAATAACAGTCGAGCCCAAGCGGTATGTGATTCGAAAAGCTCTAGTGGAAGTTCACAGAATTGTAGAGTATGGGTGGGTCGGGGTAGAGTGTGTGTGTTGTTGATCTCTTGAGCTGGATCCGATTTGTCGTGATTCGATCTGAGGTTGAGTGTTGGGCAACACAGCCGATTGCGGGAGAGCAACTCCGATCTATGAAAGAGAGCTATTCCGATCTATCGAAACAATGCCTGGAATGCTAATTCTTCACAAAATATCATGCATACACAGCTTGTCGTGGTGTTTGTGCGCGTTGATGGACGATCTGCGATAATGAAAATGGGGAGGTTGGGGAACTCGACAGAGCGAATCGATACAACTGGAAGCAATTGACCGTCCCGTTTTGGTCAATGGCCAGGAATTTGCCTCTGCCTTTGATAGCTCTATCGCAGGGTAGAGATCGTGAAAATTGTGAAGATGTAAGCCGAATTCGCCGTAAGATTCCCTTCTCTTTCTGGAGGTTGAGAACTTCCGCTGCGAAGATACCTGACCGCGCCGAATTCTGCCCCGATCACCGGCAAGGAGAATGGAAGGAATGGAAGAAGAAGCCTACTTGGTCAAAGGAGTGTCAAGTGGTGTCATAGACCAAGTAATGCCCAACGAGTGAGAGAGAATGTAACGGCGGGGAATGAAATGATGTCGTGAATAGAACGAACGGCAGGACAATTTGGCGAATGAGTGTATGGGAAAGTAAGGGTCGGTCGACGATTGGGGCCAGATGTCTGCTTGGAGGGCGAACCGTAGTTTATAGGAGCGATGCAAGGCACTCTGTACGTGCCCGTTCCGGTGGACCCCTGGGGCTGAGAGTCTACGAAAGCAGATTCGCGTTGCCAGTCTGGGGCAGTCAGCGAGCTGGAAAAGCTCACAAAGCTGTCTCCGGATTGAGTGGCTTGACCAAAGGGCAAGCGGAGTGACTTATGCAAGAGCGTACAGACGTGAACGGCTGGTATGCACGAGGAAAAGCATGCACACGCACGGGTTGGGGTTTGTCGGGGCGTGGGACGTGGTCGGCCTAGTACAGACGGGGAAGAAGTTGGAAGTGGGGAAAGCCACTCCAACGTCTAAGACTGCTGATCAGCAAATACTGGCCGAGAAATATGCAAGAAAATGGAGCAAAATAGCCAATTGATAATGATGTTGAACTGGCGCCGTCGTGAAGCAAAACTCTTTCTGTATTGAATCCTGTCTAGGCCGTCTTTCTCTTGAGTCTTTCAATCTACTAGCGTGTTTTTACTGATACGCGACGCGTTATATGTTTTCGCCTTGATAATAAGGCGTTAAAAGTGGGCAATTGAATTCCAATCACGGTTCACGGTGTTTTATGGAGTTGGACTTTCCTCCTGAATATGAATAGTCTCTCCCATCCCCTATTATCAACAATGAAATGATTTTACACCCTATCACACCGCTTAACGTTTTAAATGCTGCATCGACATTGCGATATTGGGCACCCTCGCATCGTTGTATTGAACCACAGCCCCGCCCTACCCGCCGGAAGTCCAAGCGTGTTTCGAGGAAAAACGCGAAAAAACGCGTGACGAGCTGCAGAACCAGACCAACTCGTTCTCTCCTGCTTCTGCCCATCAGCACCATACTCCTAAGACCGCTTCTGCTGACAACGCCACGGCGGCCAGAAGTGTCTGCGTTGCCTTCCCCTTGTCTCAGAGCGCCGCCACCTCCCTCAGCTTTATCAATAGTCCACTTGTAGTCAAGTAATTCTTGCCTGGCTCATCGCGATGCATATTTGAAGCTGCATTGAAACGATGCCTTCTACGTTGAATGATCGGTGTTTTTAGTTTTAGTTTCCCTTGCCAATCTCTCATATGATCCTTGAGGTAGGGCTACTGCGTGATCATGTGCGAATATCATATCAGCTCTTCAATGAGCACTGCGATGTAGAATCATCTATAAACACAACATTGAGTGTGTAATTGAGCTTAGCACGATATTTCCAGGAGGAATCTCGCATTGAGAGTCCCAAAATCAAACCAATTTTGTAAGTGCAGAGAAGGTGCAATAGTCACATTCCTTCCATGCAAACAAGCAAAATCGGCAAGCCCCCCTCCCCGAGAGGAGCGAAACGAAGATTTTCAAAAGTATCTTGTCCTTGGTGTCTTCTTAATCTCTGTCCAGAAAATCATGGCAATCTTGCTCATACAAAAAGATCGGTCAGTGTTGCTTTCCGCATCCAGCTTATCATCCTGTGTATGTAAAGTATGAAGCAATTTTTGAACGATCTGTCGATCGATCCCAAAACAGGCATCCCGCTCATTCCCAACATCCAACGCCCGATCACTCATCGAAAGGATCTGCCCTCTGGATCTAAGCCCCATGTCGACATAGAACTAAGCTTCAGGAAAGAGATGGTCAAAGTAGACACTCTATACTGAAAACCATAAGACTAAGCTAACAGTGACAGATTCCATGGCTCTACGCTGGGGACCTGGACAAAACTACTTTGCGCCAATTCCTGCCACTAGAGCTCCGGGGCGAGGAGTCTGATGCTAGAACCAAAGGCTTCTATGCTGGAATGAAGTCTATAAAAGATAACCTTCGGAGTTACTGGTCACCGAGACGATGAAGTCGCTAGTGATACACTGGTTGCGGACGACCCCGGAGTTCCTGACCCTACCCGCTCCGGAGTGGCTCAACCAGAAGCTGCGCATAAAGTGCTGGCTTCGGCAAATAAATGAGGACCCTTCGGTACTATATTGGTGGATGTTGAAGTTCCAAAATATCCTAAACCTTCGCTACATTTATTGCGAGTTGGACGCCCCCAACGATGCTGAGAAAGGCCTCAAGATAAAGATGAGACGGTTCATTAAAGGCAAATTTGTCTTGGTGTGTGATCAGGTGTATCGTGGTATCATAGACCACAATCCTTTAGACCTAAAAGTGGGTGGTTGTTTCAACGAGTTCGGATCAATGGTATGTATCCACACTTTGTCTATTGCTTATACAAACTAACACATCACAGATTACGGCGTTTCTCAAGCATCACCAGAATGATCCAACTCTCAAAACAGAAATGCCACTCATCGTCCATTGGCCAGTGCACGTAGACGTTCATATTGGATATAACGTTCCCTTTCTCTCATTTCAGCTTTCATTTACTCGGGCACCCCGATTCAGCTCCAGGCTGCAGGCACCGGAGACCCCGAATAGGAGGCAGAGCCTCCTTTGGGAATTGGGTAT
>Ga0335075_10016495_pt1 | contig 11027 bp, 13 predicted proteins | sample Lox_Sample_24_FD_206723 | JGI IMG/M metagenome (GOLD analysis project Ga0335075, IMG submission 206723) | Soil microbial communities from Loxahatchee National Wildlife Refuge, Florida, United States - Lox_Sample_2.4 | ecosystem: Environmental > Terrestrial > Soil > Wetlands | place: USA... | reverse complement strand
GATGTCGAACGCCGATCCGTGAATCGGCTCGAACATCGAGGGAAAGCGGCGCTCCGGATTGAGATTGGCGGTCGGCGCGATACCGAGCGAGCCCGCCAAAGCCGCCGCGAGATCGGACAGGATATCGGCGTGGAGGTTCGAGGCGACGATCGTATCCAGGCTCTCCGGCTTGATCGTCATGCGCATGGTCATCGCGTCGACCAGCATCTTGTCCCATGTCACGTCGGGAAATTCGCGCGCGATCTCGGCGCCGATCTCGTCCCACATCACCATCGCGTGCCGCTGCGCGTTCGACTTGGTCACGACGGTGAGGCGCTTGCGCGGGCGCGAGCGAGCAAGCGCGAAGGCGAAACGGAAGATGCGCTCGACCCCGGCGCGGGTCATGATCGAGACGTCGGTTGCGACCTCGATCGGAAGGCCGCGATGGGCGCGCCCGCCGACGCCGGAATATTCGCCCTCCGAGTTCTCGCGCACGATCACCCAGTCCAGTTCGGGCCCGCTCACGTGACGCAACGGGCTCGTTATCCCCGGCAACACGCGCGCGGGCCGAACGTTGGCGTATTGGTCGAACGGCTGGCAGATCGCGAGCCGCAAGCCCCAGAGGCTCACATGATCGGGCACGTCGGGCGAGCCGACCGCGCCGAAATAGATCGCGTCGTGATGCTTGATCTGCTCGAGGCCGTCGGGCGGCATCATTAGGCCGGTCGACCGGTAAAAGTCCGAGCCCCAGCCGAACTTGTCGAAGCTCCATTCGATCCCGCCCTCGCGGCGCGCCGCCGCCTCAAGCACTTCGAGGCCGGCCGGAATGACCTCCTGGCCGATCCCGTCGCCGGGAATGACCGCGATCCGATAGCGCCGCATGCTGTTGTCCGTTGTCGTTGTAACCCCTCTCCGGATGGGAGAGGGGCAAGGGTAAGAGGACCTGCTATGAGCGCCTCATCGCCGCCGGGAAAGAGAAAATGGTCGCACTGATCGCCGTGGCGCGCAAACGGCTCACCATCCTCAACGCCATTTTGCGCGACGGCCGGGCGTGGAGGGAGGAGGCCGCAGCCCATGCTTGAGTTGAGCCCGCTTCGTCGATTGCACGCTGGAACAGAGTCTGCGCCTGGCGGGCGAGTCAAGGCCGCGAGCCGCCAGCCTTGACGCGCATGTCTGGCGCAGACACCCTCAAAGCTCGCCAATCGCGCTTGACAGCCAAGGCGGTCGCTTGACATCGAGCTGGAGCGGGGCGTAGCCTAAAACGTTATAGAGAGGCCGGTCGGCGAGCCTGGCTCGAGCAATCGCGATGCCGGGAGGCGAGCGGTCGATGGGGAGAACGCCCACTATTCGCGATGTCGCGCAGCGCGCGGGGGTGTCGGTCGCGACCGCCTCCAATGTCGTCAATGGTCATCGCCCGGTCGGAGAGGCGAGCCGCGGCAAGGTGCTCGAAGCGATCGCGACGCTCGACTATCGGCTCGACCGCGCGGCGAGCGCCCTTCGCGGCCGGTCCACGCGCCTTATCGGCATGGTCGTCCCCGACATCACCAACGTGTTCTTCGCCAGCCTCGTCCATCGCGTGGAGGCGCTTGCTGAACGCGACGGCTATGACCTTCTCATTGTCTCCACGAGCGAGGATGCGGCGAAAGAGCGCCGCCGGGTCGAGGCCCTCGTCGCCCGCCGCATCGATGGGCTGATTGTCGTGCCGGTCAGCGACGATTCGATGGGCGCGCTCAAGCGCGGCGGCGACGGCTCACGCTTGTCCCCGGCGGTGCTCGTCGACCGCGGTGCCGAGGCGGCCGAATTCGACACCGTGCGCGCTGATTGCGAAGCCGGCGGCTATGCCGCCGCGCGCCATCTTGTCGACCTCGGACATCGGGACATCGCGATTCTCGCTCACTCCAAGCGCCTCGACAATGTGGAGCAGCGCATCGCCGGCGCCCGCCGCGCTCTTGTCGAAGCGGGCCTCGAGCCGCGCGACCGGGTCGTCTACGGCGGCCAGGACCTCGAAAGCCTGCGCGGCGCAATCGAGCTTGAGCTCGAGCGCGCCGATCGGCCGACGGCGATTTTCGCCCTCACCAACGTTTGCGCTTTGGCCTCGATCAAGGCCGCGCGCTCTCTCGGCCTCGAAATCCCCGGCGACGTCTCGATCGTCGGCTTCGACGACTTCGACTGGATGGGAGCGCTGAGGCCCTATCTCACCACCGTCGCCCAGCCGGTCGACGATTTCGCTTCCGCCGCCTGGCGCCTGCTGATGCGACGCCTCAAGGACGAGGCGGCGAGCGGCGTCGAGCGCATCGAGCTTCCCTGCACCCTGAAAGTGCGGGAATCGACCGGACCCGCCCGCCCGCGGCTCAAGGCCGTCGCGGAGGTCCGCTGAACCACGAGAAACGTCAAGGGAGTGAGCCATGTTGAAACGTTTGACTTTGGGCGCCGCAATCGCCGCGCTTGCGCTCGGCCTCGCGGCGCCGGCTGCGATCGGCGCCGACAAGCCGGTCTACGGCGTCTTGATGAAGACGCTCTCCAACCCCTTCTGGGGCGCGATGGAGAAGGGCGTTGACGTCGGCGCCAAGAACGCAGGCGTCGACATCTTCCTGGACGCGGTCGAGTCCGACCAGGCGGCCGAGCCGCAGCTCAACGCGTGCAACACCATGCTGCAGAAGAAGCCGGCGGCCATGATCACCGCCGCGATCAATTCGACGATTCTCTTGCCCTGCCTCAAGCAGGCGAACGAGATGAAGATCCCGGTCGTCGACCTCGACAACAATCTCGATCCGGCCATCACCAAGAAGGCCGGCGTCGACGTCGCCTTCCATATCGGCTCGGACAACGAGGCGGCGGGGGCGAAGGCCGCCGACTATCTGGTCAGCGTGCTCGGCAAGGACGCCAAAGGCCCGGTGCTGGTGATCGAAGGCCTTTCCGGCAACATCACCGGCGAGAAGCGCGCGCACGGCTTTGCCGAAGAACTCAAGAACCAGGCCCCCGGCCTCAAGATCGTCGCCTCGCTGCCCGGCGACTGGGACAGCCTCAAGGCCGCCAATATCACCAATGACACCTTGCAGCGCACCCCGAACCTGGTCGCCATCTTCTGCGCCAATGACGACATGGCGCTGGGCTCGGTCGAGGCGGCGCGCTCGGCGGGCAAGGACAAGCTCATCGTCATCGGCGTCGACGGCAACACCAACGCGGTCAAATCGATCAAGGCCGGCCGGCTCAACGCATCGGTCGCGCAATTGCCCTATCTCGTCGGCATGCAGGCGGTTGAGGGCGTGAAGAAGCTGCTCGCCGGCGGCAAGGTCCAGGAGGAGACCTACGTCCCGACCCTCGTTCTGACCAAGGAGGTCATCGAGGCGAACAAGGATCCGCTGCTGCAATACGTCAAGTAGGCTCGGCCGGCGCCGCCCCTTCGCTTCCCTGAACGGGCGGCGCCGCTTGCTTCGAGGATGGCCCGATGACTTCGGCCTCAACCCCCGCCGCGCCCGCCTCGTGGCGCGCGCGCTTTGCCGGCGGCGCGGCGCTGCGGCTCGAGTCGCTCGTCGTGCTCGCGGTTCTCTGCGTGGCGATGGCGCTCTTGTCGAACGCTTTCCTCTCCATCTCCAACATCCTCAACATTCTGCTCTCGACCTCGGTGTTCGGCGTGCTCGCGATCGGGATGACGTTCGTCATCTCATCGGCCGGCATCGACCTTTCGGTCGGATCGATCCTTGCGCTCTCGGGCGTCGTCGGCGCGATGCTGACCTCGAACCTCGATCTGCCCTGGTGGATCGGCGCCCTCGGCTGCCTCGCGATGGGAGCGTTGACCGGCGCGCTCAACGGCTTCCTCATCACCAGGGGCGCGATCCCGCCATTCATCGTCACGCTCGGCATGCTGGGCGTGGCGCGCGGGTTCGCGCTGGTCTTGAGCAACGGCGTTTCGATCTATGGCCTGCCCTCCGCGATCGTCTGGCTCGGCCAGGGCCGCCCGTTCGGCGTGCCGACCCCGGTCATCATTCTTCTGCTCACGGCGCTCGTCGCTCATGTGGTTCTCGCCCACACGCGTTTCGGCGTCTACACCCAGGTCATCGGCGACAACGAAGGCGCGGCGCGCGCGATGGGCGTGCGCGTCGAGCGGATGAAAGTGCTCATCTACACGCTTTCCGGACTTCTCTCCGGCCTCGCCGGTCTCTTGTTCGCCGCGCGCATCAATTCAGGCGAGCCGACCGCGGGGCTGAACTATGAGCTTACCGCCATCACCGCCACCATCCTCGGCGGCACCAACCTGTTCGGCGGCCGCGGCAGCGTGGTCGGCACGCTGATCGGCGCTCTGATCATGGGCGTATTGCAGAACGGGCTCAATCTGACGGCGGTGAGGCCCTTCTACCAGCAGATCGCCATCGGCGCGGTGCTGATCCTCGCCGTCTGGCTCGACCGCATCAACAGCCGGCAGGGCTGGCGCCGATGAGCCTTCTCGAGGTTAACGACGTCCGCAAGACCTTCGGCGTCATCGAAGCTTTGCGCGGCGTCACCTTCTCGGTCGATGCCGGCAGCGCGGTCGCGCTCGTCGGCGACAATGGCGCGGGCAAATCGACGCTGATGAAAACGATCACCGGTGTCCATCGCCCCGACGGCGGCGAGATCCGCTTCGACGGCGCCTCCATTGTCGGCAAGGATCCTGGCGAGATTCGCGAGGCCGGCATCGAGATGATCTACCAGGACCTCGCGCTCGCCCGCATGCGTGACGTCGCTTCCAACATCTTTCTCGGCCGCGAGCTGACGCGCTCCGTCCTCGGGGTCAGGCTCGTCGATACGAGCCGCATGCGCAGCGAAGCTGAGGCGATGGTCGCGCGGCTTGGCGCGCGCATTCCCTCGGTCACCCAGATGACCGGCCAGCTCTCCGGCGGCCAGCAGCAATCGGTTGCGATCGCGCGCGCGCTCACCTTCAACCCCAAGCTCGTCATCATGGACGAGCCGACCGCCGCGCTCGCCGTGCGCGAGGTCGAGCATGTGCTCGACCTCATCCGCACGCTCAAGCGGGACGGCATTTCCGTGATCCTCATCAGCCACCGCTTGACCGACGTGTTCTCCGTCTGCGATCGCATCGTCGTGTTGCGCCAGGGTCAGGTCATCGCCGACGACGCGACGCGCTCGACCAGCATGAACGCGGTCGTCGCCCATATTGTCGGCGCGCATTCGGAGCAGGCTTCGTAGGAGCGAGCCGCGATAACGCTTTGCTTCAGAGATGGAGACGCAATTGAAATTCGGCATCTATTATTCGTACTGGGAGCAGGAGTGGAGCGCCGACTGCCTGAAATATGTCGAGAAAGTCGCCAGGCTCGGCTTCGACGTCATCGAAATCGCCGCTCATCATCTCAACAGCTATAGCCCGGCGCATATCGCCGAAGTCGGCCGCTCGGCGCGCGACAACGGTGTCACGATCACCGCCGGACTGGGCCCCTCGCGCGAGAGGAACCTCTCATCCGCCGACCCCGCGATCCGCAAGGCGGGGCGCGCCTTTTTCGAGGAGACGCTGACCAACCTCGAGAAGCTCGGCATCCACATTATCGGCGGCGCGCTCCACTCCTACTGGCCGATTGACTATTCGAAGCCCGTGGACAAGGCGGGCGACCGGGCGCGGGGGCTTGAGGGCATTGCGAGCCTTGCAGACTTCGCCGGCGACCGCGGCGTTAACCTCTGTCTCGAAGTGCTGAACCGGTTCGAGAACCATGTCCTGAACACCGCCGAAGAAGGCGTCGCCTTCGTCCGCGAGGTCGGCAAGCCCAATGTCAAGGTCATGCTCGACACGTTCCATATGAACATCGAGGAGGACGGCTTCGGCGCGGCGATCCGCACCGCCGGCCCGCTGCTCGGCAATTTCCACACCGGTGAGAACAATCGGCGCGTTCCCGGCAAAGGCCGGCTCCCCTGGCACGAGATCGGCGCGGCGCTACGCGAGATCGGTTACGCGGGCGCGGTCGTCATGGAGCCGTTCGTCAAGATGGGCGGCCAGGTCGGCGCCGACATCAAGGTCTGGCGCGATCTGAGCGACAACGCGGACGAGGCGCAGATGGACGAAGCCGCGCGCCAGGCGTTGGCGTTCTCGCGCTACGTGCTCGGCTGAAAGCCGCCGCGCTTCAAGCGTTCGGAATGTTGCGCGCCAGCGCCTCGAGCACCGCCATGCGCACGGCGACCCCCATCTCCACCTGTTCGCGGATGAGCGACTGCGCGCTGTCGGCTACAGCCGTGTCGATCTCGATCCCGCGGTTCATCGGCCCCGGATGCATGACGAGCGCGCTGGGTTTGGCGTAGCCGAGCTTTTCCTCGTCCAGCCCGAAATAGTGGAAATATTCGCGCGCCGAGGGCACGAAGGCGCCGCTCATGCGCTCGCGCTGCAGGCGCAGCATCATGACGATATCGGCGTCCTTGAGGCCGGAGCGCATATCATGGGCGACTTCGACCCCCATGCGCTCGACGTCCGCCGGCATTAGCGTCGAGGGTCCCACCACCCTTACATAGGCGCCGAGTTTGCTTAAGAGCAGGATGTTGGAGCGCGCCACGCGCGAGTGAAGGATATCGCCGCAGATGGCGACGGTGAGGCCTTCGAGGCGGCCGAGATTGCGGCGGATGGTCAAGGCGTCGAGCAGCGCCTGGGTCGGATGCTCGTGCGCGCCGTCGCCGGCGTTGACCACCGAGCAATCGACTTTGCGGGCGAGCAGATGCACCGCGCCCGCCTGATGATGGCGCACGACCAGAATGTCGGGCCGCATGGCGTTGAGCGTCATCGCCGTGTCGATGAGCGTCTCGCCCTTTTTGACGCTCGACGTCCCGACGGACATGTTCATCACGTCCGCGCCGAGCCGCTTTCCCGCGAGCTCGAATGACGACTGAGTGCGCGTCGACGGCTCGAAGAACAAATTGATCTGCGTGCGTCCGCGCAGGGTCGTGCGCTTCTTCTCGACCTGGCGCGAGATCGTCACGGCTTCTTCGGCGAGATCGAGCAACGCCACGATCTCCTCGCGCGCGAGATGTTCGATGCCCAGCAGATGGCGCTGGGCGAAGACGGGTGAGGGATCGGACGACACGGGCTGAAGGCTATAGGGGCGACCGCCGGCGCCGGCAATGGCGCGCGCCCCACGCGCACGGTCTTGCTGGCCCCAAGCCATGTCGACTTCGATCTTTCCGCGCTTCATGACGCGGCCGTCGCGGACCAAGGATCGAGAACCTGCACCCCAGTCGGTTCGAAATCCGCAACGTTGCGCGTGACCACGACCATGCCATGGACCAGAGCCGTCGCCGCAATCAACCCGTCGCGGATCGGCCGAGGGTCGGGGACGTTCAGCGATGCGCTGCGCCGCGCCACGGCTGTGTCGATGGGCAGGATGCGATCAGCAAAGACGGAGAGGACGTGATCGTCGAGCCATGACCGCAGAAGCGACCCTTTCACGCGATCGCGCCGCTCGGCGAGAAGCACGCCGATCTCCAACTCCTGGATCACGATGACCGACAGAAAAAGGCGCCCGGCCGGCGCGCTGCGAACCCATGCCGCGACACTCCGATCCGCCTTCCCCGAGCGAACCTTGCGCAGTTCGGACAGGACGTTGGTGTCGAGCAAGAACATCAGTCGAGCGCCGCCGGTTTCGCGGGATCGCGCATCGGCGGAATCTTGAGCTCGATGTCCTCCACGCCGGCGGGCAGGCCGAGCTCATCGACGATGTCCACCGCAACCCCCGCCAAGCGCAAATAGTCCTCAACCGACAGCAACACATGGGCAGGCTTGCCCCGATCAGTGATGAAAACTGGACCCTTCTTCGCCGCCTTCTTGGCGCGAGCGCTATCCTGATTGAATTCCCGGCTCGAGATTGTGGTGATGGGCATAGGAAATCCCTCGCCGGCGCTTGTGTAGCAACGTTACTATAAGGGCTGTGCTCTATGCAACCGTCGCCTCTGCTCCGCTCGCCATTCCTGTACGGCGCCTCAAATCCGCGCCAGCGTGGCCGGATCGGGGCCGCCGGCGAAATATTTGTCGAGGCAGCGCTGGAACACGTCTTCCTTGGGCGCGGCTCGGGCGAACAGGGTCATCGACGAGCGAAACTTCATCTCATCCACGGGGCCGAAGATGTCGCGCGCCGTCCTGCCCTCGACATCGAGCGTGAGCCGCGCGCATTCCTTTAGCCTTGGGCCGAGAACGGGGTGCGCCAGATAAGCTTTGGCCTCGTCCATCGAGGCGATCGCGAACCGGATCGACGTCGCGCTTTGCCCCAGGCCGGCGATCTGGGGAAAGATGAACCACATCCAGTGGCTCTGCTTTCGTCCGGCCTCGAGCTCCCGCCGCGCCTGATCGTAAACGCGCGCCTGCGCCTCGACGAAGCGCTTGAGGTTGAACGGGTCCGCCACGCGCGCCTCCTCGACAGAACGAGAGGGGCGATCAGCTCGCCTTCGGGTAGTCCGCGCCGCGCGCAATCCGCTCGAGCGAAGCGTGCTCCTTGCGCAAGGCCTCGATCTCCGTCCCCATCGCCTCATAAGCGACGGCGCCAAGCGGCAGCCGGAGCGGCGGGCGCTCTTGCTCGACCGCGGCGATGATCGCTTCGGACGCGCGGACCGGATCGCCGGCCTGCGAGCCGCTGATCCCCTGAATCTGCTGTCGCCGCGTGATCGCTGTCTGCGCATAGGCGTCGATCGGTTTCTTCGGCGTTTTGAGGGACCGGCCGGCCCAGTCGGTGCGGAAGGGGCCGGGCTCGACGATGATCACCTTGACGCCCAACGGGCCGACCTCCTTCGAGAGCGACTCGGAGAGCCCCTCGACGGCGAATTTGGTCGCCGCGTAATAGCCGGAGCCGGGAAAGCCGATGAAGCCGCCGATCGACGAGATGTTGACGATCGCCCCCGACTTCTGGGCGCGCATGATCGGCAGCACCGCGCGGGTCATCGCGGCGAGCCCGAAGAAATTGGTCTCGAACATCGCGCGCACGTCGGCGTCATCGCCTTCCTCGACGGCCGCGAGATAGCCGTAGCCCGCGTTGTTGACGAGCACGTCGATCCGGCCGAAGCGGGCCTCGGCTGCCTTGACCGCCGCGCTGATCTGATCCCGCTTGTCGACGTCAAGCGCAAGCGCGAGGCCGGTTTGATCGTGGCCGGCGACGATGTCGTCGACCTTGGCCTTGTCGCGCGCGGTGACGACGACGCGGTAGCCGCGCTTGAGCAGGATGACCGAGAGTTCACGGCCGAATCCGGTCGAGCAGCCGGTGATGAACCAAACGGGTTTGTCGGGCATGGCAAGCCTCGCGAGTTTTTGGGGTGGGTAGATGCGAGGTTCGCACGACATCTCCCCACAGCGCAACGCTTGCCGTATTGATGGGGCGCGCTTATCTTCAATACATGAAAGCCGAAGCCTCTGTGCTCCAGATTCGAAACCGCCGCGTCGTCGAGTTGGCCGCGAAGCTGGCCGCTGTTCGCCACAGCACCAAGACCGAGGCCGTTCTCCACGCGCTGGAGAACGAGTTCGCGCGTATCGAAGGGGAGAAGTCGCTCGCGGAGCGGTTGAAGCCGCTTCGGGAGCGGCTCGCGGCTGTTCCGCGCACGGGCCTAAAGGCTGACAAGGACTTTTACGACGATCTCAGCGGCGACTCGTGATTGTTGTCGACGTGTCCGCGATTGTCGCCATCCTCACCGGAGAGTCCGGGGACGACGCCCTGATGACGGCGCTCGAAGGGGAGTCCGATATTGAGACATCGCCAGTAGCGGTCTACGAGGCCACCCTCGGGGTTGCCCGCGTGCTCAGTCTCTCGGTCGAGGACGCTGAGACCAGCGTAATGGAGTTCTTGCGCCTGACGGGTGTCGTCGTTCAGCCGATCAAGTCGGAGACTGTGCATGTCGCCCTCCAGGCCTTCGCTCGCTACGGCAAAGGAGGACGCCATCCCGCCCGCCTCAATATGGGCGACTGTTTCATCTACGCCCACGCCAGGACAGCCGGCGCCGCGCTCCTCTACAAGGGCGACGATTTCTCGAAGACGGACATCGAGAGCGCGGCCTGAACGCCCGCCGCTCGGCGTCCGCTCCATTTGACAGCCGGCCTTCGCGTCTCCATATCCCGCGCCCGAACGGCGAAGGCGACTGGGAGGCGCGTCGCTGGGGGCTTAAGGGAAACTTCCTCACATGAAAGTCGTGATCGTCGAGTCGCCCGCCAAGGCTAAGACCATCAACAAGTATCTGGGCAAGGACTATGGCGTTTACGCCTCGTTCGGCCATGTGCGGGATCTGGCGGCCAAAGACGGATCGGTCGACCCGGATCACGATTTCGCCATGCGCTGGGAGGTCGACGCCAAGGCCGCCAAGCGGCTCAGCGACATCGGCGGCGCGGTCAGGAACGCCGACCGGGTGATCCTGGCGACCGACCCGGACCGGGAAGGCGAGGCCATCTCCTGGCACATCCACGAGATCCTGAAGAACAAGAAGCTGCTCAACGACAAGCGTGTCGATCGCGTGGTGTTCAACGCGGTGACCAAGGACGCGGTCCAGGAGGCCATGCGCAATCCGCGCGAGATCGACGAGGCCCTGGTCGACGCGTACCGGGCGCGCCGCGCGCTCGACTATCTGGTCGGCTTCAACCTGTCCCCGGTGCTATGGCGCAAGCTGCCGGGCGCGCGCTCCGCGGGGCGCGTGCAGTCGGTCGCCTTGCGCATCATCTGCGACCGCGAGCTCGAGATCGAAAGGTTCGTCCCGCGCGAATATTGGTCGATCATCGCCCATTTGCGCACGCAAGCGAACGCGGCTTTCACAGCAAGGCTGGTCGGCGCCGACGGCAAGAAGATCGCTCGCCTCGACATCGGTTCGGGCGCCGAGGCCGAGGCGTTCAAAACCGCGCTCGAGAAGGCGCTGTTCTCGGTCACGGCGATCGAATCGAAGCCGGTCAAGCGCCATCCCTATCCGCCGTTCACCACCTCGACCCTGCAGCAGGAGGCCTCGCGCAAGCTCGGCCTCGCGCCGGCGCGCACCATGCAGATCGCCCAGCGCCTCTATGAAGGCGTCGACGTCGGCGACGGCGCGGCCGGCCTCATCACCTACATGCGCACCGACGG
>Ga0335075_10016494_pt1 | contig 11027 bp, 8 predicted proteins | sample Lox_Sample_24_FD_206723 | JGI IMG/M metagenome (GOLD analysis project Ga0335075, IMG submission 206723) | Soil microbial communities from Loxahatchee National Wildlife Refuge, Florida, United States - Lox_Sample_2.4 | ecosystem: Environmental > Terrestrial > Soil > Wetlands | place: USA: Florida... | reverse complement strand
GCCTTGATCGGGAATCAATGCGGCGGTTGCGCGGACGCGACATGGCAATGGTGTTTCAGGAGCCGATGACAGCGCTGAATCCGGTGATGCCAGTGGGCGACCAGGTGGCAGAGGCGGTGCGGGCGCATCATCCAGAGTTTTCGCGCCGACGGGTGCGCGATGCCGTGCTGGAGGCGATGGACGCGGTGGCATTGCCGGACATGGCAGAGCGGTATCGCGATTATCCGCATCAGTTTTCGGGTGGGCAGCGGCAGAGGATTCTGATTGCCATGGCGATTGTGAACCATCCAAGACTGTTGATTGCCGATGAGCCTACAACGGCGCTGGATGTTACGGTGCAAAAGCAGATTCTTGAGTTGCTGGCGGATCTGCGCAAGCGCTATGGGCTGACCATGCTGTTCATCTCGCATGACCTGGCGGTTGTCTCGCAGGTGGCGGACAGCGTCGCGGTGATGCGGCAGGGTGTACTTGTAGAAGAGGGAACGTGTGCGGACATCTTTCTAAAGCCCGAGCATCCGCATACCCGCGCGCTGCTGGGTGCGGTGCCGACGATGACGACAAGCCTGGATGCTCCGCTGGCAGTGTTGGAGCGCTCAACAGATATTGATCAAGAGATTCGATAAGCTTTGCGACCCCGGCTCCGGTTGCAACATCGAATTGACAGGTCGCCCAGTGTGGGCGATGCTAAGTAGACATGCAATCTTTGATGCAGACCACGGCTTGTTCCATGCAGCGCGCTTGTTGTTGCGCGTGTTGTGCATGTTGCAGCGGCCGTGAGCTTTGTATCGGATAAGACCGAAGTTGTACCCGTAAGGTCTTTGCATCTTTCAAGCCCACTGCCGTGATCTCCGGCATGTGGGTTTTCTACTTTTCACCCAAGAAATTTTGAGCAGCCGCACAAGCGGCACTGAAGGCGATACGAAATGGCATCCGCAACGCTTCCTGAAGTCCCGGTGTATGACGACTCGGCTGCAAGGCTGAGCCACCTGAAACAGCTTGAGGCCGAGAGCATTCATATCTTCCGCGAGGTCGCGTCAGAGTTTGAGAAGCCGGCGATGCTGTACTCGATTGGCAAGGACTCATCGGTTATGCTGCGGCTGGCGCAGAAGGCATTTTATCCAGGGCCGATTCCCTTTCCGCTGCTGCATGTGGATACGGGCTACAAGTTCCGCGAGATGCTGGAATTCCGCGACAACTACACACGCGAGCTGGGGCTGGAGCTGCTGGTTTGGCGAAACGAAGCGGCGCTAGCGGACGGGGCGAATCCGGTTAAGCTGGGAACGCAGCGATGCTGCGGGCTGCTGAAGACAACGGCGTTGCTCGATGCGCTGCGGTACTACGGCTTTGACGCCGCCTTTGGCGGAGCGCGGCGCGACGAGGAGAAGTCGCGCGCGAAGGAGCGGATTTATTCCTTCCGCGACAAGGCGGGCCAGTGGAACCCAAAGGCGCAGCGGCCTGAGCTGTGGAACCTGTACAACTCGCGCATCGGGCCGGGCGAAAGCATACGGGTGTTTCCACTGTCGAACTGGACGGAGCTGGACATCTGGCACTACATCCATCTGGAAGAGATTCCGATTGTGCCGCTGTACTTCGCGAAGGAGCGGAAGATGCTGGTGCGCGGGGACAGCCTGATTCCGCTGGAGCAAAGCTTTGTGCAGGGGTTGCCGGGCGAGGAGCGGACGGTGAAGTGCAGGCTGCGGTCGCTGGGTTGCAGCCCGTGCACGGGTGCGATCCGATCGGAAGCTGACACACTCCCGAAGATCATTGCCGAGCTGGTTTCGTTTCGGTCGTCGGAGCGGGCGAACCGCGTGATTGACCACGATCAGGAAGGCTCGATGGAGATCAAGAAGCGCGAGGGGTACTTCTAATGGCCTTGCTTCAGACGCTCGATGAACAGGCGGCGTTCGAGATTGAAGAGTTCCTGGCGGAGGAGCAGCAGAAAGACTTGCTGCGCTTCTCTACGGCCGGAAGTGTAGATGACGGGAAATCGACGCTGATCGGGCGGCTGCTGTATGACTCGCGCAACGTGTATGAAGACCATGTGCGGTCAGTGACGCGCACGAGCGGCGGGTCGACTGCTCCGGTGATCGACTTTGCGCTGTTGACGGATGGGCTGCGGGCAGAACGGGAACAGGGCATCACGATTGATGTGGCGTACAGGTTCTTTTCGACGGCCCGGCGGAAGTTCATTATCGCGGACACGCCGGGACACGAGCAGTACACACGCAACATGGCGACGGGCGCGTCGACGGCGGACTTGGCGATCATTCTAGTGGACGCGCGAAAGGGCATCCTGACGCAGTCGCGGCGGCACGCGTACATTGCGGCGCTACTGGGGATTTCGCGGGTGGTCGCGGCCATCAACAAAATGGACCTCGTCGACTACAGTGAGGAGGTCTTCGGCAGGCTAAAGAGCGACTTTGCGGCGCTGACGGAGCGCGTGGGGATCGCGAGCTTTGAGGCGATTCCGATCAGCGCGCTAGAGGGCGACAACGTGGTGCGCGGGAGCGAGAGGATGCCGTGGTACGAGGGGCCGTCGCTGCTGGAGTATTTGGAAAACGTAGAGGTCTCGGGCCGGAACAGCGATGCGCCGTTCCGCATGCCAGTCCAGAGGGTCATTCGTCCAGACCAGAACTTCAGGGGATTTGCAGGGCAGATTGCTGCGGGGACTATTCGTCCGGGCGATCGTATTGTGGCGCTGCCCTCCGGACGGACGAGCAGCGTGGAGCGGATTGTGACGTTTGACGGCGATCTGGAGTCGGCGTCGGCGCCGTTGTCGGTGACGCTGACCCTGGAGGAAGAGTTGGACATCAGCCGCGGCGATCTGATTGCCGCTGTAGCTGAGCGGCCGGCGGTGACGAACCACTTTGCGGCGTCCGCGGTGTGGCTGCACGAACAACCACTGGCTCTGCACAAACGGTATCTGCTGAAGCATGCGAGCCATGTGGTTCCGGCGCGGGTGCGGGCGATCCGGCACAGGGTGGACATAGAGACGCTGGAGACACAGGCTGCGGCGGCGTTGGAACTGAATGGGATCGGCGAGGTCGAGGTCGAGACGGACCGGCCGATTTTGGCGGACTTGTATGGGGAGAGCCGTGCGACGGGAAGCTTTATCCTAATCGACCCGATGAGCAACGCCACGGTTGGCGCTGGGATGATCCGGCAGGTGCTGACGACGGCGGTCGCGGAGGAAGAGGCTCCACGGGTTGTACTGGCGGGGCGCGCGGCGGTGGAAGAACTGGAAGAACGGCTGCTCGAGTTGGATTATCTCGTGGTGCGGACGCGGGTGAAGGACCACGCGGTATGGCGGGCCCTGCACGAGGCGACGGTGGTGGTGCTGGTGGAGACGGATGGGCCGGTGCGGGTGGTGAACAAGGACTTTCTTGTCGAGCCAGTGGCGGATGCGTCTGTGGATGGTCTGCTGGCGGCGCTCGAGATTGAGAGCGGGAAGGAGCGGAGATGAGTGGGCTAGTGATGCTGGACGAGAAGGTTGCGGCGGCTAAGGCGCTGGTGCGGGAAGAGCTGCGGGCAGGAGCGTGCGTGACTTGCAGCTTTCAGGCCGAGGACATGGTGGTGCTGGACCTGGTTCGAGAGCTGACGCCGGAGGTTCCGGTGCTGTTTCTGGAGACGGGGTATCACTTTGCGGCGACCTATGAGTACCGGGACCGGATGGCTGCGGAGTGGCGATTGAATCTAAAAAACATCCTGCCGGAGAAGACGGTGCAGGAGCAGCAGGCGGAGTTCGGGATCCTGTACCAGACGGCTCCGGACCGGTGCTGCGGGCTGCGAAAGGTGGGGCCGCTGTTCAGGGCACTGGAGGCGTACGAGGTCTGGTTCACGGGGCTGCGGCGGCAGCAGGCGAAGACGCGGACGGCGCTGCAGGCGGTGGAGACGTTCACGCTGCCGGCGGGCAAATTATTGAAAAAGCTGAGCCCTCTGGCGGATTGGCATACGCGGGACGTGTGGCAGTACGCGGAGCAGCATGGGATTCCACTGCTACCGCTGTACGAGCTGGGGTATTCGAGCATCGGGTGCGAGCCTTGCACGAGCCTGCCGACTGGGGACGATCCGCGGTCGGGGCGCTGGGGCGGAGCGAAGGTAGAGTGCGGGATTCATATACAACCTGTTCAGAATCAAGAATCTGAGACGGTTTCCGGGCAGGAGGGCCGGTAGGCCGCGATGGATGTCGCACTGGGGTTCGCCATTGCCTTTGTTATTGCAATTACAGGGGTTGGGGCCGGGACGATCACGGCTCCGCTACTGATCCTAGCACTGCACGTGCCAGTTGCGGTGAGCGTGGGGACGGCGCTGGCCTACTCGACGGTGGTGAAGGCGGTGGTGGTTCCGGTGCAGGTGGTGCGGCGGACGGTGGACTGGCGGGTGCTGGGGGTAATGCTGGCCGGCGGGCTGCCGGGGGTGGTGGCCGGGTCGCTGCTGTTCGAGCAGTATGCGGCGGTGAGCGGGCACGCACTATTCTATGTGATGCTGGGGTTAATTATTTTCTTTTCAGGATTTTGGCATGTTTTCCGGTGGTTCCGGCCGGGGGCCCTGGCGGCCAGGCGGCGGACGCGGCGGGGATGGATTGCGGCGCTGATGTTTCCGATTGCGGCGGAGGTGGGGTTTGCCTCGTCGGGCGCGGGGGCGATGGGGACGCTGGTGCTGATGGGCCTGAGCGGCCTGGAGGCGGCGAAGATCGTTGGTACGGACCTGACCTTTGCGTTTTGTATGACTTTGACCGGGAGCGCGATCCACATGGCGAACGGCCTGTTCGACGGCGGGCTCCTGCTAAGGCTGGTGGCGGGCGGCGTGCTGGGCGCGGCGGCGGGGTCGTGGGTGGCGCCGAGGGTGCCGGGGCGTCAGCTGCGGCTGGCGATGTCGGTCGGGCTGGTGCTGCTGGGGCTGGTGTTCTGCTACCGGGGCGTGGCCCGGCACGGGGTGGGACTGGGGTTCCCGGCGCAGGTTGCTGCCCGGCTCGCGGGCCGTTGATTTTGATCCGGAATACGCCGGTAAATTATTGATTTTATTGAAAACCAGATTTCCTGTTTCGGGGCTATCTTATTGATCCTGCCGATTCTATGTGTAAGTTGCTGAAAAAGCCAGTTTTTCCATGAAGACGAGTGTAAATTCAAGATTCCGGCTATCTTCCATGCAAGTTACAGAATATAAACCTCTTCTGGTGACAGTTTGGTTGCGTTTTTGCGCTGTTTGGGAGCCATTTGCAGGGCTGCCGTTCTTTCCCCCTATATATCCAGTATAGCGATCTGGAATAATTCAGATGCATCCGGGGCGGAAATTTAAGTGGTTTGGATTGAAAAGGTTGTGGGAATTTTGGGGGTTGGAGGGGTTGACAGGCCTGGGGCAGCTAAGAAGCGGTCAGCGGAGTGGTGGCTAAAACCTATTTGGGTGGCTCAGCACCGAAGGCGGGATTGAAGTTTGGCGGAGGAATGGGCGTTTATCGGGGACCAATCCTCGGAATGCCCCTCAACCCTAGGTCAGTGAGCGCTTTGGCCTGTTCTCGTCAGTTGAGAACGCCAATAAGACACAGCCAAAGGCCAATACCAGACGCGCGAAACATCTGCTTTGAACGGAACTCACCATGACCTCACCACTTTTTGTCTGATCTTCAAACGCCGCCGGACGGACTTAGCCGCGCGAAGCTGGCGAGTGAACCCTAGCTCCCTGCGGGCTCGCTAGTCAACTGTTCACCCGCCTTCAGCCTTTCAGCCTCTTCGTCGGTGAGTGGAGGGCCGGTAATCTGCATCCCGCCAATTTCGGCAGCGGCAATCAGCTCGGGGATATCGGAGACGGTAAGGTTCTGTTGCTGAATCGTTGGGAAGAACTCTTTGAATCCGCCGGGACCGCCTGGGGTAACGATCACTGTGAGGTGAACGGGCCGATCATCGATGGACTTCCAGGCATGGGGAATGCCCGATGGAAGGGAGATAATATCCCCTGCCTGCAAGACCCCGCAGCAGTCAGGACTCCAGACCGCAATTGTGCCCTCAAGGATCTGAAAAACTTCGTCCTGGACATAGTGCAGGTGACGAGGCGGCCCGAAACCGGCGGGCGCGCGGTAATCGAGAATGCAAAAGCTGTTGTTGGGATCGAGGCGGAGTGCACGAATGCAAGCCATTTCGCCCCAGGAGGTAATGGCAAATTCGCCCAGACTCTGTGCCCGGCTAACGATCGTGGATCTCGGGTTGTCAGACATGCGGTGGATTGTAATCATCGATACTCGGTGTGGCAAAAACTTATTTGTGGCGGCTGATCGCCGATTCGGGATTTTGGTCCTCATGGATCTCGAAGAGCGCGTCATCGCCAACTCACTCGTCGAGCGGAAGATTAGTACTGAAATGTTGGCTTGTCGTCAGCAGCCATCCTGAGCGGGAGTCCGAAGCGGAGACTCGGGGTTGCTTCCGCTATGGGCGTTTATCGGTACCGAACCAGCAAGTGTTTACTTCTATATAACTGACGAGTGGGCGACGATACGGTCAGAACTCCGGCGAGGCCACACAGTCGGAAGGGAGTGACACTGCCAAGTGCACACGAGTCCGTCTCAAGAAGGGTGACTTTCGGGGTTCCCGAAAGGGTTAGGTTTTGGGACTGGCATTTTTGGCCCATTCCTTCCCGTTAGTTAGTCGCAGTATTTTTTATTCCCCGTGCCTGCAGCCACGGGCTATTCCAATCGAAAGGGTCTCCTTTCGGGACGAGCGCCGAAACCGTTTTTGGCCTACTTTCCGGTAATGCCGTATGTCGCCACAGGCCATCGCGATCTCCTCGTTCAAGAAAACAGCCGCTGAAACCTGGGCATGCGGCGAACACAAAGATGCTCAATGCCGGGACGCTTGAAGCTTGCAAAATTCACCCAGGCCGGGCAGCCGCCCATGCGCAAAAGCTCACGGCTCCTGAGAACGCGCCGCCGTCTTCGCGGATCGGCGACACGCATAACCAGATTGAGAGTAAGCCACTAACGCAGCTAGGACATCACTCCAATGGGTTAAACGTCACGGCTGCCCAGTTGCCTTGGACATTGCTGCTGACGGGGGGAGGGCCTCCGGGAAACGCCGCTCCCGGCGGAGCGCCTTTCGGGCGCTCCGCGGCCCGCTCGCCCCTGACGACTGGTATCCGCTGGCCTGTCCACGTACCCGACATCCCGACGATATTTCCAAAGCTATCCTTGATCGCATTCCCAGTGAACAATACGTCCCGGATCGCATCAGGGCTCTCTCCTACAAGAGCAAAGGATATCGCGCCGGTTGCACTGTCATAGGAAATGTTGGCCACCGCTGGTCCGTCTGTTCCTGTAGCAGTAGAGAAATTCCCGGCACTGACGCTTGGAGGGTCATTGAGGGTCAAGGCGAGCGCCGTAAATCCTAGGCCGGCAAAATAGAAAGAAAGCTGCATCTCACTCATGGTGGCTTAACCTCCCATATATAAGTGCCTTCCGGATGCGATCCGTTTCAACGTCCAAACAGCATTTACATTAAGCTTGATTACTGATGTTTGTAGGCCGCCTGGGGAGGCAAACGCCCAACCGATCTTCCGTCAGGCCATTCGTACCGAGGGGTGACGGCATTAAAGTGGCGTTATCGGAAACTTGCCATCTCAGAAACGGTAAGTTTCGGGACGAAATCGGTAGGCTCTAAAATCAGGCCCTCCAGAGTCTCGAAACTCTGTCCCGAAAATATGGCAACAGCGTAATAATCGGCCTCGGGGTCGGCTCCGGCACCAGTCCCGAAAACCTGTCCCAAAAGCTGAGCCTCAATTCTGGCTCTGACGTCCCCGGATTCACTGGCTGATTTGTCGCCAACTCGGAGAAGTGTTCGTCACTCCCGAGTGACCTCCTACCCGGCAATTACTACTTGATTAATAGCTTACGGGCGGAAATGCAAGATTGCTCCTCTTAAGTCGGCTTGTGGCTATTCAAGGTGCCGCGAGCTGTGGCGGGGGACGGTTTCCAATGCAGGTCCCTCCGCTCCGTTTGAAGCAGACTGCGCTTCAAACGACGGTCGGGATGACATCTTCTTAAAATACACATCCGGCGCGAATTGTAGAGTTGTGGTGAAGCAGGCGAACCGCAGGTTCTTCGACTCCCCTTCGCTGCGCTCAGGGTTCGCTCATAATGACAATCTGTTGGAACGAGCGATCGTGGTGGAGTGGAGAGTTGTGGCGGGGATGGCGTTCCAATGCAGGTCCCTCCGCTCCGTTTGAAGCAGACTGCGCTTCAAACGACGGTCGGGATGACATCATCTTAAAACAAACATCCAACGCAAGTCGTAGAGATGTGGTGAGGCTGGTGAACCGCAGGTTCTTCGACTCCTGAGCTGTTCCCCACACAAGGCAACGGAAGCCTTGTGTGGGCCACCCGTTATCCAGCCCCACAACAGAAGCTTGCTGGTTCAACGCCCCATACGCGCGTTTACTTCCCCTTGTCAACGGAGAGGGAACAACCTCGGTTTTTCCCGTGCTTCGCGAGTTGGCATGACTTCCGGCAAGCCGACATTTGGGTAGTTGATCGGCCTCGGTGAGCGCACTGGCGATTTCGCGTCAATTGGGATTTGTAACACGGGACTTCTTCCGAATTGCCAACGACACAGAGCTGTCCGGGTCTGTTGCAAAGGCCGGCGGCCCGTCCCTAACAGGCTGGAAACTCTTCGTCGATTGCAACCCCAAAAGCGCCCAGTCGCGCTATTTGCCGCTACCGGCTGCTCCGGACTGAATGGCTTCGAGAAACCGCGTTACGCTGAGCGAACCCGATGCCTGGCTGGGTGGGTATTCCTTAAAGGTCGCGAGGAACTGTCCCACTATTTGTACAGCGGGAACCATCGTCCACAGCTTATCCCCCCACCAGCGGGCATACATCATTGATTCACTTTGGTAGCGCTCCCATGGATCTTGCCGCAGGTTGGTCACCAGGGGAACGTTCGTCGAATCTTCTTTGCCTGTGAAGAGGTTGCCGTCGATGGTTTTGAAGCTGAGCTTCCAGGCGTTGTACCGCACCGCCATCAGATCGGCGTTATCACTGAAATAGAAGAACTCGCGGCGCGGCCCTTCGGCGACTTCGCCGTTGAAGAATGGCATGAAATTGTAGCCGTCGAGGTGGTTCTTGAAGGTCTTGTCGCCTGCTTTGTAGCCGACAAGAAGTTTTTCTTTGATAGCCGGCTCTCCCGCAGCCGCCAGGAGCGTGGGCAGCCAGTCCTCGGACGACATGATCTCGTTGACGATGGTGCCGGGCTTGATCACGCCCGGCCACTTCGCGAGCATCGGCACCCGGAATCCACCCTCGAAGACGGTGCCCTTTTCGCCCCGAAACGGGTGGTTGCCACCATCGGGCCAACTGAAGACCTCGGCGCCATTGTCGCTGGTGAACAGAACAATAGTATTGTCGGCGATTCCGAGATCGTCCAATTTCTTAAGAATCTCGCCGACCTCCCAGTCAAGTTCCATCATCGCGTCGGCGAAGAGTCCGAAGCCGGTCTTACCTGCCCATTTGGGAGACAGGTGAGTCCAGACGTGACAGCGAGTGGAGTTGTGCCAGAGGAAGAAGGGTTTGCCAGCCTTCGCCGAACGGTCGATGAAGTCGAGAGAACGGCGCACGAGTTCTTCGTCCACATCCTCCATGTTGACTTTGGCCGCCGGGTCCATGTTCGGGTGCGGAGGAAGCGGCCCACCGTCCGCAATGGTCTGCTTGCCGACCCTACCCCAGCGCGGATCTGTGGCCGGATCGTCTATGTTGGTGGCTTCGCTATCCACGATGTTACGCGGGCCGAAACGCTGGTGGAACTCCGCACCCTTTGGATAATCGCCCTGGTAGGGCTCCTCCATCGCGTTGAGATGGTAGAGGATGCCATAGAACACATCGAAGCCGTGTACCGTTGGCAGGTATTCATTGCGGTCGCCCAGATGGTTCTTACCGATTTGCGCCGAGGTATAGCCCAAGGGTTTAAGTAGTTCGGCAATCGTTGGATCTTTGTCCTGCAAGCCTTGCTTTGCAGCCGGCAAACCAACCTTCAAGAGGCCCGTGCGGAATGGCGTTTGCCCGGTAATGAACGCCGCCCGTCCCGCAGTGCAGGATTGCTGGCCGTAGTAATCGGTAAACAGTGCGCCTTCGTTGGCGATCCGGTCTAGATTGGGCGTGCGCCCACCCATCATTCCGCGGTGATACGCACTGATGTTCCAGGTTCCGACATCGTCGCTCATGATCATAATGATGTTGGGTCGTTTGTTCTGTGCTGGAGTTGCTGGCATGGGTTTTTCCTCTCGTTTTGTTTCTGGATTCTTCGCGTGATTCGCCGACCCATCAAATGCGGGAGGTCGAATTACGACAGGTTGAAGGGGTGGAGCAGCTTCGCCGCCGTTCCGAAGTTGCCGAACTGGTAGGCGGATGCTCCCGCAGCCGAAAACGTGAACGTGGGGAACGGTGCAGCGAGCAGAGCGTTCAGATAATCGACGGTGCCAACGCCGATGGTGACGTGTGGGCTGTAGTGCTCTCCTCTGTGCTCGGAAAAGTATGTCGCAACGGCATCCATGGTGGGCTGGTTTATGTCAGGGTTCTCCGGTGTGGTTGCGAAGGCGGCGGCGGTTCCGGAGCTGGCCGGGGCGAAATATTTTCCGATTGCCCCGAATAGCTCATCCTGCAACCTGATCAGGTCTGCGGTTGGCTCAACCAGAATGCCGCCGAGTCCAATCTCTTTCAAGGGGATGTAGTAGTACTTGAAGGCTGTCAGGTTCCAGCTCATCGCCTTCTCGCTGGCCAGCACTTTGCTTGCACCCGAGAACACATCGTCCAGGTTCTCGGTGTGGAAATAGCCACCTATGACCGACATGTGGGGCGCGTGCTCGTCGCCCAGCGCGAAGCCTTTAGGGAAATTCTTAAGGAGTCCTGCGTTGGCGGCCTGCGCGTGCTGGATCATCGTTGCGTCCGGCTCCAACACGATGTCGACAGCAGTGACTGGGTTCTGCGCGTTGCCGGATGCAACCGATCCATCATTTGCCATGAAGTCCTTTCGGAGCAACTGCTGAATCAA
>Ga0335075_10016493_pt1 | contig 11028 bp, 12 predicted proteins | sample Lox_Sample_24_FD_206723 | JGI IMG/M metagenome (GOLD analysis project Ga0335075, IMG submission 206723) | Soil microbial communities from Loxahatchee National Wildlife Refuge, Florida, United States - Lox_Sample_2.4 | ecosystem: Environmental > Terrestrial > Soil > Wetlands | place: USA... | reverse complement strand
TGCAATACTACCTTCACTTATGGAGTCCGTGGGGGCCTTTTAGAGCCAGGCTCAGCTCCCGTGGTTTTGGTTTGGCTGTGTAACAATAATCTTCCGCGTAGTCCTGCCGAACGCCGACTACGTCACGTCTCAATTTTCTAAGCATATAAAGTACGATAGATGTTTGCAAAAATGATGAATAACGAAGCGAAAATAGCCTAAGGCATAGCCGAAGAGTTAGGCTGTCTTAGGGTCTTCGCCCGCTAAATTTTCAGTGAAGTGATCGCTAAACTAGCCTAAAAGGGCTATTCATCATTTTTGCAAACTACTATCGTACATCATCAACGTCTCAAACTTGGATTCAATGCTTACAACTGTCTATTCTTGATTCTTATTGCATTTATATCAGAGCACAGAGCGCCAGAATACAGGATAATAACTCTTCACAAATCAGCTGGGAAAAGGGAGCGGCATTGCCGGAAGTTGATTCGAAGACAGAGATGACAACAACCGCTTCAGTGGCTGCTCTATACCGAATACCTCACCTCCACAATTCCGAAAGTGCAAATTGTATGTCTTAGCTCTACTAGGAGTAAGAAGCCACTTTGCAGTTCGAAATCTGAATTGCGCCGAGAGTGTGGTGCATGGCAAGGACGGTCAGAGGTGATATTGATGTAAGACATGGGTCATCCATTGTAGTGCAAAGCCATCGCGAGCATCGAGACAACTTCGCGGGGAGTCTTCAGCATGCTGCTGAATACAATCTGCAAAAGAATGCATAAGCATGTTTTGAGCGGGGTCGATAAGCTCAGAACTTGGATTTCCTTCAAACCAGTACGCTCCACCATTCGTCCAGGACTTATAGCTTGCCGTTCTATGCACCCTGAATAGCAAGACTAGATGCGGAAACAGCTTCTGTCAAATGGATCACACAGGGGTATCACAGCTACCCACCCTCCCCAAAAGTGGGGACTTCCAGTGGAGGCGCCAATTGCTGGAGCTTCAGGCGAGTATGACGTCCGAACCCCCGCAACAAGCTTTATTCTTTGGACAGTCTGCGATAGCATCGACAAACGATAAGACAAATAAGCATCCATAGACGGAAGCGGATTTCTGTATCTGAAACCGTCTTCTACGTGGTCATTTTCCACGGAACGATCCATTTCTAGCTTCCCAAAATGGGCTAAGCACTTGATCTTCCTATAGGACAATGATACCGATTTGCATCATCTTGCTTGCTTTTGCGAGTTTCCCCTTAGCCACAAGGCTTATGTTTGGGACTTAGTGGCAGCACATCGTGCCATTTCTTGTTAAGGCTCGATGGCCCCTACTAACTTGCGGATCATATTAGCTCTTCCGCGATAGGTGAATGAATGATCGCATCTAGGCACCTCAGCCAATGCACGCTTCACCACAACCTCCATTCTGGGCTGATGACGCCTCCTCAAGCCAAGCGTGACAGGCAGATGCAGCCCGCCTTGTTTGTCCTGATCGAGGGGCTCGGAAAGCATAAGTATGTCTTTAAGTCCGCTGCCTATTCTATTTTCTCTACGTAACTATCATTTTGGCATACCCTCTAACATTATATCCTTATCAATACAATTACCAAAACTTCCTTTGTCATTGCAACATGGCTACTCTGGGCCTCCAGAAAATCAGAATTGTACCTAACAGGAACTACCGACGTTCAGGTATCAAATCCTATGTCTGGCTTTTGAACAAATGGGGCTTCGAGCCCACGATGCCTGGCCCGTATTTCCAGACGAACAAGGTCTCCCAGACAGGCCGCCAAAGCCTCCTTGGCAAAATTGGCGGCAAGGCACATTTGCAACGCATTCTTGCCAAGCAGACGGGCCCTGAACAAGGTCAGACTGGGGAGATCACAGCAGATGACCAGCAGAATGATTCGATGTATCTCTGCGAAGTCGACATTGGCACTCCGCCGCAGAAATTTATGCTTGATTTCGACACTGGATCTTCTGATCTCTGGGTAAGAAGTGCTTCTCTTTGGTGATTTCGCAAATATTCATTGCTCTAAACTGACTTGATATCGAAATCATAGCTTTGGTCTACAGAACTCCCTGCCAGCATCAAATCACAGGGCACCGGGCACAACATCTTTGATCCCTCTAAGTCATCCACGTTCAAGAAAATGACCGACTATACATGGAAAATCTCATATGGCGACCAGTCAAGTGCATCAGGCGATGTTGGCACGGACAATATCACCGTTGGAGGGCTTACAATCAAGAATCAGGCAATCGAGCTTGCAAAGCAGATGTCGCAACAATTCATTGAAGGCGCAGGTGATGGGCTTCTTGGTCTTGCATGGGATTCAATCAATACCGTCAGCCCAGCGCCTGTTCAGACACCTGTCCAGAACATGATTACCCAGCAAGATATCCCGCCGTCGGCCGAGCTCTTCACAGCCTACTTGGGCAGCTGGAGGGATGCCAATGACCCCGATAAAGGGGAGAGTTTCTACACTTTTGGTTACATCGACCAGCCCACCATTGACAATTCTGGGGAACAAATCTCTTGGACCCCGGTAGACAACAGCCAAGGCTTCTGGATGATTTCCTCTGAATCTGCAACGGTCAATGGGCAGACTATTAATCAGCCTGGAAACACTGCCATCATGGATACCGGCACTACTTTGGCCCTAGTCTCTGATACTACCTGCCAAGCTATATATAATGCCATCCCTGGCGCAATCTATGACCAAGCTTCTCAAGGTTACATCTTCCCAGACAACCTAACTGCTGATCAGCTCCCTATTGTTACCATTGCCATTGGTGGTAAGCAGTTCACAGTTCAGAAGGAAGATCTTGGTTTTGGTAAGCTTCCCCGCTTCAAGATCTCGCGAAAGGCTTCCATGGTGCTAATAGTACGAACAGCGGAGGCGAAGCAAGGCTTCGTATACGGAGGCATTCAGTCTAGAGGTACCATGAGCTTCGATATCCTTGGTGACACAATGTTGAAGAGCATATATGCTGTAAGTGCCTCGTCCTACAGTTGAATACAATCTGATTTTAGGTAGATTTTCGATCAAGGCAACACCCGCTTCGGAGCTGTGCCGAGGATCCAGCCTACACAGAACACAGAGGCCCCTACATCATAGAGTCGGCAAAGGATCCGCCAAGCTTGGAGCACGGACGAGTGGCTAGGTTATGGTGAGATGAGATCTTAGGCGAGGAATTCGGGATTCAAAATGAATTTATGATGACATCTCCTATGACGCAATAACTGTACCTTCTTCTTAAAGTTACAAATATATGAATGAGAGGATGTGTTTCATACATGCATAACGCCAATTCGGCTTCGGATTCCCCTTAAAGATGCCGTCCGTTTGACCGCATTTAGCCATCATTAACCGCGGCGAAACACGTACCGTATATCTCCTTCCTCCTGACAAGTAGCAGTAGATTATGAAGATATTAGATCGACTGTAATCTCGTTGGAGAAAGCTAAGTGAGGTCTGCGCTCTGTTACCGCATTTTTGTCGAGCTCCTGCAGAAACCCCAAATTTCCCCACCTTCCGTCTTTATCGGTAAAGCGGCCACTCCGCACCGAGTGCGGCCTCCATTCTTCTCACCTTCCACGGCGCTCAGCGGCGTCACTATTGCATGATGAATATCTCACGCTCCTCCATTCCGCGGCGTCTAAGCACCATCGTCATACCAAGATCCTACATGCTACGATCTTCATTCATTGCCCGCGATGCAGGCAACTTCGTCGCGGCGTACACGCAGTGCCGTAAGATATCTCAGAAAATCAAAGTCAAGAACCCGGTGGTGGAGTTGGACGGTGATGAGATGACGAGGATTATATGGCAGGACATCAAGGACAAGTTTATCCACCCATATTTAGACATCGACCTCAAGTATTACGATCTGGGTCTGGAATATCGTGACGCGACAAACGACCAAGTCACCATAGATGCTGCCAAGGCAATTTTGAAGTACTCTGTTGGGGTGAAGTGCGCGACAATCACGCCTGATGAGGAGCGAGTGGAGGAATTCAAGTTGAAACAGAGTATGCTTGCTCCTCCTAGTAAGAGAAGCAGGTAGCTAACAAAAGATCAGTGTGGCTGTCTCCCAATGGCACAATCCGTAACATCCTCGGTGGCACCGTCTTCCGCGAGCCCATTATCATTCCCCGCATTCCACGTCTAGTCCCTGGCTGGAAAAAGCCTATCATTATCGGACGTCATGCCTTTGGGGACCAGTACCGCGCCAAAGACATGGTTATAAAGAGCAATGGGAAACTCACCATGGTCTTCACGCCAGAGGGTGGCAAGCCTGAAGAGATTGAGGTTTTCAACTTTAAAGATGGTGGAGGTGTGGCACAAACTCAGTATAATACCGACGACTCCATCAGAGGATTCGCGCACGCGAGCTTCAAGTTAGCGTCGAGCAAAAGCCTACCACTATACATGAGCACCAAGAACACTATCTTGAAGAAGTACGATGGCCGATTCAAGGATATCTTCCAGGAGATATATGAGACAACATACGCAAAGGAGTTTGAGGAGAAGAAGATATGGTACGAGCACAGACTTATAGACGACATGGTAGCGCAGATGATGAAGAGCACAGGAGGGTATGTCATGGCTTTGAAAAGTAAGTTTCAATTATCTGAGTCTTTGTATGAGAAAACATATTCTAGGACAATAATTGATCAATATCCACAGACTATGACGGTGACGTTCAATCCGACGTTGTGGCCCAAGGCTTCGGCTCGCTTGGCCTTATGACCTCCGTCCTCGTCACTCCAGACGGCAAGACCTTCGAATCCGAAGCCGCCCACGGGACCGTAACGCGCCATTACCGCGAACATCAGAAGGGCAATGAGACTTCAACGAACCCCATCGCCTCAATCTTCGCGTGGACGCGAGGCTTGATCCAGAGAGGGGCTCTCGACGAGACACCTGATGTTGTTGCATTCGCAGAGAGTCTCGAAAAAGCTTGCATTGACACAGTGGATATCGATGGTATCATGACGAAAGACTTAGCCCTGGCGTGTGGGAAGAAGGAGAGAAGTGATTACGTCACGACAGGGGAGTACTTGAATGCAGTAGAGAGTCGGATGAAAGCGAATCTAAAGCAGAAGCTGTAAGTTGCACGTTGAGTGTTGTACTGTACTTTGATGCATGCATTAGGCAGTAGAACGATCTAGATGAGTAGACGCCATTGATGTTATGTTGGTAGCATTTTGGGTTAGGGGATGTGAGGTGTGTCCCTATCACTGTACATAGACAGATTATCATGCATGACCGCAGTTCGTTATGTAGTAGAGCATTAAGATTTCTAGCATCTAGCATTGCGTTTGAGAAATTCTGTGCCCGAGAAGAAAGCGCCCTTTAATGCAACCGGCCGTGCTATGAGAGCTTCAAAACGCCAAGTCCTGTCTCCTGGCGGCTGTCGTCGCCCCCTTAAACGCCTATTTCTAGTGTTACAATATGATCAGTCCCTCTCTGGACCCACACCTGCACTATCCGTCAACGGCTCTTCCGTCTCCGTCTCAACTTCCACCTTGACTTTCCCCTTCGTGCCTCCTGCAAGCGTACCCTTTCCATTCCCAGCACTCTCGCCACTTCCCTCTTTCTTCTTCTTCTTCATCGGCCTGCTTGCACCACCTTTTGGTCTATACCCCGCATCGTCCACACTCGCTCTCTTCCTCTTATTCCCATCCCTCTTGCCCTGCCCTCCCGGTCCCCCAACCCCTCCCCCAAGGCTAACATCGTATCCCAGCCCATCCTCCTCCACGAACTCTACCGGCCCATCAGGCTTACTTGGCACTGGGATACTAGCGCGCTTCCCTGCACCACGTAACGCACCGGGCTTTCCAGACACAGATTTGGAGCCTTCAGAGCCTTCGCCATCTTGGAGAAAGATACGCGGCTCGTGCCGCCGCAGCCAATTGTAGACTGAATTGGGATTGCGTACTACGAGGTCTTTTTCGGACAGGTGTGGCGGGATACGATGCGAGTTGGGAGCGGTGGAGAGCCGTGGGCCGACAGGGAGGGAGAGTGAGATGTCGCTTGTGGAGAGGTATTCGTCAATGTCGTCGGGGGAGAGATAGGTTAGGGGCTGCTGGTGGTGGTCGGGCTTGAAAGAGATGCTTTCGAGTTGGGTCTCGGAGAGACCGGGGAATTCTGATGCTAGGTTGTAGGGTATTGCGGAGATCTCGAAAGGCGCGTGGGGAACGGTTGCCATGAGAGAGGCTAGGGATTTGGTGGGCTTGTTGGCTATTTTGGCTTGGAGTTTCGCGTCGATCATGCTGCGGATTTGTTCGTGGATGAGCTGGGATTCTGGAGTGCTGCCGGGTGTGGGAAGAGAATCGGATATGAGAGGCGGAACAGCAGAGATAGGTGGAGTATCGAGGGAGAGATCTATTCGAAGATGTCCAGGAATTTGAGTCGAGTTATTCACGTCAAGCAGTAGATCTAGAAGTTGGCTGTTCAGGTTTTGTGAGCCTTGTATTCTTGATCTGGAGACATTAGCACTAACTCATTCTCCACGGCCAGCCTCCGCGCAGTCTCGGCGGCTTCTTGCTCCTGTTTGTACCAGATGTTGCTCTGGCTCATCTTTTGCTCAAACTTGAACTTCATCTTCCGAAACTTCTTCCTAAAACCCATATAGTTAGTTTCTTGTGAGAAGCCTAGTGATATAGTTACTGAGATAGATATATATAGCAATCTCAAAGACATGCATTTAAAAGAAATTGATAGTAATGAGGACCTGTATGAATGTCAAAACGTACTTGAACGATTTGTAGGTGGCCTTCTCCCCTTTCTGCGAACCCTCCTCAGCCTTCACTTCTGAGGCAAGCGGGGCGGCGATTGTATCAACTTCCATCTTCAACAAGTTTCGATGTGAGCTCAAGAGCCATTCATTGATACAAGCGCCGAGGTTTTATTATCTAGTTTAGGAGCTTGTCGCGTCGTTTTGCAGTGAATATCACGGGCTTCGGATGTGAGGAATAAAGTTTGGCCGGCCCGCGTTCTCACAATGAATTTTCGAGTCCAGGTTAGGAATTGACTTGCCGTTCACATATTCAGAGAATGTCGACAACTACAATGGAAACGAAGACGAAGAAAGAGAAGTTGAGCAAGAAGAGGAAGGTTACCGAGTCACTGGTAGTACCTGCTACAAGTACAGAGGCCGCAATTCCTTCCCCACCATTTACCCAAGAGCCCCACTCCAAGACTGGAGCTGAGAAGAAAAGAAAGTCCCCTGACTTCTCAGAAGGAAGTCCGCCTCCGGACAATGCTTCTGGAGAGCCCTCGTCTAAGAAGCGCAAGGCCTCTGTAGAAGAAATCGAAGTCGACATATCTAAACCAGAACCACCTTCCAAGAAAGCCCTCCGCCGCCTCAAGAAAGGCAAACCACTTCCACCACCCAAAACGGGCGCAGACACAAGTCCAGAGCCCGAAGAAAAGAAACCCAATAAAACAGAAGTCGAGAAACGCTCAGAGCACGGGATATGGATTGGCAATCTGCCATGGAGCGTCACCAAATCAGATTTACGGACGTTCCTCACCTCAAACTCGGACATCGCAAATGACACCATCACAAGAATTCATATGCCTAGCCCCGACGATGGCAAGCCTACAAACGAAATCGACGAGTTAAAACCATGGAAGAAGCAACATAATAAAGGCTTTGCCTATGTCGACTTCTCCGTACCAGAAGCCATTCAGCAAGCAGTAGAGCTATCAGAGCAGCTTCTCTCCGGCCGAAGAGTCTTAATTAAGGACAATAAATCGTTCGAAGGCCGGCCGCAGAAGACAAAGGAGGAGAGTAGGAATGATGGCAAGCCTCCCAGCAGGCGGGTCTTCTTGGGAAATCTACGGTTCGACACCACTGAAGACAGTTTGAAGGGACACTTCGAGAAATGCGGAGCCATAGAGAATGTTATGGTGGCAACTTTTGAAGACTCTGGCAAATGCAAAGGCTACGCATGGATCACATTTGAGGAATTAGAGGCTGCGGAAAGCGCAGTCCGTGGCTACGTCCTTGTCAAACAGGAAGATGAAGATGCAGAGTCTGACCTAGAGGAAGTCCACGAGACATCCAGTAACAAAGAACAAGAACAAGAAGAGGATGGGGGGAAGAAGGAGAAGGAGACATCGGCCATCAGGAAAAAGCCAAAGAAACCCGTCATGAAGAAGTGGTGGATTGACAAGATCCACAAGCGGCCTGTCAGGAGAGAATTCGCTGAGGATGCTCAGGTGCGTTACAAGAAGCGATATGGCAAGGATGGAACCAAAAGCAGAACTGGACTGAGTGAGCCTGCTGATCTAAATGATCGCCAGTCAAATGGGCCCAAGGATAGAGATGGGAAGATAGCTGAGAAGGTTCATCCTTCGAAGCAGGTCAACTACCGCGCGCCCTACGTTCCAAGGCTGACGGGTGGTATAGTGGAAAGCAAGGGGAAGAAGGTCGTGTTCTAGGACTCTCATAAATTTACCTAATATAAGTCTATGATACCCCGACGACGCCAGTGAAGGACCTGAAGCCTCCCTGTATAGAGTCTGTGGAATGTTCCATGGCAGCAATGATCGGAACATTAACTCCCAACCTTCTCCGTGTATTCATATACACTCTCTCCCTTCTCAAAGCCATCATGCTGGAAACTGTCATCGAGTGCATGCTGTCGTCAAGAATTTCAACCCAGGAAGGCACATCAACTATCTTGCCCAATAATTCGGGACTTGCTCTTCAGATATTACCAGAAGCTCCCGTCGCCGTTGTATTTCTTGTCAACATTCTTTTCTTGCTCTTGTCACTGTGATATCTATCATTCTTGCCCCCAAATTTTCTTATTTTTTTAATAAAAAAAATTGAATAGATCTTGAAGGACTTACAGGATTTTGATGTCATAAAAGCTTAGTAGTAGGTGAGATCGAAGTCGTTATGAGGAGAGTATGACACCCTTCCTCACTCTCTTTTCTACTCCAGTATCAACAAGGAGAGACAACGAATATCACGGCAGGACAACAGGATTTTTTTTTTTAAAAAAAAAAAATCAGTTGCATTTTACTACCTATGTCATAAACCAAAAAGCTAGTAGATGAGACTGGAGCTCCTCCCGAAGCGAGCGGGGTCTCATGCGCCGAGAGCCATCAACGAGAGACGTGGAAATAGGCCAGTGATGGCGTGTACAGACATGCAATGAAAAAGGATAATGAGATCCCAAACCCCTAAGCACCACTCCATTTGCTATCCTGTGTGTCAATCTTACGCCTCCGTTCCTTCTCCAGGCGGTCATTTAAGATCATGTCATGTTGACATAGAGTCTACTTCTTGGCCGCCTTTTCTTGCTCGGCAAGATACTCCTCATCACTTGCGTCAAGAATGTCATACTCCTCATCAGTCAGGAAGCCATCTTCTGTATTGTCATCATCGATGTCAGCATCTTCCTCAACAAAGTCCTCAAAATCCTCAGCCTCGTGTAGCTTCTTGGCAGGAGCCACCTCTTGATGAATACTGGTAGCTGGGGACTCTTTCTCAAGCTTGGGGAAGATCATTTTGCTAGCGTGAGCCTCCTCATCGTCGGCCTTGGGTTCCTTAACGTCATCCTTGGCATCTTCCTTAGGCTCCTCCTTAACGTCCTCCTTGACATCCTCCTTGACATCCTCCTTAGGTTCCTCCTTAACTTCTTCCTTAGGTTCCTCCTTGACAACTGGAGCGGGTCCATCGACAGTGACGTCGCACCATAGTCTATGACCAAACTTATTGCCAGTTGGGCCAGTAAGGCGCCAGTATGAAATGACCTTGCCAGGGCGGCTTGGAGTCCTCATTAAGACAGTGAAGCCAAACTCCTGACCTGGAGCAACCTCGGAGTAGCATGTGGTGCTCTCGGCCGCGCTGACGAGTTCGTGAACACTAGCAGGGTGCTCTGGATCAACAGCGCACATATTATCACCTCCAACAAACTTGACAGTGCATCCAGCAGGCCAAGGCTTGCTGCCGGTATTGCGAAGAATCCAGGTTTGCTCGAAGACATAATTTGGTGGGAGGACACTGCCATCTGGCACAGAATCACTGATAAAGTGGGCGACGAGTTCCCCTTCTACGGGAGCCTTCACTTCAGGCTCAATCTGAGCAGGTTTAGCATCCTCAACCTTCGTGGGCTCACTTGGGTGAAGGTCAGCGACGGTCTGCACTTGGGTAGCAGCATTGGTGGATGTAGTCGGGGTTGTCTCAGAAGCTTTCGAGAAGGTACGGCCACGACGATCACCCATGACTGGCATTGGCTGGCCATTATCATGGTCGCCAGTTGTTGTGACATTCACACTACGGACCATAGTCTTGAACTTGATCAGAGGGTGAGTTTTGTTGTGGAGGTTGGACGGGCTAGCCTCGCAACTGGCACAGAAGTCGGTATCGTGGCATACGGCACACTTGTAGCGGTCTCCAACAATATAAGAGGACTTGTGCCCGCAGAGAGGTCCATCACAGTAGATCCCATAGTGGCGAGTCCTGCCGAACTGAGCAGCACTGGCATCGCTGATTGGTTCATAAATGGGGACAAACCGATGTCGGGGGTGGATGAAACTGGAATTGACAATGCATGTGGAGCAATAGTCCCAGTCGGGGCAATCGAGGCACTTGTGACGGACACCGAAGATGTACTACTAGCATGAGTCTTGTGCACTTAACGAGATCAAGCTTCTGCTTACCTTGTCACATCCATCACAGATAGCGTGGTGGCTCGTGTTGCGGCCCGGCTGAAGAAGAGCCTTGGCAAGAGGATCCAAGGTCATATCTTCAACAGCAGGAGCAAAGGCATGCTTTGGGTTGTGGCCATGCTGGAGACTCACGTGACATGGAATGCAGAGATCAAAGTCATCACATGTAGTGCAAGTGACAAAGCTTTCCTCGGGAAACTCTGCGAAATCTGATTAGCGCGATGTTGGAAAAGACGACGGGATGCAAGATAACTTACCTTGAATGCATGAATTGCAAGTTCTGGAGGCAGCTTCTTCCTCCTCCTCCTCCTCCTCCTCCTTGGTCTCTTCAACTTCAACCAATGTGGTCT
>Ga0335075_10016492_pt1 | contig 11028 bp, 13 predicted proteins | sample Lox_Sample_24_FD_206723 | JGI IMG/M metagenome (GOLD analysis project Ga0335075, IMG submission 206723) | Soil microbial communities from Loxahatchee National Wildlife Refuge, Florida, United States - Lox_Sample_2.4 | ecosystem: Environmental > Terrestrial > Soil > Wetlands | place: USA... | reverse complement strand
CGGTGACGCCGATGATGCCGCACATGGTGACCCAGGCTACCTGGGGCTCTCGCGGTGCCAGCGGCTCCTGGTGTGCGCCGGGCTGGGACCCGACCAGCGCCTTGACCAGCGCCTCAGCGCCTCAGCGCCTCAGGCCTGCGACCCGCCCTGCCCGAGGGCCGCCTCGACGACTGCGGCCAGCTGGAGGGCCACCGCGTCGGCCTGCTCCTCCATGCGGGCCTCGACCATCACGCGCACGAAGGGCTCGGTCCCGCTCGGGCGCAGCAGCACGCGGCCGTCGTGGCCGAGCTCGGCCTCGGCCTTCACCACCGCCTCCCACACGTCGGCGCAGTCGGCCAGGCGTTCGGGCTGGGGGATGGGCACGTTGACGAGGCGCTGGGGCACCCGCTCGACCAGGCCGGCCGAGAGCTCGGCGAGCGAACGCCCCGAGCGCACGACGAGGTCGGCGAGCGCGATGCCGGTGAGGATGCCGTCGCCGGTCGTCGAGAGCGACCGGAAGATGATGTGGCCGGACTGCTCACCACCGAGGCTCAGGCCGTCGGCGTCGAGCGCGGCGAGGACGTGGCGGTCGCCGACGTCGGTCTCGCGCACCGCGATGCCGCGGTCCTCCATGGCGAGGCGGAAGCCGAGGTTGGTCATGACCGTCACCGCGACCGTGTTGCCCGTGAGGCGGCCCCGCTCCGCGAGGTCGAGGGCGAACAGCGCGAGCAGGACGTCGCCGTCGACGATCCGGCCGCTCTCGTCCACCGCGATCACGCGGTCGGCGTCGCCGTCGAAGGCCAGCCCGAGGTCGGCGTTGCGCGCGACGACGGCCTGCGCCAGCTCTGACGGGTCGGTCGAGCCGCACTTGTCGTTGATGTTGGCGCCGTCGGGCTCGACGTGCAGCGCGGTGACCGTGGCGCCGAGACCGGCCAGCACGTGCGGCGCGATCGCGCTGGCGGCACCGTTGGCGCAGTCGACCACGATGTGCAGCCCGTCGAGCCGCCGGCCCTCGATGGTGCCGACGAGGTGCGCCTCGTAGTGCGCCACCGCGTCGGGGTCACTGGTGATGGCCCCCACACCGTGCCCGGTGGGACGGCGGGGCGGGCGCTCCGGATCGGAGACGATCGCCTCGAGCTCGCGCTCGATCTCCCCCTCGATCTCCATCGGCAACTTCGTCCCGAGCAGGCTGAACAACTTGATCCCGTTGTCACCGAAGGGATTGTGCGACGCCGAGATCACCGCGCCGGGCGACTTGCGGTCGACGGCCACCGCCGCGACGCCAGGTGTGGGGAGCACGCCGAGGTCCACGACGTCGGCCCCCTCGGCGGCGAGGCCGGCGGCGAACGCGGCCTGGAGCAGGGGGCCAGAACGCCGGGTGTCGCGCCCCACCACGAAGGTGGGAGCGGGGAGCACGCGGGCGGTGGCGCGCCCGAGGGCCAGCGCCAGTTCGGCGGTCAGCTCCTCGTTGGCGACCCCGCGCACGCCGTCGGTGCCGAAGCGGGCCGGGGGCATCGGTGTCCCGGGACTACCGCTTGGAGTACTGCGGCGCCTTGCGGGCCTTCTTCAGCCCGTACTTCTTGGACTCCTTCTCGCGGGCGTCGCGGGTGAGGAGGCCGGCGCGCTTCAGCGGGGCGCGCTGCTCGGGGTCGACCAGGCACAGGCTGCGGGCGATGCCGAGGCGCATGGCCCCGGCCTGGCCCGAGATCCCGCCGCCGTCGATCGTCGCGTCGATGTCGTAGGACTCCGCCGTGTTGGTCACCCGCAGCGGCTCGGTCACCAGCATGCGGTGCGTCGCCGAGGTGAAGTACCGCTCGAAGGGGACCTTGTTGATGGTGATCTTGCCCTGGCCGGGGCGGAAACGGACGCGGGCCACCGCCTGCTTGCGGCGGCCTGTCGTCTGGCTCAGTGGTGCGGGCATGGGTCGGTCGGTTCCTTCCTTACTTCTTTGCTACTTCGTTGCTCCGTGGTGCCGGCTCAGCCGGCCCGGCGCGCCTGGGGCAGATCGAGCGGCTGGGGCTTCTGGGCCGCGTGCGGGTGGTCGGGCCCGGCGTAGACCTGCAGCTTGGACAGTTGCTGGCGGCCGAGCGTGTTCTTGGGCAGCATGCCGCGTACCGAGCGGCGCACCAGCTCGGCCGGCTCGTCCTCGAGCAGCGTGGCGTAGCTCGTGGCGCGCAGGCCACCGGGGTAGCCACTGTGGCGGTAGGCCATCTTCGCGTCGGCCTTGCCCGAGGTGAGGACGACCTTGTCGGCGTTGACGACGATGACGTGGTCACCCGTATCGACGTGCGGGGCGAAATAGGGACGGCGCTTGCCGCGCAGGATGGCCGCCACCTCCGAGGCCAGGCGCCCGAGGACGAGCCCGTCGGCGTCGACGACGTACCAGGCTCGCTCTATCTCAGTGACCTTCGGTGAAAATGTGCGCACAAAGACCGATCTTTCGCATCCGGTGGTGGACGGGCGCACCCCATGCAGGCGGTGCGGTGGCCTCCCGGGGCGCCCGGAAGCCGACGTACCAGGATAGGGGCTACGCGAAGGCCCAGCAAGCCGCCTGTTCGTGGCCCCTCAGGGCGGCCAGCCGCCCCCTCCGCCCGGACCCAGATCCGGCGGCCGGGCCCCGATGCGCTCGGCCCACCCCGTGACGTCGTCCTCGTGGTACTACGCCCTGGGCCATGGCGGGTGACCTCATTGCTTCGGTGCCCGCCGCTCGTCAGGCTCGCAGTGTGACCGAGCCCCTCGGGCTGGCCGAGCAGGACCGGGCCGTGCTGCGCACCGGCTGGTACCGGTTCGCGTCGTCGTGGCGGCGTCTCGGCGCTGGCTACCTGGCCCTGATCCTCGTCGTCGGCCTGGGCGGAGGCCTGGCGCTCGGCTCGGTGGCCGCGGCACGGCGCACGAGCTCGTCCTATTCGGTCTTCTTGGCGTCGACGAACCCGTCGGACCTCACGATCGAGCCGGCGGGTGGAGGCGGGGGCCCGATCGGCCCGGCCCTCGACCGGCACCTCGTGGAGGCGATCTCGAAGTTCCCCCACGTGCGCCACGTCGAGAGCTACGTCGCCATGAGTGCGACGATCGCCAAGCCGGGCTCGCACACCTTCGTCAACTACCTCCCCTCCGTGCTCGTGGTGGGCAGCACCGACGGGTTGCTCTTCAACCAGGATCGCTTCACGGTCACCGCCGGCCGGCAAGCCGACCCGAAGAACCCCCACGAGGTCATGGTCACGCAGGCTGCCGCCCAGGTGCTCGGTGTGCACCCGGGCCAGAGCATCGAGCTCGCGCGCACCGCGGCGGGACAGGGCGCACAGGCCACGGCGAGCCGCCGGAGCGCATGGCGCGTGCGCGTGACCGGCATCGGGCTCCTCAACCGGGAGGTCGTCGAGGACCAGATCGAGCGCTTCCCGACGTACGTCGTCGCGACGCCGGCGCTGACCCGTGCCTGGTTCACCTCCTCGACCTCGCAACTGGCCTACTTCGGCGTCCAGGTCGACGGGGGCGCCCGCTATGTCCCGGCGGTCGAACGCGACTGGAGCAGGACCGAGCCGTACTTCACGGACTTCCAAGTTGCCGCGCAGAGCGCGCAGGAGGCCGACGAGTCCATCCGTCCCGAGGCGCTGGCGCTCGGTGCGTTCGGCTGCATCGCGGGCGTCACCACGGCACTGATCGCGCTCGAGGAGCTGGCGCGCCAACGCCGAGGACGCGCCGCGGACCTGCGGGTCATGCGTTCGCTGGGCGCGTCGCCGGGCATGACGGTGACGGACGGGCTGATCGGTGCCGGGATCGCCATCGTGGTGGGCGGGCTTCTCGCAGTCGGGGTGGCGGTCGCCCTGTCCCCCCTCACGCCCATCGGCCCCGCCCGGCCCGTGTACCCGGACGCGGGCTTCGCCGCCGACTGGACCGTGCTCGCGCTCGGCGCGCTGGCGCTGGTCGCGCTCCTCCTCGGTGCCGCCGTGCTCGGCGCCGTCCTCGCTGCACCGCACCGCCACACCACCGGGCGGCGCCAGCGGACGGGTCGTTCGAGCATCGCCGACGCCGTCTTCCGCTCGGGCGCGTTTCCCAGCGCTGCGATGGGTGTGCGCTTCGCCCTCGATGCGGGGGACGGCACCACCCGCGGTCCGACGCGCTGGGTCCTCTTCGGCTCCGTCGTCGCGCTGCTCGTCGTCTCGGCGACGTTGACGTTCGGGCACAGCCTGGGGAACCTGGTGGCGCAGCCGCGCCTCTACGGGTGGAACTGGGACGACGCCGTGCAGAGCGCCGACGGCTACGGCCCGGTCCCCCAGTCCACGGTGCAGGACGTGCTCGCGCGCCACCACGGCGTGGAGGCGTCCGGGGTGTGGTTCGCCGGCCTCCAGCTCGACGGCGAGGAGGTGCCCGCTCTCCTCGCATCGCCGGGCGCGTCGGTCGCACCACCCCTCGTCGCCGGCCACGGCCTCGAGGGCAAGGACCAGCTCGTGCTCGGCGCGGCCACCCTGGCCCAGCTCCACAAGCAGCTGGGCGACACGGTGTCGATGCGCTTCGCGCCGTCCGACCCGCCGACCGCCGTCCGGCTCACGATCGTCGGCGTGGCCACGATGCCCGCCATCGGCATCGCCGAGGGATTGCACTCCTCCATGGGGGTCGGCGCGGTCGTGCCGGTCGACAACGGGCGGCTCACCGAGAGTTTGGGCCCGCTCGGGTATCCAGGCTGCAGCGGTCCCAACATGGTGTTCCTCCGCGGGCGGGGCAGCACGAGCGGGGCCTTGGTCGACCGGACGGCGCGGCAGCTCGCGGGCACGGCATCGCAGGTGCTGGCGAAGGAGCCGGCCCAGTCGAGTTGCGGGGGGTACCAGGCGACCGTGCTCGCGGTGCAGCGCCCGGCGCAGATCGTCAACTACCGCTCGATGGGGCTGACGCCGCTCCTCCTCGCCGTCGGGCTGGCCGCGGGGACGACAGCCGCCCTGGGTCTGACGCTCGTGGCGTCGGTGCGCCGGCGGCGGCGCGAGCTCGCCATCTTGAAAGCGATCGGCTTCACCCCCCGGCAACTCCAGTCGAGCGTGCTCTGGCAGGCCGCTGTGGTCGCCGGCGTCGGCATCGTCGTGGGCGTGCCGCTGGGCGTCGCACTCGGCCGGTGGCTCTGGACACTGTTCGCCGAGGAGATCGGTGCGGTCCCCGAGCCCGTCGTCCCGCTCGCGTCGATCGCGTTCGCCGCGCTCGTCGCCCTCACGTTGGCGGCCGGTCTGAGCGCGATACCCGGGAGGATCGCCGGACGTACCCCTGCCGTGTCGGCGCTCAGCTCGGAGTAGCGCGGCCGTAGTCGACCGAGACCAGGCACAAGCCCTCGGGCGGCGCCGGCTCGGGGGCCGACTGGCGGCTGGCGGCGCGCAGGCGTTCGAGCAGCCCGGCCGCGGTCTCCTTGCCCCGCCCCACCTCGACCAGGCTGGACACGAGCGAGCGCACCATCTGGTGGCAGAACGAGCCGGCCGCGATCTCGAAGCGCAAGAGCCGCGCCCAGTCCGCCCCGCCGGGCCCGGCGCTTCCGGCGGCGTCGGCGGCCTCGGGGCCCTCGTCGACCCGCCAGCGGGCGCGCAGGACGTTGCGCACCATCGGTTCGGCGGCGTCGCTCCCCGGTGGCCGCCGGCAGAAGGAGCGGAAGTCGTGGCTCCCGAGCAGCACGTCGGACGCGGTGCGCATCGCGACGAGGTCGAGCGGGTCGCGCACGTGCCAGGCGGTGCGCGCGAGCAGCGGGTCGGCCTCGGGCGCGTTCCAGACGAGGTAGCGGTAGGTACGCGCGGTGGCCGAGCGGCGCGCGTCGAAGTCGTCGCCCACCTCCTCGGCCCGGCGCACCACGACCTCGGGGGCCAGCTGGCGGTTGAGGGCGCGGGCGAAACCGATCCCGTCGTAGGGGATGGGCGGGAGGTCGACGTGCACGACCTGGCCCCGCGCGTGCACGCCGGCGTCGGTGCGGCCGGCGCAGGTGACGAACGGCGGCTCGCTCAGCCGCGCCGCGCGGCCGATGGCCTGGCGGAGGGCGCCGGCGACGGTCGGCACCTCGGGCTGGACGGCGAAGCCGCGGAAGGCGGCGCCGTCGTACGCGAGAAGGAGCCTCCAGCGCTGCGTGGCAGCGCCGGCGGAGTCCTCCACCCCTCTCCCGCTCCTAGACGAACTCGATGCGCGCCATGGGCGCGTTGTCGCCCGGCCGCGGGCCGAGCTTCAAGATGCGCGTGTAGCCGCCGGGGCGGTCCGCGTAGCGCGGCCCGATCTCCTCGAAGAGCTTGTGCGCCATGTCCTTGTCGCGGATCAGGGCGACGACGTTGCGGTGGTTGGCCAGGCCGCCCCTGACGGCCGCCGTCACGCACTTCTCGGCGACGGGCCGCAGGGCCTTCGCCTTGGCCTCGGTGGTGACCAGCGACTCGGCGGCGATCAGCGAGGCGACCAGGTTGCCCATCATCGACTTCTGGTGCGCGGAGGAGCCGCCGAGCCGGCGGCCGCGCTTGGGGGTTGCCTGCATCGCGGCCTCAGTCCCTCGTGCGGAGCGACAGCCCGCGCTCGTCGAGGCGCTGGACGACCTCGTCGGCCGACTTCTGCCCGAAGTTGGTGATGGCCAGCAGGTCGTCCATCGTGCGCTCCACCAGCTCGCCGATCGTGTTGATCTGGGCCCGCTTGAGGCAGTTGCGCGGGCGCTCGGAGAGGTCGAGCTCCTCGATGCGCAGGTCGAGGTCGGGCGAGCCGCTCGACGCCGTCCCGGTGTCACCGAGCTCGAGGCCCTGGGGCGCCTCTTCGAGGTCCGCCACCAACGAGACCAGGTTGCGCAGCGTGTCGCCGGCCGAGGCCAGCGCCTCGCGGGGCGAGATCGTGCCGTCGGTCTCGATGTCGAGGACGAGGCGGTCGTAGTTGGTGGACTGCTCGACGCGGACCGGCTCGATGTCGAAAGTCACCCGGTGCACGGGCGAGAAGATCGAGTCGATCGGAATGACGCCGATGGTCGAGGACTTCTTGTTCTTGTCCGCCGACGCGTAGCCGCGCCCGCGCTCCACGGTGACGTCGACGGCCAGGCGGCCCTTGGCGTTGATGGAGGCGATGTGCAGGTCGGGGTTGAGGACCTCGACGTCGGGGGTGAGCTGGAGGTCGGCTGCCGTGGCGTCGGCCGGGCCGCGCACGTCGAGGCGCAGCGTCACCGGCTCGTCGGTGTGCACGCGCACCAGCAGGTCCTTCAGGTTCAAGATGATGTCGGTGACGTCCTCTTTGACACCGGGGAGCGTCGTGAACTCGTGCAGCGCCTCGTCGAAGCGCAGCTGGGTCACGGCGCCGCCGGGGATGGACGAGAGCAGCGTGCGGCGCAGGGAGTTGCCGAGCGTCGTGCCGAAGCCCGGGTCGAGCGGGCCGACGGCGAAGCGCTGGCGGTTGTTCTCCTCCTCGTCGACGACTTCGACGGTGGGCCGTTGGATGATCAGCATGGCGGTACTCCTGTTGGCGGGGTTCGGGGCGGGGGCGGGGCTGGTTCGAGCTGGTTCGAGCTACTTCGAGTAGAGCTCGACGATGAGCTGCTCTTGGATGGGCTCGTCGATGTGCTCGCGCAGCGGCGGGTTGAGGACGGACACCGAGAAGCCGGCGTCGGCCGTTTCGAGCCAGGCCGGGGTGGCCCGCTCGAGCGTGTCCATGTTGCGGCGAACCAGGAAGTTGGTGCGGGTCGCCTCGCGCAGGGTGACGATGTCGCCCTTGCGCACGCGGTAGCTCGGGATGGTGACGCGCTTGCCGTTCACGTTCACGTGCCCGTGTCGGACAAACTGACGCGCCTGGCGGCGGCTGGCGCCCCACCCGGCACGGAAGACCACGTTGTCAAGGCGCAGCTCGAGGTTGCGCAGCAGGTTCTCACCGGTGATGCCGCCCTGGCGGGTGGCCTCCTCGTACATGTTGCGGAACTGCTTCTCCAAGATCCCGTAGATCCGACGCGCCTTCTGCTTCTCACGCAGCTGGGCGAGGTACTCGGAGCCCTGGCGCATGCGGTCGCGGCCGTGCTCGCCCGGCGGGTAGGCGCGGCTGTGACGGTCGGTGACGGCCTCGGAGACCGGGCACTTGAGCGAGTAGCAACGCTCGCCCTTCAAGAACAGCTTGGTCCGTTCGCGCCGGCAGAGGCGGCAGACGGGGCCGGTGTATCGAGCCATGGGGTGGGGTTCCTCTTCCTCTTCCTCGTCGTCCCGCTAGACCCGGCGCCGCTTCTTGGGGCGGCAGCCGTTGTGCGGGATGGGGGTGACGTCCTTGATGCCGACGACCTCGATGCCGACCGCGGCGAGCGAGCGGATGGCGGTCTCGCGACCGGAGCCGGGCCCGCGCACCAAGACGTCGACCTTGCGCACGCCGTGCTCCATGGCGCGCCGGGCGCACGCCTCGGCCGCCAGCTGGGCGGCGAACGGCGTCGACTTGCGCGAGCCCTTGAAGCCGACGTTGCCGGCCGACGCCCACGCGAGCACGTTGCCCTCGGGGTCGGCGATGGAGACGATCGTGTTGTTGAACGAGCTCTTGATGTGCGCGACGCCGTAGGCGACGTTCTTGCGCTCCTTGCGGCGGGGACGCCGCTGACCGGGCTTGGCAGGCTTGGCCACTACTTCTTCACCTTCTTCTTCCCGGCCACCGTCTTCTTGGGGCCCTTGCGGGTGCGGGCGTTGGTGTGGGTGCGCTGGCCGTGCACGGGCAGGCCCTTGCGGTGGCGCACGCCCTGGTAGCAGTTGATCTCCATCTTCCGCTTGATGTCCTGGGAGACGTCACGGCGCAGGTCACCCTCGACGCGGAAGCTCTGGTCGATGTAGCTGCGGAGCTTGGCCACCTCCTCGTCGGTGAGGTCGCGCACGCGCGTCGACGGGCTGATGTCGACCGCGTCGGTGATCTGCTTCGACAGCGTCGGGCCGATGCCGTAGATGTAGGTCAGCGCGATCTCGAGGCGCTTCTCACGCGGGATGTCCACCCCGGAAATACGGGCCATGTCTCGTCCTCTCCCTAGACCGTGTCCTAACCCTGCCGCTGCTTGTGGCGCGGGTTGTCACAGATCACCCGCACCACGCCGCGGCGCCGGATGACCTTGCACTTCTCACAAATCGGCTTGACGCTCGGCCGAACCTTCATGACTTCCGTCCCTACTTGTAGCGATACGTGATACGACCCCGGGTGAGGTCGTACGGGGTGAGCTCCACCTGGACCTTGTCGCCCGGCAGGATCCGGATGCGGTGCATCCGCATCTTTCCCGAGCTGTGCGCCAGCACCTTGTGTCCGTTCTCCAACTCGACGCGGAACATGGCGTTGGGCAGTGGCTCGACCACCGTGCCTTCGAGCACGATGGCGTCTTCCTTGGGCTTGGGCAGGTGACTCTCCTCGAAAAACTGGGTGTGCTGTTTGTGTCCGGGCACGGACCGGGCGACGCGAGGGCCACACGGAGGGTGCTCGGATGCGGTCGGAGGGCCCCGGACGCGTGACGCCCTGGCCCCTGAGCCAGCGAACTATTTTATCGTTCCCGCACGAGATTTCCACCCGGTCTTGGCCGTTGCGCCTGGTCGGGGGCGAGATCCGTTGCGCCGGCGCCGTCCGGGAGCCGCCGAAACCGGCGTCGCGCGGCTCCTACGTTCCTGACCTGGGGTTTCGCGACCGGAGCCCAGGGGGCCGGCCGCGACCCGCCGCTCGCCGCCTGCTCGGCCTCAGGGCAGGGTCAGCACCTCGGGCCCGTCGGGGGTGACCGCGATGGAGTGCTCGAAGTGGGCCGAGAGGCTCCCGTCGGCGGTCACCACGCTCCAGTTGTCCTCGAGGAGCACCGTCTCGGGCGACCCGACGTTGACCATCGGCTCGATGGCGAAGACGTTGCCCGTCTTGAGGGTGGGGCCCTTGTTGCCGGGCCAGTAGTTCGGCACCTGGGGCTGCTCGTGCATGGCCGTGCCGATGGCGTGGCCGACGTACTCGCGCACCACGCTGAAGCCGGCCGCCTCGGCCACGTCCTGGACGGCCCGGCCCACCTCGTGCAGCGCGTTGCCCTGGCGCAGCTGCTCGATCCCCGCCCACAGGCTGCGCTCGGTCACCTCGAGCAGCTTGCGCGCCTCCTTGGAGATCTCGCCGATGCCCATGGTGAAGGCGGCGTCGCCGTGGTAGCCCTCGATGATCGCCCCGCAGTCGATGGAGACGATGTCGCCCTCTTCGAGGACGTAGCCGCCGGGGATCCCGTGGACGATCATGGAGTTGGGCGACGTGCAGATGACGGCCGGGAAACCGTGGTAGCCGAGGAAGTTCGACGTGGCGCCGCGCCGGTCGAGCACCTCGCGGGCCACCGTGTCGAGCTCGGCGGTGGTCACGCCCGGCTTGGCGGCGGCGCGGGTGGCCTCGTGCATCTCGGCCACGACCTTGCCGGCCCGGCGCATCTTCGCGATCTCGGCCTCGTTGCGCCTCACGACTCCAGGCCCTTCAGCTGCTGGCGGTGCGTGTCGATGGCGAGGACGACGCGGCGGGTCACGGCGTCGGGGTTGCCGGTCCCGTTGATCTCGACCAGCAGGTCGTGCTGCTTGTACCAGTCGAGCAGCGGCGCCGTCTCCTCCTCGTAGAGGTTGAGCCGGCGCTCGATGGCCTCCTCGGTGTCGTCCTCGCGCTGGACCACCTCGCCGCCGCAGACGTCGCAGGTCCAGTTGACCAGCGGCGGGGCGGCCGTCGAGTAGTTGGCGCCGCAGTCGACGCAGACCCGGCGCGAGGCGAGCCGCTTCATCACGAGACTGGTGGGCACCTGGAGGTCGATCACCATGTCGAGGCCGAAGGGCTGGACGATCTTGTCGAGCGACTCGGCCTGGACGGTCGTGCGCGGGCACCCGTCGAGCACGAAGCCGCGCCCGGTCGTGTCGCGCTCTGTCAGCCGGCTTCCCACCATCTCCATCACCAGGTCGTCGGGGATGAGCTCCCCTTGGTCCATCAGGGTATGGGCGCGCTGGCCGATCTCAGTGCGCGCCTTGACCTCGCTGCGCAGCATGTCGCCCGTCGACACGTGCGGCACGACGTAGTGATGGGAGAGTCGCACACACTGCGTCCCCTTGCCGGCCCCCTGCTTGCCGAGGA
>Ga0335075_10016491_pt1 | contig 11029 bp, 6 predicted proteins | sample Lox_Sample_24_FD_206723 | JGI IMG/M metagenome (GOLD analysis project Ga0335075, IMG submission 206723) | Soil microbial communities from Loxahatchee National Wildlife Refuge, Florida, United States - Lox_Sample_2.4 | ecosystem: Environmental > Terrestrial > Soil > Wetlands | place: USA: Florida... | reverse complement strand
CAGCGCGCCTGCGTACGGACGGCCGGGATCCCCGGTATAGATGCGGCCGTTGCGCACCACCAGGTCGGCGGGATCCTCGCCGTGCTCAGCCGGAACCAGACCGGTTACCGGCATCGATGTCCAGGCGTGTGTCGTGGACATGCTCCGCATCCCTTCTTGGCATCAGAACGGCGAGCCACTCTGGGGCCGCCATCCAGCCGGCATCGCTGGCAGCATCAGTTGTCGCCCGGCCCTGCTATCCGGATGCCGGGCCTAGGCGGGTCTGCCCTTGAAGCGGGCCTGGCACATGCGACGTTAGGAACGCAGGCCGTCTCCCGCTTGAGTCAGCTGACTGAACCTGCGCGATTAACCCTCTGCCGACCGCGCCGATGCTTCGGCGCGGATTGCGCGACAGTCACGTGACCCAAGCCGGGACCATCCCGGCGTTCTTAACGTCTGAGCCAGGGCATCGCCGAGGTTGCGGAGAAATGGTGACTGGAACAGTCGGACGCGGCCAGTCGCTGCTTCCGGTTCGTTGCCCTTATCACTTCAGCTATCTCACCTGGAGGCCGTCATGAAATACCGTCATGCCTTTTTCAGGCCGAAGATCGCCCTCTCGGTCGCCGCCGCCGTGCTGATCGGCATCACCGTGCCTGCCGTTTCTGCCGAAGCTGGCTCGGCGCCTTCATCCGCGCGTTCGTCGTGCTCGGTGAATCCAGCTCCGCCGGCCGGATTCACCGAGCACAAGATCCGTGTCGGTGAAATAGGCATCAACTATGTGCGCGGCGGGCACGGCCCAACGCTGCTCTTGCTGCACGGGTATCCGCAGACGTGGTACTCCTGGGACGGCGTCCTGCCGGCTCTGGCGAAGCACTACACCGTCGTCGCTCCCGACCTCCCGGGCGCCGGAAACACCGATGCGCCAGCCGCCGCCTCCGACTACACCAAGAAAGCCATGGCCGCCGACATCTATGGCCTGATGGTCAAGCTCGGCCTCAGCCACCACATCAGGATCGTCGGGCACGATATCGGGACCATGGTCGCCTACTCGTATGCCGCCGCCCATCCGGGCGACGTCGTCAAGCTCGTGCTGAGCGAGGCACCAATCCCGGATCCGGGCATCTACACCTTCCCCGCGCTCACCGCCAGCGGGCCCGGCCTCTGGTGGTTTGGCCTCTTCGACCTCAAGAATGGCCTTCCCGAGGAACTCCTTGCCGGGAGAGAAAGGGTGTGGGTCAGTGACTTTATACCGCAACTCGAGGTCGTAAAAGGTGCCGTCACCGCGTGCGACATGGCGATCTACGCACACTATCTGGCCGAGCCCGGCCACGTGCGCGCCAGCATCGACTGGTTCAGCACTCTGCCGCAGGACATTCAGAATGACGCGGTATACCAGAAAACCAAGCTCACAATGCCCGTGATGGCGATCGGCGCGTCGGCCAGTCTTGGCAGTTACGTCGCAACGCAGGCCAGGGAATACGCAACAAACGTGACCGGCGTTGTCATCCCAGATTCCGGACACTGGATTTATGAGGAGCACCCGGCAGAACTCACCCGGATACTCCTGAAGTTCCTGAATTAAGGCAGATTCACATGGCTCCCGCCCGGGCATCCGGCGCCCGGGCGGGAGCCTCGCTGCGCATCCGTTAAAGAGGCGGTTGCCATGTGCACGTGCGCTGCTGGAACTCTTCAGTCACGCGCCTGCCCGACTGACACCCCGGTCTGCTGCAGGCCATCCAGGCGGGATAGCAGCTCCGTGCGGGATGTGATGTCGAGCTTAGGAAAGATGCGGTACAGGTGCGATCCGATGGTCCGGGGCGAGAGATAAAGCCGCTGGCCGATTTCCCGGTTCGAAAGTCCCTGCGCGGCTAGCTTGGCGATCTGCAGCTCCTGGGGCGACAAAGCGCTGAGCGCGGCCGGGGCCGCTGACACGGCGCGTTCGCCTGCCGCTCGAAGCTCGGCCCGCGCTTGCTCCGCCCAGCTGCTGGCACCGATCACCTCGAACGCCGCCTGTGCTGACCGCAAGTACTTACGAGACTCAGCTACTCTGCGCTGACGGCGCAGCCAGCTGCCATAGGCAAGCTCGATCCTTGACCGCAGCCACGGCCACCGGACCAGATCTTCTTGAAGTGCGCCGCGGAACAGCTGTTCTGCTTCACTGTCGCGGGCAAGCACTGCTCGTGCGTAGGACAGGTGCCGGTGCAAAGTAGCCGAAGTCGTCACCATCGCGTCCCGTTCAAGCCCTTCGATCAAATCCCGTCCTTCGGCAAGCCGCCCGGAGTGCAGCGCGGCCTCGGCCAGGAACATCACGCCGTGGAAGCGCTCGGTTTCGTGAAAGGCGGCGTCGTCCGGATCGAAGAGGCGGCAAAGTGCGTCGTAGGCGGCGCTGTATTCGCCCGCGGTTGCCAGGCCGACGCCGCGAGCAAGCTGCACACAGCTGAGAAGGTCGTTGAGCCGGCGCCCGTTGGCGGCGTGCTCAGCCTCGGTGGCCACCGACTGAGCTTGATCGTTGTGACCATGCAGCGCCGCCATGATCGCTGTCAGCGTCCGGGTACCGACGTCCCAGATGGACTGACCCGTCTCCAGGGCGAGCTGGCGACCCTCGTGCAGCGCCGCATCCGCCTTGCCCCAGTCACCCAGCTCCACGTTATCGAGGACCTGCAAGGCGAGCACCTGCGACAGCAGGCCCAGCCGGCCGTCGTCGCGCAGCTTCGTTTCGGCACGGGCGAGGAAGTCCGCGGCACGAACCGGCTCGCCGACAGCATGCGCCGCCATGCCGAGCAGCCACAGCCCGGCCGGATCTGTGACGCTTTCCAGCACGATGGCGTGAAGTCGCTCAATGACCCGGCTGCCTTGCCGCAACGGATCGGCGATCGCGAGCACCGCCAGGCGCCGCGGTCCGACCTGCATGTCATCCATCCGCTTGGCGGAGGCGACCACACGGTTCCGTGCTGCCGGCCCGGTATCGGACCACCAGCACCTCAGCGCGGCGCCGAGCAGCAAGTTGAGGGCGAGGTTCGTGTCCCCTGCCTGCAGGGAGCCACCGGCCATCTCGCAGAGCTCCAGGACCCTGGAGGGGTCGCCGGGGACACCGTCGTGGAAGATCTCGCGCAGCCACTCCATCCGCGCCAGGTCCAGGACCGACAGGGGCAGCCGCGCGGCCCTGCCGAGCAGCTCGTCGACAAGGTCAGCCCGGCCGAGGCCGAACGCATGTTCGGCGGCGAGGAGCAGCCTCCTGCCGCGCACCGAGGAGTCAGAGGTCAGCCGCGCAGACCGCTCGAGTGCCCAGATGGCCTCTGCCACCGAGCCCCGGCGCAGGGCCATCAGCTGACTAGCCTCCAGTTCGTCTGCCAGCTCATCATCGAGTCCCGTAATCGCCTGCGCACGGTGCCAGGTGCGGCGGTACGGATCATCGGCAAACGCCGCGGCTAGCGCCAGGTTCGCGGCCTCCCGGCGGCGCGGGCTTTCCGCCGCGATGACCGCGGAACGCACGAGCGGGTGCCGGAAGCGCACGCTCAAGTCATCGAAGCTAATGAGTCCGATCTCCGCAGCAGGCTCAAGGGCTGCAAGGCCAACCCGCTGCCCGCTCAGCGCGGTGGCGGCGGCCAGGATCTCGGGCAGATCGTCAGCGGAGTCCACAGCGGCGACGAGGACTGCGTCCCTGGCCAGCTGCGGCAGGTCGGTCATACGGGCCGCGAAGGCACGCTCGAGGCGTCTGGTCAGCGGCAGGAACGGTGGCAGCAGCTCCAAGCCCGCCGCGGCCGCCGTCCGAAGTGCTGACGAAAGCTCGATCAAGGCCAGCGGATTTCCCTGAGCTTCCTTAAGGATTCGTTCCCGGTCGCCGGAACTCAAGTCCCCGGCATAGGTCCTGAGCAGGCTCCGGGCGCTGTCGTCGTCCAGGCCGACGACATTCAGCTCCGTCAGGCCAGCCGACGCGAACGGCACGGCGTGGCCCGCCCGGACGCCTCCGGCCAGGACGACGGGGTCAGCGCTGATCCTGCGGGCAACGAACGCGAGCACTTCCTGGGTTGGCCGGTCAAGCCACTGCAGGTCGTCCACGACGACGAGCACAGGCTTCAGCGTTGCGGCCTCAGTGAGCAGGTTCAGGGCGGCTAGCGCGATCATGAAACGTTCCGGGGGCGCCGCCTCCTGCGCGCCGAACGCCGCCTGTATCGCGCGACGCTGAACGTCGGGAAGCAGGCTCAGCGAGCCGAGCAGGGGCTGGAGAAGCTGGTGCAGACCGGCGAACGGCAACTGCGCTTCACACTCGACACCGCTGGTCCTCAGCACCTGCAGGCCAGCTGAAATGCCGTGCTCGGCCATTGCCCTCAGCAATGATGACTTCCCGACGCCCGGCTCGCCCTGAACGACGATGGATCCGCCGCGCTCACCGACGCCATCGACCACGGCCACCAGGGCCTCAAGCTCGCGGTCTCGGCCGACCAGGCTATGACTCGTCATATTTCAGCCGATATCTACCGAACTGCCGTTCGGGCTGCCGCCAGCCTGCGACGCAACGAGTTCACTCGCGGCCTGACTGGCCCATGCCTGTGCGCCGATGCGGCGGAAGGTTCGCTCTGCCGATCCCAGCGCCGGGCGTGACGCGGTGAGCGCGCCTGTTCGTCGCAGCCAGCGGCCGTAGGCCAGTGACGCCCGCGCCCGAGCCCAGGGCCACCGGTCAAGGTCCAGGCCCATAAGCTCAGCATAAGCAGGCAAGGCGCCATCATCATCAGCCAGCACGGCGTGCGCATACGCCAGGTGGATCTGCAGCATGGGTGCCGGGGCGAGTGCAGCGACCGCTTCGAGGTCGGCGACGACCTGCCGCGCGTCCGGGATCTGGCCGCAGCCGACGGCTGCGTCTGCGAGGAACATCACGCCGCCGTACCGTTCGCGCTGATGGAAGCTCGGATCGGCGGGATCGAACATGCGCCGGAGCTCCCGGTAGGACCCGGCGTGGTCTCCCGCGCTGGCGAGCGCCGCCCCGCGGGCTCGCTGGGCGCAGGAGAGCATGTCGTTGAGCTGGTGGCGGCTCGCTGCCAGCTCGACTTCGGCGGCGTATGCCAGCGCCTGCTCGGGCTGGCCGAGAAACGCGTGACGCAGGGCGTCGCCGAACCGGGTACCGGTCCGCCAGATCGGCTGGCCCGTGTCCTTTGCCAGGCGCTCTCCCTCGTCGGCGGCGGCCGTGTCCCACTCGCCGAGTTCGAGCCTGTCCGCGATCAGCATGCTGAGCACGTGCGACAGCAGCCCGAGTCGCCCCTCCTCGCGGAGAATGGCCTCCGACCGGCTCAGAAAGTCGACGCTGGCTACCGTGTCGCCGACCGCGTGCGCCGCCATGCCGAGCAGTCGCAGTGCATCCGCGTCTGCGACGTCCTCGGGACGGAACTGCGCAAGGAGGCCCATGACCTCACGGCATCGCAAGACGGGCTCCGCGACGGCGAGCGCGGCGATGTACCGAGGCTGGAGTTCCTGGCCACTCAGCTTCGCGGTGCTGGCGGCGACGGCGGCGCGAGCCTCCGGGCCGGTGTCGGCCCACCAGCACCGCAAGGCCGCACCGAGCAGCAAGTTCAGCGCCAGATCGGTGTCGCCCGCCTGGGCTGACCTGCCGGCGATATCGCAGAGCTCGTGTACCCGCCTGGCATCACCGGGGACGCCATCGTTAAAGATCTCGCGAAGCCAATGCATGCGTGCCCAGTCGAGCTCGGAGAGCTGCGTCCGCGCGGCGGCCGCGGTCAGCTCGGACATCAGATCGGCCCGGCCAAGCCCGAACGCGTGCTCCGCCGCTATCAGCAGCCGGTGCCCGCGGACGGCGGACTGCGTCGCCAGCCGCGCCGAGCGCTGCAGATCCCGGATCGCGGATATCACGCCGCCACGGCTGAGCGCGATGACGACGTTCGCCTCGAGTTCGTCGGCAACCTGGTCGTCGGGTCCCACAATCGACTGCGCCTTGTGCCACGTTCTCCGGTACGGCTCATGCGTAAGGATCTCCGCGAGCGCGGCGTTGGCCGCCTGGCGTCGCACCAGGCTCTCGCCGAGCAAGGCAGCTGAGCGCACCAGAGGATGCCGAAACCGGACCTGTCCGGCTTCGATCCGCAGCAGCCCGGCTGCCGCGGCCGGCCGCATGGTTTCGGGGGTAGCGGGTGATCCGCTCAGCACGCTGGCGGCACGCAGGATCTCGGGCAGATCGGTGGCCGGATCGATGGACGCCACCAGCACCGCGTCCCGCGTTCTCGCCGGAAGATCCGCCATGCGGCCAGCGAACGCCCGCTCCAGCCGGGCAGACAACGTCGGCAGCGTCTCGGCCATGGCGGCATCCGCCTCCGGCCAGGCCGCCGGGAGTTCCATCAGCGCAAGCGGGTTACCCTCCGCTTCCCTCTGGATCCGCAGCCGGGCGGCCTCGCTGAGAGCGCCGGCGTGCGTCCGCAGGATCTCTCGCGCTGCCGCCTCGCCCACGCCACGCAGTTCAACCGCCGTCGCCACCCCCGCCTCCAGCGGGTTTGCGTGCCCGGCCCGGATGGCGGCGATGACGACGATCGGCTGCGGGGCCACTCTGGCGGAAATGAACGCGAGCGCCTCCTGGCTCTGCGGGTCCAGCCACTGCACATCGTCGGCTACGACCGCCACGGGCTGCTCCCGGGCGACGGCGGCAAGAAGATTCAGCGCGGCCAGTGCGACCAGGAACAGCTCCGGGCGGGAGTCATCCCCGAGACCGAAGGCCGACAGCAACGCACGTTGCCGCGCTGCCGGCAGCTTCCCTACGTCCCCGAGTAGCGGCCTGAGTATCTGGTGGAGCCCGGCAAACGGAAGTTGCGCCTCCGACTCGATCCCGACCACGGTCAGCACCCGGTATCCCGCCGCGCGGGCGGACTCACCGGCCGCCCCCACCAACGCGGATTTACCGATACCCGGGTCGCCCACGATGACGATGGCCTGGCCCTGCCGCGACGCCCCGGCGATGACGCCCGCTATGACCTGAAGCTCCCGCTCCCTGCCAATGAGCGCTGGTGCCGTCACGGTACCCCGCATCTGGTCATCCTGCTCCTTCGCAAGCCCCACTCCGCTTCTGTGGAAACCATAGAAAAGCGGCAGCCACCTGGCTTGGGTCAAGTGACTGTGACAGCAGGCCGAAACACCAAGCTCGCTCGCATGAGGGCCTGATTGCGGGATCACACTGGCAGCGGCCTCGTTCCCGCCGTCAGTCATCGTCGTCGCATCGGTGGATGTGGCCCAGGTCAGCCCTGCAAGGACCCGGCAGGTTTCATCCGATTGCGGGCCCGAAGGCAACGCGGCCGGAACGCCGCACACGAAAGCGTGGCCGATCGTCATGACAGTGGGCGGCGCTCGTCTGCCGTAAGGCCACCCCATGTCTCGCGCGGCCCCCTCGCACGCAGGGCGAAATCCGGGCACGATCCCCTTACCGGATGCATGTCACAGATCTGCATGGCCAGGGAGACGTTCTCGCCGCTAGCTTGCTCACATCAGTCAGGTGACGCAAGCGCGGTCGTCAGCCCTCCTCCTAGCTTCTGCTTAACCATCCAGTTAGGAGCAGGAGCGGTCATGAAGGTCTCACTAGCGGCGCACTCCGCCCGCCCGCGGCTCGTCATCATCACCATGTTGCTCGCTTTGGCCTCGGTCGTCGCGGCTGTCACCGGCAGCTCTGCGCGGGCCAGCAGCTCACACGCCTTCGACTGGAGCGGCGGACCCCGGCCCGTCATCGTGCTCGAGCATGGTGCATGGGCGGACTCCTCTAGCTGGAGCGGCGAGATACAGCTGCTCCAGCACGACGGTTTCACCGTTTACGCACCGCCCAACCCGCTCCGGGGACTTTCTTACGACTCTGCGTACCTGCATGACTTCCTCACCGAGGACCCAGCCCTGGAGGGCAAGCCGGTCGTGCTGGTCGGCCACTCTTACGGCGGTGCCGTCATCACCAACGCCGCCGTCGGAGACCCGGAGGTTAAGGCGCTCGTGTACGTGGATGCGTTCATCCCCGCTCAGGGCGAATCCATCGGGCAGCTGCTGAACGCTCGGCCAGGCTCCTGCCTTAGCGGCGACCCGACCGGCGTCTTCGACCTTGTGCCTTACCCCGGCGGCCCGGCCGGCGACGTCGACACCTATATCAAGCCCAGCTTGTTCCCTACCTGTTTCGCGAGCGGGCTTCCCGCCGATCTCGCTGCTCAGCTGGCAGCAACGCAACAGCCGCTAGCCGCCAGCGCTGTCACAGAACCGTCCGGCCCGCCCGCTTGGCAGACGATTCCGTCCTGGGCGGTCATCGGCACGGCCGACAAAGTCATCCCGCCAGCGGAGCTGCAATTCATGGCCAAACGTGCCGGAGCGCACATCACCGACGTCAGCGCCGGCCACCTGTCCCTTATCTCGGCTCCAGGCGTCGTCAGCCACGTCATCATCGAAGCAGGCATCGCGACGAGCTGAGCATCCCACGATCTGAGGTGGGCTCAACGGTGGGGGCGAGGTGCTCGCCTGGCCGGCGATCGATTTCGAGAACTTCGCTGAACCACACCCCGGGCTTCGCAGCGAACGAGCCGCAGCTGGGCTTGGCCTCGTTCCCGCTGGCGACGATGTGCGGCAGGCGGTCTGCTGATGTTTACGATGCTGGCGCCTGTGCTTCGATGCGGTGACTGATCTTCTGGGCGATGGTGCCGAACTGGTGGAACCGCGAAGGGCTGAGCGCGTCGACGACCAGATCCCGTACGGTCTGGACGTGGTGGGTGCGGCGGCAGCCACTTTCTCACTGCCTGACGTGGTGAGCACGGCGTTGGTCGCCCTGGCGTCACGGCCACACGCCTAGCGGGGGGTTCTAGGCTTTATGCACGAACTCCAGGCGGTTGCCATCAAAGTCAGCCACATTGGCTGCGTAGTAACCGGGCGCGAAGTATGTCCGGTCGGCCGGCTTGCCCTGGTCGATTCCGCCGGAGCCAATTGCGGCAGTGTAGGCGGCGTCAACTGCTTCGTTGCTCTCGCACACTATGCCGAGGTACAGGCCTGTCTCGCCGGGCGTGCGCTGGCGGAGCCAGATGCTCGATCCGACTCCGGTGCCGGAGACGTATGTGGCGTCGCCGAGGCCGTAAAGGTTCGGTACGCCGGCGGGGCCAGCGGCCGCGTCGTAGTTCCCGATTTCGCGCCAGCCCAGGGGCTTCAGTGCCCCACGATAGAAGGCCAGCGATTTCTCGATATCGGTGACGGAGATGTAGACGTGATCGATCATTTCGAGTCCTCGCTTCCCCGCTGCAGCGTTGTTACGGGCGAAGTCGCCCTCCTGCACCCGCACATCATGCCCGAACCGAGCCAGCCGACGACCCGAGGCCGCCGATGCCGCTCCCGCAGACTTACTCGCTCATCTGCCGCGAGTTGTATTTGTCGCCTGCTGACGGAGAACGAGCGTGCCGGGGCCGGGCTGGTGAATCCGATCGGGCTGGTCTGGGTTGCCATCCGGCCGGGAGGATGTGTGCGTGAACGATGCGTTGCGCGTGGAACTCTTGGAGTGTGCCGGCCGGGACCAGGCTGCCCGGGAGTCGTTGAAGCCCGCGTATGACATGCAGCAATGGGAGCAGATCGTCGAGCCCGTGGACCAGGCCAACACCGCGCGGCTGCGGCAGATCGTGGCCGAGCATGGGTGGCCGGGCTACCATCTCGTCGGGGAGGCGGCCGCGCACGCAGCCTGGCTGCTGGCCCAGCACGCGCCGCCAGCGTTTCAGGAGGAATGCCTGCCCCTGCTGGAAGACGCGGTCGCCCGCGGCGACGCCAGCCCGCGGGACCTGGCCTACCTGAGGGACCGCGTGCAGATGCACCGGGGCCAGCCGCAGATCTACGGCACCCAGTACCTGGTCAAGGACGGCGTCCTGACATTGTGGGAGGTGCGCGAGCCAGCCAGTCTTGACCAACGGCGCGCCGCGCTTGGCCTGCAACCGGAGGCACAGAACCGGGCACGCCTCCTGGCAGCCGAACGGCACCGGGATGACCCGCCCGCCGAAGACCGCTGAGTGCCGCCCGGCGCGCCGGCCCCGCGATCTGAACCTGCCAAGAGCGCAGCCGACGCCCATCCTCATTTGCCGCGAGTTGTCGGATTGCGCACCGGCACCGAGCATTCAGAGTCGGCGCACCACGGGCCAAGCTCGTGCGGGCAGCTGATGCTGCCGGCTGGTCTTCCAGCGCGCTCGTTCCAGCGCGCGCCTCGCCTGCGAAGAACCTTGTACCTGTTCGGGACGCGGGAAGCGCTCCGAACAGATTCGGCCAAAGAAGCGCCCTCTCGGCCGCTCCATCCTCCCTAAATGAGTGCAAAGCAGGCAAACAGTCACCTGGCGCCGGGGCGGCCGTGCCACTCAAATGCCACTCGCGGGGGGTCAGGTGCTCGGTTCTAGATTCGAAATTTCCCCACAACCTGGAGCCCCCTTACGGAATCGAACCGTAGACCTTCTCCTTACCATGAACCCCCGTCACGTTCTGTCGCCGCAGGTAGGGTCGGTTGACCAGGAAAAACACGAGCGCACGGGAGCAATCACAAGCCCGAGATAGGCCCGCGCGGGCACGGTTTTGGCACTCAATCTGCCACTCACTTTGATCTTGTTCCCAACGAGCTGACGGCCATCGAGACCATCCTTCGAAAATGCGCGCGATTGAAGGTTATGGCCCAGCACATTCAGTGTGGCCTGGCGGGGCGACTTACTTTCAGAGATGCTGCTGGCTGTCCCGCCGGAGCGTCCGGCAGGGCAGTTCCTGACGGGGCGGCGGCTGCCAGGGCGTGGACGGGATCGGTGCCGCCGAACTGCAGCAGCGGTGACCCGCGGCCGGGCTGGAGGACTTCCTCACCGTGCCGGTGTGCGCAGCGGACCGCCAGGCAGACGAAGTCGACTTGATCCCAGCAGCGCGGGGGTACGCAGCGGAGATGGATCCAACGGTCCCGCCCTGCCTAGTGTCGCTCGATGCTGGTGCTTCCCGGAGGACGCTGCGCATCTCCTGCCCGAAGTTCCCGGCCAGGACGGTTGAGCCGGGCGTCGGGCTGGTAGGTGTAGGCGGCCTCGCGCACAGTTTCGTG
>Ga0335075_10016490_pt1 | contig 11030 bp, 9 predicted proteins | sample Lox_Sample_24_FD_206723 | JGI IMG/M metagenome (GOLD analysis project Ga0335075, IMG submission 206723) | Soil microbial communities from Loxahatchee National Wildlife Refuge, Florida, United States - Lox_Sample_2.4 | ecosystem: Environmental > Terrestrial > Soil > Wetlands | place: USA: Florida... | reverse complement strand
AGCTGAGCATGGATCTCCGTCGGCTCGTCATGTAGTCGATGAAGAGGACACAGAAGGCGATGATGGAAACTCTGACGATAGTAAGCAACTCGGTCTTTCATACCCTTCATAAAGTCTATGTCGCGACAGCATCATCATGTTGTACTTTTCTTTCTTGGCCCTTTTGAACTCTTCGGACTCTCTCCTTAGTATTGCTCTTTCCCTCTTGTTAATGGCACTGCACTTGAAGCCACTATTCTTTTCGTCTGTCAGAGTCCCAATTGTTTTTGGCTTTGCTTCGAACTCCATTTCTCTGTTCAAAAATGCTTCTGCTGACTGTCTGAAGATGTTGCCGTTGACAAGAACCTCAACAAGTTGACTATTTCTGATGGCGCGGGCATGGAGGTCACTACAACTCCGACTGGCTGTTACAACACAAATATTCAGAAGCGGCAGATGTCAGGTGAGTGTAGTGTTGAGGCCGAGCCAACCTCGAGTAGCGAGTACAAGAATGCACAGATGTATAAGGTGAAGAAAGACAAGAAGGATTCTCCTGGTAGCGAGTAAGTTTGATCCACATCTCCTGATGAAGTCAGCACTGAATTGCCGTAATAGTTCTTTCGTCCAGAATGCTGCTTGTAGTCGTAGTGATGATCCATTTTCCTCGGCCTACAAGCCACCACAGCGTAGAATGCGCCAGTCCCATTCAGCTGAGGATACACCTACCTCCAGCCGCTTGAATTCTCGCACACAAGGAATGTGGCGCGCTGGCGGAAACAGCAGCCAAAATTCTGAGTCGCCTACACGTGGCACTAATGAGCCCGGTATTGAGGGTAGGGCTAGGATCTCTAGTCATAATGCTCAGTCTCACTATTCCCCGAGCGCATGCATTTTCGTTGCAAAGTAAGTACTTTCATACCTCAGCTATGTATCGCAGACTAATAATTTGAAAGCTTGTCGTCCACCGAGACCGAGACCGAACTCGAGGCTGCAGTCACAAAGATGTTCCGCCGATATGGTACCGTATTTGTGAAGATTCGTCGGGATCCCAAGAACATGCCATATGCCTTCTGTCAATTCACTGTAAGTCTTGCCTTCCCTTTAACCTAGACTTTTATTGAAGTTTCGTTTCAGGATGATGGCGATGCTATGCATGCCCTGGAGGATAGCAAAGGCCGTTTAATCCATGGTCGTCCTGTCCGTACAGAGCGTGCGAGAGCTAATCGTAAGTTTCCTGCCATGTTCTCGACTTGGAAGTTGACTAATTCTGAATAGGCATGTTCTCTTTCCGGCGTATCACTGGTAACCCTGTCACTATCGAGGAATGCCGCGCTGCCCTGGAACAATATGGGGCTATTGAGAGCGTCTGGTATCCATCTGAAGATCAAACCTTGGTCCTGCGCCTTCATGGCGCGGTTTTGATGCAATTCGCCTTCTTTGATGATGGTCGGAAGGCCCAACAAGTAAGTTTTCACACATATCCTTCTGATTGCTGAAGTTGATCAGGAAATTGCAGGGTGTTCGCAATGAGGGAGTCTATCAACTTGGCTCCATTACAAACCTCCTTCAGTTATCCCCTCAATCGTCCAGCCGTCGGAACCAGCCAAATTCTGAGCGCGCGCAAGAGTACTTAAGAGAGTATGAACGTGATAGGAATTCTGTTTTCGTCGGCAACCTACCTCAGGATTTCACCGAAGCCGAAGTCCATGGCATCTTTGAACACTATGGTGTGATCGTCAAGATCACTATCCACCAGCGCCCTTCGCAACGCAACCGTAAGTTCATTTCACTCATATTTTCGTTGATCATGACTCACAAAATTTGCAGCTGGTCAGCTGTTCTCATATTGTTTTATTGAGTTTGACGATCCAATGGCTCCAAACCGGGCTATTGCCGCGAAGGTATGTTCCCTTCGACCCTAGCATTTTATCAACTAACTTACTATCTCCAGAACAATTTCGTGCTCGAAGGCCACTCTTTGAAGGTTTCTGTGAAAGATAGCGAATATCGAAACTCATCTTCTCGATCATTCACACCTGGCCGTCCTACTACCTCTCGTTCCCCCCCGGTTTTGCGTTTCGTAGAGGCTTCCTCACAGCAAGTTTACACCCCATACGGCCATTGCTACATGCCAACCCCACCATCATATGGCTATAGTAGTTATTATGCTGGACCATATACCTCGCCTTGGGGATACCACTGGGGCAATGGCTACGCATACGCGGCGCCTCCCCCTACGTATCATGGTGTTGTTGCTGCTGCTCCTACCTCCAACCCAATGTTCAACTCGGCATACCCCAATCAGGTAGATTACAGCAGCCAGTCATACCCTCAAGCATCATATACATATCAGCCGTATGCTCCTCAAGGCACCACGGTAGCCAATGCTCCAGCACAGCAATACCAGACCTCAGCTCAAGATGACAATCCCCCTGCGGAAGAGCAAGCTCAGAGGATCAGTGAACATCCCATATAAAGGAGCTGTCGAGATCATCCGTTGTCGCCAACTCACATCATGTCGACTTCTTCACTGACATCTGTCTTTAGAGTCTGTCGATCTCCGGTATCCGACTTGTGTTGTTCCTCTCTGTATCGCTATCTTGTTTTCGACTTCTTTGTATGAATGAGCTTCGACTCTACATCTCAGTTTCCTTCGATTTTAATGGCCCTAATTCAATCGAACATCCGAAGCTGTACTCTTCGACCCAGCCTATAGAATCGGCTCAGCTGATCTAAGTTGCTTCTGCTCATCGCATTAGAGCTTAACTTTCCTTTGCTTTCGCGTGTACTCTCTAATACCAAAGCTTAATACCCTTCACCTTCGCTCCTTCTGTCTTTCTCATCTAATTTAATTATGGCTGTCCATACGTTCTCGACAGCCTGGATATGTCGATCAGGTTCTGTAGAGCTTGCACAGAAGTTCCACTAGCTTGATAAATAATTGCTTTAATTCGTCAGATCGTTCCATTCTTGTGACATCGGTGTAAGCTGCTGAGTGTAAGAACGTAATCAACCCTAGGATTTGTTGCCGATGACAAAAAGCCAATCACGGACATTTTCCGCGACGCAAGAGTGGGGCTACTCGTAGAAGTACAGCGACATCGCAAGTTCCTCTCGAAGCACCCCGCAATCCAAATTTTACTTTCTTCCATTGAATCAGCAACAACAAACTTCAAGAGCATTATTACTCTAATCATGGGCCAGCCATCCACTCAGGCATCGAATGCCATTATTTATCTTACCTACGCAGCTTTTCTGTAAGTCCAGAGCCCTTCTGTGCGAAGAATACTTCAACCAATTGTGAACAGAGTCTTTGGATGCTACATTGCCTGGCGTTTACGTCACCAGACAAAAGGCGAATTTCTGTCCGGCAACAGGACTCAGACTGGTCAGATATACATTTACGCAGTCTCAAGTTCTCTTCAATTCCCTTCACGAGGAGATTCTATGGCCCGTTCTTAATTCACGGTCAAGACTCTAAGGTATACAAGCTGACTTTTTCTGGTTATCAAGCCCTCTCACTGGCTCTGAACTTCATAGCGAGCGGTGAGTGCTTGAAAGCGCAGAAAATGCTGCTTCATGTCAAAGAGCGGTAGCAGCAATGGATAGTCAAGTCCACGCAGAGCAGACATGGATGTCAATCAACTAGAGCATGCCAATGAGTAGCAGATGTGAACAGGTTCGTATTTGCGAAACAACGCAATGTCATCTTCAAGTTCTCTCCCCTCTAGCCATTGGCTTGTGGGAGACTTGAAGGTGATATTGTACCGTTGTGGCACTACGGGCGCGGATTCTACGTTGGACATCTGATCCACCTACTCTTCCTAAGAGAAGAGATCAGCTTGCCAATGCTGAGATGAAGCTGAGATTGCACCGTAAATACTCGATCAAGTTAATGCTTGCGTGGGAAAGCTGCCGCTTCGACCCCTATCCCTTCTCTCTTGACTCATGACTAATGTTCTCCTCTTCTAATGTTACAGCTCTCGGTTCTGGGATATTGTTCTCTTACCCACAGTTGGCCACGATCACAGGAGTGCAGGGAGTTGTGATCTATGCTATCACGTCGGCGGCGCCGCTCATGATCTTTGCTTATCTCGGGCAGATCATTAGGAAGAAATGCCCAGAGGGCTTTGTCTTAACGTAAGATCTAAGTCCACAGCTTCCTTTAACTATAGATGCTTAACAAGTCCTAGGGAATGGACTCGTCAAAGATATGGTGTGGTTACCGCTCTATATCTAAGCTTTTTGACCCTGGCTACTCTATTCCTTTATATGATTGCAGAGTTATCGGCCCTGTATCAGATCATGAACGCGTTGACTGGACAGGATGGATTGCCTATGATGATAGTGGAAGGTGCTGTCACCACGATATATACATGTAAGTTTATAATCCCTAACCTAATTTTCTGGATCTTTCCTAACTGACATCAATCTTAGCACTTGGAGGATTTAAAGTCTCTCTAATAACTGATAATGTTCAAGGCGCCATGGTTGTTGCGCTGATAATCGTGGCAACAATCACCATTGGAGTGACTACAGATATCGATAGGAGCACTATTGACGCTTCGGGTCTTCTCGACGCAAGCCTTCTAGGCTGGCAACTCTTGTACATCTTTCCAGTCGCTATCCTCACCAATGACTTCTTTCTTTCTAATCTATGGATACGGACCTTCGCTTCGAAAACAGACAAAGACCTTTGGATTGGCGTGAGCGTCGCAACACTTATAGTCCTTATAATTCTTGGACTGGTTGGCTCAACAGGTCTCATTGCTGTCTGGTCGGGCGCGTTGACCGATATTGTCGACGATGGTTCTGTCGCCTTCTTCATACTCCTAGAGACGCTTCCTGCCTGGGTCGTAGGCATAGTACTTGTCCTCGTGGTATCTCTTTCTACCAGTGCCTTCGACTCCTTCCAGTCCGCCATGGTATCTTCAGCTTCCAACGACCTCTTCCGCAACAAGCTCAACATTTGGTGGATCAGAGGCTCCGTCGTGGCTGTGATCGTTCCAGTCATTATATTGGCACTGAAAGCCCCGAACATCTTGCAAATCTATCTCATCTCCGACCTCCTTTCTAGCTCCACAATCCCAGTTCTTTGCTTTGGTCTTTCCGACCGATTTTACTGGTGGAGAGGCTTCGAGGTTGTGGTTGGCGGTCTTGGCGGGATCATTACTGTATTCATATTCGGGACGATCTACTTCGGCAATGCCCAAGCTGGCGCTAATCTCCTTCTCCTTGAAAATGGACTCTATGCCAATGACTGGAGTGTGTTTGGTGCTTTTATCTGCGCGCCATTCGGAGGTTTACTCTGGGGATTTGGAGCTCTTGCTGTACGTTTGGCTTTCCAGTATCTTCATGCGAAGATCAAGGGCCACAAGTTTGACGCCTTGGATCGCCCTGGTTATCTGGATCGTCCGCTCTCAAGTGGCAACGAATATGCTGCAAGTGATGAGGTCCATGTTGATGTTCAAGCTGGCACGGTGGTGTCGGATCATAAGGGGAAGTTCTTCTAGCCAAAGAATACTACTCGTCGACTATTGAGACCTGTCCTGCTGGTCTCGACTGTTAATGGTAAATGAAGAAGCTGATAAGATATGATTTTGAATACTTGTGATGGTATAGCTGAGTCATTTGAAACGAACGATTCAGACTGTTCACTTTACTTTGAGCTTTGGTGATATTTCGTGGCATAGATTTTTGAAATCTTTTGCTCGTCATTCTTTATGATCTTCCACTACATATTGTGGATGGTGGAGGTTGGCAATATACATATATGACTTATTAGTACTGAAGTTGAGTAGTGATAAAGTCGAACAAAAGTCTCAAAGCTAGTGGCATGAATATGCTCGACCATTATGCAGTTTATGCAGCTGTAACATATAGATGTAATCTCGTATGTTCTGTATGTCTTACAGGGGAAGGAACTTGAAGGTACTATACAATCTAGAAATGAACGCCCTGGATAAGTGACTGTACAGTAACACAGCCCTCTCTACTTCCAACACCATCACCTAATGTCCTCAGGCATATCAGCCATCTCCTCCTCCTCCAGCATCTGCAAAGTAGTCTCCTCCGTCGTACCCCACACCATCCACTCCTGCTCCGCCGCTCTCTCCAGCTTCTTCTGAATAACCAAATACTCCACCGTCTCCTTCTCCTGCCCTGACCCCGGCACCACGCTACCATCAACCCCATACCGTGTTAGCTTCTGCCTCGATGCAATCCTCACAACCGCCTGCCGCAATCCCATCCCTTCAATTCCCAAGCTCGCCGCCCGATGCGACAGCACCTTCGCGCGTTTCGTGTATTTAACAAGCTCCCATTCCCACCGCTCCCCCTTGGGCCGCGAGGCGACTCGCCCGCGAAACGATTCTCGCAGCCCGTCACAGCATATCTGATCGAGGGTCCGGACGTCGCCTTCTGCGAACGCAGAGTACATCTGACGATGCAGCCCGAGCGCTGTAGGTGCCACCTGGCGCGGGTAGAGCTTTAAGCGCGGCTTGTTGGTGTATTTGTAGATGAGCAGGGCGAAGGCGCCTTGCAGGCGGCGTTTGAGCCAGAGCCAGTTGAGCTTTACGAGGTCGCGGGGGGAGCGGAAGATGCTGGGGGCATTTGCGCCGCGGGGGTAGATGATGGTTTCTGGATGGAGAGTGTTAGTCTATGAATGGATGATGGGGGAGAGTGGAAGAGGAGGCATACGGGGAAGCAGGCCTAGGTCAGAGGGCATTTTGCCCATTTCTCGAGCCAATACTTTTGCGCTGCGCTCGGATTGCTGTCGGGGTTGTTGGCCCATCTCTGCTCTGGACATGGCCCATTGCGCGGAGGCTATGTTGAATTGGCGCTGCTGAAGGCGTGTACAGAATTGAAGACCAGCCGATGAAAGGGCTGGCCTTCGTAGATAATGTGCCATTAGGATGGTGGTTGCGAATTAGATATGATTCTTGACTTTTGTCAATTCAAAATTATGCAGGTCTGGGCTATCATTTCTCCGTTCCGCTCTGAGTGAGCCTTCCCGCTCTAAAGACGGTCACAGTTAGCAAATTCAGTTGACAGCTAAATTATTACATATAATGAGCTTTTAAGGAAATTTATAAAAAGAAAAAAAAAGGAAAAAACAAGCACTCTATGTGGGACTCGAACTGTTCTCATGTTAGTCTTTGAAATTAGTATGGGTTCTGCAAGAATATCTTACCCCACAGCCTCGAGATTAGAAGTCTCGCGCGCTACCCTTTCTGAGTGTTAGTTTCATTCGCAGGTAACAAATGTGGAGTACCCACATTGCGCCAATAGAGCTCTGCGCTGACTTAATCTATTGTAATCGCTTATTTTGGTATATAAAACCATTAAGGCTGGTGGGCGGAGATGGTACACGTGATAAGGTTATACGAAAATAGAGGTACAGTTGTGGGTACGAATTTTTTATGCGAAAACCGCATACTTTCGCAAACCTCACTGTAAAAGATTGCGCAACGCTACTATTTGGAAACTTATACGTATAAAATGTTTATTAGATAGAGATTTAAAATATTTTAAATTTTTAAAGTATACTTAAAGCCAAAGTTTTAAAATTATAGCTATTTGAAAATGTTGAGTTCAGTTAAACCTCGCTAAATTTACTAATAAAATTGAAAATTAGCCTTAAAACTTACAAGCTTTAATTTGATATACCTGAAAAGCTTAGGCTTCAACTCTACTTGGAACTTCTATATGTTTTAGATCTCTACTAAATAAATATTTTACATATATAAGAATCGCTATGTTAGTGTTGTATACTATTTAATACTGAGGTTTGTAAAAATCACAAATTTATACAAACTTGCCCTATACAAATAGCTAATAATTCCTAACTACTATTAGAGCATAAGCTAGAGCAATAAAATATATAACTATAGATAAATAACATTGATTTAAGCTACTGTGCGTGTATATTAGGTGTTGTATTGTGGAGTTATTGCCGGTTGAAATTAAGCTGTTAAAAATCGAACACTTCCTACCAACAACGATACCTTACAATTTAGGCAATTGAATTTTATAGGGAGCCTAGATTACGTGCTACGTTGCAAACATCTTTATTGTTGTTAGTGGCATGCAGAAGCCCAAATATCTCAAGCTACAGCATATTGTAGAGGGATAAAATGCATGTGCCGTTGAAGTGCACGATCGTTAGGGCAATAGGTAGGACAGTGTACAGGCTCGAAATCATAAAGGAGTTGGCAGTAGGGACGGAGACAACGCTCAGTGCAATACTCAAAAGAAAAGACTGTATTCCATATCCGTTAAGCTTCCTATAAAACCCATCAAACTAATCTGTGTCCGTAAAACCGTAAAAGAACCTGTAAAAGAATCCGTAAACGTCTGTCTTGACCGGTACGACTCGTAAAGGATATCTATAAGGATGAGGTCCTCGAACTAGTTAAATAGATCAAAACTCTTGGTTCAGGAACAATTAATGTCTAGAATCATCTGATTTTGTAGAGGACCACGAAACCCCACCACAATATTTATCAAAAATTTGACGTAATTGAGCATAGGAGACAAGAGCCGTTGTGAGAAGGTATAATGCTTACGCAAGTAGTTTAACATCTCTAGTATTTTGGAAGTTCGCCGCTGACTAGCAAGAACATTCCTTCCTAAACGTACAGATGCTATATTATCTCACATTGAATACTGTGCTTCCATAAATGGAGAATGCAACCCTATTACAGACTACTGTATTTTATGACGTTTCCCCATCCTAACCTAAGCACTAGTGTCAGGCGCTGCGCCAGAATCCTTATTACAGCAGTCCAGCATTTAGCAGCTGGGACCTCAACAGGGCCTGAGTCCTAACATCGCTGTGAGTAAGGATGTGGAGAGTGAGAGGGTAAAAGAAGTGCTGCTTTGGTCCAGCAATCATTCCCTCAATGAAGATGTTGCCAAGATCCTGTTAAAGCACATTAACATAGGGGCTAGTCACTTTGTATTATAAACGATACTTACCAAATGAGAGGCAAGCTTAGATGCAAGCCACTTTGGGAGATAACCGATCTTAATTGAATTGGTATTGCGCACTTCAATAGCGCAGATATCGTACTATAACATCAACTTAGCTTTCAAGAAAAAGAAGAGACTGTTGTTTCTTACTGGGTTTATTAGGTCACGTTGAATATTAACGGCCTCGCCCAATGATGCAGTTCCAGGATAATGGGTAATGCCAACGATTTTTGTACCTAGGAAGGTCAGACTTGCACGCTATGCTGCTATAATACTTAACAGACTAATTTGGCCAAGGTAGACAGATTGACGGCCTTTAGAGGAGTCCACTTCTGTTGACATTATGCCGGCGATGGTCAAGTCGACTGTGTAGTAACACAACTCTTTAAAGTTAGAAGGTAATTTGAAAGATTGATGACGCAAAAGACTTTTCTGGGATAATGAAAACAAGGCGAAGGCGAAGGCGCTGAGCCATTATAAGATCTTAGAGCAGAATAGATTCTGTAGAATTGTAACAATAGTAGAGTTCTAAACCCCGTAGAAGATCAACAATCAAGACCATTAGTGCATATCTTGACATTAGGCATCTATCCAAGATGCAAATAGCACAATAAATGTCGCAACGTGCTCTCTTTAACATTGTGTTTTCAGATGCGCTCTGTAAGTTTCCGTAACGATGCTGCTAGTAGCCAATGCAACTTGCCATTTAGGTTAATTTGCGACAACTTCAGGCACAGTAATTGTGAATTTCGTTAAGCAGCAAGAAAGGGCTAATTAGCGTTAACAGATTCTTAATCGAGTTGATTGTGTTGAATGAATATGACACTTGATGCAAACGAGGCTTGCTTCACCCTTTGCCTTTAGCGGCTGTGGCACGCTCCACCTCATGTCTGCCTCCGCATTGGTACGCACATCTCCACAAGCAGTTGTGACTCCTAGTAGGAGTTGAAACTGCAGATAAATGGTCTTAGTCGTGTATTCACCTCAACATGGCGCGTGATATAACTCTTTCTGTTCTGTTTCACTTTCAGCTTTTCCCCTTGCGCTGAGTTTTAAAATCAGCGCAAGCCAAGTATCTTAGAAATAAACTTTACATCGTCGTTTTCAGACTTTTTCTGTTTATTAACAGCTCAGCTATAATTCACTAAGGCTTGCTCACCTTCTCTGCCTTGAAAAGCCTACTGACCCACTCAGCATTCAGCTCACAACAAAACCCAGGGTACGAACTTGGACGAGTCGCAAGATGAGTATGCTCTACCTACAGTTCTATTACTGTTGCACAATCTAACATTCTGTATTCTTAGATTGCGTCAAAGGAAATTCCCTTGTAGCCATTTACCCTTTCGCATGCTCTTTCTTCAAGCCTGAATTTCTCCAGCTCTTGAGACAAACACAACGGTCAAATCTCGAAAGGGTCTGTCAGAACTTTAAAGAGTCGCTCACACCAGCTTTATTGAGATCCCCCAAAGACATGGTGGAGGCCTTAGCAACAGCGAATATGGTAAATTGGGAACGACTCCATCCTAGAGTCCTGTCCCGCTTGGTTGAGGGGAGAGGAGTTAGCGAGGACCAGGACTTGATTGCAGAAGCGTACGCCACATATCCATTTGCCTTCTAGCGTCTGTGCTCATTTGCTTGTCTAATTCGTGACCGTTTCAAGATTAAGCGCTAATTACTTCACATAGGGTCACAGTCTGTAGGAGTATCGTTGAGCCTCTTGCAATCAAGTGGCTCTCAACCCTCAGGGACGTTTTCACAGCTGGGACACCCCTGCCGACTGATCTCATTATCCGCTTGACGGACATGACCGACGATATAGTCCGTGAATGTTTCCACCAAGCGCGGAAGGAGATAAAGAATTATCTGGAACCAGTATTCGATCACGGAGAGAGAACGCGTCTTCAAGGTACTTCCCATGTCTCTTACTCTCATCTCAATTACGTAAACCTGTGCTTGTAAGAGCTAATCAACTATAGTTCAAGATGGTAGCCTTACAGGCTTAGGCTTCAAAGCCAGGTTTAAGACTATTATCAAGGATTTTATTATAGATGACATACCTGGACAAGGTGCCTGCTATA
>Ga0335075_10016489_pt1 | contig 11031 bp, 3 predicted proteins | sample Lox_Sample_24_FD_206723 | JGI IMG/M metagenome (GOLD analysis project Ga0335075, IMG submission 206723) | Soil microbial communities from Loxahatchee National Wildlife Refuge, Florida, United States - Lox_Sample_2.4 | ecosystem: Environmental > Terrestrial > Soil > Wetlands | place: USA: Florida... | reverse complement strand
GACAAGCAGCTCGCGCAGCACCTGCTCGAGTGGCCGCTGGCGGTGCCCATCCGCGTGCATCACAACGACTGGCCAGCGGAGACGCTGGCTCGCTTCCGCGAGGCACTGATGAAGACGGTCGGCGAGCAGATCCGCCCCGCCTTCGCGCGCTACGTCACGTTCCTGAAGACGGAGGTGCTGCCCCGGGCGCGGCGCGACGATCAGCCCGGCCTCTCCTACCTGCCGAACGGCGCCGCCTGCTACCGCGCCCGCATCCGCGCCCACACCACGCTCGAGCGCGACCCGCGCGAGCTGCACCAGCTCGGCCTCGACCAGATCGCGAAGCTCGACCACGACATCGCCGAGCTCGGCAAGAGCGCGCTCGGCACGTCCGATCTCGCGCACACGCTCGAGCGCCTGCACTCCGACGGTTCGCTCTACTTCACCACCGCGGAGGAGATCGAGCAAAAGGCTCAGCGGGCGCTCAGCCGCGCGCGCGCCGCCCTGCCGCGCGCCTTCCACGTGCTGCCGAAGACAGACTGCGTGGTCGCGCGCATCCCTGACTACGAGGCACCCTACAGCACCATCGCCTACTATCGCCCGCCCATCCCCGACGGCAGCAAGCCCGGCGAGCTGTTCATCAACGTGCTCCAGCCCGAGACGCGGCCGCGCTTCGAGCTCTCCGTGCTCGCGTTCCACGAATCGATCCCTGGCCATCACCTGCAGATCGCGATCTCGCAGGAGCTCGCCGCCGTGCCCGCGTTCCGCAAGTACGCCGGCTTCTCGGCGTTCGTCGAGGGCTGGGCGCTCTACACCGAGCGGCTCGCGGACGAGCTCGGCCTGTACGAAGGCCCGCTCGATCGGCTCGGCATGCTCAGCTTCGACGCCTGGCGCGCTTCGCGCCTGGTGGTCGACACGGGCCTGCACGCGCTCGGCTGGAGCCGCCAGCAGGCGGTCGACTTCATGCTCGAGCACACCGCGCTCACGCCGGGCAACATCGACAACGAAGTCGATCGCTACATCGTGTGGCCAGGTCAGGCGCTCGCCTACAAGACGGGACAGCTCGAGATCCTGGCCCTGCGCGAGCAGGCGCAGACGCGCCTCGGGGCGCGCTTCGACTTGCGCGCTTTCCACGACGCGGTGCTGCTCGGCGGCGGCGTGTCGCTGCCCGTGCTGCGGCAGCAGGTCAGCGCATACATCGAGCACGCGGCCGCCGTTCACGATTGATACGCGGGCGTGACACGGGCGCCGTTTGCGGCGAGCGCTCGTCCGAGACAAGCTCGGATGTCATGAGCAGCGATCTCGAGGGCAGGCCGTGGCGCGCAACGTGGCTCGGAGCGATCGCGCTGTTGTGCGCGTGCTCGGACGGCGGCGACGGTGCGGACGGCGCAGGCGGCGCATCCGCTGCGGGCTCCGCGGGCGCGGGCGGTTCCCGTGCGACGGGCGGCGGCGCCGCGGGCAGTGGCGGCAGCAGCGGCGCGAACGCGGGCGCTCCGAGCGGCGGCGGCGCCGGAGCGAGCGGCTCGTCCGGGGGCACCTCGTCCGGCTCCGGCGGTTCGTCCGCGGCGGGCGCGGCGGGCAGCGCGGGCGCGAGCTCGAGCGGCAACGGCGCCACGCTCGGCGACGTGCTCGGGCGCGAGCTGTTTGCTTCGATGTTCCCGAACGCCAACGCGCTCTACTCCTACGACGCGCTCGTCGAAGCCGCAGAGGCCTATCCCGAGTTCGCGACCGTCGGCACGCCCGAAGAGCGCCGGCGCGAGCTCGCGGCGTTCCTCGGCAACATCTCGCACGAGACCACCGGCGGCTGGCCCACAGCGCCGGGCGGCCCCGAAGCGTGGGGCCTCTATTTCACCCAAGAGGTCGGCTGCGAAGAGGGCGCCTGCACACAATACTGCGACGCCAGCAACACCCAGTACCCGTGCCAGCCGGGCAAGACGTACCACGGCCGCGGCCCGATCCAGCTGTCGTGGAACTACAACTACGGCGCCCTCGGTGAGGTGCTCGGCCTCGGCCTGCTTCAAGACCCGGATCTCGTCACGCGCGACGGCGTGATCGCGTTCACCACGGCGCTCTGGTTCTGGATGACGACGCAGCCGCCCAAACCTTCGGCGCACGACGCCCTGCTCGGGCTCTGGACGCCGAGCGACGCCGACATCGCCGCGGGGCGGCAGCCGGGCTTCGGCATGACCGTCAACATCATCAACGGCGGCCTCGAATGCAACCGACCGACAGACGATCGCGTGCGCGATCGCATCCGATACTTCGAGCACTTCGTGTCGCTGCTCGGCACCACCGCGGGCGATCGGCTCGAGTGCGCCGACATGCAGTCCTACTGAGCCCCGCTTCGCCAGGACACCCGGTCGCGGGGGTGGACCAGTTCGAGGGCCCTCCCGCCGCGCGCGGCCGTCGCGGGGGTTGGGGGCATGCGGCGAACACGCCTCCCCGCCCGCTCCGACGTCCACCCATTCCGCTCGGTGCGACACCGCGCCGGAACCCCGTCAATAACGATGGGCACGCGGAGCGGGATGCATGGTCACGGACGTCGGCTTCTCGGCACTCATGCCCTCCGTCCTGGGCGTGATCGGCGGCGAAGCCGCGCCCGGGGTGCGGCTCGCGGCTGAAACCGCGGCGCTCGCCGAGTGGGGCTCGTGCTTTCCCAGCGAAGACGACGTCGAACGCGCGTTGGCTCAGCTCGAGCCGCTGTTGGTGTTACTCGCCGTCGCCGGCTACGGCGTTCCAGAAGTGGTCATGGCAGGCGCGCGCGTCGCGCTCGCCGACCGCGTCTCGCTCGCCCTGCCCAGCCTCGAGATCCGGCGGGGCTCCGGCTCAGACTGGGGCGCTGTGACGGCGCCGTCGGTCGGTCTGCGCGTGTGCCCCACGCGTGACGGCGCGCTCGATCTGAGCGCCGAGCGCGGCGCCGCCCGGCTGAGCTTCGCGCCCGATGCGCCGGGCTGGCTGCTCCTCTCGATCGACGCGGCCGACGTCGCTACCTCGCTGGACGACGCCGTCGACGCCGCCTGGAATCAGCTCGTCGCCGAGGTGGCAGCGGGACGCGGCAACGTCGGTGTCGGGGCGCTCGTCGACGCCGCGGCCTCGTATCGAGGCGTCGAGCTCGAGCCCGTCGGCGTCTGCCTGGCAGACTGGGTGGAGCACGCGCGGGCGAAGCTCGCGGGCTCGACGGGGGCACGCGGCGTGCTCGACGCCGAGTTCCTCGCTGCAGGCGGGGGCGCCGCGTTGAGCGAGCAGCTGCGCGACCTCGCGGGGGGCGCGCTCGACCTCGCGACGCGCGTCGCCACGCGCGGCCTGCTGCTCACCACGGCCGAGGCCGTGTGGGACTACTGGAGCGAGCCCACGGCCGCCCCGAGCGCCGAGCCCGAAGACGCGCCCGCGTTCGGCGCGCTCGATCGCCTCGGCATCATTCGCGCGTTGCTCTGCCACATCGGCACGACGGACGTGCGCGACAGCGCCGTCATCGAGCCCGAGCCGCCCGCGGTGCTCAGCGATTCGCCACTCGCCAACCTGATCGCGTATCGGCGCCACCCCGACGAAGCCCAGAAGGCAGACTGGGCGCAGCTGCCCTTCGTTCGCCAGAAGGACGGCAAGGTCGACGTTTCGATCAGCGCCGCCCAGACGTTCAGCGTCTCGCCCGACTGGGACGCCGAAGCCTCCCCGCGCGGCGGCCGCACGGGCAAGGGCGAATACATCCGCCGCTCGAGCACGCGCACGCCGGCGCATACGCTCGACTTCGCGCAGACGCGCTTCGAGCTCGAGCACGCCGCACGCGACAAGGCCGGCTATGTCGACGAGGCCGGCGACGGCAGCAAGCTCGGCACCGTCTATCTGCTGCCCTCTCCTTCCTTCAAAGGGGTCGGCATCTTTCCCAACTACCTGCCCGCCGCGGGCGACAAGGGCATCGAGGTCGCGGGCGTGAAGGCATCGCTCGCGAGCGGCAACGCGACGGAGCGCCGCTTCTGGTGCTCGGCGCTCACGATGTGGACGCTGGCCGCCGCCGGCTACGACATCAAAGCTCGCATCCCCGCGTCCGACGGGTTGCAGTTCGCGTATCGCGAGGCGGGCAAGAAGGAACCGACCTGGACCGAGCTCGACCTCTACATGCTGTGCAACCCACAGCCCGAGGCCGTGCTCACCGCCGGCATGATCCTCGAGGAACGGCGCGGCCCGAAAGACCCGAGCACCGGGTGGTCGAGCTGGCCCAGGCTCAGTTCGATCCCCTCGCGCGTGGTCGACTTCATCGACAGCAAGATGGGACCGATCGAGCTCGTCGACGGCAAGCCCCAGCGTGCCGAGAACGGCTCCGTCGCCGTCGAGCTGACCACGAACGCCATCGGCATCTTCTCGGGGTTTCCGCGCCTCGCCCTGTACGACACGCGAGGCGAGCTCGCCGGGCGCAACTTCGACGACAACCCCGCCTTGATGGGCGCGCCCGGCATCCTGAGCGTGCTCGGGCTCGCCACTCGCATCGCCTGGCAGCACATCCGCCCCGGCGACGTCGGACAGCGCTTCTCGACCGACAAGAAAGGGACGGGTCACTCGTTCCAGATCTGGGCCGTGAAAGTCACGGGCACGGTTCCGACGGGTGAAGGGCCACCGTTCGCGACGCCCGCCGGCAAGACGGCAAAAGGCGAAGCACTCTACCTCTTGACCAAAGACACCGCGCCGGCGGGCATCGAGGTCACGCGCACGGTCGCGTTTCAACCGATCGAATCGAACATCCCGGGCTCGCCCCAGGGGCTCGACAAAAACGGCGGGGTCAGCATCGGCGACTGGGAAGACATCCCCGCCGAGCCTGCCGCTGACGCGACGACGGGCACCAAGAGCGCGAATCGCTTCTACTTCGCCCGCCTGCACGAGAGCCCGTGGTCCAGCATCAATCTCGGTCGCGGCACGCCGGTCGAACCGTCCGAGCCCGTCGAACCGTCCGAGCCCACACAGCCCGAAACGCCGTCCGCGCCGACGCCACCCGGCGCGACGGGCACCCTTCCCGCTGCCGATGGCTTCGACGTCACCGCTGCCGAAGCGCACATCACCCGGCTGCTCGACGCCTACGAGAACATCAAGGTCGCCGGCAAGACCATCCAGTCTCCGTATCGCAACACCGGCATCGCCTCCTACGGTGGCCCGTACGACCCGGCCAAGTACGGCGGCGAAGCGCTGGTCGCCAACAAGCAGCGCGACCTCGAAGAACACCTCTCCGCCCACGGCAAAGGCCTGCCGGGCGGCATCGAGAGCGGGCTCGGGCGAGCCTTCGACCAGGGCTGGATCCACGCCGCCGTCGAGAAAGAGCCCCCCGCCGAGCTCAGCGCCGAAGAGCTCGCGGGCTACTGCAACGGCCGCTTCGGCGTCGACTGCAGCGGCTTCGTCGTCCAGCTGCTGCTCGCTTTCCCGTTCTACGCGAGCTTCCTCGCCGCCGAAGTGCTGGCAGCCTACCCCAAGCGCTCGGAGGCCAACGATCGCTACTACCGCTCGATGGACTATAATACCGACAAGCTCATCGACGTCTCCACCGAGCTCGGCGACCCGGCGACGTGGCGCGCGCTCGACTTCATCGTCTGGGCGGGCACCAAAGACGACAAGGGCAAGACGCAGCAGGGGCACGTCATCCTGCTGCGCACGGTGACCCGGCTCGAGTCCGGCATCTGGCAGGTGACGTGCGCGGAGTCGGTCGGCGGCAAGTATCCGGGCAACGGTCCGCGCGCCTCCACCTATTTCTATCGTGAAGAGGCGGCGAGTGGCCTGCACTGGGCCAAGACCGAAGCGGACGCGCGCGCCGGCACGATGCATGCGGTGATCGTCGCCGCCGCGGCCGTGCGGCGCGCGAAGCTCGGGAGCAGCGCATGAGCTCGGCGCTCGCTCCCTTGGCCCAGGCGCTCTTCGAGTCGCTGTATCCGCTGGTGCAGGCCGCCGAGAGCCCGCCCCTGCGCCGGCATCTGCTGCGCCAGCTCGGCTGGGACGAGAGCGCCGCGGCCGAGTTGTTCGTGCTCGGGCCCGAGTTCGTACAGTGGTGGCAGCGCGGGCTCGAGCACCAGAAGGCGCTCGACAAGGCGATCGCGGCGAAGGATGGCGAGGCGCAGTTCGCCGAGGGCATGCTGCTGCTCGAGATCGCGTTCGAGCTCACGGATGCGCTCGCCGCGCGCGCCGGCAAACCGTCGGCAGGGCCGCTGAAGCCTGCCGTGCTCGACGCGCTCTATCGCGACCTCGCGCTGGCGCTGCCCGAGTTCTTGCTGCTGCGCTGGCTGCGCGCGCAGCGGCCATGGCTCTACTGGCTGCTGCGCGTCACCGACGTGGTCGAGCTCGAGACGATCGATGCCACGCAGCCGGCGCGCGTCGCCGCCGACGTGCCTCGGCTGCGGCTCGAGCGCCTCGGCGCGCTCATCGGCGAGCCCGAGGCGTACCTGCAGGGCCGCTACGACTGGGGCTTCGACGCGGCGGCGCGCAACTACCGCTTCCGGCACGACCCGAGCCCGAACGCGCCGCTGCGGCACGGCCCCCTGCTGCGGGTGTTGCATCATCTGTTCGAGGATCTGGGCTTCCAATCCGCGCTGACGCAGGTGCGAAGTCGCTACATCGCAAACGGCAGCGGCGCGCCGAGCGGTAGCGCGCTGTTCGCCAGAAAAAACGCAGCCCTGCCCGCGGCGCGACAGCTCGCGTTGCCGCTCGTGCGCGGCCGCAGCGGCCAGGGGCCGTGGGCGGAGCTCGGCCTCGACATCGTCCCGCTGCCGGGCGAGCGCGCAGGGCAACCGATCGACGGCCTGTTCATCACGCACCGCTCGACGGGCGGCGTGGCTCGCTCCATCCAGCTCGCCGAGGGCTGGACGCTCGAGACGAGCGCTGCCGCCGAGGCCGCGGGCGCGCTCGCGCTGCGCCTCTTGCCCGGCCGCACCGAGTTTGCCAGCGCACCGCCCCAGGGCGGGCTCGAGTTTCGCCTGATCGGCAAGCCCGACGCGCCCTGGGTGCTGCTCGGCTCGAACACGGGCACCCGGCTCGAGCTGCGCGGCGCCGAGGCGGGCATCGCGTTCTCGAGCGTCGGCGGCCAGAGCGACGTGCGCCTCTTCTTCGACGCGGCGAGCGCGGGCGAGCAGCTGGTGCTCGTGCTCTCGCCCGGCGAGGGCGACTCGTTCATCCGCGAGCTGCTCGGCGACGTCGAGCTCGAGGCCACGATCGACCTGGGCTTCGCGTGGTCGAGCGTCGATGGCTTCCGGATCACGGGCGACACGGGCCTGTGCGTGACGCTGCCGCTCGAGCTGCCGCTCGGGCCGCTCGTCATCGAGCAGGTGCACCTGTGTCTCGAAGCAGGCGCCGAGGGCCTGAGCCTGTTGGCCACGGCTACCGCACGTGCGCGGCTCGGGCCGCTGGTGTGCTCTGTGGATGAGGTCGGCGTCGAGGTTCGGCTGGGCTGGGGCAGCTCGGCGCGAGAGGGCGAGCGCTTCGGCGGCCTCGGGCTGAACGCCGGCTTCAAGCCGCCCTCGGGCGTGGGTCTGGGCCTCGAGAGCGAGCTGGTGCGCGCCGGCGGTTACCTCGAGCTCGATCGGGAGCGGGGCGAATACGGCGGCACCGCGAGCGTGGGCATCGGTCCGCTCGCGCTCACGGCCGTGGGCTTGCTCGACGTGCAGCGGCCCGAGGCGCCCGGCTGGTCGCTGCTGCTCGCCATCTGCGCCGACTTCACACCGCTGCCGCTCGGCTTCGGCTTCAGCCTGAACGGCGTCGGCGGCCTGATCGGCATCGGGCGCACCATCAGCGAAGCGGCGCTGCAGCGCCGGCTTTCGTCCGGTGGCCTCGACGCGGTGATGTTCCCCGACGATCCCATCGCCAACGGCCCCGCCATCGTCGAGACGCTGCGCGAGCTGTTCCCGGTCGCGCCCGGCCAGGTCGTGTTCGGGCCGATGCTGAAGATCGGCTGGGGGGCGCCGACCTTGCTCGAGGCCGATCTCGGCGCGTTCATCGAGCTGCCGAACCCGGTGCGCATCGTGCTGCTCGGGCAGATCGCGAGCGAGCTGCCGACAAAGGAGCTGGCGCTGCTCGCGCTGCACCTCGACGCGGCGGGCGTGTTCGACGCGAGCGCGCTCTCGCTTTCGCTCGACGCCGCGCTCTACGACTCCTGGCTCGTCGGCTATTGTCTCTCGGGCGGAGTCGCCATTCGCGCGAGCTTCGGCGAGGCCCCGTCGTTCCTGTTCTCGCTCGGCGGCTTTCATCCGGCGTTCGAGCCGCCGGGCCCCTTCCCTGCTCTGAAGCGCGCGACGCTCGGCCTCGCCTTCGACGACGACTTGAAGATCGAGGCGACGAGCTACCTCGCGTTCAGCGCAAACACCATTCAGTTCGGCGCCCATGTCGACGTCGCGGCGCGCCTGAAGATCCTGACGCTGGAGGGCGGGGCCGGCTTCGACGTGCTCGTCAACGCCTCGCCGTTCTCGTTCCTGGCCGAGTTCGACGCCTACGTGCGGGTCGCGCTCGGCTCGAAGGAGCTGCTCGGCGTCGCGGTGTCGTCCTCGCTGAGCGGGCCCGAGCCGTGGTTCTTCCGGGGCACGGCGCGCTTCGAGGTGCTGTACAAAGAGTGGCCGTTCGACGTCGCCTTCAAACTCGGCGGCAAGCAGAAGCCGCTGCCGCTCGACGCCATTTCCGTCGCGGCGCTGGTGCGCGACGCGCTCGGAGAGCCCGGTGCTTGGTCGCAGCCGAGCGCCACCGGCGGCGCGAACGCCGCCTCGAGCGGCGTGCTGCTCGCCGAGGCGACGACGCTCGCTTCGCCGCCCGCCGCCGGAAAACAGCTGCCCACGCTGGTGCTCCGGCCCGACCGCGACGTCGAGCTGCGCCAGCGCGTGGCGCCGCTCGGCGTGACGCTGGAGAAGTTCGGGCAGCACGAGGTCCTCGGCAGCCGCCTCGTCGACATCGAGCGCGTCAGCTTCGGCTCGGTCGCGGTCGCAGCGGAGGACATGCGCGACGTCGACGATTGGTTCGCGCCAGCGCAGTTCTTCGAGCTCGGCAAGAGCGAGCGGCTGGCGGCGCCTTCGTTCGAGCCACTGAGCGCGGGCAAGCGGGTGAGCGTCGGGGGGGTCGCAGTCGGCGCCTCGAAAGATCGCGCGCTCGAGCACGAGTTTGGCCTCATCGATCGCGACCTCGACCGCGCCCGGGCTCGCGCCGCCAAGCTGCGCCGCGGTGAGGGGCGGCAGCCGGCGCAGGCGCCCGCGGTCGCGAAAGGCGCAACGAAGGGCCTGGCGCAGCGCCGGCGCGCGTTCGCGTGCGAGGCGCCCGCCGTTCGCCTGAAGGCCGACGCCTGGCAAGTGATCGATGTCGGCGGCGCCTGGCGCTCACCCGTCGCTGCCACCTTCGCCGAGGCGCGGCGCCTGCTGAACGCGCGCCGCCGCGAGCTGCCGCAACTGAAAGGCCGCTTGCGTGTCGTACCCGCTGGCGACGCCAAGCAAAGTGAGGGAGGGTCGAAATGAGCGGCACCGCGCGCTTTCTGTCGTTTCTCCGGGTCGGGCTCGCCGCCGCCCAAACGGGCAAACCAGCGCTCGGCGCGCTCAGCCCGTATTCGCTATCGATCGCGGGCGAGGCCCTCGCGGGCAACTTTCGCGTGCTCGGGCCAGGCGACGTGCTCGGGCTCGAGACGAGCGAGGTGGTGCGCGAGTTTCCGCCCGCGTCGAGCCGCGACCACGAGCCCAACCTGTTCGCGCACGTCGAGCTGCGGTCCGCCGACTTGCCCTGGCGCTACACGCCCGGGGGAGCCGAGGGCGGCAAGCTGCGACCTTGGTTGGTGCTGGTCGTCGTCGACGCCGAACGGCGGCTCGAGCGCGCCGCGGCGGGCGCGCGTCTGCCGGTGCTACGGGCGGGTGCCAACGAGCTGCCCAACCTGGCCGAGTCGTGGGCGTGGGCGCACGTGCAGGCGACGCTCGACGACGCGGCGGCGGTGCCCGACACGGCGGCGCTGCGCGCGCTCTACGAGAACGAGCCGCAGCGCTTCCTCGCGCGCCTGCTCTGCCCGCGAAAGCTCGAGCCGAAGCGGCACTATCGCGCCTGTCTCGTGCCCGCGTTCGACATCGGGCGCGATGCCGGGCTCGGGCTCGATGTCAGCGCGCGCAGCGAGCTCGGCGACGCTTGGACGCCCCAGAGCGGCGACGTCTCGCTGCCGGTGTATCACACCTGGACGTTCGCCTGTGCGGGGCGCGGCGATTTCGAGTTCCTCGCCGATCGGCTGCGGCCGCGGCCGGCTCCGCCGCGGCTCGGGGTCGCGTCGCTCGACGCGAGCGCACCCGGACTCGGGTTGCCCGGCGTGCGAGCGCCGCTGCCGCTCGTTGGCCCCCTGTGCGCCCCGGGCGCCGCGCGCGACACGGGGCTGCCCTCGGCGGAAGAGAAGGCGCTGCGCGATGCGCTGGATCACCTCGTGCAACAGGGCTCGAGCCTGCCGCTCGCGGCACAGGACGCCGATCCGATCGTCGCTCCGCCGCGCTACGGCGCGCTCCAGTCGGGCCGCACGCCTGCCCCCGCCTGGCTGCAGGCGTTGAACGCGAGCCCCGCGCAGCGCGCCATCGCGGGGCTCGGCGCCGAAGTCGTGCGCCAGCATCAAGAAGAGCTGGCCGCCTCCGCCTGGGATCAGCTCGCCGAGGTCGCTCGCCTGCAGAAGACGCTGCAACGCGACGCCTTGAAGGAAGCCGTGAACGTCCGCCAGCGGCAGCGCCTCGCGGCGCTCGCATCCGCGCAGAGCTCCGCGTTCCTGGTGCTCGGACGCTCGATGCAGGCGACGCTCCTTTCCGGCGACACGACGTTCCTCGAGCGCTCGAGACGAGACACCGATCTGCCCGCCTCGGTCGCGTCGGGCGCCGCGGCGCGGCTCGCGGTGCGGGTCGGTCGCGTTCGCCGTCGGCGCTCGCTGGCGGCGCCCTCGGCCGCGGGCATGACGGCGGCCTGTACTGCCGCCGCGAAGCGCCCCGACTTTGCGCCCCGTCCCGCACCGGGCGCGCGCACGCTCATCGCCGAGATGGATCCGGTGGAGGTCTCGGGCCTCGCCCAGATCCCGAACGTGCCCGCAGGGCCCGCCGCGGG